>Ga0209807_1000346_pt1 | contig 20868 bp, 21 predicted proteins | sample GraSoiAngelo_154_FD_186168 | JGI IMG/M metagenome (GOLD analysis project Ga0209807, IMG submission 186168) | Grasslands soil microbial communities from the Angelo Coastal Reserve, California, USA - 14_1009_13_20cm (SPAdes) (version 2) | ecosystem: Environmental > Terrestrial > Soil > Grasslands ... | reverse complement strand
GCGGTGGCCGAGGTGTCGGTGGACAAGGCCCGCGGCAAGGTCAGCGTGCATGATTTCTGGCTGGCGCTCGACCCGGGCATCGCGGTGCAGCCGGACAACGTCGTCGCGCAGACCGAGAGCTCGATCGTCTACGGCCTGGGGCTCGCGCTCACCGAGCGCATCGCCATCAAGGACGGGGCGGTGCAGCAGTCGAACATTCTCGATTACGGCGTGCCGCGCATGCACGACATTCCCGAGCTGCACATCAAGCTGATGTCCACGCCGAACCGCCCGACGGGCGCTGGGCAGATGGCGACGCCCATCGTAGCGCCGGCGATCTCGAGCGCGGTGTTCGCGGCAAGCGGGGCGCGCGTGCGCCACATGCCGTTTCTGCCCGAGCGCGTGCTCGCCGCGATGGCTTAGCGCGCGGCCTCGGGCGTAACAACTGGCGAATTGAATTTCCCATCATTCAATCGAACCGAGCCGGGGAAACTCGTTGAGTTCATTGCGCGTCAAGGAGATCAAGGCCTATCCCACGTCCTTTCCGGTGCCCGAGGCGAACCGCGTCAACCTCGGCATAGGCCAGTCGGTCAAGCGCGATGCGGTCGTGGTCAAAGTCACCACCGAGGGTGGTCTCGTCGGCTGGGGCGAATCGCATCATGGGCGTGCCCACGGCGCGGTGGCGCATTTGGTCAACACCACCCTGAAGCAACTCGTGCTGGGCATGGAGGCGACAGACGTGGTCGGCATCTGGCAGAAAATCTACAAGATGCAGCTCGCCAGCCACGGCATGGGTGCCGGCACTTGCCTCGCAATGAGCGGCATCGACCTCGCGCTTTGGGACATACGCGGGCAAGCCGCGAATATGCCGCTGTACCGACTGATGGGCGGACGCTCGAAGCCGGTGCCGGCTTACGCTGGGGGGGTGTCGCTCGGCTACCAGGATCCGGGAAAACTCGTGGACGAGGCGCGGCCGCTGCTGGAAGCGGGCTACAAGGCGGTAAAGCTGCGCGTGGGCGATACGCCAAAGCGCGACCTCGAGCGCATCGCGGCAATACGCAAGGCGTTTGGCGACGAATTGGTCATACTCACCGACGCCAATACCGGCTACAACCTGGCCGACGCACGCGCCGCGATGCCTGGCATGGATGAATTGGGCGTGGGCTGGCTAGAAGAGCCGTTCCCGGCCCACGATTATTTCAGCTACATCGAGGCGAAAAGCTTCGGCCTGGTACCGTTTGCGGCGGGCGAGAACCACTACACCCGCTTCGAGTTCAACCGCGTGATCGAGGACGGCGCCATCACCATCCTGCAGCCGGACCTCTCGAAAACCGGCGGTATCACCGAGGCCCTGCGCATTGCGGCTATGGCTTCGGCATACAAGCTGCCAATCAACCCGCACAGCTCCATGACGGGCCTGAACATGGCTACCACCATCCACTTCCTCTGCGCGATCGACAACGGCGGTTACTTCGAAGGCGACGTGTCGAAGGGCAATCTTTTTCGGGATGAGCTCGTGAGCAAGCCCTACGAAGTGGGCAAGGACGGTTGCGTGCGGCCACTGGAGGGCAAGGGGCTGGGGCTGGAAGTGAATGAGGAGTTTTTGCAGAAACATCCGGTGATTGAAGGACCGGGATATATCTAGTATTCATAAGTCCCAATCTGTTTGACGCACCACACTAGAAACGCGCGAGGCGCGCTGCCCCTGTGCGGCGAACAACAAGCGAGGAGAGCAGCATGAGCGGACTGTTGCAACGCATCGTCGTTGGAATCGCGGTGCTGACATTTGCGCTGTCCGCGGCTGGACAGGGTTTTCCGTCCAAGCCCATCAGAATCGTCGTGCCGTTCCCGCCGAGCGGCTTCAACGACGTGCTCGGCCGAACGCTGGCACAGGAATTCCAGAAGACATGGGGACAGCCCGTGGTGGTGGACAACCGTCCCGGGGGCAACACCATCATCGGCAGCGATATCGTTGCCAAAGCGGCGCCGGATGGCCACACGCTGCTGGTGGTCGCGCTGCCGTTCTCAGTGCTGCCGAGCCTCTTCGCAGGCAAGTTGCCGTTCGACGTGGTCAAGGACTTCGCGCCGGTGTCGCTGTGCGCCGGCTCGCCCAACATGTTGGTGGCGAATCCTTCGGTTCCGGCGAACAGCGTGAAGGAATTGATTGCGCTTGCAAAGGCCCAGCCCGGCAAGCTGACCTACGCATCCGCCGGAAACGGCACGTCCAACCATGTGTCAGCCGAGTATTTCAAGATGGTCGCCGGCATCGACATGCTGCACATCCCGTACAAGGGCAGTGCGCCGGCGGTCACCGACCTGATCGGTGGGCAGGTCAATATCCTGTTCGACAACCTCCCGAACGTGATCCAGCACGTGAAGGCGGGCAAGCTTAAGCCGCTCGCGGTCACCACTGTGAAGCGCTCTTCCCAGGCGCCCGACGTACCGACCATGCAGGAGGCGGGCGTCGCTGACTATGAAGTCAGCGTCTGGTTCGGCCTGCTGGCAACCGCTGGCACACCGCCCGACGTGATAGCGAAGCTCAACGCCGAGACCGTACGCGTGCTCAAGCTGCCCGAGGTGAAGGCGCGCTTTGCTGCGCTGGGCGTGGATGTCGTCGCCAGCAGCCCCGACCAGTTCACGCAACATCTGAAGTCCGAGATCGCCAAGTGGGGCAAGGTCGTCAGGGAAGCGAAAATCAAGGTGGATTGAACAAGGTATCAAATAGCATTGAAAATGCCGAAACCACACAGAGGCAGCTGTGAAAGCTGGAGGAGGGGAATTGACCGGGAAAGCGCGCGGGTGCTTCAGGAGGCGGCGCGCTTCGCGGCTTCCCGAGCGCGGATCGCTTCGTGGCGCGCGAGCAGGCGCTCGGCGCGCGCGACGACCGGAATGTCTATCATCTTGCCGTCGATCGCGAACGAGGCGCGCCCCTCGGCCGCGGCCTTGGCGTTCCCCTCGATCACGCGCTTGGCGTGCGCGACGTCTTCGGCCGAGGGCGAGTACTCCTCGTTCACGATGGTCACCTGCCCGGGATGGATGCAGCTCGCGCCCAAGAAGCCGAACTGGCGCGATCTTCGCACCATGCGGCGAAACGCCTCCCAGTCCCCGAATGCGGCGACGCTCGCGATATAGCCAAGCGGCATAATGCCCGCGGCGCGCGCGGCGAAGATCATCTGCTGCTTGGGCATCAGGAGCGCATCTTCAGTCGGCTCCATACCGGACTCGAGAGCGAAATCCTCGCCGCCTATGTCCATCGCCGCGGTGCGCTCGACCGCTGCCGCGATCTCCGGCATGCGGAAAAAGGCCGCGGGAGTCTCGACCATGGCGATGAAGCGCGTATGGCCCGCGGCGAGTCCGCGCTTCGCCTCCAGCTTCGAAACCAGCTCGTCGAGCCGGCGCAGGTGGGCAGCGTCGTCCACCTTGGTCACGGCGATTGCGTTCACGTCGGGGCCAATCGAGGCCTCGAGGTCGCGCGGCGCCATCGCATCGGGCCGGTTGATTCGCACCGCCACGTCGGCTCCTCCGCGCCGCACCCGGGCCGCGGCCCGCGCGACGAGCTTGCGCGCGTTGTCCTTCTCGTGAGCGGGGACGCTGTCCTCCAGGTCGAGCAGGATGCAGTCGGAGCCGCGGGTGTGCGCCTTCTCAACGTATTTCTCGACGTTCACCGGCACATACAAGAGCGAGCGCCACACCGGAAGTCCGGGTTTCATTCCTGCTCTCCTTGGGGCGCCCCGCCGCCTTCGCACGCGATGCCGGCCGCGACGAGCTTCGCATACGCGGCTTCGTCGACGCCGATTTCGGCGAGCAGGTCGCGGTTGTGCTCGCCCAGCTTCGGTGCCGGCGCGCGGATTGCGCCGGGCGTGCGCGAAAGGCGCGGCGTCACGTGGTGCATGGGGAAGGCTCCCATGTCGGGATCGGGATAGTCGGCGACGAGCTCGCGCTCGGTCACGTGCGGATCCTCGAGGATCTGCGCGATGTCGTAGACCGGCCCGATGGTGACTTCGTATTTTTCGAAGAACTCGACGTTCTCGGCCTGCGTGCGCTGCGCGATGAAGGCGCCGATGATCGCGTCGAGCTCCTCGGCGTGCCGCAGGCGCTCCGAGTTGGTCGCGTAGCGGGGATCGTCGATCAGCTCCGGCCGGCCGATGGCGCGGAAGAGGCGCTCCGCCATCTTCTGGATCGACGCGGACAGGCACACCCAGCGCCCGTCCTTGGCCCGATACGCATTGCGCGGCGCGGTGGTGGTGGAGCGGTTCCCGGTGCGCGCCTTGACTTTCCCGGTGAGGCGCAGGTTCGCTGCCTGTGGTCCGAGGATGTTGAAAAGCGGCTCGAGCAGCGGCAGGTCGATCACCTGTCCCGAGCCGCCCTTACTCTCCGCTTCGCGCAGCGCGATCATCGCCGCGGCGGCGCCGGAGAGACCGGCGACGCTGTCGGCGAGGTACATCGGCGGCAGCACAGGCTCGCGATCAGCGAATCCGTTCATCGAGGCGAAACCGGACATCCCTTCGATCAGGGTGCCGAAGCCGGGGCGCTGGCTGTAGGGGCCGTCCTGGCCCCAGCCTGAGATGCGCACCACTACGAGCTTCGGGTTGCGCGCGAGGAGCGTCGCCGGCGCGAGGCCCATTTTCTCCAGGATTCCCGGGCGGAAGCTCTCGATGAAGATTGCGGCGGACGGAACGAGCTCGAGCAGCAGCCCGCGCGCCTCGGGGCGGCGCAATTCCAAGCACAGGCTCTTCTTGCTGCGCGAATAGAGTTTCCAGGTGACCGGCACGCCGCTCGTCTGCCAGGCGCGCAGAGTGTCCCCCGCCGGCGGCTCGACCTTGATCACCTCGGCGCCGAAATCGGCGAGCACCTGCGTGAGCGTGTTGCCGGCCACGAGGCGCGACAGATCGAGCACGCGCACGCCCTCGAGCGCGCCGCGCGCCTGCGGGGCGTAGTCGCGTTTCTTCGGCTGCGCTTTCATCGCTCAACTCATTCCGCCCTGGCACCGGACTCGCGAACGATGCGCCCCCACTTGGCGTGCTCGGCCTTGAGGAACGAGGCGAACTGCTCCGGCGAGCCGCCCAGAGGCTCGCCCCCTTCGGACGCGAGCCTCTCGCGCACCTCGGGCGTCCTGAGCGCGCGGTTCACCTCGGCGTTCAGTCTCGCAATGACGGGTGCGGGCGTGCCGGCCGGCGCGAGCAATCCGTACCAGGTGTTCGCCTCGAATCCGCCGTAGCCGGATTCGGCGATCGTGGGCGCGTCGGGCAGCTCGGGGGAGCGCTTCGCGGAGGTCACCGCGATCGCGCGCAGCCTCCCTCCCTTGATCTGCGAAAGCGCCGAAGGGACCGAAGACATGAACGACTGCACCTGGCCGCCCAGAGTATCGGTCAAGGCCTGCGATGCGCCCTTGTAGGGCACGTGCGTGAGCTTGACGCCGGCGGCGCGCTGCAGGAGCTCGCCGGCCAGATGAGACACCGTTCCGTTCCCCGGAGATGCGAACGTGATCCCGCCCGGATCTCTCTTCGCCGCAGCCAGCAAATCGCCCAATGACGCGTATCGAGAATTCGCTGCGACGACGAACACGACCGGCGCGGAGACGATGAGCGCGACCGGACTCAGATCTTTCAGAGAGTCGTAGGGCAGCTTCACGTAGAGCGTCGGATTGATCGCGAGGTTGCTCGTCTGGCCGATCAAGAGCGTATAGCCGTCGGCCGGAGACTTGACCGCCTGCTCCACGCCCAGATTGCCGCCGGCGCCGGGCTTGTTCTCCACCACGAAAGTCCATTTGACGCTTTCGGAGAGCTTGTTCGCAATCGTTCGCGCTGCGATGTCCGTGCCGCCGCCCGGCGGGAACGGGACTATCAGCCGGATCGGCTTAGCCGGATAGCGCTGCGCCATTGCGGCACCCGCAACGAGTGCAAGCGCCAACGACACGAAGGCCGCGGCCGAGACGAGTCGTGATGGATTCATGCAGGCGTCTGCTTCGGGCGCCCTAGTCTATGTCAAGGCGGAACGAGCCGCCAGGCCGCTTCGGACCCGTCGCGGCAGGCGCCGTAGCGGAACGGCTGCGTGGCGCGCCCGGGAGTGTAAAACCGTAGGTCGATAAACCACACGCAGGTCGAGCCCGCGCTCGTGCCGTCGAAGGCCGGCAAGTCGGCGAACCAGCGATACACCGCCATCGCGGGTGAGTTCCACGCTTCCCGCGCGAGCGCCTTCGTGGCGCCTTCTCCGTAGCGCGTTCGCGTTTCCCAGCGGGGCGCGGACAAAGGCTGATAGACGGAGTCGAGCGTCGCGATAAAACCCTCGCCCGGACGATGGGCGCGCGCCTGCTCGCGTATCAGGTTGACGTCGGCGAAGCGGTGCGTCTCGGCGTCGGAGACGAACACGGTCCAGTTGAAAGGCGAGACCGGCCGCGGCTGCGCGTTGACGCTCGCGCCGCCCGGACCGAGCGAGCGGGCGTAGCGCTCACCGAACTCGATCGCTTTTTCTTTTTGTAGGTACTGAAAGCCGACATAGGCGAGGAGCACCGCGCTCGCCGCGACCGCGGGCCAGCGGGAACGGCGCAGAGCCGCCGACGCGACGAGACCCGCCACGATGATCCCGCTGAACCACAGGTCGACGATGAAGGTCGTGCCGATCTGCGCTCGCCAGTCGGAAAACGGCGCGAGGATCATGGTGCCGTAGCTGGTGATGACGTCGCCCGCGATGTGCAGCGCGAGCCCGAGCGCGGTGACGCCGTAGAGCGCGCGCCAACCGCGCGGCTCACGCAGGATCTTCGCGAGCACCCAGGAGAGGAGGAGCGCCCACAGCGGCAGGAGGACGAGCGAATGCGTCACGCCGCGGTGGTTCTCGAGGTATTCGACCGGCCCGACGAAGGCCACGACGAAGTCGAGGTCGGGAGCGGCGCAGGCGAAAAATCCCGCCGCGATGCGCCGCGGCAGCGAGCGCGGCCTTGCGTCCTTCGGCGCCGTGGCGCGGGCGAGCAGCGCTCCGGAGAGCGCGTGAGTCAGGGTGTCCACGACAGGATCGTAGCGTTCCTGTCGATCCGGCGACGGCCGGCTAATCCACCTTGACCTTGGCCTGCCTCACCACCTCGCCCCAGCGGGCGACCTCGTTCTTGAGGATGACGGCGAATTCCGCGGCGGAGCCCCCTGCAGGTTCGAGGCCGTCGCCCGCCAGAACCTTTTCCGCGTCCTTCGATTTCAACGCCTCGTTCGCTTCCTTGTTGAGGCGCTCGACGATGTCCTTCGACAATCCCTTCGGACCCACGAGGCCGTGCCAGTTGGTGACCTCGTAGCTCGGATATCCGGACTCGCGCACCGTGGGAACGTCGGGCGCCGCCGCGATGCGCTTGGGCGTGGTGACCGCCAGAGCTCTCAGGCGTCCGGACTTCACGTACTGCAGCGCCGACGCGACGCTGCCGAAGATGAGCTGGGTGGTTCCCGCGATCGTGTCGTTCAGGGCCGGTCCGGTTCCCTTGTAGGGAACGTGCGTGATCTTGATTCCGGCCGTATACAGAAAGTACTCCGTAGCCACGTGCACGTGGCTGCCGTTTCCGCTCGAAGCATACGCGAGCTTGTCCGGTTCCTTCTTCGCGAGCGCCACCAGCTCCTGCAGCGTCTTCGCCGGAACCGAAGGGTGCACCGCGACCACATAGGGCCCGCGCGAGAGCTGCACGATGGGCGTGATGTCGTTCAGGGCATCGAACGACAGCTTGTACACGTTCGCATTGACGGTGTAGCTCGCGGGGGTGAGCAGCAGCGTATAGCCGTCCGGGGGCGACTTCACGGCCACTTCCGATCCGAGCACGCTGCCCGCCCCGGGGCGGTTCTCGACGATCACCTGCGTCCCGAGGCGCTCGGTGAGCTTCTGCGCGATGACCCGCGCGATGAAATCGGACCCGCCGCCCGGGGCGAAGCCCACGATGATCTTCACCGGCTTGGACGGATATTGCTGCGCGCCCGCGGCGCCGGCCGCGAGCGATACGATCAGGATTGCGAGCCAGCTTGCGATGCGTGTCATGGTCATTCCCTCCGGTTGAGGCGCGATCTTAATACGGCCGCGCATTTTCAGGGAGCGGCCCGAAGGCTCGGGATAGAATCACGGGGGGATGGTGCTTTCATGATTTCCGGCCTCGTTCAGATCCTGCTCTTTCAGGGGCTGGGCGAGCTCGTCACGCATTTCCTCCTCCCGTTGATTCCCGGTCCGGTCATCGGTCTCATTCTGCTCCTCGGCTTTCTTGCGCTGCGCAGAAGCGTGAACGCTTCGCTCGATGAGGTGGCGAGCACCTTCAGCCAGCACTTCGGGCTGCTGTTCGTTCCCGCCGCCGTCGGCGTCGTGATGTTCTGGCCGCACCTGAAGGCCCACGCGCTCGCAATCGCGGCGGCGCTGGTGGCGAGCGTGGTCCTCACCATCGCCGTGACCGCGCTCGTCCTCAAGGCCTTGTCCCCGGGGTCGCTCGAATGACCGGGCAGCTCGCACCCGAGTTTCCCAATATTTACGAGATCTGGGTCTACCTCTCGGGCAGCCCGCTCCTCGCACTGATTCTCACGCTCGGCGCGTATCAGATCGGGGTGATCGTCTACGGGCGGGCGAACCGCCATCCGCTCGCCAACCCGGTGCTGATCGCGATCGTCCTCGTCGCCGCGACGATCACCCTGATCGGCATGCCTTATCCGAAGTACTTCGAGGGGGCGCAATTCGTCCACTTCCTGCTCGGGACCGCGACGGTTTCGCTCGCGGTGCCGATCTACAAGGGGCTCTCCGCGATGCGCGGGCGGATCGCGCCCTTGCTTGCGGCGCTGGTCGCGGGCGGCTTGACCTCGATCGCGAGCGCTGTAGGAATTGCGCGCATGCTCGGCGCCGATTCCACGATCGTGGGCGGCTTCGTCGCCAAGTCCGTGACCGCGCCCATCGCGATGGGCATCGCCGAGCGGATCGGCGTGTCGCCGACTCTGACCGCGGTCTTCGCCGTGTCGACCGGCATCCTCGGCGCCGTCCTCGCGCGCTTCGTGCTGGATGCCGTGCGCAGCCGCGAGTGGTGGCAGCGCGGCTTCGCGATCGGCGTCGCGGCCCACGGCCTGGGCACCTCGCGCGCGTTCAGCGTCAATGCGGAGGCCGGGGCTTATTCGAGCCTGGCGATGGGATTGCACGGCGTGCTCGGGGCGGTGCTGATTCCGCTGGGAGCCCGTCTTCTCGGGCTCTGACGAAAGCGGAATCGGTACTGGCCGGACGCTCGGCTATCGCAAGTCGCCGGGATCGCGCTCGCGTCGCTCCAGCCGCGGTTCCGGAATCTGCTGACGACCAGGGTCTTCCGTCTCGACCCGACTTTTCAGCCACTCGACGGCTGTCCCTTCCGTCTGAAAGCTGCGGAGGTTGATTCCCTGTTGGCGGCCGAGCAACGAGACGTAGTCGTGAGACATGCCGAGTTCCACTGTATCGCCGAGGAGAGCGATTCGGTGAAAGGGATCCGCCGCGATTTTCTTGAAGTGCTTGAGAACCCCGTGTCTTTCGACCGTGAACAGGGGATTCGATAGGCGCACGTGCACGAGGATGCGCGAGCAACGATGGTTGACGCTCGCCAATACCACGGACTGAAGAAACGCTCGCGTCTCTTCAGTGGTTTTCCGTTCGAGCAGTTCCGCTCTCAGGAAACCGCCTCCCATCGTCATCTGGTATTTCATAGCCCGAAAGGGGACCCGACGCCGCCGTCGTCCTCAGTTTCTCCCCTTGCGCAGGTAGGCGTGTCGGACCTACCGATGGCCGGGCGTGACAATAGTATTAATCGCCGGCTTTGTCTACCCGGCGGCAATCTTTCGTTGGCCCCGCTGGCCGGAGGGTCCGTGCCGGTCGACTCCGCAGTCCGTGGCGGTCACAGGTAGCGCTCGCCGAACAGCGTCTCCGGATTCAGTCCATAATGCCGATCTCAACGGAGAAACGCTCATGCCCACCGGTGTCGTTCGATCGTTCAACGTCAAGAGCGGCTTCGGCTTCATACGGCCCGACGACGGCTCGAAGGACCTGTTCGTGCACAGCGGCGCGGTGAAGCGCGCCGGCCTCAAGCCGCTGCAGGAGAACCAGAAGATTTCCTACGACGTGCGCAGCGAGCTGGACGGAAGAAGGTCGGCCGTCGACTTGAAAGCGGTGTGAACGTCGACGTATTGATGCCCCGCCTCGCTATGCCAGCGCCCCCGGCCTCTTCAAGTACTTCGTCTTGATCGCCTCCAGCGCCTGGAAGGTCAGCGCGCCCACCGTTCCCGTCGGGTTGTAGCCGCCGTTCTGCGGGAAGTTGCCCGCGCCGATGACGAAGACGTTGTGGACGTCCCAGCTCTGTAGATATTTGTTCACGACGCTGCTGTTGGGGTCCGCGCCCATGACGGTGCCGCCGGTGTTGTGGGTCGACTGGTAGGGCACGATGGTGTACTTCCCGCGGCGCGGGTTGACATTCATTTTCGACGGGCGGATCGCCTTGGCGATTTCCGCCGCCTTGTTGGTGAGCCAATCGGACATCTTGGTCTCGTTGTCGCGCCGGTCGAAGGTCATGCGCAGCAACGGCAGGCCGTAGGCGTCGCGGTAGGTCGGGTCGAGGTCGAGATAGTTGCCGCGGTAGCTCTGGCAGGCGCCCTGGATGGTGATGGAGAAGTTGCGGTTGAAGTATTTCGCCGCGGCCTTCTTCCACTCGCTTCCCCAGCGGGGTGTTCCTTGGGGCACCGGGCGCACTTCGATAGGACGCGCGCCGTTCGATCCCGCCTGGATGAAGCCGCCGCCGATGAACTCCAGCCCCGAGTGGTCGAAGTTGTCGCCGTTGAACTCGTCGATCGCGATCCCCAGGCCGCCCGCGCCCATGAAGGCGTTAAAGTTCTTGTCCTCGAAGAAGCAGGTGACGGAAGAGGGAGTCTGGTAGGCGTAGTTGCGGCCGACCACGCCGGTATTGGTAGCGGGATCGTAGGGCTTGCCGACGCCCGAAAGCAGCATGAGGCGCGTGTTGTTGAGCACGTAGGAGGTCAACAGGATCAGCTCTGCCGGCTGCTCGAACTCCCTGCCGCGCGAGTCGACGTAGGTCACGCTCACCGCGCGCTTCTTCTCCGAGTCGAGGTTGATCTTCGTCACGTTGCACAGCGTGCGCAGCTCGTAGTTCGGATTCTTCATCAGCACCGGCAGCACCGCCGTCTGCGGGCTGCCCTTCGCGCCCATCTCGCAGGCGAAGAACTGGCAGTAGCCGCAGTAGACGCAGGCCGCGATCGTCTGCCCGTACTCGTTCTTGTAGGCGCGCGAGTTCGCCGCGGTCGGCACCGGGAAGGGCTTGTAGCCCATGGATTGAGCGGCCTTGGCGAAGAGCGCGCTCGAGTACGCGGTCTTGAGCGGCGGATTCGGGTACTCCTGCGAGCGCGCTCCCTCGAAGGGATTGCCGCCCGGGATGATCTTGCCGTTCAGGTTGCCCGCCTTGCCCGAGACGCCGTAGAGATACTCGAAGCGGTTGAAGTGCGGCTCGAGTTCGGCGTAGCTGACGCCCCAGTCCTGCATCGTGCATTCCTCGGACACTTGCTTCGCGCCGTAGCGCGCGAGCGTCTGCGATCTTGTCTCGAAGTCCCAGGGCAGGAAGCGCCAGGTGAGCCCGCCCCAGTGCACCGCCGCGCCGCCCACGCCTTCGCCCGGTAGGAAGGAGCCGAGCTGGCGCATCGGCAGCGCCGTCTCGCTCGCGTTGTTGCGGAAGGTGATCGTCTCCCTGGAGAGGTCCTGCATCAGTTCCTTGTTGCGCACGTACTTCAGCTCGTCGTGCACGCCGGGCATCGCGAAATCGTGCTCGGTGTCGCGCCAACGGCCGCGCTCGATCCCGACCACCTTCAAGCCGGTGGAGGCGAGCTCCTGCGCGAGGATCGTTCCGGTGAGGCCGACGCCGATCGTGACGACGTCGACGGGCTTGAGCTTGGTCGCCATGGTCAGGCTCCCGCCTGGTCGTCGTCGAGCATCACGTGGATCGGGTGGCCGTACTCGTCCACCTTCGCGAGGCGCCCGGTGATGTCGGCGATCGACACCGGCTGCGCCTTGTAAGGGACGTTGTGCTTCTCGATGAATGACGTGTATACAGCGGCCACCCCGGGGAAGCCGACGAGCTTCCAGCCCGCCTTGTCGCGGTTACCGCCGTACACCGGGTCGGCGAAGAAGCCCTCGATGGTGTTCGCGAGCAGCATGTTGAAGAAGAAGGGCGAGCGCACCTGCTCGAGCTCGATCTTGCCCCCGTCCAGGCCCTTCAGCACCTCGTCCTGCTGCGCGCGCGCGAGCGCGCCGAAGGTCTTGCCGTAGGTCTTCTGGCAATAGGCGTTCGTATCGCGGATCCCCGCGCGGTAGACCGCGGCGGGCGTCAGCGGCGATTGATACCCCTGCTGCGGCGTGCCCTCGGGCCAGGGCCCCTGCGTGTACTTCCTCGCCATCGAGCCGTAGCCGCCGAAGAGCTGCTGGTCGATGAAGTAGGTGACGCCTGCCTCCTTTGCGCCCGGCCCCAGCTCGTCCTTGGGGATGAGGTGGGACACCGCGGCGTCGAGGAAGGCGACCTCGTCCTGCGACAGGAACATATAGGGGCGAGGCTGCGCCGCCGCAGCCTGCCGCATGTTGTGCGCGTGCTGCTTGTCGTGGTCGGACTTCGTCTGCGCCGCGGCTCCGGCGGGAATGGCGGCGCCGAGCGCGGCGGCGGATTTCAGGAATTGGCGGCGGTTGCTCATGGTGTTCCCCTTATCGTTTCAGGCCAGCGGCCCGGGCTGTTTCAGATATCGTGTCTTGATCGCTTCCAGCGCGTGGAACGTGAGCGCGCCCACCGTGCCGGTCGGGTTGTAGCCGCCGTTCTGCGGGAAGGCGCTCGCGCCGATCACGAAGACGTTCGGTACGTCCCAGCTCTGGAGATATTTGTTCACCGCGCTGGTCTTCGGGTCCGCGCCCATCACCGCACCGCCGGTGTTGTGCGTGCTCTGGTAGGGCACGATGCTGTACTTGCCGGTGCGCGGGTTCACGTTCATCCTGCTCGCGCCCGCGGCCTTGGCGATTTCCGCCGCCTTCTTCGTCATGTAGTCCGACATGCGGTATTCGTTCTGCCGGAAGTCGAAGGTCATGCGCAGCAGCGGCAGGCCGTAGGCGTCGCGGTAGGTCGGGTCGAGGTCGAAACAGTTGCCGCGGTAGCTCTGGCAGGCCCCGTGAGTGGTGATGCCGAAGGCGCGGTTGTAGTAGCGCGACACCGCCTTCTTCCACTCCGAGCCCCAGCGCGGCGTCCCCGAGGGCACGGGATGGAAGTCGATCGGGCGGGCGCCCGAGCTCGCTGCGCCGATCCAGCCCCCGCCGATGAAGCCGAGGCCCGTGTGGTCGAAATTGTCACCGTCGATGTCGTCGATCATCATCGACAGAGCGCCCGCGCCCATGAATTGGTTGAACACCTTGTCCTCGAAGAAGGCGGTGACGTTGCCGTTGGTCTGGTAGGCGTAGTTGCGTCCGACAACGCCCGTGTTCGCCGCCGGGTCATAGGGCTTGCCGATTCCCGAGAGCAGCATCAGGCGAACGTTGTTGAAGACGTAGGAGGTAAGGAGCACCAGATCGGCCGGCTGCTCGAATTCGCGGCCGCGCGAGTCGACGTAAGTGACGCCGGTCGCGCGCTTCCTGTCGAAGTCGAGATTGACCTTGATCACATTGGCGAGAGTGCGCAGCTCGTAGTTCGGGTTCTTCATCAGCACCGGCAACACGGTGGTCTGAGGGCTCGCCTTGGCGCCCATCTCGCAGCCGAAGCGCTCGCAGTAGCCGCAGTAGACACAGGCGCCCAGCGTCACGCCGTAGGGATTGGTGTACGGGCGGGTCATGTTCGCCGAAGGCGCAGGGAAAGGGTGGTAGCCCAGCTCGCGCGCCGCCTTGCCGTAGATCGCGCTCACATGGGAGGTCTTCATCGGCGGATTCGGATAATCGCGGGAGCGTGGGCCTTCGAAGGGATTGCCGCCCGGCTGGATCTGCCCCTTCAGATTGCCGGCCTTGCCGCAGATGCCGTAGAGATATTCGAAGCGATCGAAGTGCGGCTCGAGCTCGTCATAGGTGACGCCCCAGTCCTGACTGGTGCAGTCCTCGGCGAGCTGGCCCGCCCCGTAGCGCGCGAGGGTGCGGCTCCTCGTCTCGAAATCCCACGGCAGGAAGCGCCAGGTGACGCCGTTCCAGTGAACCGCCGCGCCGCCGACGCCTTCGCCCGGGAGGAAGGACCCCATCTGGCGCATGGGCAGCGCCGTATCGCCGATTGCGTTGCGGAAGGTGAGCGTCTCGCGCGACAGATCCTGCATCAGCTCGTGGCGGCGTGCGTAGCGCAGCTCGTCGTGCGCGTGCGGCATGTCGAAGTCCGGGTGCGTGTCGCGCCAGCCACCGCGCTCCAGGCCGACAACCTTGAGCCCAGAGTCGGCGAGCTCTTTTGCGAGGATGGTGCCGGTGAGTCCGACGCCGACGGTGACGACGTCGACGGGTTTCAGCTTGGTGGTCATGCGCTCCCCTTGCGGACGGAAGCATGATACGCCGGCCGCGCCGGCCCGGGGGACCTCAGGCCGCGGCGCGCGGCTTGGAGCGCTCGGCCGCGCTCAAGGCGATGGTCGCGGCGATTGCGTCGGCAACGTAGTCGAGGTTGCGCGGATTCAGGGCGGCGACGCAGATGCGGCCCGACTCGATGCCGTACACCGAGTAGCGCTCGCGCATCGCGACCATCTGCTCGCGCGACAGGCCCGAGTACGAGAAGATGCCGCGCTGCTGCAGAATGAAGCCGAAATCGGCCGGAATGCGCTTCTTCAGGCGTTCGACCAGCTCGCGCCTCATCGAGCGCACGCGGTCGCGCATGACGAGAACTTCCTTCCTCCACAGAGCGCTCAGCTCGGGGGAGGCAAGGACCGAGGCGACGATGCGCGCGCCGTGCGAAGGCGGGTTCGAGTAGTTGGTACGGATCATCCGCTTCAGGTTGCTCAGCACTCGGGCGGCCTCGCCCGAATCCGCGGTGACGACGGAAAGCGAGCCGACGCGCTCGCCGTAGAGCGAGAAGGACTTGGAGAACGACATTGCCACCAGCACCAGCGGCAGCTCCCTGGCGAAGCGGCGCGCGACCTCGGCGTCCTCGTCCACGCCTTCGCCGAAGCCCTGGTAGGCGAAATCGAGGAACGGGATCAGCCGCCGCTCGGCGATGACCTTGATCACGTCCTTCCATTGCTCGCCGCGGATGTCCACGCCCGTCGGGTTGTGGCAGCAGGCGTGCAGCAGCGCCACCGAGCCCTTCGGGGCGTCGCGGAGGAATTCGAGCATCTCGGCGAACCTGATCCCGCGGGTGCGCGGATCGTAGTAGGGGTAGGTCTCGACCCTGAAGCCAGCCTCCTCGAACAGCGGCCGATGGTTGTCGTAGCTCGGGTCGGACATGTACAGCACGGCCTCGGGGGCGAAGCGCCGGATGAAGTCTGCGCCGACCTTGAGGCCTCCGGTGCCGCCGACCGCCTGGACCGTGGTCACCCGGCCCTGAGAGACGGCGGGGTGGTCCGCGCCGAAGAGCAGCGTCTGGGCCGCGCGGACGAACTCTGGAAACCCATCCATCGCCAGGTAGGGCCGAGCGATGCCCGCGGCGGTGAGGGCCTCGTCGGCGCGGCGCACGCACTCGAGCAGCGGCACCTTCCCTTGGTCGTCGTAATACACGCCCACACCGAGGTTGACCTTCTTAGGGTTTGGATCGGCGACGTAGGTCTCGGTCAGCCCCAGGATCGCGTCCCGGGGCGCCGTCTTCACGTTGGCGAGCAGGCTCTCTTCCTTCTTGAAGTTCATGCGGTGCGATCAGGCCGGTTAGTGGAAAATACCGGCTGATTATACAATCACGGGCATCACAGCGGTCCGTCATTTGCGTTCGAGCGCGGCTACACGATGCCCCGGCCCATCCAACTCCAGTGGAACACGCCGCCGAGTACCATCGACACCGCGGTGGCCAGGACCAGCAGGATGATCATGGCCGGCATCGCCGCGATCGCCCATTTGACGAGCAGGACCACCATGGACCAGAACGGGATCTTCACATCGACAACCACGACTTCGCTTGTTTCGCTCATTGGAGGCCTCCTGCGGGAAAATGCGAGGGTACAGCGCCATGACTAAGCCGGTCGCAGTGCGCACGCTCCTGGGGGACTACCCGGTCACTCTCGCGCTGAAGAAGGGCGAAGTGAAATCGTCTTCGGTGAGCCTGGAGTTCGCCGACGTGAAGACGCCGAGCACCGCGTTCAAGCGGGTGGTGCGGAACCTCGAGTTCGATTGCGCCGAGCTCGCCATCGTGACCTTCCTCATGGCGAAGGCGCACGGCAAGCCGCTGGTGCTCCTGCCTGCGGTGGTGCTCGCGCGGTTTCAGCACCCCCACATCGTCTACAACATCGAGCGCGGGCCGCTCGCGCCGGAAGATCTCGCGGGCCGCCGCGTGGGCACGCGTTCCTACACCGTGACGACCTCGACGTGGCTGCGCGGCATCCTCGCGAACGAGCACGGCGTGGACATCGACCGCGTGAAATGGGTGACTTTCGAGGAAGCCCATGTCGCGGAGTTCCGCGATCCGCCGTCGGTGGAGCGCGCGCCCGAGGGCAAGGAACTGACGGCGATGCTCCTTGCCGGGGAGATCGACGCGGCGATCCTGCCCGCCGTGCCGACCGACCCGCGTCTTAAACCGCTCATCCACAATCCGGCGGCGGCGGCCGAGGCCTGGCACAAGAAGTACCGGGCGCTGCAGATCAATCACATGGTGGCCGTGAAAGAATCCGTGTCGAGATCCGAGCCGGAAGCCGTGCGTGAAATCTACCGCCTCCTTGCCGAGAGCAAGAAGGCGGCCAAGCTGCCCAAGCCCGGTGAATTCGACATCCATCCGTTCGGCCTGGAGGCGAACCGGCGCAGCCTCGAAGTCGTCATCGACACCGTCTACCAGCAGCGGATGATTCCGCGGCGCTTCACGGTGGACGAGTTGTTCGACGACGTGACGCGCAAACTCGGCTGACGGAGAACGACAAACCGATGATCATCGATTGCCACGGACACTACACCACCGCTCCCAAGCAGCTCGAGGAATGGCGCAAGCGCCAGATCGCGGCTCTGGAGGATGCCAAGCACGCCCCGTCGAAGGGCTCGCTTGGCATCAGCGACGACGAGATCCGCGCGAGCCTCGAGGGCGCGCAGCTGAAGCTGCAGCGCGAGCGCGGCACCGACATCACCATCTTCTCGCCGCGCGCGATGGGCATGAGCCATCACATCGGCAACGAGACCACGAGCCGGCACTGGTCTGAGCACTGCAACGACATGATCCACCGCGTGTGCATGCTCTACCCGGAGAAGTTCGTCGGTGTCTGCCAGCTTCCGCAAAGTCCCGGCGTTTCGCCGAGGAACTGCATCCCGGAGCTGGAGCGCTGCGTGAAAGAGTTCGGATTCATCGGCTGCAACCTGAACCCGGATCCTTCGGGCGGCTACTGGAAGGAGCCGCCGCTCACCGACAAGTGGTGGTATCCCCTCTACGAGAAGATGGTCGAGCTGGAGGTGCCGGCCATGGTCCACGTGAGCGCCTCCTGCAACCCGAACTTCCACGGGACCGGCGCGCACTACATCAACGGCGATACCACTGCGTTCATGCAGTTCATCACCGCGGACCTGTTCCACGACTTCCCGACGCTTAAATTCATCATTCCGCACGGCGGCGGCGCGGTGCCCTATCACTGGGGCCGCTACCGGGGCCTCGCTCAGGACATGAAACGCCCGCCGCTGCAGGAGCTGCTCATGAACAACGTCTTCTTCGACACCTGCGTTTATCACCAGCCCGGCATCGACCTGCTTCTGAAAGTGATCCCGGCCGACAACATCCTTTTCGCTTCCGAGATGGTCGGTGCGGTGAAGGGCGTGGACCCGGAGACCGGCTTCAACTACGACGACACCAAGCGCTACATCGACGAGATCGAGTGGGTGAGCAAGGCCGACAAGGAGAAGATCTTCCACGGCAACGTGAAAAAGGTGTACCCGCGCTTCGCAAGGACCGCGAAGCGCTAAAGACCTGGCCGGGCGCGTGAATGGCGTGCGCCGCCCGGCCTGTCGCCTTCAGGCGACATCCGGCACGTTAGAAAATAATCAATAGGATCAAAACAGTTCCGCGGGGCCAGCCGGCATCCGAGAAATATTGCGACAAATACGCTGGCGTGCGATGCCCGCCTGATCTATCTTATGCCGTTGTCCTGACTACCGGCCGACACGCCGGGATGGGGAGGTCACATGAGCGACCAGTTCTGGATGATATGGCCCGGCAACGCTGTAGCTTCCGCGTTGATTTTGTTCGCCATCGCGATGCCGTTCCTCTACGCTGCGCGCAGGCTCGTCCACGATCTGCTCCACTCGATCGGCCGCATGGTGGGGGGGCCGTTGAGGCTGGGCGCGCGCTGGCTCTTCGCCACGGCGCGGGACATGAAGGAACGCAACTCGGTGGTCCTGCTCGCGCACGGGCGCGAGGAGGTGGGCCAGCACATCGAGCGCGAATTCGAGCGCATCAGCGCCCTGGTGACGCGCGATCTGGAAGGCTATCCGGCGCTGCAGCGCAAGCTCCTCGAGGAGATCACGCGCGTCGAGGAGGACTACAAGAAATGCGGGGAGGTGCCGCCGCCGCCGCCCGAATGGGTCGAGGCCGTCACAAGCATCTCCAAGGTCAAGTCCGACAGCAACGAGATGGTTCAACGCATACTCGAGGAGATCAAGCGCTCGGTGCATACGATCCACGACAAGGCGCTGGGCGAGTACCGCCGCGCCTACGAGTCGCGCCACAAGATACTGAACGGCTTCATGCCGTTCTGGCGCTCGCTCGACAAGACCTTCGGGCAGGTGGACCAGAAGCTGACGGGGCTGCAGCAGACCTCGTCGAAGATCGACGCGCAGATGGAGAAATATGAGCAGATCAACAAGAAGACCGACAAGGCCGAGCACGCGCTGACCGTGTCCGCGTTCACGCAGTTTGCAATATCAACGATGGTTCTGCTGATCGCGGTGGGCGGTGCGCTCGTCAACTTCAAGCTGATCGCCCTGCCGTTCTCCGAGATGGTCGGCTCCGGCGACTACCTGACTTCCACGATGCGCATGTCCGACGTGGCCGCGCTCGTCATCATTTTCCTCGAGGCGACGATGGGCCTGTTCGTGATGGAGACGCTGCGCATCACGCATCTGTTCCCCCTCATCGCCAACATGAACGACCGCATGCGGCACCGCATGCTCTGGGTCGCCGTTGTGTTCCTCTTCGTCTTTGCCGGAATCGAGGCCGCGCTCGCGCTGATGCGCGACATGCTGTCCGCCGACAGGCAGGCGCTCGTTCAGTCGCTCGCGAGCGCAAAGGCGGCTGCGCCCGATCCCCTGCTCAGGCTCATCCCGACCACGGCGCAGATGGTTCTCGGTTTCTTCCTGCCCTTCGCCTTGGCTTTCGTGGCGATCCCGCTCGAATCCTTCGTCTACTCGCTGCGGACCGTCGGCGGAGCGTTCCTGGTGATGCTCATTCGCGCGACCGCTTTCGTGTTGCGCGTTCTCGGCAACCTAGTACGGCAGCTCTGCAGGGTGCTGATCGGCGTATACGACTTCACGATCGTGCTGCCTCTGCTCGTCGAGCGCCTGGTGAAGGCCGCCCGCTCGGAGGGCGACTCGTCGGAATCGCGCCCCGTGAAGCGCGCAGCGTAAGAGGGGCGGTCATGATCAAGCGCTTGCTTCTCGCGTCGCTGCTTGGATTGTCGGCATCGACCTGCACCGACCAGCGCAGCCACACCCAGGCCGTGTACATGCTGATCGACACCTCGGGAACCTACGCGCAGGAGGTCGGCAAGGCGCAGCGCATCATCAACTACCTGCTCGGCACGCTGCAATCGGGGGATTCGCTCGCCGTAGCGCGGGTGAAAACGCGCAGTTTCAGCGAGAAGGACATCATCGCGAAGGTCACCTTCGACAGCCGCCCCTCGCAGGCGAACGCGCAGAAGCGCGCCTTCCGCGACAAGATCGACGCGTTCGTCAAGTCGGTGGGAGGCAGCGCCTACACCGACATCACCGGCGGCCTGATCCAGGGCGGGATGTACCTGAACGAAACCGGAGCCGGAAGAAAGACCATCCTCATCTTCTCGGACATGCAGGAGGAGCTCGACAAGGTCACGATCCGTGACTTCCCGATCAGCCTGAAGGACATCCGGGTCGTGGCGCTCAACGTGGTCAAGCTCAAGACCGACAACATCGATCCGCGGCGCTACATGGGGCGGCTCGAGGCCTGGCAGAAGCGGATCGAGAAGGCCGGGGCCTCCGAGTGGGTCCTCATCAACGACATCGAGCACCTCGACTCGATGCTCAGGAGCTAGCCGCCGGGATTTCTCAGCCGGCGCTTCCCGGCTTCTTGAACTGCGCGCTCGCCTTCTCGAAGGCCTTGCGCATCGCCGCCCAGGCCTCGTCCGCGCCGCGAGAGAGTTCCATCCAGGCCTCGCCCGAGGCCGCCTGCACCTTGCGCAACTGTTCCCTCGCCTGGTCCTGATGCCGGCGGATCGCGGCGAGCTGCTTCTCGTACTCCGCGCGCATGCCCGCCTGCGCCTGCGCGGCCTGGCTTTCCCATTTCGCCATCTCGGCGTTCCATTGATCGAGCTGGGTCTTCAGCTTCGCGATGTATTCTTCACGCTTCGTTGCCATGTGGCCTCCTTCAACCGCGACGGGAGAACGTTCGACCCCATATTACTCCCCAGCGTCAGATCGTGACGCGCGTTCCGAGCTCGACCACGCGCTCGGGCAGCAGCTTGAAGTACTCCGCGGTCGCCGGGCTGTTGCGTTGCATCCAGCGGAAGAGCTCGCGCCGCCAGGTGAGGAGCCCCGGGCGCGTGGCGCGCGCGATGGTGGACCTGCCGAGGA
>Ga0209807_1000345_pt1 | contig 20886 bp, 19 predicted proteins | sample GraSoiAngelo_154_FD_186168 | JGI IMG/M metagenome (GOLD analysis project Ga0209807, IMG submission 186168) | Grasslands soil microbial communities from the Angelo Coastal Reserve, California, USA - 14_1009_13_20cm (SPAdes) (version 2) | ecosystem: Environmental > Terrestrial > Soil > Grasslands ... | reverse complement strand
AGTCTTCCCGTAGGAAGCTACCTTTTTTAGGTAAATGGATATAAGCTTTCCCGTTTTTCTACGGAAAAAGGTAGATTATGCCAAAAGGGCTAATCCGGGGAAGAGGGCCTGCCCATCATGCTGGGACTCTGCGGTCCCTGAGTTGTAGGTCGGGCGTCCAGCTGGCTCATTATCAAGAGCAAGCTCCTGACTTCGTCTATGCTTCGCAGATTCTTGGTCAGCTGGTTTCGATACTCTTCGCGAGTGGCCTTGTACTCCTGTTCAGGCATGTCTCCAGACATGAAGCGACTCTCGAGAGCTAGAAGATTCTGAGGTGCTGTGGTGACCTGATCCCTAAGGTCTCGGACTCTCTGAGTGAGCGTTTCTCCTAGCTGCGACATCTTATCTGCCATAGACCGATTTGCTCTGCCTAGCTCTTCTCTCAACATTGCTAGTCTCTGACGGAAGCTGCTGATGTCCGCCATCACTTTGTCTATACTTACCTCGCTCATCTCATCTGCCCCTAAAGTTGAGCCTTAGGGGTCCCGAGGCCCCATTATGGGTGATGTAACTCTACGGAATAGAAGACAGTTACCGGACGAGAAAGAAATCGTCTAGTGCTTCTCGTCAGTCTTCGAAGACGAAGAGCCGCTCGATGAACTTGTACTCGATGTCCCACTTTGGGTAGAGCCCATATCGGCTTCGAGCGGTGCCGGAGGTGGGGTTGTGAGCATGGTCCATCCTATCCAGCCTGTTATGCCCAAGACGCCTAGAACTGCAATGACTACTGGCGCTCCGAGGACCCATGGTCTCCAAGCGGAGTTTGTTAGTGCTACAATATACCCGATGAAAACTAGGACTGAGATCACGAAGATGAGTCCGCCGTAGGACTGGTCCTTGTTCACTTTCAGATCATCCTTTGCGTTTCTGCACATAATGTCTGTATATAAATACGATACCTTGGAGGATTCTTTCTAGTTCTTCTTGTAGCCTGGCCGCTGAGACAATAGCTTGGGATAGGTAAGATCTCTGGACGGATATCCTTGGGTCTCCGATCTTATTCTCGAAACGAGTTCCGACAAAGAGGTCTTGATTTCCTTTCCATCCTCCCTTGTTCGGACTGACAATTTTTCCGATCTGAGTTCTCTCTCGCCAAAGACAATGATGTATGGGACCCAGCTCAGTTCTGCATCTCTGATTCTGCTCTGAAGAGTGTCGTCTCGATCATCCAGGTCGGCCCTGATCCCGGCCTCCTCAAGCTTCTCGAGTATAGTCATTCCATCCTTCACCAATTGTTTCGAGAGAGGGATTACTCTAGCATGGACTGGCGATACCCAGACCGGGAGCATTGGTTTCTTGCCCTGTCTCTCCATCCGGACCGCGGAATCCAGAAGCGCGAACAGGTATCTCTCCAACCCACCGATGACGGCGGTGTGGATGATTACAGGGTACTCTCTATCACCTTTTTCGTTGGCGTAGTGTATGTCGAATCGCTGCGCGTTTCCTACGTCAATCTGGAATGTGCCGATCTCTCTCGGCCTATCGAGATCGTCGATTATGTTGTACTCGACGTTCAGGACCCAGTAGTAGTGGCCCTCCGGGACAAAGTTGAGGAGGAGCGGCTTCTTCTCTACCCGCGCCATTTCGATGAAGAAGTCCTTGTTCTTCTCGAAGAAGGACCGTGTAGTATTGTAGATCGAGACGTACTCTCGGTGAATCTTACGAATCTCCTCGTAGATTCTCTCATGGACCTTTCTCCCGACTTGGATTGCTTCGTTCAAGTTCTTGAGATAGATGTGAAGGTCCGGCATCAGGAATTTCCGGAGTCGGAAGGAGAGGAGTAGCTCTCCGCTCTGTTCCATGCGGTAGCTGTCTGCGACTTCGAATGTGCCAAAGGGTAGGGTCCGGTAGCTGAGGGTCCAGTCTTTCACCATGGAGAATTGTTGGAAGCAAGCCGCGTATCTGAGTACGAAGGTTCGCTCGTCCACGTCGAGTTCGTAGGCTCGTGAGCCGAATAGCTGGAGATGTTCCCTGATTGGCTTGACATTGACGTCGAACATGTTGGTCCCTCGAACGTTGAGGATTGGGATGCCTATTCGTCTAATGACCAGGTTCGCGTAGTCGGACAGTAGCTGGATTATCATGTCGGATTCGGGTCCGAAACGCATCTGGCCGAGATCAGCATAGGACTCCCATTCCAATCCGAACCGTCGGGCATACTCGAGAAAGCGCGGCTCTCCCCCAGTAAGTCCCTTTTTCAATGCCTCTTTTTCGACGAGAGACTCGAACTCCTTCATTCCGGGTCCGTAACGGAATGTCTCGGGGGAGAGTAGATCCCCCTTCTCGTCCATGATCATGTACTCACTCGGGAGGGCTGGGGCTTTGCGAGCTTGTTGCTGTGGAGTGACAGTTCTCGAGAGTTCGGAGAGCGGATGGCCCTTGGCTGATATCGTGAAGCTCTTGTACCATCCGAAGGGTGCTCTGCTCACTTCGTAGCCTTTCTCGGCTAATTTTTGTTCAAGAATCTTCAGAGTCGAGATCGCAGGTTCCCGACCTGCTAAATCGGTCGATAAGTGGGCATAGGGATAGATCATGACTCTGTTTGTCTTGAGCCAACCCAGAACTTCTTCGATCGAAGCGGCAGCATTGGTCGCGGTGTTCTCGGGAGAGGCCTCGTCTCCCTTCTCTACAGTAGTGAATACGACAAGACCGTCTTGCAACACGCCCTTCTTGGCATGATCTGGGATCGATTCCGGTTCTTTGACCGCTTTCTCCTTGGATTCATATTCGAACTTGTCAGCGTGAATTAGGAGGAGTCTCAGGGTTTCATCCTCCATCTCTCAACCTGTTTGTCCTTCTTCGTCTTCTTCTTCATCTCCTTGTAGTGATTCTTGCAGAGATAGCCTCTGCCTGATGTAGATACTCGAAGGCCGGCTCGCGAGATATCGTCGGGAGAGACAGATCTAATTGCATCTCCTCCACAGCCGACGACCGAGCACTTGATTCCCTTGCCGACCTTACCCAAGACGTATCCCAGCCATGGAGCGTTTTCAGCCCTAATAGAAAGTTTCGTGGAAGAGGACAATCCTCTAAAGAGGCAGATGGGGGACGTCGGACAGTAATGCTGTCCCGGATCCAATACTTGGTTGAGGGGATTTTCCAGTCCTCTTCCAGACTTTTTCACAGAGTGGGGCTTTCACCAAATTCTCTAACCATCTTGGGCTTCCTTCTGTGGATCGCCGCTTCGCTTCTTTACTGGGCAGGTTTGTCTGGGTGGGAATGGGGAGCTAGTATCCTGGTTCTCGTCGTTGCTGGATATTTCGACGCGGTTGACGGGGCAATGGCACGAAAATATGCGAAGGTGTCGAAGTTTGGGGGAGTCCTTGACAGTGTTCTTGATAGGCTTGGAGAAATCGCAGTCTATGCAGGGCTCGCGGCCGGGGCTCTAATATCGTTCTGGCTTGCGGTCTGGGCTATGTCTGCTTCATTGATGGTCAGCTATGTGAGAGCACGCGTCGCGGCTGAAGGCGTGACGCTGAAGGGGATAGGTATCGCTGAACGGCCCGAGCGACTTCTGATACTTGCTTTCGCGACCTTGCTCTGGCCGGTTTCGCATGGTTTTCTCTTCTGGGGAGTTCTGTTGATCGCAGTACTCTCTTCGATTACCGTGCTGGATAGGGTCTACAGAGCCTCTAGGGCTCTATCTCGATAGAGGGCTAAGGATCTAGAATCCGCGTCTTTCATCCGCGGATCGGACTTTGGAGACTCCAAAGTGGACCGCACAGGATACGCACAGGTTCTTCATGACTCGCTGACGTGCAATATACGCTCCCTTCGCTCGTAATTCCTTGGCTAACGTAGGTTCGACTAGAGATACCCAAGACGTCACCCGCTTCATCTTGTCCCGCGGGGTCAACATACCACAGTTTGAGCACTGGACTAGTTCGCTTCGGCCTTTTCCGCCCTTGCTACGTCCTCGAGATCGTCTTTTCTTCGGCATCTCTCTATGTTTCCAAGATTAAGAGTAGGGTCTTTACTATTAACCTCTTGCTGCAGCGTCAGGCTCAGGCGCCATAGCACCTTGGACATCGCAGTATGCGGTAACCCGACTATCGATGAACTGGTCCATAACGGTCGGGTCCGCGTGTCGCCCGGAGGAAGCGCACTGTTTGCATCATGTGCGGCAGGGTACTTGGGGGCAAGAGTTGGTATTCTAGGGAATATTGGCGAAGACTATCCTCCAAATATTCTGAGACGTCTCATGACCCTGCATATCGACATCCGATTTCTGAGAAAGACTGCAGGACATTCCACAAGATTCCAGATAACTGGAAATAATGGATCTCGAAAGCTCCGCCTGCTTGAGCCGGGATACAAAATAGAGGCACCGGGGGGTTCCAGCCTTTTTCGGGCTGTCCACTTGGGACCTGTCTTCAACGAAATACCGAGTTCTCTCATGACCGCGCTTCGAAAAAAGTGTGAGTTTCTATCCGCAGACCTTCAAGGATTCATACGTACCGTATCCGCTAACGGAGCAGTCCGAACCGTTCCGCGAACGCTAGATCGATTAATTGGTCAATGCGATATGGTCCAAGCCTCAATTGAGGAAGCAAGCTCTCAAACACGATCCCGTGACCCGAGAGTCATCTTGAACCGATTTCTCACAATGCAAGCCGAGTATGCAATTGTCACTATGGGCGAAAAGGGATCCTGGCTAGGCTCGCAACGTGACGGCTTTTGTTTCGTCCCTCCTTTTTCAGACCGCAGCATTCGAGATTCAACCGGTGCTGGAGATGTTTTTGCCGGGTCCTGGCTGAGTACCTATCTGAAGACGAAGGACCCAGTCTGGGCGTCCGCTGTGGGCTCAGCATTCGCTTCGCTGGCCTCTCGAAAAACCGGACTCGCTAAGTTCCGCATGTCACGAGCTGAGCTATTCCGGCGTGCTGTTTGGGTCTACAATCATATCGAGGCGTTGCCTGTCTCCTAGTATCTGCGGGCGTTTTCAGCAAATTACCGACCTGCGATTTGTACTAATCATTTAAGTCACTAATGTCTCCTGGAATCCAATTACCGAAATCGATTACTCCTGAGGGAAAGAAGACGAATCGACGATGTCCTCAATGCGGTGAAGAACTCATCATTGACGTGCGCAACTTCTGGCTCTTGCCCAAAATTTGGACGGACTATGTATGTCCAAGGTGTGGCAAACGATATAGCGTATCGGAGCTAGTGAAAGCCATTCGCGCAAAACAACCCACCTAAGCGGGCAAGCTCACGATAGGCGATGAAAATGCGCCAAGAACGGCGCAATCTGTAATCGGTAGGGTGATGAACTCAGGCGCGGCCTCGACTGGTAATAGGCCCAACGCGTGGGCTCCCGCTCCTTCGTCGTTCTAATATGATCGTGCGAAGATTACTTCTCTAGAATTCGGATGGCCGCAGAACACACACTGTCCTCTGGCGGATTCCTTGAAGGGGACGATTCTGACGGTTGCTCCTGTCTCCAGTTTGACTCTCTCTTCGCAGTCATTGTCTTCGGATAGGAAGGCTTTGACAAACCCGCCAGTGGTTTCTATGATATGCGCGAATTCCTTCATGTTATTGGCGGTGGTTGTAAGCTTAGCCTGGCTTTCCTTGGCATTGTGGAGTAGCGATTGTTGAATCTCGTCCAGCATACTGACAATGTGAGTGACGGAATCCGCTTGAGGCACTGCCGTCTTCTTTCCAGTATCTCGTCTTACAAGTGTGATCTGTTTCGATTCCATGTCTCGCGGTCCAATCTCAACCCTCAAGGGTACTCCTTTCATCTCCCACTCGTGATACTTCCATCCGGGAGTATACTGTTCCCGATCATCTACGTTGGTTCGGATAGAGTGCTTCCCGAGACTCTCAGCGATATGGTGAGCCGTCTGTAGGATGACTGTCTTGTCGGATTCCTTGTAGTGAATCGGGACGAATACGACCTGAGTAGGCGCCACTCGGGGCGGGAGGACTAGTCCCTTGTCATCGCCGTGGGCCATGATCATAGCTCCGATGAGTCTCCAGGAGATTCCCCAAGAGGTAGTCCATGCGAAGTGCTCTTTCTCGTCCTTGCCTAGGTATTTGATCTCGAAGGGTTTAGAGAAGTTCTGCCCTAGGTGGTGGCTGGTTCCCATCTGGATCGCCTTCCCGTCAGGCATCATAGCTTCGACAGTCGTGGTGTAGACTGCGCCCTTGAACTTCTCACGCTCAGTCTTCTTCCCCACGAGGACCGGTATGGCGATCTGGTCCTCGACAAGCCGTCTATAGATCTCCAGAATCGTCATGACTTCCTTCTCCGCTTCTTCCTCGGTCTCATGGACTGTGTGTCCTTCCTGCCAGAGAAACTCGCTAGTGCGGATGAACGGTTTGGTCGAAGTAATCTCGGCACGCAAGACGCTGTTCCAGACGTTGATGAGGACAGGCAGATCCCGCCAGCTCTTGACCCATCTGCTGTACGCATCGTTGATTATCGTCTCAGAGGTGGGCCTGATCGCGAGCCTCTCGCCAAGCTCATTGTTTCCAGAATGCGTGACCCAGAATACTTCCGGTGTAAAGCCCTCGAAATGTTCGGCTTCTCTCTTCAGTAACCGTTCAGGTATGAGTAGAGGGAAGTATGCGTTCCGGTGCCCGATCTCCTTGATCCTCTTGTCGAAGTGTTCTTTGATGCTCTCCCAGATGGAAAACCCGTGCGGCATCAGCACCATGAATCCTTTAGCGCTCGAATAGTCGGCCAGCTGAGCCTTGGTAACGACCTGAGTGTACCATTCCGAGAGATCAGCGGCCTTCTTTACAGTGATACCGAGATCTTTGGTGCTCATTGGAATATCCGTCCGGCTTGTTGCTCGGAAAAAGGTCTAGAGCGGTAAAGGTGAATCTGGAAGAAGTTCACCCAATTTGATCCGTCCTTACCGCGACATCATTCTAGATACAATATTTAGCTTTTCTTTTCCTGGCGATCACGTTGATCTCGATCTAGGATTGATCATTCTGAGACTGGTTTTCCTTCTCGTTTGTGTTCGTAGAGGACGACTGATGAGACTGTGCTTCTGACTCCGTTAATCTTGAGTACCTTGTCTTTGAGAACGTTGCGGAAGGCGAGAATGCTTTCCACCTTTAGCATGCAGACAATATCATATTCGCCTGTCACTTCGTACACGTCGGTAACTTCGGGGAGTTTGACGAGGCTCTGGGTTACGTTTTCGAGTTCCTTGGATTCGACGAATAGGTTTAGAAAGACTCGGACCTCTTTGGGCATGGTTGACAATCCACTAGGGTTGCTCAACGCTCGCGTGAGAGGCCTATTAAGCGAAAATCCTCAGGTGGGTTGTGTAATGCATTGTAGACCGTTCCTGGAGGGCAGGGACCTGTTGATCTCGAGACCCGAAATCATGTTCTGTAACATTGCCTGGGAACCCCTTAGCTGAAAGATCCAGGCACAATGTCTGCAGGAGCTGCTCGCGTACCGTTGAGGAGCTTGTAATGCCTCGCTATCATCATGGCAGACTTCTTCGGTGGTATGCGTGTCGTGTCGATTCTCAAGCCAGTCTGGAAAAGAATCTCAGAACCGAGGCCGTGCCTTTTCAATACACTGACCAGCAATCTCTTCGTACTTACTTTTCCCGCCTCTCTTCGACCCTTACCTTTTACCCGTCGCGCTAGCTCTTCCTCGTCGCACAATAACCGGACGAAACAGACGCTACCGCCCTCCCTGCTGATCGTTTGGATCGTCTTCTTTACGAAAGGGTCGTCAGTAGCCTTGTCGTACACAAAAGTGAAAATTGTGTTTATTCCATGTTTGGCGGCTTCATTGAACATTGATAGTCGATACTTCTCGATGAGCTTCCAATACCGTCTTGTCCCGAATTCGAAGACAGACTTGACAAAATCAATCGAAACGTGATTGTCGAATAGTTTGAATCCCGTCAGCTTCACGAGCTCAGTAGCCACGGTAAGCTTTCCGACCGCCGGCGGGCCGTAGATGAAGACTAGTTTCAACCGGGTGTCACTCAGAACGCGAATTATCGGGGATCGAGAGGATCAATAATTCATGCCCGTGACAAACGCTATTGAACGCGTTCGCCTAGGATTCGTTCGACTTGAGTTTCAGCTTCTTCGGCAAATATTCGTCCACGATGTAGGTGAGCCCATATCTGCTGAACGCTTCCTGTTCCGACTTTTTCCGGACTTTCCTGAAGGTGTCGATCTCTCTCTGCCAGAGTCCTCCAGCATAACGGGGATCCTTCTCAAGCTCATTCAATCGCTTCAGATCCAGATCCGTCAGGGGGTCGCTCGGCAGCTTATAGTCTACAATATCTGTGGCCCAGACTCCGCCCCAGATCGCGTCGGGAGTATTCAGCTCTCTAAGATGAGCAGCGTTCGCGGACCCGGAAATAATGACCATGGCGATGTGCATTCCCCAGGGATCACCGTCGGTGAAGATGTAGACCGGGAGATCTAGCTCCTGGTTCAATCGTCTGAGCAGAAACCGTGTTGCGCGCGGCGCCTGACCAGCGGTGTGAATTAGGACTGCTTTGAAGCGCTGGTGGACCCGTTCTTCAATAAATCTCGTGAAGAGTCCGCCCTTCTCAATCGCTATCACCTTGTCTACTTTCTTCTTGTCCGGCCGGACAAATTCTGAGGTTGTAAGGGCGGGACCTATCATCACCCCGTCCGGGTGAGATGATAGGTTGAGCGTCCGGCCTTCATATCCCGGCACGGTATACTCGACTGTCAAATCTCCAAAGATAGCGCTCCGCTCTTCAGGAAACACGTTGAAATCCTCTCTCGAAAACCCAGTCACGGTCTCGAGGTCAGTGATGAGATTGTCGCTCTCCTGCTGATCCTGAAAGTCCATCTCGTAAGCTTGAGCAGAGTAGAAAACGTCCCGTAGAGTACTGGTCTTGTTCTGCTCCGTCAGCTCATCCGTGAACATAGCGGTCCAGAGTAGCTGCGTAAACGGACGAACATGCCGGACATTACGCGCGCTCCTCTTCACATTCCTCTTCCCAAGAATATACTGCCGGGTCTTGTCATCGTAGATTATGTTCGCAATAGACCGGCTCGGCATCTTGACAGTCGGAAACTCCTTCTTCGCCAGCTGATCGTACACTTGGCCCCCAAGCTGTTCTAGGGAGGAGAGGACGTGATCCTTCCTCTCCTTGACGACCCCTTTACTGCGGCTCTTCTTCGCCTTCTTCGACACCATATTTTATCAGACCCTTGAGCAGCGGTTTGATATCAGGCTCCTTCTTAGACTTGGACAATTTCGTCGAGAACTGTGCCATTTTCGGAAGATACTTCTCAAAAACATCGACGCGCTTCTTCTCCTGAGCAAGATGCTCTCTTCGCGACAGATAGATCCGAAGGTTCCTTGAAGCCTCTCTGATTGCGTTGAGAATCTCATGCTCAACCTCGGGACGGTCAGCAATGAACTCCTTTCCTACTGTCTTGTATGGAATCTTCGTGCTGCAGACGTGAACGAATACGGCTAGGGGTGTCTCGCCTGGGATGACTTTGTAGCCGCGCCAGTCTATCTGGTCAACCACCTTCCATGAAACATCACTAGCTTCGTCGAAGAGTAGAGGAATCTTGTTGGCAAACCGGAAGAGCAGTATCTTTCCCTGCGTCTCGATCTGCTTCCCACTAGCGATTCCGACCTCGATGATGAATGGGAAACCCGAGTATGTGGCAGGTTTTCGCTGAAGAGTTGCAACGAATGCAGATCCATTCTGGACATCTTCATCACTTATCCCCAGCTCCTTCTTGATCCCAGTGGCCAGCAGGTCCGCGCCTAGGGGGGAGAGACTTGTTGGATCAGGAGAGACGAAATCCTCGTAGTTCTTCATGGCACTGACCAGCGTAACCATGTCGCTCGAAGACAGATTCCGCGGGTTTTTCTTGGACCCGAGCTTCGCGTAGAGAAGGAACTTCCGCGCTGTCGTTTCTCCGATCCGCTGGAAGTTCTTGCGCAAGAACTCCTGCAGAGTCTTTGCGTTTGTGAGTTTGAGCATCCGTTGGACTGTCTCGACATCAACTCCGTGAGGGTGAGGCAGTGTTTCGGTGGGTGCAGGCGGCACCACAGTGGTCCCTCTTGTGAAGTGGTACAGTCGCCCGCGAGGGTCGACAAACGTGAGATTAGCGTAGGGAACAATAATGGCGGTCTGCTTGAAGTATTCGAGGATCCTCGGCATCGCCCGGGAATAGTCCGCTTCGGTCTTGAACTCGATGATGGTCCCTTTCCAGTGAGAACCATTCGTTCGGGTCTTCTTCTTGAGAACAACCGGCTTGTTATGCTGAATATCCGTTCGTAAACCAATCTCAGTAATTCTCTGCTTGGGATTCGTGCTAGAGCTGATCTGGGCCTCGCCATGAGTCGTTATCTGACCATACAATAACGCCATCTTTCCCCCGAGCCCAAAGGTGCCCCGGGTCTGACGCAGTTTGTATTTCGAACCGTACAGCACTTGGCCGAACGCCGAAGGTATGACCTCACCAGGAACGCCTATTCCATTATCCTCAATACGCAGGACATAGATCCCGGGTCCATCCAGCGGCCCGGATTCATGTAACAGCCGAACGTAGATGTCGGGAGGAATGCCACCTGTTTCGCAAGCGTCTAGAGAGTTCTCGACAAGTTCTCTTATCGTGGAATAGATTGAACGCGAAGGGCTTGTGAATCCTGCGATGTCCCGGTTGCGATAGAAGAAGTCTGCCGCGCTTATCTCTTGGAAGACTTCGGCGACTGTCATTTCTTCGGCCTTGAGATGGCCGCTATGCCTTTTTCTTGGCTGGCTCTGACCCTTCCCACAGTCCTAGAGCTTTCTCCTTCTTGACTTTCTTTCTCCGTTTCTTAAGAATCTTATACACGGTCCCATGTTGTCGTCCTTCGATCAGTTTCTCCAACGCGTCTTTCGCCATCGATACCGATTCGAAGGTCCCGATGATCGAGATTGTGTGCCCGCTAACCGAGATCAGCGTCCCTGTCAATTCCTCGATATTCCGTCTGGCCCTTCCCTCCTTGCCAATGATTCGACCGTCCACTCGTCTGATTTCAGCCTCGTTCTTTCCGAAGTAGTCGTGTAGATCGACGATATCGAACGTATAGTCCTCGTTGAAGAGAGAGAAGGCTCGAGGCGGGGAGAATCCCCTTCCTATCGCCAGAACCATATCCTTCGCTCTCAAAGCGTAGGAAGGGTCGGGAGAATCGGGTTTGACTCCAATATCGACGGACCCTGACTCGCTGTCAATCTTCAGGTCAACAAACAGCTTCTGCTCAATCGTTGACTTTACTGATCCCTTTGGGCCTACGAGTACTCCGATTCTCTCTTTCGGGATCAGAGCATTCATTCTTGTCTCTGCCATCATTCTATCTCCGGAAACACCTTTTCGAACGGGCGGGTCTTGACTCCTAGTCCGGTGAAGTAGTGGTTCAAGTTTTCTACATCCCTCTTCAAGAACAGCTTCGCTTCCGGATGCTCCATCGTGACTGCCTGGGCGAAATCGATGAAAACGGGGTATCCATCTGGGACCAGGATGTTGTATTCGCTTAGGTCTGCATGTACTAGCTTCACCTTATGGTGAAGGTCCTTCAGCATTTCAAGGGTCTTCTTGTACCAGCCAGCGGGCGCTTCGAGGGGTACCTCGCGGAGATGCGGGGCAGATTTTCCTTCCTTTCCAATGAATTGCAGGAGGATGACATTTTTCTCCACGTATATGGGTGCGGGCACCGTTATGGCCTGACCAGCTAGCTCTAGGTTCTTGTATTCTTTCAGAGCCCACATGTCTACAAGGGATCTCGTGTCGTGAGGGATGTCCTTGAATCTCGGATCCCCCTGAATGTACTTCAATCTGCCCTGTCTGAAAATATTGGAGGATGTCAGGAATATCTTGACTGCTACCTCCTTGCCTTGCGGGTCGAGTCCGTGATAGACTCGGCTCTCCTTGCCTGCTTTGAGGACTCCCGTTATTTCTTTCAGTTTTCCGATGTTGAGAATCTTTAGGATTGTCAGAAGTGTCCTCTTGTCAAAGACTTCTTCGAGAGTCTCCAAGTCCTCGCTTGACTTTATTCTGAAGCGTCGCTCCCGGTCGTATCTCTCCTCCCGCTTCTTGAGTTTCTCGTCAATCTTGTCAGACAAGGGTTTCACATCAATGGATGGGGAGGTTTCGCGTTTGAGACTTTGTCAAGGGAGGTGACTTTTCCGTCTCCGCGGAAAACGTTTACTCATCCTATGACGCTGGTTGGGGTACTGTGAGTCCTAGGTAGAGTTTACCGAGTTCGGGGTGTTCCAGCAAGGCCTTCGCTGTTCCTTGGAAAATGGTCGTCCCGTTAACTAGCAGATATGCCGAGTGTCCAATTTGGAGAGCGCGTGTGGCGTTTTGTTCCACAAGCAGGACGGTAATGTCAGAGTCTTGGGCAAGATAGGTTATCGTATTGAGTACCTGCGTAGCTACGATTGGTGCGAGATTTGCGGTTGGCTCATCGAACATTATCGTGTTAGGCTTCCGCAATAATGCCATGCTCATTGCAACCATCTGTCTCTCTCCTCCGCTCAGGCTCGACACTTTTGTATTCATGTATGAAGAAAGCTTAGGAAAGATCTCAAGCGCCCGTCTTGTTCGTTCTTGGATTTCCTCACGCTTCACGGTGTAGCTTGCCATCTTGAAATTCTCTGCGACAGTGAGGTGCGTGAATGTGCTCTCTGTCTGAGGGAGGTACGCTACTCCCAGGCGAGCCACTTCGTGGGGTGGGAGATTGGATATGACTCTTCCATCTAGAGTGACCTCGCCATGGTAGATGTTGGTGAGTCCCGCTATTGTTTTGAGAAGAGTGCTCTTCCCAGAGCCGTTTGGGCCAACTATCACTGTTATTTCGTTGGGCTTGGCTTCTAGTGAGACGTTGTCGAGAATTTGGAGGCTCCCGTAGCCTGAGGAAACATGATCGGCCTTCAGCAAGTCAGCCGCCTAGGTATGCCTCAATGACTTTCTTGTTGTTCATTACTTCATCAGGTGACCCTGACGCGATGAGCTTACCAAATGCCATGGCGAAGATTTCGTCAACGTACTTCAAGGCGATGTCCAGTCTGTGCTCCACAATGAAGAAAGTAAGGCCTAGCTCGTCTCGTAGTTTCAATATCCTGGAGAATATCTCGTGTGCCAGTGTTGGGTTGACTCCGGAGACAGGCTCGTCGAGAAGTACAAGTTTCGCGTCAGACATGAGTGCCCTTCCAATCTCAACAAGCTTCATCTGCCCTCCGCTAAGTTTGAAGGTCGGTTGATTCCAGAGGCCAGACAGGCCTAGGAGTTCGAGTATTCGTGATGCTTTCTCCATAGCGCGTCTCTCACTGTCTTTCCAGAACCTGTTTAGTAGCGACTTCAAGAAACTCTCGCCAGGGTTGCTCTTTTCGGCAATGAGGAGGTTCTCAAGTACGGTTAGGTTCCAGAAAAGGGCAGGAATCTGGAATGTTCTTGCCATGCCCATCTTGTACAACTTGTAAGGGGGAAAGCCGGTAACGTCTTTCTTGTCAAAAACGACCTTGCCCGCGTCTGGCGAGTAGAGACCGCTTACCACATTGATTAGAGTAGTCTTGCCAGAGCCGTTTGGGCCTATTAGAATGCTAACATTTCTTTCCGCGACTTGTAGTGATATTCCATCGAGGGCATGAAGACTGCCGAACGATTTTCGAATATCATGCACGGTGAGGATGGCGTTAGCTGCCAATGCGAACTACAAACAAAGAAAGAGAGAGGGGGGTTTAGGTTTTCGCTATTGCCTAATACGGGTTGAAGCTGACTAGTGTGTTTGATGTTGCGTCCCAGTATCCGCCGTACACCCAAGTTGGAGAACCGCCGCTCGGCGTAACCACCTTCCAGATTTCGTAGATTGTGGCGACTCTGTCTCCGCTCGCTTCGAGTGACGTGGGCCCTGTGACTCCGTAGTAGTTATTCGAAACGCCCAACATAACTGCTTGTATTTTGGTGCCGTCATAAGCGCCGGCGTTGAGTGTGGCAAGTGCTCCGAGCCAAATGTCATCATATGCGCCCCTGCAGTAGTTGTCGCATACAATGCCCGTGTAATTACCTGAGAAATTTTTCTGAAGTGCCAGGGTCTTAGTCGTGTTTTGGAATCCATAGATGGTCGATGGCAAGCGGATAGTCGATACGATCGGTCCCGAAGTGACGTTGCCGGAGATGACTGTGTCTTGTGCCTGTCCGTCCGTGCCTGTCCAAATGTGGGTTGTGCCACTTCCAGTGCCGGGAAGCGTGTCGCTAGTAAGTAGAGCCTTAGTTGCGGTATTCGAACTCTGGCTTATCTCTATGACTATTTCTCCAAACTCCTCAAATGAGATCGAGTCAATTGCTACTTTGTTCATATCGCTTCCCGTGTTGAGAGCTTGGTAGTCGGACGTCAGGGTTGGAATTATCGAACCGAATGTCTTCAGAGAGGTGTCGTATCGGAGGATGCAGACCGTGTCTGCTGCGACGCATGCGTTGTAATCGATCGTGCCAGAACCGGCGAAGTTGACTGCAGTTGCGTTTGCCAGTGCGTCTCCGTATGTGTCGTGTCGCTGTAAAATGATCACTTTTGTCGCCCCCTCCGCTTTGAGCATTGCTGAATCTGCCTGACCCTGCCACCTATCGTTTGGCGCAGTTCGGAAAAGGTAGTCATTAGGTATTGCAAGGGCGACTGATGTCGAAGAGGGGCTGATCAGGGCGATGTGGTTGGAATTTGCATATTGAAGAATGTTCTGGGCAGCGCCACTGTTCAAGGGTCCTACGACGACTTGGACCCCTGCGGAGGCGAATGTCTGTAAGGCAGAAAGAGCTTTAGCGCCGTCGAGTGCATAGTCGGTCACCGATACTGCGAATTTTACGTTACAGGCTACCGTTCCCGTTGTAGCCGCTCCTTGTGGTGATGATAGGTATGAATTAATGTCCATTATTGCAAGTTGCGCCGCGTCCCTCGCTCTTGTTCCTTGGCTTGCAAGGTCGCTTGAAAGGTCGGTGAGCATTCCAATTGTCAGGGTGCGGCCAGATGAGCAGAGTCCGCTGTTAAACGATCCACCGGCCAGAAGGCTGACGTACGTAACTCCTGCGCCAGCGCCAATTCCAACAATGAGTAAGATTAGGGCCAGTGCTAGGGAGACGGTTCTTTTTCCGGGTGCTGACATAGGTTGAGATTGTGGTTGCGATTGCATTTGCATTGGAGCTGTCGGCGCTCCAAATATAAGCTATATTCCTCTGAGGGACATGTCTGAAAGGGGACCTTGGCGTATTGGTATCGCCACTCTTGTTGGACTCCGTCGTCTACGCCTCACTCTTCGGTCTTATGGCGGTTGGTCTCACCCTCACATACTTAACCACGAAGGTTCCGAACTTCGCCTACGGTTCTTTCGTAACAATTGGCAGTTACACATCCTTCTCAGTCTTTCGAATAGATCATGTAAACCCGTATTTCTCTGTTCCACTGGCATTTCTTCTTGGTGCTCTTGTTTCGGTCGCGATGTACTTGGGAGTCCTTCGAATGTTGGCTAGGAGAGGTTCATCACTTGTCGCGTTGATGATCTCAACGCTAGCGATCGACATAGCTTTCGTGGGAATATTCGGAATATACTCTGATTACCTAACCTCTCACTATGGAATTGTCGACAGTAAGAACTTCTTCCGGCTTCTCGCAGATTTTTCGCTCTACGGCTTGCCGGGTCTGTTTTACACAGCACCAATATCTCTTGCCCTAGTAACGACTGCCCTGTTCCTCTTTCTTACCAGAACAAGGTTCGGTGTCGCGATGCGTGCGTCTGTCGAGAATCCTAGCTTGGCTCGAGTGCTGGGGATTGATGTCGAGAGAACATACGTGTTTGCATGGTTTCTCGCCGGCGGATTTGCGTCTACAGCAGGCTCTTTTTCCGCTTTGTGGCTTCAGGGGGGGACTACTGTGGGTTCTGGGCTCATTGTCGAGATTTTTGCTGCAAGTGTCTTGGGAGGGCTGGCCAGTATTTACGGAGCTGCGTTCGGCGGATTGATAGTAGGGGCTAGTGAAATTCTGCTGACTCAAGCGGGCATTACTGTTTTCGGGTCATGGATTTCTATCTACCAAAAAGGGTTCCCACTCCTGATCATGGTCATAACCTTACTGTTGTTTCCTAGAGGTCTAGTGTCTGTCAACTGGCATGGTATCCTCCGCCCAATCGCCGCCTTTGTTGATTTGCTGGCGAATCGTTTGAGCGAAATCTTTCGATTTGTGCGAGGGAAGTAGTTGGACGTCCCGACTTTCTTCCTCTTCGGGGTGGATATTATTCGATTCACAATTGATCTAATGACCGCTTATGCGTTGTACCTTGTTGTCAGTCTCTCGTTGAATCTTGAAGCCGGATTTGCAGGCGTTCCAAACTTCGGAAAAGTGATGTTTGTAGCGGCAGGCGCTGCCGTTGCGGGCTCTGTGTCTGGCCGGCTCGCAGCCTTGATTCTCAGTGTGAATACCCATGGGGACTATAACGGGTTCATAGCTCAAATAATTACGCAGCTGGACAGTTCACTCTCGGGGAATGCTGTCCTATCGATTGAGATCTTGTTGCTGGGAATTCTCCTCGCGGCAGCCATAGGTGCAACTCTCGGTTTCCTTACTTCCTATCCCGCGATCAGACTGCGAGAGGATTACTTGGGTATGCTGTTGCTCGCGGCAGCCCAACTGTTTCAGATTTTCCTGGGCGGCTACGAGCCATTGATCGGTGGTACCCAAGGAATTGAGGTCCCCGATCTATTCGCTTGGGCCGGAAATGGAATTGAGGTCAGAGATGTCGTTGTCCTCGGATTCCTAGCTCTATTCGCGGGTCTCGTCTATTTCTATGCTGAGAGGATCGCGAGATCTCCACTTGGACGGACGCTGAGAGCAGTTAGAGACAACGAAGTGGCAGCGAGGGCCTTAGGAAAGGACGACGTGGCCATCCGGAGAAACGTGATCATCGTGGCATCTGCAATCAGCGCGATGGCCGGCGCGCTTCTCACGTTCTACGTGGGCGCGGTAAATGCAGAGGCCTGGACACGGATAACTTGGACGTTCTGGATTTGGGTGATGGTTATCATCGGTGGTGCAGCGAACAATGCAGGGGTTGCTCTGGGGGCATTTTCATTCACTTTCCTGTTCAAGGTCGTCGACCAAGTAAAGTTCTACTTCCAGGGGTCCATACCATTCGACGTTAACTGGCTGGAATATCTGATGTTCGCTTCTTTGCTCATCTTGATCCTAGCCTTTAGACCAGGAGGAATCCTGCCTGAGAAGTCGTCTGTGACTCTTCCATGGAGATCCGTCGCGCAGATCATGCAACCCAAGTCAAGAATCGTGGCTAACCCAACCCAGCAATCGTCCACGCCAGAACCTGGAAAAAGTGACCAGACCGATAAACTGGGTTCTCCACAGACCACCTAAGTGCGTTGCAAGGGGGTCCAGCACCCTGTGCGGCGTATGATGCATCTCTTCCTAAGAGAAGTGTGTCGAGTAGCTTACGATTCAAGCCGGTAAGGCTTTCCCTGAGTCAGAACTCTCGCAGGGACTTGCTCCTTCCATCTCCGGAGCCATTCAAGGTCTTCCTTAGCTTCCCGCAGATCGTCTGGTAGCATTTGTGGAATCTCATCCGAGATGGGATACCAACGGTCACACTGAGGGCAAACCAACAGGCCTTCGGCAATCTCGTCCTTCTCTTCGAAGACGTGAAGTTCGAGGGGGTAGTGTTTGTCTATTGGGCAGGCGAGGATGTCCAGGAGTCGTCTCTTCAATCCTAGTCTAGGATTGATGACCTTCGGATTGTAAGATAAGGTTTGACCGTGCCTAGTTCGTATTCAGTGTAACGAGGGTCTTGGATTTACCCGATCTTAGAGCGGCATCGCATACACGAATCGCCTTGAGCGCGTCCTCTCCTGAGGGGGCTTCCTTGGTATCTCGAAGAATTGTTGTCATGAAATTTTCAAGTTCGACCCTGAGTGGTTCTGCCCAGGGGGTAAAGGGCTTGACTAATCGTTCGGAATTTTCAACTGTGATCTCTTGGGTGATGTAGTCTAGGCTTATTGTGGCATCGCTTCCAGTGATGATTAGGGTTCGGACCTTGCGGGGTGTCAGCCAGTTCGCATCAATGAAACCCGTTGTACCGCCATTGAAACGTAACATCATCTCCGCATAGTCCTCGTATGCATGTGTCCTTAGTGATCCTGTCTGGGCGAAGATAGCTGAAACTTCTTCTTCCAGCAGGTATCGCATCGCGTCAATGTCGTGAATCGCCGTGTCTTTGACGACGCCAACATCTCCTATCCGTATGGGCCATCTGGCGACCCTGCGGCCGGTCGTTATGATCACATCCCCAACTGCCTGCTGGCTCAACATTTTCTTCACGGCTCGCACTCCGGGGTTGAATCGTTCTATGAACCCGACCAGCAACTTCACACCGGCTTTCTTCGCCGACTTGACAAGCTTCTCCGCTGAGCGTTCTTCTCCGGTCATGGGTTTTTCGACCAGAAGATGCTTGCCCGCTTCAATCACCGATGATCCGACCTTCAGATGAGTCTTCGTTGGTGTGCAGACTGTCACTGCGTCGAGCGTAGGAAGTCGGAGGAACTCGTTCATGTCAGTGTACCATTGGACACCGTATTTGTTGCCGATCTCCTTCGCCCGCTTATCGTCCTTCTCGCAAACGGCGACCAGGTCTGCCATTCGGCTGTGGTGAAGAACCCGGACCTGGTTTTCACCCCAGAACCCTGTGCCAATAACCCCTACGCCGACGCGTTTCAACCGCCGAGAGTGCCTCTTCCTATAGTCGTATAGAAGAGGCCGGCCCTCTCAACATTTGAAGCTTCCAGAACTCTAGTCAGATCACAGATCGCCCCCGGCCGATTCATTTCGGCTGCAAGTTGATCCGGATCAAGCTCGGTGGCGGATGATTTCGGAAGTGCAACTACGGTGCAGTTCGCCTTCGCGACTGCTCGCAGGAGGCTACTCTCAACCCGAGCATTGTCCCCGACCATCTGTGCCCAGGGCTGTGACCCAGTCTCACCGGGGTAAAGTGATACTCGTGCGCCTCTTTTTCGAAGCGACTCAATTATTGGGGGCGACTCGGGCTTAGACCAGGGATTCTTGAGTAGCCCGTCTGTTCCGATAATTGCAACCCTCGATCTCCTAAAGGGATATCCGCAGTGGCTAAGTGCTCTCCTTATCATGTCCACAATCTGAGATTGGTATTCCTCGTTTATGTAGTGAGCTGCTCGAACGAGTCTTGGCCCGTTCCTTCGCTGCGAGCTCGATAGAGCTATGCTTGTTCCGATCGATTCTCGCTCTGGAACCGGGTTCGACCTCTCTGTGAGGGTAATTCGAGAATCTCTGCAGAGCTCCAGTACTTCATCGTAGTTGACTCCATGCGCTTCTGACATCTTAGCTAGCTCCAGTTCAAGTGCTCTGGCCACCTCTCGGCTAACGGCGGAGTAGAGGCCGGATGCTTCCGCGACTTCCACCGTTGGAGTCAGGCTCAGGGTCGGAAAGACCCGAAGGAGTTCCTCTTGGAAAGCGGTCGAGAGCGCGCCATCGAATCCAGCCAGTACTTTCCGTTTTTCCTTGAATTCTCGGATCTTCTCGCCCGCCCAGAATAACGGAATGTAGTAGAGATTCATGTCAACTCCGATCTTTAGTCCTCCGTGTTTTTCTATCGTTGACTTTACGATAGAGGATGTGTAGCGGGGTTTGCAAAGACCCGCGAAGGCAAGACTTGTTCCGGTTGCGAGTCCAGGGGCAAGGTTCCGTAGGATCATCTCAAAAGCGTCGGTCTGGTTGGCACTGGAGACGTGAGTCGTCAGAATCAGAGTCCTAACTTGGGATAGGGGCAGTCGATGATAGTCTGGCGTTATCCTGATTTTACCTGACTTCTTGAAGATCCCAAGGAGCCAGAGAGCCTCTTCTAACCCCGGCCGGTTCGCGTGTGTTCTGCCGTCGTCCCCGAAGGGTCCTACAAGATAGTTGGAAATGCCAGCTTCGGCGTAGAGAACTGAGAGGAGAAGGGCCTCCGGATTTTTTCCGACAATTGCAACGGAATGATTTTCTTCCATAGTCCCTTCAGCTAGTTCGGCCACTGTGGTGGGGAACCTTGAAGTCGTTCGTGATCTGCTTAACCGATTGCATCTGATCTGTTGAAAGATTTCTAGGTTGGCAGCGACATGGTTGCCTGCGTTGAGCGCAAGATCTGTCAGCGCTTACCATGAATATTGGAATCTCAGCCTGATTGATTCTTTCTGATCTAAGAACGTTTTCTACCTCTTATCTACTCAGGATGGTCTTAGAGAAATTCATCTGGGATTCGCGCATGAAGGTTTGGATCGACATTCTAACCCCGAAACATGCGCTCTTCTTCGAGCCTCTATATCGAGATCTCGCCCGAGCCGGGCACCAACTGCTACTAACAACGAGGATCTATCATGAGGCTCAAGAAGCATTAGAGCTGAAACGGTTACGATTCCGTGTTGTCGGAGAACATGGAGGCGCTTCTCGCTACGGCAAACTCTTGGCTAGCGGGCGCAGAGTGGTGAAGCTGGCCCAGCTGATTGAGCGCTGGAGTCCTGATACAGCGGTCTCGTTCTCCTCTCCTGAAGCGGCGCGCGTCGCTTTCGGACTTGGTATTCCGCACGTTGCTGTGAACGATTCTCCGCATTCTTGGCTTGTTGCTCGACTCAGCATTCCTCTTTCCCGATACGTCTGCTCGCCTTGGATAATTCGCAGAAGGGTCTGGCTTTCTTTTGGAGCATGGCCCGATGGCATTGTCCCGTACAGGGCATTGGACGCTGCGGCTTGGCTGAAACGACACAAGCCGAATCCCGCAGTGCTCAAGCAGCTTTCACTGAAAAGGGACAAGCCGATCA
>Ga0209807_1000340_pt1 | contig 20962 bp, 19 predicted proteins | sample GraSoiAngelo_154_FD_186168 | JGI IMG/M metagenome (GOLD analysis project Ga0209807, IMG submission 186168) | Grasslands soil microbial communities from the Angelo Coastal Reserve, California, USA - 14_1009_13_20cm (SPAdes) (version 2) | ecosystem: Environmental > Terrestrial > Soil > Grasslands ... | reverse complement strand
GGGGTGCCGGGTTACGGCACCGGCCAGGAATATCGCCTGGTGGAGGAATTGCAGGCGAGGGGATACCGGCTGGGCCGCAAGCTCGTGCTGGCCTTTTTCTCCAACGACATACAGGACAACCTCGGCCTGGACTATTCCACCATGGGCCGCAATCGCGTGCAGCCGGCGTTCGACGTCGACGCCGCCGGAAACCTGCAGCAGACCTTGAGCGAGCCGCCGCGCACGCCGACCGGCCAAGGCGCCGGCGAATGGCTCGGCAGCCTGCTGTTCTTCCAGTTCCTTCGTTACCAACTCGAGGTGGCGCTGGTGTCCCATCCGAGCATGCTGCGCACCGTCGAGGCGGTGGATATGGCGCCAGGGCTTCCCCGCACGCCGGGAATCGTCGCCGGCTGGTATGGGGCGCAATGGGGAGCGCATTGGGCCGTGACCGCGGGCGTACTCGAGTACCTAGTCAAGGCGCTGCGGGCAATGCCCGAGGCGCCGGAGCTGTTCATCGCCTACGTGCCCTCTCCCTTCCAAGTGCACGAATCGTTCAAGCTCACCATCGTCGCCGGCGCGAGTAGCGACGCCCGCTACGCGAGTTTCCTGTCCGATCCCGATCGGCCGCAGCGCGTGCTGCAGGCCCTCGCTCGGCGTCTGGACGTGCATTTCATCGATCTCACCCCCGCGCTGCGCCAGGCGGCGGCGCATTCGGTTCTCTACTTTCCGCACGAGGGTCACTTCAACGAACTGGGCTGCGATATCGCCGCGCAGGTGATCTTCGAGCAGGCGATCAAGGAGCGTGGCCGCGGGTCACGAGCTTCCCATGACTAAAGATGCGCAAAGAGATTTTTAGCATGTCAGGTAAACCCGGCATCTCCCGTAGTCGTGTAGCGCTCGAACGATAGAGATGTCGTCGAAGCACGCGGAAAAAAAGTGCTATAGCGATACCGCCATTAGAACCACACGCGGTAGCATCGTCTGTAAGAACTAAACTCACACAACCCAGTCGCCGGCGTTGCTGATCGCCTCAAAGAGCGAAGCGTCGGCGGACGAGCAAGGCCGTTCTCGGAACTCGAGGACGAGGGACAAGGGTCGATGGGCACTTCTGCGGTTTGCGCTCGTCGCGGCGCGCTCCGATCATCGGATTGCAGCGCGCCTTCGACTCGCCATGGCTCCAGCGGCGAGTCGGTTCGACTATCCGTTCTCGGACGAATCGCATTGGTGTTGGGAGCCCTCCTGGCCGCCGCAGCTGGGACATCCTGCACCGCAAGTCACGCCGACCCAGAGCTCCCGGCCGTGTTCACGGCGGATCAGGCCAGACAAGGCCGGCGCGTCTACAAGACTGCCTGCGCCAGCTGTCATGGCAGCGAGCTCGAGGGGGCGGCTGCACCAGCGCTCGCCGGCCCCGCGTTCCTGCAGACATGGCAGCCTCCAGCGCGCAGCGCTCAAGACTTGTACCACGTGATGCGCGTGACGATGCCGAAGCTGGCGATGGGCTCACTCAAGCCCGACGACTACACCGCGGTATTCGCCTTCCTGCTGCAGCGCAACGGCTGGCCGGCCGGGCGCCGGCGATTCGACGCCTCGGACGCAATGCTCAGCCAGATTCGCCTCGACGCTGTGGCCGCGCCGGCCGCGCTCGCGCCCACCGAATTCATCGCGGGCAAGGACGGCCCGCCCCTCGACCCCACGGGACCAAGTCTGTCGGAACTCGCGGGCGCCGCCTCCGCCAACTGGCCCTACCACACCGGCAACTACTCCGGGACGCGCTACTCCCAGCTGACCGAGTTGACTCCCGCCAATGCCGCACGGCTTCGCGTCGCCTGCGTGTTTCAGGTCGGCCCCGCCGAAGTCTTTCAAACCGGTCCCGTCGTGTACAAGGGCGTCATGTACGTGACCGCCGTGCGCCAGACGGTGGCGCTCGACGCCGCCACGTGCCGTCCGCGGTGGCGGTACACGTGGCAGCCGCGGGACTACGAGCTATGGCCGGTGAACCGCGGGGTGGCGCTGGCGCGAGGGCACGTCATCCGCGGCACGGCGGACGGCTATCTGCTCGCGCTCGATGCCAGGGACGGGCAGCTGTTGTGGGCGCGACAGGTGGCGCGCCCCCAGGCGGGCGAGACGATCACGATGGCTCCGCTCATCTACGACGACCTCGTGGTGATCGGCCCCGCCGGCAGCGAGAACAACATCAAAGGATGGATCGGAGCGTTCCGGCTCGCCGACGGCACACCGGTGTGGCGGTTCAATACCGTCCCCCGGCCGGGCGAGCCCGGCGCGGACACTTGGGCGAATCCCGGAGGCCTGCCGCAGGGAGGCGGCGCGTTGTGGACTCCGCTGACGCTCGACCCGGCCAAAGGAGAGTTGTACGTCGCGGTGACGAACCCGGCCCCGGCCTTCGCGGGTCATCTGCGGCCGGGCAAGAACCTTTACACCAACGCCCTCGTCGCGCTCGACGTGCACACCGGGACCCTGCGTTGGTACGAGCAACTGCTCCCCAACGACACGCATGACTGGGACCTCACTCAGGTGTCCCCGCTGTTCCGGGAGAAGGTCGGAGGCCGGGACCGGAGCCTCATCGCGACCGTGGGCAAGGCCGGGGTGCTCACCGTGCTCGATCGGGACACGCACGAGCGCGTGTACGAGGTCCCCATCACGACCCGGCTGAACGCCGACGCGCCGGTGGGCAGGAAGCGCGCCAGAGTGTGCCCCGGCATGCAGGGTGGCGTGGTGTGGAACGGGCCGGCCTACAATCCCCGCGCCCACCTGCTGTACGTTCCGGCCGTGGATTGGTGCGGCGTATTCCAAGCGAACAGGACGGCGCGCTTCGACCAGGGCGACCAGTACTTTGGCGGCGTGTACACGCCCGACTCCGCGGCGCAGGCGAAGGGCTGGCTCACTGCGGTGGACGCGGGCTCCGGCGTGGTGCGGTGGCGCTATCGGTCCGCAAAACCGCTGGTGGCGGCCGTGACTGCGACGGCGGGAGGCGTGGTGTTCACGGGCGAGCTGACGGGCGACTTCATCACGCTGGACGCGCTGACGGGGCGCGAGCTGTACCGTTTCTACACGGGATCGGGGCTCCTGGGGGGCGTCGTCACCTACACGGCGGGTGGCAAGCAATACGTCGCGGCGGCGTCGGGTGGCGGGTCGTACAACTTCGGCCGCGAGGGATCGCCCACGATCTTCGTGTTCACGCTGCCTACGTCCACACCTCCGTCGGCAGGTCCGCTGACGGCTCGAGCGACTGGATATCAGTGACGAGTTTCCAAACGGCTTTGGGGGCGAGCAGCAGTCCGCCGTAGGCGGGCATACCGTGCGGGTGGACAAAATTGGACATCGGGAGACCGATGCCCGGACCCGAGCGAAGGCTCCAGCGCAGCCGTGGACCCGGCTAGTTGTGGCTGCACGCGAGGCTCAAGGTAACAAGGCATGCGGATTCAACCGAGGCGCGACGATTCAGGTAGCATAATCACTACAAGAACATCGCGCTTCCCACCGGTGGACCTTTCCCTCGCCTGGCTGATCACCGGCTTTATTCTCATCATCGCCGAGCTGATGACGGGAACGTTTTACCTGCTCGTTCTCGGCACCGCGGCCCTGGTCGGTGCGGGCGTCGCCTACGCGAGCGGCGGGCCCGTCTGGCAGGCGTTCGGCGCGGCGATCGTCGCGGTCGCGGGCGTCTTCGGGGTGCATCGGTATAAGCAGACGCTCAGCCCGAAGCGCATGCAGGGGCTGGATTTCGGCCAGCCGGCCGCGTTCGACTCCTGGGTGAACAAAGGCGTCGGCCACGCGCGCGTGAAATACCGCGACACGCTCTGGGATGCGCAGGTCGCGGGCGAGGCCGCGGGCGAGCCCGGCGAAATCCTCTACATCACTTCAGTCGATGGTAGCACCCTCAAAGTCTCCAAGACGCGGCCCGCCTGATCTTGCGCGGGCCGCGGACGAAATCTCACGCTCCATGGGAGGCAGCATGCTTTTCAAAGTAATCGCCGTCCTCATCGCCACGGTCCTCATCTACGGATACCCGCCGATCCACGCGTTTTGGATCCCTTTCGCCATCATCGCGCTGGTGGTGGTGTTCGTGATCGAGGGCGTGCGCGTGGTGCCGCAGCAGAGCGCCTGGGTCGTGGAGCGGTTCGGCAAGTTCCACGAAGTGCTCGAGCCCGGGTTCAACGTCATCATTCCCTTTTTCGACCGTGTCGCGTACCGGCATTCGCTCAAGGAAGTGCCCGCCGACGTCCCCGAGCAGGTGTGCATCACCAAGGACAACACCCAGCTCGCGGTCGACGGCCTCATCTATTACCAGGTGACCGATCCGCGCCTGGCTTCCTACGGCACCTCCGACTACGTCACCGCGATCGTTCAGCTCGCGCAGACGACTTTGCGAAGCGAAGTCGGCAAGATGGAGCTCGACCAGTCGCTGCAGAGCCGCGACGTGATCAACCGCCAGATCGTCAACGTGCTCGACGAAGCCGGCCGCTCCTGGGGCGTGAAAGTGCTGCGCTACGAGGTGAAGAATCTCACCCCGCCCGAGACCATCCTGCGCGCGATGCAGGCGCAGATCACCGCCGAGCGCGAAAAGCGCGCTCTGATCGCCAAGTCCGAGGGCGAGAAGCAGCAGGAGATCAATCTCGCCGAAGGTGAGAAGCAGGCCGCGATCCTCACCTCCGAAGGCCAGAAGCAGTCGGCGATCAACAAGGCGCAGGGCGAGGCGACTGCGCTGCGCGTGGTGGCGGACGCGACCGCCGCGGCGGTGAACGTCGTCGCCGAGGCGATCGGCAAGGAAGGCGGGCTGCAGGCGGCGAACCTCAAGATCGCCGAAGAATATATCGGCGCGCTCGGCAACCTCGCCAAGACCAACAACACCATGATCGTTCCGACCAACCTCGCGGACGTGGCGAGCGTCGTCGCCTCCGCCATGACGGTGCTCGACAGGACGCGCGCCGGCGCGAAGCCCGCGTAATTTTTTTTGGGAGAAAGTCGATGACAAGCAATCTATCGTGGGTGGTTCCGGGTGTCGCGTTGATCATCGCCGGTTGCGTCGCCGCACAGCAGGCGCCTGAAGTGCGCCGCGTCGTCACCAAGATAGATTCCTCCGGCAAGGCGGTCGCCATGTTCGACGGCCAGGTCCAGTTGACGAGCTTCCGTTCGCCCAACCCGGCGAGCGAAATGTGGGTCACCGAGAGCAGTCCGCCCGATTTTTCTTGGACCGCCGATCGCGCCAAGACCAAGGTGGGGCTCGTTCCGCCCAAGGGCGGCACGATCTTCCGCATCGTGGATTTCGTGCCGACGACGCAGAAGATCGAGAGCATGGACGTCAATACCATGATGAAAGTAGTGGGCGATCACGCGCCGGCGAAAGGCCTGCCGCCTCGCCACCCGATGATGCATCGCACGCGCAGCGTCGATTACGCGATCATCATGTCGGGCGAAATCGACATGCTGCTCGACGAGGGCGAGGTGCATCTCAAGGCGGGGGACGTCGTGGTGCAGCAGGCGACCAACCACGCCTGGGTGAACCGCAGCGGCAAGCCCTGCCGCGTCGCGTTCGTCCTGATCGATTCGCAGGAGCCGTAGATCGCCTGCGCTGGCGACCCGGGATGAAATTGATCGGCATCGTCGGCGGCATCGGTCCGGAATCCACGATCGACTACTACCGGCTCTTCATCTCGACCTATCGGGAGCGCAGGCCGGACGGAGGTTATCCCCCTGTCCTCATCAACAGCATCGACCTGGCGAGGGCGCTGAAACTCGTCAGCTCGAACGACCTCGCGGGCTTGGCCGCGTACATGCTCGAGGAAATCCGCCGCCTCGCGCGGGCGGGCGCGACGCACGGGCTCCTGTCCTCCAACACGCCGCACATCGTGTTCGACGAGCTCAGGCGCGCTTCGCCGATCCCGCTCATCAGCATCGTCGAGACCGCGTGCAGGGCGGCGGCCGAGCGCAAGCTGAAGCACGTCGGGCTCTTCGGCACCCGCTTCACGATGCAGGGGGGCTTCTATCAGAAGGTTTTCGCGCGCGAAGGGATAGCCGTCGCTATCCCCGGGCCCGAAGACCAGGAATTCATCCACGACACCTACCTGAACGAACTGGTCAACGGGGTCGTTCTGGCCGCGACGCGCGAGCGCTACATCGCGATCGCCCGGCGCATGAAAAGGGAGCAGGACATCGAAGCGCTGATCCTCGGCGGCACCGAACTGCCCTTGTTGCTGCGCGACGCAATCGGCATCGGCATGATGCTGCTCGATACCGCCCGGTTGCACGTGGAAGCGGCCGTGAGCGAGTTACTGGCGTAGGAGACCACGGTGAGCGACGGCGTCGCGATCCCGGCTTGGCTGCTCGTCGTGATGGCGGCGCTCGCCGTCTGGGCGCTCTACGAGCACGCCGTGGTGCCCGCGCTGCGCTTCCTGGTGACGCATCCCGCGAACCAGGTGATCGACGAGCTGGGCGAGCGCCTGCGCATCGGAATCCGGCCCTTCCAGCGCACCAAGCGCCAGGCGCTCATCCACAGCCTGCTCGCCGACGGCAGGGTGCAGGCCGCCGCCGAGAAGTACGCGCGGGAAAACGACCTTACCCTGTCCGCAGCGCTGCGCAAGGTCGAGCGCTACGCGCGCGAGATCGTCCCCGCGTTCAACGCCTACCTCTACTTCCGCATCGGCTACTGGATCGGGCGCTGGATCGCGCGGTCCCTCTACCGCGTGCGAATCGGGTACATCGATTCGGAGGGCATCGCGAAGGTCGGCTCCGACGCGACTGTAGTGTTCGTGATGAACCACCGCTCCAACATGGACTATGTCCTCGCCGCGTATCTCGCTGCGGATCAGGCGGCGCTCTCCTACGCCGTGGGCGAGTGGGCGCGCATCTGGCCGCTCTCGGCGCTCGTCCGCGCCATGGGCGCCTACTTCGTGCGCCGCGACTCGAAGGACGAGCTCTACCGGCGCGTGCTGGAGCGCTACATCGTGATGGCGACGGAGGCGGGCGTCCCGCAGGCGGTCTTCCCGGAAGGAGGCCTCACGCGCGACGGGTTCATCCGCGAGCCGAAGCTCGGCGTGATCGATTACATGATGCGCGGCTTCCGGATCGAGGGCGAGCGCGATCTCGTGTTCGTGCCGCTCGGGATCAACTACGACCGCGTCCTCGAGGATCGCAGCCTGCTGCGCTCGATCGATCCGGGCGCGCCGGGCGTGGGCCGCCCCAGGGCGCTGTGGAACACCGTGTCGTTCGTTGCGCGCAATCTCAGGCTCATGTTGAAGAGCGAATGGCATCGCTTCGGCTACGCCTGCGTGAATTTCGGCGCGCCGGTCTCGATGCGCGCTTATTGCGGCTCGCGCGGCGTGGATTTCCAGCGGCTCCCGGGCGAGGAACGCAGGCGCGCGACTGCGGCCCTGGGTGGGCACCTCATGCGCTCGGTCGGCCGGATCGTGCCGATCGTGCCGGTGCCGCTGATGGCGACCGTGTTCGTGCACAACCCCGAGCGCAGGCTCTCGTCGCTCGAGCTGAAGGCCGAGGTCGAGCGGCTCATCGAGCGGCTCGAGCGCTCCGCTGCGCACGTCTACGTGCCGCGGCGCGATCTCGACTATGCGCTCGACGTGGGCCTGCGGATGCTGCTCATGCGGCACCTCGTCGACGAGAACGAAGGGATCTACCTCGCGCGGGAGAAGGAGCTGCCCCTCCTGCGCTATTATGCGAATTCCATCGCGCACCTGCTGGATTGATTCCCGGGCCCGCGCGTTGATATGTTCGGTCCAGACGATTAGGATTGTCCCACCTGCACAGCTGACGGAGGGCGTCATGGCCGCCGCAAAGAAGAAAGCCAAAGTCAAACGCAAGAAGGCGCCGGCGAGAAAGCCGGCGATCCGCAAGACCCTGGCACCGAAGAAAAAGGCCCCCGCGCGGAAGGCGGCGCCGCGGCGCGCGGCGCCCAAGAGAGAGCCCGCAGCACGCCCGGCGCCCGTGCCGCGCCCGGCCGCCCCTCCGGCGGCCCCGCGCGGTCCTCTACCGGGCGAAGAGCGGGTGGGTTTCGTGACCCACTACTACGGCCATCTTTCCGTCGCGGCGATACGCCTCGAATCGGGGTCTCTGCGCGTCGGCGACACGATCCGCATCCTCGGACACACGAGCGACTTCCGCCAGCGGGTCGACTCCATGCAGATCGAGCACCAGCCGGTCACCGAGGCCGGCAAGAGGCAGGAGATCGGCCTGAAGGTGAGCGAGCACGCCCGCGAGGGCGATGAGGTTTACAAGGTGACCGGGTAGGTCCGCCTGTGAAATCACGCTCGGCCAGTGTCGTTGCGCTCGCCCTGGTTGCAGGCCTTGGCGTCAACGGCGCGTTCGCACAGCTTAAAAGGGACTTCGAGGCGGAGATCCGGGACGCGCTGCAGTCGGCGAAGACCGCGTCGGAATTCGAGTTTCTGGGCACCCTGGTCAGGACATGCCTGCTGCCTCAGAGCGGCGGCGAGGACACACGCGACAACGTGCCGGGCTATGTCGCGAATCCCGCCAGTGCACCGCCCCGCGACACTTGGTACGCCGAACCCGCCAGGGTCTTTGACAATCTCTACTTCGTCGGCGGCAAGATTCACTCGTCCTGGGCCTTGACGACAAGGGAGGGGATCATCCTGATCGACACGATCTATCCCTACAACTCGGAGGAACTGATCATCGGCGGGATGCGGAAGCTCGGGCTCGATCCGAAGAACATCAGATATGTTCTCATCTCGCACGCCCATGGCGATCACATCGGCGGCGCCGCGATGCTGCAGACTCGGTACGGGGTCAGGGTCGTCATGGGTGGGCCCGATTGGGACTGGGTTGCGAAGTATCCGAACCGGTACAAGACCATGGCGCCCAAGCGCGACATCGTCGCCAGCGACGGCATGAAGATAACGCTCGGCGATACGACCGTGACGATCTGGCTCACTCCCGGCCACACGCCGGGCACGCTGTCCTATACTTTTGCCGTCTTGGATCGCGGCAAGCCGGTCAACGTGGCGTATTCGGGCGGCACCGCTTTCAATTTCGTGAACAACACGCCGGATCCGGGCATCAAGAATTTCCAGACCTATATCGAGTCGCAGAAGCACATAGCGGCGAAAGCCGCCTCCACCGGCGCGACCGTCCTTCTCTCGAACCACTCGGAGTTCGACAACGCGTTCAACAAGAACAGAATGCTCGCCGGACGCGGCAACGGTCGACATCCCTACGAAATCGGCGCCGATTGGGTCCAGCGCTATTTCCAGGTCATGCAGGGATGCGCGCGGGCGGCGCAACTGAGACTGGAGCAGCAATCGGCTGAAACGGCCATGCGGTAGAGAGAGGTCATGTGCGCCATGAGGCTCACCGTACGCCCCCTCACCCGCGGGCGCTGGCCCGATCTGGAGGCCTTGTTCAACGCCAAGGGATGTTCCGTCGCTCGCGGCTGTTGGTGCATGTACTACCGCCGCAGCGGGTCGCGCGGACCCTTGCGGGCAGGAACCACGCGGGCACAGGCGAACCGCGCCGAGCTGAAGGCATTGCTCGGTTCGGGCGAACCCCCGGGTCTCATCGGGTATCGAGGCAAAGTTCCCGTGGGCTGGGTGTCGCTCGGTCCGAGAGATGACTACGCGAAGCTGCGGCGCTCGCCGGTGATGAAGGCGGTCGATGAGCGGCCGGTGTGGTCGATCGTCTGCTTCGTCGTGCCGTCACGGTATCGCGGCCAAGGCGTGGCGCGGGCCCTTCTCGACGGAGCGATCGGCTATGCCAAGAAGCGCGGCGTCGCCCTCCTGGAGGCGTACCCGGTGGACAAGCCCGGCCGATCCAATGACGATTCCATGTGGTTCGGTGCGAAATCGATGTACGACGCGGCCGGGTTCGAAGAGGTGGCCCGCCGAAAGCCGACTCGGCCGATCGTTAGAATCCGCGCCGCCGCAGGAAGAATCTAGCCCTGAGGTAAGATAATCCCCGTTGAGCGGATAGGTCCCCGCTTGGTCGTCGCGATCAGTATTCGCTAGGGAGAGAGAAACAACATGGACAAGGCCCCGCAAGTCAAGCTTCACTCGACCGCGCACTATTTTCTGGAAGGCCTCAACGACATCGGCGTCGAGTATCTGTTCTCCAACTTCGGCACCGACCACGCGCCGCTGATCGAGGAGATGGCGCGCTGGAAGAAAGACGGGCGGCGTTATCCGAAGGTGCTCAATTGCCCGCATGAGAACACCGCCATGCACATGGCGGCGGGCTTCGCCATGGCAACGGGCCGCGGGCAGGCGGTGATGGTTCACGTCGACGCGGGCACGGCGAATTCCGCGATGGCGATGCACAACGCGCGCCGCGGGCGGCTGCCGCTCGTGCTCATGGCGGGCAAGGCGCCTTATACGGTGCGCGGAGAATTGCCGGGCTCCCGCGACAACTACGTGCACTTCATCCAGGAGCCCTTCGACCAGTCGGGGATCGTGCGCCCCTACGCGAAGTGGGAATGGACGCTGCCCTCGGGCGTGATGACGAAGGAGACGTTGAGGCGCGCGCACACGGTCGCGCACAGCGATCCCAAGGGCCCCGTGTATCTCATGCTGCCGCGCGAGACGCTCACGCAGACCTGGGACGAAGCCGCGATGCGACCGTTCCCCGGAGAGCGTTACGGCGCGGTGTCCGCGGGAGCGGCCGATGCGGCCGCGATCACGCAGATCGCAGACAAGCTGCTTTCCGCGAAGCACCCGGTCTTGGTCGCTTCCTACGCCGGCCGCAACCTCGAGGCGCCGGCGCTGATCGAGGAGCTCGCGCGCGCGGCCGGCATCCGCGTGTTCGAAGCGAGCCCGCTCTATCTCAACATCTCGCGCGCCTCGCCGTGCTTCGCCGGCATGATGCCCGCTATCGCCGAGGCCGACGTCGGGCTGCTCGTCGACGTGGACGTGCCGTGGATTCCGAAGCACACGAAAGAAAATCCGCAGACCTGGTGGGCGCATATCGACGTCGATGTCGTGAAGGAATGCTTCCCCATCTGGGGCTTCGCGTCGAACGCGCGCGTCCAGGGCGACAGCGTCTTGATCCTGAGGCAGCTGCTCGAGGCGCTGCGCGCGAGAGCGACGCCGGCGTTCCGCGAAGCGGCGGCGAAGCGCGTCGAAACGATGCGGGCCGAGGGCAACGGGCGGCGCGCGAATCTCGCCCAGCAGGCCGCGGACAAGGGCAACCGTGGCGCGATCAACCCGCATTACCTCTGCGCCGAAATTTCCAAGGCGATCGGCGATGATGCCATCGTGGTCAACGAAGGCATACGCAACGGCCCCGTCGTCAACAACCAGATCATGCGTACCGCGCCGGGCTCAGCGATCGGTTTCGCGGGCGGGGGCCTGGGCAGCTCGTCCGGAACGGCGCTGGGGATCAAGCTCGCGAAGCCCCACGCGACCGTGGTGCAGATGGTCGGCGACGGCGGCTTCTATTTCGGCAATCCCTCCTCCGCCTATGCCGTGTCCAAGCAATACAAGCTGCCCATCTTCACGGTTCTCTTCGACAACTCGGGCTGGTCTGCGGTGAAGGAAGCGACGCTGCGCGTCTATCCGGAAGGAGAAGCCAAGGCGACCAACGAGTTCAACGCGCTGCTCGCGCCCGACATCGAGTTCACCAAGATCTGCGAAGCAGCCGGCGGCTACGGCGAGAGGGTGGACGATCCCGAAGCGGTGCCCGCGGCGATTCAGCGCTGCCTGAAAGAAGTGCGCGGCGGGCGCTCGGCGCTGATGCACGCAAGGATTCCGGTGCTCTAGGCGCTTCCTGCTCAAAGGGGATGCCGTTGAAAAAAACCGCATTGCTGCTCGCCGCTCTCGCCGCCGTCGCAACGACGACGACCGGTTGCGCCATCAACCGCGCGACCGCGACGATCGATCCATCGGTCAATCTCGGCAGCCTCAAGGCCATGCATGTCGCTAAACAGCCCAAGGACGACAACGACATCGACGTGCTGATCGCCGAGAAACTGCGCTCGCGCGGATACAACGTCACAACCGGGGGCGAAGAGCCGTCGGCCGTGGACGCCGTCGTCACCTACATCGACAGGTGGAGGTGGGACATTACGATGTACATGCTCGAGCTGACGATCACGATCCGCGATCCCAAGAACGACTATCCGCTGGCGAGCGGTAAGTCGTATCACACCTCGCTTGCGCGCAAGTCGCCGGCCGAGATGGTCGACGAGGTCCTGGGCAACATATTCAAGGAGGCGGGAAGATAACATGAGGACGACCCTTTACGGACGCGTCACCGCATTTCTGATCGTCACTGCCCTCGTCGGCTTGACGGGCTGCGCATCGCCGCCGACCCGCGAGGCCATGTTGGTCGGCGCTCCCGCGACAAAGAATTATCCTTACAGCGTTTCGGTGCAGACGCGGGGCGGCACGGAAACCAGCGCGATGACCGGCGCGAATGTTTCGAACGAGGAGCTCAAGGCGGCGGTCGAGAGCTCGATCGTCGCATCGAAGCTTTTCAAGAGCGTAGTGCAGGACAGGAATGGCGACTACGAGCTCACGATCATCATCACGCAACTCACCAAGCCGGTTTTCGGAGCGAGCTTCACGGTCGAGATGGAAGCCGGCTGGGCGCTGACCAAGGTATCCGACAAGACCGTCGTCCTACGCAAGGTGATCAAGTCCGCTCACACGGCCACCCTGGACGACGCCATCGTGGGTGCGACGCGGATGCGCCTGGCTATCGAAGGCGCCGCGCGCAAGAATATCGCGCAGGGGTTGCAGGCGATCGCCGAACTCGGCGCCTTGGAGGCGGATAGTCGCGCCGAACGCGGGCCGACGGCGGCTGCGGTTCCTGGCCCGGCGGCGGTGACCTACCCGCGGACGCTTTCCGGGCAGGACATTGCCGCTCACTTTGCGAGCTACCCGTCGATCGAAGCGAGACGGGGCGAAGCCAAACCCACCAGACAGGCGCCTTTCACCTTGCGGATCAGGGGGGACGGGACGGTGGAGCGCTCGTGCCCCAGATGCTTCACGCCATCTGCCAGCGGCTCCATGGTCGTGAAGCGGGACGACGCCCAGGTGTGTTTCGATTGGCGCCGCGTTCCCTATCCGGCCAGCGGCTGTTTCAAACTGGTTCAGACAAGTGCGACTGATTTCGAGATGCGCGGTGTCGGCTTCGAGACCGTGATCAATTACTCCGTGGCGCCGTAGTCGGAAAAATTCCCGCCACACTCATCTAGGGGAGGCGCGAGCCGCCTTTCGTACGTTCTGCCGCAAAGTCAACGGTGCTGCGGTGCTTGGCGTTGTTCATGGCAACAGCTCCCGCCATGCCGCGCCTCGCCTGCCCCGAAGAAGCCCACGCCACACTGCACGTCGTGCAGCGCGCTCGCGAACGCCGCGCCTGCTTTTCCCGCGCAGGAGACCGCGCCGCCTATCTCGAGGCGCTGGGCGAATGCGCGGCGCGTGCCGGATGCGCTGTTCACGCCTACGCCCTGATGGGAAACCACGTGCACCTGCTCGTGACCTTTGCGTGCACCGCAGGCCCGGCGCGCCTGATGCCCGCGATCGCCGCTGGCTACGCGTGCCACCTCGCGGCGGCCTACGGTCACGAAGACTCGGTGTGGGAGGAAACCTACGACGCCTCGCCCGTGCACGCGCGCAGGCACCTCCTCGCGTGCATGCGTTACATCGAAGAGAACCCGGTGCGCGCGGGGCTCGCCGCGCATCCGGGCGAATATCCCTGGTCGAGCTACCGCGCCAACGCGCTCGGTGAGGACGATGCTCTCCTCACGCCGCACCCGCACTACTATTCGCTGGGGCGCTCCCCCGACGAGCGCCGCGCGGCCTACGCAGCCCTCTTCGCGCGGACCGGAGAAAGGATCACTCCAGTTTCACGCCCGCGGTCCGGATCACTTTCGTCCAGAGCTCGTAGTCGCTCCTGATCCGCACGGAGAGTTCCTCGGGGCTGCTGCCCGACGCGACGCAGCCCTGGGCGAGCAGGCTCTCCTTCATTTCCGGCGTCGTGAGGATGGCCGCGGCATCGCGCTGGATGCGCGCGACCAGCGGCGCCGGCATCCCGGCCGGCCCGAGCAGCGCGTACCAGAAGTCGATTTCGTAGCCGGCGAGGCCCGCCTCCGCGGCCGTCGGCACCTCGGGCAGCGCGGGGTAGCGGCTGCGGCCGGCCACCGCGAGGGGACTCAACTTGCCCGCCTTGAAATGCTGCAGGCCCGTGAGCACCGCCACATAGGTGATCTCGATCTCCCCGGCGAGAATGGCGGTCATCGCCGGCGCGATCCCCTTGTAGGGTACGTGGATCATCTTGATTCCGGTGAGCTGCATCATCAGCTCGCCGGCGAGGTGCACAGGGGTGCCGATTCCCGAGGAGCCGAACTTCACCGCGCCGGGGTGCGAGCGGGCGTACTCGATCAGTCCGCCGAGGGTCTTTGCGGGGAACGCGGGGCTCGCGATCACCACCATGGGCGCGGTCGCGACCATGGTGATGGAGCTGAAGTCCTTGTTGATGTCGAACGGCAGCTTGCCGTAGAGCGCGGGGTTGCTCGCGTGGGAGGAAAACGCCATCAACAGCGTATGGCCGTCGGGCGCGCTCCTCGCCACCAGGTCGGTCCCGATATTGCCAGAGGCGCCGGCGCGGTTCTCCACCACCACCGGCTGGCCCCATCGCTCGGTGAGCTTCTGCGCGAGAAGCCGCGCGATGATGTCGGTCCCGCCTCCGGGCGTGAAGGCCACCACCATTCGAACCGGTCTCGTGGGAAAGCTCGAGCTGCCGGCTTGAGGCCAGCACGCCGCGGTCCAGATCGCGAGCGTCGCGCCCGCAAGCAAGCGCACGAGATTTCGCATGGACGATTCCTCCGGGCGGTCGCGGCTATTCTCTCAGTTTTCAAGCGACGCGGACCCTGGCTCCGTCCCGCGCCGACTCCAGGATCGCCTCGAGCACCGCGACGCCGTGCACTTCGTCCCCGCCCGCGTGTGTTTCGCCACGTTCACTCGGCCCGGATTCCGCGTTCCCTGATCAGCTTTCCCCACTCCTTCATCGACGGGCGCGTCAATCGATGCGCGCACCACTTTCCTTGGCGACCTTCGCCCACCGCGCGATGTCGGCCTTCACGAACTCGCCGAACTCCTCGGGCGAGTTGCCGACCGGCTCGAAGCCGAAGCCCGCAATGCGTTCCCGGACCTCCGGCGTCCGCAGCGTGCGGGTGATTTCGACGTGCAGTTTCGCGATCACGGGCTTGGGCGTCCCGGCCGGCGCGAGCAGCCCGTTCCAGCCGAACACCTCGAAGCCCGCGAGCCCCGCTTCGGCGACGGTGGGAAGCTCGTGCGCGAAGGCCGAGCGCTTCGCGGTCGATACCGCGAGCCCGCGGATCCGGCCTGCGCGTATCTGGGGCAGGCCCGCCGGCCCGACGGTGAACATCACCTGCAGCTGCCCGGCGACGAGATCGGTGATCGCCGCGGCGACCGTCTTGTACGGAACGTGGACGATGTTCACGCCCGCCATGGTCTTGAAGAGCTCGGTCGCGAGATGCGGAGGCGTGCCGCTGCCGCCCGAGCCGTAGTTGAGCTTTCCGGGGTTCGTTTTCGCGAGCGCGATCAGCTCGCGGACGGAATTCGCGGGCACCGACGGGTGCACCGCGAGGATGAACGGGGTCGATGCGAGCAGCGTCACCGGAGCAAAATCGCGCACCATGTCGTAGGAGACCTTGTACAAGCTCGGATTGATCGTGTGCGTTCCGGTCGCGAGGAGCAGCGTGTAGCCGTCGGGCGCCGCTTTCGCCACCGCCTCGGCCGAGATCGTCCCGCCGCCGCCGCCGCGCTGGTCGATGATGACGGGCTGTCCCCAGGCGGCGCTGAGCTTCTGCCCGATCACGCGCGCGAGCGCATCGGGACCGGGGCCGACGATGAAGCGGACGGGTTTCGCGGGATAAGTCTGGGGGACGGCATTTCCCGCGAAGACCAGCCCGGCGAGGATCACGCGAGCCGTTTTCATCGCCCGCGCCTGCCGAAATCTCGCGCGCGCAGGAGCTCGCCGCCCGCGGTCGTCACGTAGAGGCTCGCGAGGTCCGCGTCGCCGAAGGCGCAGTTCATCGGCTGATCCGAGGGAACCGGATGCGACTCGAGAATTGCGCCGGCCGCGGAAAAGACGTGCACGAGCGGTCCGGGCCCGCTTTTTTTCCAACCCGAGCAGGCGACGATATTGCCTTCGCTGTCGGTGCACAGTCCCTCGATGCCGCGGTGCTCGCCCCGGTGATCGCGCCCGAATGCGTGCAGCACGGTGTGCGGCCCGAGCGTATCGTCCGGGAGGATCGGGTAGGCGCGCAGCTCGCGAAGGCCCTGCGGCGAGTTGTCCGTTTCGGCGACATACAGGGTGGACTCGTCGGGCGAGAGCGCGACCGCGCGCGGAGCCACGGTGTCGTAGGTCATGCGCCGGATGCTCCACAGCTTGCGGAATGAATCGAGCTCCAGGCGCAGCACCGAGGCGTGCTCGAGCGCCGGGAAGATCTGCGGGCCGGAGGCGCGCAGCTCGCTCCATGGGTCGCTGAACCAGATGCGGCCCTGCGAATCGATTGCGAGGTTGTTCGGCTGGTTGTGATAGCGACCATCGAGCAGAAGGGCCGTGGTCGCGGTCGAACCGTCCTCGGCGAAGCGGATCACGCGCCGCGAGCTTTCCTGGCAGCCGTACAGCGCGCCGCCGGGGGCGAAGGCGAGGCCGTTGGTGCGGTTGGTGTATTTGCGGAATTCGCTCGTTTTTCCGCTCGCCGGGTCGTAGCGCAGGATGCGGCCCTCGGCGACCGCGGAAAAGAGCATGCCGCTCCCGTCCCAGGCGAGGCCGCCCGTCGGCCCTTCGAACGGGCCGGCGATTTTTTCGAATGTCCAGGCCGCGCCCACAGTGCCCGAATCTTACGTGAGTCGCAGTGAGGTGTCCCTGGGACCGATTCAGCTCATGCGGCTCTTTTGAAACCGCGCTCGATCTCGGCGAGCACGCTGCGGATGTTTTTCAACGCCCACTCGAGCTGCGTGCGGTTGATCACCAGGGGCGGAGCGACGCGCACGACGGTTTGGTGGGTATCCCTGCTGAGGATTCCGCGCGCAAGCAGCCGCATGACCACCTCGCGCGCGCTTGCCCAAGCCGGGTCGATATCGATGCCGCTGAATAGGCCCAGGCCACGGACCTCGCGCACCAAGGGGCTGTCGATTGCGCGCAAGCCCGAGAGCAGGACCTTGCCCAGTTCAGCCGAGCGCTCGACCAGGCGCTCCTCCACCAGAACGTCGAGCGCCTCGAGCGCAACCGCAGCTGCGAGCGGATTGCCGCCGAAGGTGCTGCCGTGATCGCCCGGCTCGAACACGCCCATCACCTCGCGGCGGCCGAGAAACGCCGATACCGGCAGCAGTCCGCCGCCCAGGGCTTTGCCGAGGATCAGTCCGTCGGGCTTCACGCCCTCGTGGTCGCAGGCGAGCAGCCGACCGGTGCGCCCCAGCCCGGTCTGGACTTCGTCGGCGATGAGCAGCACGTTGTGCCTGCGGCAGATGCGTTCGCATTCGGCGAGATAGCCGCGCGGAGGGACGATGATGCCCTGCTCGCCCTGAATCGGCTCAACCAGAAACGCCGCGGTGCTCGCCGTGATCGCGCGCTCGAGCGCCTTCGCGTCGCCGAAGGGCACAAGCTTGAATCCCCGCGGAAACGGCCCAAACCCGTCGCGGTACTGCCGCTCGGTGGACATCGCGATGATCGCGATCGAGCGACCGTGGAAGTTTCCGCTGCAGGCGATGATCTCCGCCGAGTCTTCAGGGACGCCCTTCACCTTGTACGCCCATTTGCGCGCCGCTTTGAGCGCGGTTTCGACGGCTTCGAGACCCGTGTTCGTGGGCAGCGCCTGATCCTGTCCGGTGAGCCGGCACAGGCGTTCGAGAAACAGCGGCAAGCGCGTGTTGTAGTACGCCCGCGAAGTAACGGCGAGCGTCCGAGCCTGGCGCGAGAGCGCCGCGACGAGCCGCGGATGGCAGTGGCCGTGGCTCACCGCGGAATACGCGGACATCAAGTCGAGATAACGCCGCCCATGGTCGTCCCATAGGTAGGCGCCTCGCCCGCGCACCAGCACTACGGGGAGGGAGTCGTAATTGCGCGCGCCAAACGAGCGCTCGAGTTCCTCCGGCGAACGCGCCGACGCAGCCGGCGCCCCAAGCACCGCAGCGAGAATCTCTTCAACGATCACTGCGGTCTTGCGCCCGCGATCGAGATGCGGGTTGTATTCGACGACTTCGAGCGCGAGCAAGGAGCGGTCGGCGGAAAAACTGCGCAACGCCGCGATGAGGCCCGCTGCGGGGATGCCGCCTTCGACCGGCGTGCCCACGCCGGGCGCATCGCTCGGCTCGAGCGCGTCCAAATCGATCGAGATTCCGTAGCCGGCGGTACCGGTGCTCGCGATGCGGACCGCGTCGTCGAGCACCGCGTCGATGCCGCGCTCCTCGATTTCCGTCATCGGGAAGATCTTCACGCCGAGCTCGGCGAGGAGAGCGGCCTCCTCCGACTCATAGCTGCGGACGCCTACGAGGCACAGGTGCTGGGGCGCGAGCGGCCCTTCGGCGCCTCGGGCGAGCTCCGGATCCGCGCCGTGCCCGAGCAGCGCGGCGAGCGGCATTCCGTGCCGCATGCCGCTGGGACTGGTCGACGGCGTGTGGCTATCCATGTGGGCGTCGATCCAGACCAGCCCCAGAGGACCGCGGGCGGACACAGCCTTGGCCGCGCCGCTCCAGGTTCCGATCGCGCAGCTGTGGTCGCCGCCGAGCACGATCGGAAATTCTCCTGCGCCGACGACCGCGCTCACCTCGCGCGCCAGGCGCGCGCAGAAATCGACGATCGCGCCATCCCGGGATTTGCCGCGGCGAAGCTGAGGCTGCAGCGTGACGCGCCAGAGCACATCGGCGCCTTGAGCGGAAAGGTGCGCGAGCAGCCCACCGGCAAGCAGTTGATGCGGACCCCGGCTGCAGCGCGGATCGCGCGCGCCCAGCCCTAAGGCAGCGCCGATGAGCACCGCAGGCCGGGTGAGCCGTTCATACTTTCCGATTGCGCGCATGGTGGTTTTCGGTCCGAACACTGGGTAGTTGGAACATTCTAGACCGATATGGAAAGACAGGGGACAGGGTTCGTGTGCGCGCCGCGACTTTTCTCACCATCCACGCCGCCCTACCAAACTGGGACGCCCGGTTCGTTCACGCGAGTGCGGAACACCGAGCAGTAAGTCGTGATGTAGAGCGAGCGCCAATCCGCGTCGCCCCAGGCCATGTTGGTGCAGTGGTCCGGGATGCGGATGCGGCCGAGCAGCTTTCCATCGGGGCCGATCACGTGAATTCCGCCGGGGCCGGTGCAGTAGACGTTGCCTTCGCGGTCCACCTTCATGCCGTCGGCGATTCCGGGCTCGCTCCCGGTGAGCTTGTGGAAGAGGCGCTTTTGCCCGCAGCTGCCGTCCGGCCGCATGTCGTAGGCGCGGATCTCGCCGAGGCGCGTGTCGTTCACGTAGAGCACCGACTCGTCGGGCGTGAACGCGAGCCCGTTCGGATACACCGTATCGGTGATCACCGCGTCGAGCTTCGCGCCGTCCGCGGAGATGCGGAACACGCCCTGGAAGTCGAGGTACTGCTGCAGGTCCTCGGAGGCCATGCCGACGTTGTAGAGCGCGCCGGGGGAGTCGGTGAAATAGATCGCGCCGTCCGAGCGCACCACGATGTCGTTCGGGCTGTTGATGCGCTTTCCCCGGTAATGCGAGGCGAGCGTCGTGACGCTGCCGTCGCGCTCGACCCGCCACACCGAGCGCGAAGCCCAGCCCGCCACGCAAAGGCGGCCTTCCTTGTCGAAAGTGAGTCCGTTCGCCTTGGTCGAAGGCCGGATGAAAACCTCCGCGCCCACGCCGGGCTTCCAGCGGTAAATGGTGTCGCCGACGATGTCCACCCAGAGGAACGTCCCGTCGCGCCGGTTCCACAGCGGTCCTTCGCCGAAGGAGAGGCCGTGGTAGATACGGTCGAGAGGCGCGTCGGGGGAAACGAGGCGCGCGAATGCACCCGTCGACTTGTCGATCTCGAGCATCCTGGTCTCTAGTAGGTCGCGTCGTGCGAGGATATCGCGAGAACGCATGGAGCATCCGACCGGTTGCTCCACGCGTGGCGGGTGCCGCGCTGGACGACGGTATCGCCCGCCTTCAGGTGCACCTCCTCGGTGTCGAGCACGAGCGTGATCTCGCCTTCGAGGATCAGGCAGAAATCCAGGGTGCGGGTTTTCCGCATCCCGCGATGCGCGCGTTCCGGCGGAAAGGTCAGGACGCGGCAAAGCGAACCGCCCGGCGGTGGAGTGAGCACGTGCGCAGGCTCGCTCGCCGTGTCGATGCTCGCCGGCGTCGAGTCGGTCGCCCAGACGAAAGTCGACGAAAACCCGGGGCGCGCGGGATCGGTGCGCACGGGTGCTGGTCCGTCCTCGATCGCCTTCGATTTTCCGTCCCGCCCGTCGACGCAGACGATCCTGCGAACCGGCTTCATTCTCATTTTCCGAGCTTCGCGCCCATCATGACGAAGGCCATGAGGCTGCCGCTCCTCGGATTGGTCCAGCCGTGCCAGTTGCCGAGCTGCACCACGACATCGCCGGGCTTCATGACGCGCTCGCCGTCGTCCAGGAGCAGCACGCGCTCGCCTTCGAGAAGGATGCCGTAGTCCACCGTCGCCGACTTGTGGACGGGCGAACTGTAGGCGTTCTGTCCGCCGCGGTCCCAGGTCCCGCCGGTCCTTTGCCGCGGCGCGTGCAGCGGCACGGCCGAAGCATCCCGGGCGGGATCGTAGTTCGGCGGCCGTCCCGCAGACTGGACGATGCGCAGATGGCCGCCTTTTTCCGGTGGCTCGAAGTGAAAAGGCAGCTTGCCGTCGTCGCGCTCGCCGGAAATGACTGCGGGACAGCTGTGAAAAACCCAGATGTCCGTCATTGCGGCGCTCGCGCTCACCGCGCCCGGGTTGACGTTGGGGGCCGCGCTGTCGAAGAGCACGCGCGA
>Ga0209807_1000338_pt1 | contig 20992 bp, 21 predicted proteins | sample GraSoiAngelo_154_FD_186168 | JGI IMG/M metagenome (GOLD analysis project Ga0209807, IMG submission 186168) | Grasslands soil microbial communities from the Angelo Coastal Reserve, California, USA - 14_1009_13_20cm (SPAdes) (version 2) | ecosystem: Environmental > Terrestrial > Soil > Grasslands ... | reverse complement strand
ACCAACGACGGTCCGATTATGCACACGCGGTACCGCGAGATGGCCGAAACCTCCATCATGCCCGCGCTCCTTCACCTTCGCCACGTGCTGCCGGCCACCGGCTCGGCTCCGAGCCTGGCCCACGCCATCCCGCACCAGACGACCCGCAGCGTGTTGCGCGACGCCGCCCGTGTCCTCCGCGACGCGCTCCCCGGCTCCGCGCCAGCGGTCAACATAGTGAACAATCTCTGCGAGCGAGGCAACACCGCCACCACCACGCACTTCGTCGCCGTCCGCGATCACGCTGTGAAGGGCGCCATCCGATCGAACGACCGAGTGCTGTTCATGGTCAACGGCTCCGGCCTGACAGTCGGCAACGCCCTGTACACCTTCGACGATCTCCCCGATCGCCTCCGGAATGGCGGCCCGACCGTCGCCACGCCACCGATGGCGAGTCCCCGTCCCCGGCCGCGAGCGCCGTCCCCGGGCACCTTGCGGGTCCGCGTCGAGAGTGTCGGGGTGCTGCCGCTCCCGACGCCGGGGCCGACATCCACGCTCGATCTTTCGCGCCTCGCCGCCGAGCGGTGTCTCGCCGAATCGGCCTATCACCGCAACGCGATCGACCTGCTCCTCTATGCCGGCGTCTACCGCACCGATTTCGTCTTCGAGCCCGCCATCGCCGCGTTGATCGCCGGGGAGCTCGGGATCAACGACACCCTCGACTCGATCGACCAGTCGCGAACGCTGGCTTTCGACGTCTTCAACTCCAGCGCCGGTTTCCTCAACGCCTGCTTCCTGGCGGCCCAGCTCCTGCGCGGGCAGAAACACCGAACGGCCATGGTGCTCGCGTCCGAGGTCGAGAACCCCGGGGACCGGCGGGGCGTGACCGAGACGGCTTCGGCGCTGATCCTCGACCGGAGTCCTGGGCGGACTGGATTCGGCCACTTCCTCTTCAAAAGCTTCACGGACTACGTCGACGGTATCGGCGCCTGGCTGAATGCCGTGCCGGGCGGGCCCTCGCTTTCCGTCGTGAAGGGACCAGGGCTCGAGGATCACTATCTGGAGTGCGTGCTCCGAGTCGTCCCCGAGCTCCTGGCCCTCGAGGGGCTCGATCGGTCCGACATCGCGCTCGTCATGCCGCCGCAGATGTCGTCGGGGTTCATCGCCGAGTTGAGCGCGGGTCTGAAAATCGACCAGGATCGTTTCGTCGACGTGACTCGGGGAGATACCGATCTCTTCACGTCGTCGGTGCCGTACGCGTTCGACGCGATCCTGCGCCGAGGGCTCGCGCAGCCCGGAGACGCCGGCCTGATCATCACTGCCGGCGCCGGGATCGAGGTCGGGTGCGCGATCTACTATTTCTGACACGCGTGTCGGATCTTTACGCGCTGCACGCGCTTTTCTGGGGCGTTTTCGTCGCGCGCATGCTGCGCTGTTGCATGGAGCTGCCATATGAACACAAGAATGAAAGCGGCCTTTGCATGTCATTTGGCTGCCATCGCGATCGTCATCGCATTCAGCATGACGTACCTGTTTCGCGCCGAATTCATGCCCTACCACGCGGTTGTGGTGGGGATGCCGTGGAACCAGGTGAACCCGGCATTTCAAGCGCTCATCCTGTGGCTCATGAGGGCCGTTGGCGCCGCTTGCCTGGCCATTGCCGTGCTCGAGTTGTTTCTGCTTTTTGTACCGTTCCGGCAAGGAGCGCTTTGGGCGAGGTGGGCGATCCCGGCGGGCGGGTTGCTGATTGCCGCACCCGTACTGTACGGCATGGCCCAGCTTGCGCTCCATACTCCAGCAACCCCGGCCTGGATCGGCCCTGCCGCAGGCGCGTTGCTGCTCGTGATCGGCTTGCTTCTGTCCCTCGGACGAGCGCACAAGCCGAGCTAGCTGCGTACAGAGGCTCCTGCTCGAGGCGTTTGGCGATCAATACCGCGTCTTCATGCACGGGCGACGACGGTTCCTGCCGTTCGTGTACTGAAGAAAGACCATGCTGAGCCGCTTGCGAGATGTATGGACGATGCTCCGCGTCGCCGGTTACGGCAATACTGTCGGACTGTGGCGACATAGTAAGACGCTCGCCTCCTCGGTCCGCAACCACGCCGTGCTCGACGTGTTGATCGCGCTGGAAAAATGCGGTCTCCTGGCGCAGCTCGGAACGCAACACGGCGTCACGCCGGCCGCCCTGGCCGAATTCGACGCCGTGCAGCTCAAAGCGGCGCTGGAGTACCTGACGGAGGTCGAGATCCTCGAGCAGCTCGGCCGCGGCCATTTTCGCGTGCGCAAGCTGCGCGAGTTTCCCCGGCTCCGATCCGCAGTCTACGCCGCGATGGCCTATAACCGGCCGATCCGGCAGCTTCACCGGCTGATCCGCGGCGATGACCGCTACGGCGCTGAAATTTCCAGGGACGACCAGTACGACGCGATGGCCTCCGAAGACATCACGTCGCGTTTCTATTACGGATTCGCCACACGAACGCTGCTGGGTACGAACGGCGCCTCGGTGCTCGACCTTGGATGCGGCACCGGTGCCTTTCCGGCCTATCTTGCGAGGCACACGGACCTGACGGAGCTGATCGGCGTGGACGTGTCGGAGCGCGCCATCGCCGAGGGACGAAGGCGAGGCCATGAATCCGGACCGGTACGCCTGCTGGTCGGCGATGCGATGGCGCTCGAGAGCACTGCGGCAAAACTGAAGAGCACCCCGGAAATCGTGTCAATGATGTTCGTCCTGCATGAGTTCGACGACGAAGGCGTCGAGCGTATCCTCGGCTCCATACACCGCGCTTTTCCACTGGCTCGAATTCTGCTGACCGAAATGATCCTGCGAGAGACCGAGGAGGCGCTCGCCAGGAACAATACCGCGCTGCCCGAGCTGAGGTACGTGCACCAGCTTTCAGGACAGGTCGTCCGGTCCCGTGACCAGTGGGTACACTTGTTCGACCGGAGCAGCTACCGGCTCGATCGGCGGGACGAACATCAACTCTCCAACACCCAGTGCCTAGTCTTCAGTGGATGAAGCCCACGATGACGAGTGACCGGCTGTTCGCGCTCGGCGCCGTCCTGGCGGTCGCCGCGAGCCTGTTCCCGACCACCGCTTACGCCGCTGACCCCGACAGCGGGCGAGAGATCATGGAGCAGCAGCGCAAGCTCCATCGCCTGAGGGACGAGCACGTCCTCATCCAGATGCGCCTGGTGAGCAAGCTCGGCAGCGAGAAACTCCGCACGCTTTCGAGCTACACGCTGATGACGGCGAACGACCGCCACAAGGTCCTGCTGCGTTTCCTCGCCCCCCCGGACATCGCGAACACAGGCTTGCTGGTCTGGGAGAGCGGCGACGGCGAAGATGACCAGTGGCTCTACCTGCCCGCCACCCGGAAGGTGAAGCGGATCCCGGCGAGCGGCAAGAAGAACCGCTTCATGGGGACGGACTTCGCGCACGAGGACATGCGGCCCGAGGCGCTGGGACTGTATACCTACGCGCTGGTGCGCTCGGAGATCATGGACGGTCACGACAGCTTCGTCATCGAGGCCCGCCCGGCGACGCCGGAGCATGCTCGCGACAGCGGGTACAGCCTCCGCACGCTGTGGATCCGGAAGGACAGTTACGTGACCGTGAAGATCGAGTACTACGACAAGGCCGGTCGGCTCCTCAAGGTCCTGACCCCGCGCCGATATGTCAACGTGCTCGGCGCTGCCCAGCGGGCGGATGAGATGGAGATGCACGACGTCCAGGCGGGCAGCCGCACCATCATGAGCGTCGAACGGCGGACGCTGAATAGCGGCCTCAAGGAAAACTTCTTCACCGAGTTCGAGCTGACGCGGGGCAGCTGGTAGCGCGGACGACGCCCATGCGCCGAGCATTTCTCTGGATCGTCGACCACTCCGCCCTCGCCGCGACGCTCGTCGCCCTGCTCACCCTCGCCCTCGCGGCTCAGCTCCCGAAGCTGGAAATCGACGCCTCGGCCGAAGGGCTCATGGTCGCCAACGATCCGGCTCGAGAGTATTACGAGGACGCGAAGCGCAAGTTCGGGAGCGACACGGTCACAATCGTCCTCGTCAAGGCCGAGGACGTGTTCACTCCTGCGGTGCTGGGCGCGGTTCGTCGCCTGTCGGATGCTTTCGAGCGGATCGAGGGGGTCAGGAGGGTCGACAGTCTCACGACCGTCCGCAACCTCAGTGGCCGGGGGGACTTCCTCGACACCGATCTCCTGGTAGCGCCGGAGATTCCCACGGCTCCAGCCGACCTCGGGCGAATTCGAGACGACGCCCTCAGGCATCGGGTCATTGCCGGCAACCTCGTCGCGGCGACCGGCAGGGCCACGGCGATCTACGTTTTCACGGATCTCGGCCTGCTCGACAGGGAGTTCAACAAGCGCCTCACTGATCGCGTTGAGGCGCTCATCCGCCAAGAGGCGGCGCCCGGGCTGACCATTCATCAGATCGGCGGCCCGATCACCAAGGTCACGTTCGGCGAGTTCATGCAGCGCGATCTTGTCGGCCTGATCCCGATCGCGCTGGCGGTCGTCGCCGTCCTCCTCCTGCTCTTGTCCCGGTCCGTCCAGGGCGTGGTGGTCCCGATCGTCACGAGTCTGGTCAGCGTCGTCTGGGCCCTCGCCCTGATGGCGCTTGTCGGCTTGCCCGTCAACGTCGCTACCGCCATGATCCCGGCACTCCTGATCACGATCGGCTTTCCGGAAGACATCCACCTCATCGCGGAGTACCAGTTGCTCCTCCGAGAGGGGCATGATCGGCGCAGCGCGCTGCGCACGGCCGTGTCGCACCTGGCGCAGCCCATCACCATCACGACCACGACCACCGTCGTGGGCTTCGGCAGTCTGATCACCACCGACATCACCATGCTGATCCAGTTCGGCTACGCCGCCGCGATGGCGCTGACGGCGAACTTCGTCGTCACCATGGGCCTGGCGCCCGCCCTGCTCGCGGTCTGGCCGGTGCCGGGTCGATCCGGTGTCGTGACGCCTCAGGATGAGCGCTCGGTCGGAGGCCTCCCCGAGTTCATGGCGCGCCTCGGCGAGTCCCTCATCCGTCACCGCGGGGCCATCGTCCTCATCTTCCTGGCGATCTCGCTGGCGTCGCTCGTGGGCTGGGCCAATCTCCGGGTCAACACCGATTTTCTGAGCTACTTCCCCGAGGACGCGTTCATCCGGAAGCGCGTGGCGGACTTCCAGCAGTCCCTCGGCGGCGGCGACTCCTTCTACGTGGTTGTCGACACCGGGCGTGCGGGCGGCGCAAAGGAGCCCGCCGTGCTCCGGACGGTCGCGCAACTGCAGGATTTCCTCACGGCCACCGCCAAAATCGACAAGACCGTATCCCTGGCCGACTTCCTCAAGACCATGCACCGCGAGATGAACGGGGGAGATCCCGGGTTCGAGGTGATCCCGCCCACGCGTGACCTGGTCGCGCAGTACCTGCTCATCCTCGAGGGGAACGACCTGTCGCGCTACCTGGACTTCGACGCGGCCGCGGCGAATATCGTGGTCAACCATCACATCCGGAGCTCGTGGGAGTTCGCGACGCTCCTCGCGCAGCTCGACGCCTATCGCGCCACGCTCGATCCAGCGCTCGCGATCCGCGTGACCGGCGAGAGCGTGCTCATCCACAACGCCGCCGATGTGATGGCGATCAACGAGGTGACCAGCTTCATTTTTACCTTCATCGTCATCGGGCTGATTCACGCCTGGCTCTTCAGGTCTGTCATCGCGGCAGTTCTGACGCTGATCCCCAACCTTATCCCGATCCTCGTCGGCTTCGGCCTCATGGGGGCGTTGGGCGTTCCCCTCAACACGGGCACCGCGATGGTCGCCACGATCGCCATCGGCATCGCCGTGGACGACACCGTGCACTTCGTCGACGCATTCCGGCGGCACTTTGCCCAGGGCGGCGACGCGAGAACGGCCGTCCTGCTCACCCTGCGATCGCAGGGCCGGCCGATCATCTACGTTTCGCTGACCCTGGCGGCGGGATTCCTCGTGATGACGGCCTCGAACTTCCTGCCCGTGCGCAGCTTCGGCATCTTCTCCGCCGTCGTCATGCTCGTGGCGATGGTGGCCGAGCTCGCGCTGACGCCGATCCTCCTGTATTCGATTCCCCGCGCGCGGTCGCGAGCCTCCGTTTGAGGCGAGGCTGCTTGAGCAGGTGAAGGGTCAGAACAGGTACTTCAGGAAGGCGAAGAAGCGGTCGTTGTCTGCCCACCGTCCCCAGTAGGTGTCGCTCCGGCCGTCGAAGGAGTCGAGGCCGGTCTCGAGCTGCAGGGAATCGGTGAACTTGTGGTCCAGCTTCACCTGGACATAGTGGTTCAGTGTTCCGGTGAAGTCGGCCGTCCCGCTCAGCTTGATCTGCGTGTTCTCGTTGAGCTTGAACTGCAGGCGACCGACCAGCGCGTTGCGGAAGGCCTCGCTCCGCAGCGCCGTCGGCGTTGCGGCGCGGCCCCTGAGAATCGTCGGATCGACCGTGGCGAGAGTCCCCGCCCGCGCATACTCGAGCACGCCATGGATCTGCTCGAGCCACGCGAGACCGAGCTGGTCCCAAGTGTAGTTGAGGCCGACGATTCCCTCCAGTCGGTCCTCCGCGCCGTTGGACTCGACGAACTTCGCCGCGAACTCGCCGTGAAATTCGAAGTCCCGGTACGTCGTCGAGAAGGCGACCCCGGGTGCCCTGAACCGCGTGAACACCGGTGTGAAGGACTGGACGCCCGACTGGCGGATGGCTGGCGTGTCATTGAACCCGTCGAAGTAGCTCAGCGCGATATCCCAGCCGCGGAATGTCGTACGGACTCTGCCCGCGAACTGGATGTTCCCGAAGCTCGTCGACGGCAATTGCCGGTCGTCGACGACCCCGGCCGGCGGCGACGGCGCCCACCGGCTCGACGGGAGGGGCACACGGCTCGGGGTGAAGACCGGGATGACGACCAGCGTGAAGCTGGTGGGCCCGCGTGTCGCGTTGAGGGCGGCGGAGTAGACACCCAGCTTCTCGTGGTCGATCGGGTCGAGGTAGTCGTACGGGTTGATGTTGTCCGTAGGGTTGTAGGCGTCGCCGGTCCCCCAGGCGTAGATCTGCTTGCCGAGCGTGAGCTCCGTCGCATCGTTCCGGAGGCGAATGACGGCTTCCACCAGATTGAGATGGCTCCGCCGGGGCGCGGTGTCGGGTATCCGGAACGTAACGCCTTGCGTGAGGTCGCCGTCGTCCGCGCGCGCGTCCCCGACCAGTTTGATGCCGGTCGATTGAGTGAACTCGCGAGTCCACTCCATCTTCAGGATCCCTTCATCGCGAACCTTGCGATGGTCCGTCGAGGTTTCCTCGAAGTGGGAGAAATTCTTGAAGACAACCTCGCCTCGGATGCCGGGCGCCGTCTGGACGGAGGGCTCGGTCGCGAGACTTTCGCCGCCGCCGGCGAACGCAGGCGCAACTGCCGCCGCGAAGATCACGCCTGTCGCCAGGCCGCGTTCAGCCATCATCGAAGGCGAACTCGCCTAGTGGCCCCATTTTTTGGAACCCAGGTAGTATCCGACGTGGGCGTGTTATGTCAACTTGTAAATTGTAAAATAGGACGAGCGCACGGCGTGTCTCTGTGTGATTCAATCGCATGAACCCGCAAAAGCGCCGCAAGATCTTCGAGCGGCTGCGCTCGGCGAACCCTAACCCGACCACCGAGCTCGCATTCCGGACGTCCTTCGAGCTATTGGTGTCGGTCGTGCTCTCCGCGCAGGCCACCGACAAGAGCGTGAATTTCGCCACCGAGAAGCTCTATCGCAAGGCCGATACTCCGCAGGCCGTGCTCGCCCTCGGCCTGGAGGGGTTGATCGAACACATCCGCACGATCGGCCTGTACCGCTCCAAGGCGAAGCACATCCTGGAAACCTGCCGGCTGCTCCTCGAGCGCCACGGCGGGAACGTGCCCGAATCGCGCGAGGCGCTCGAGGCGCTCCCCGGAGTCGGCAGGAAAACCGCCAACGTGATCCTCAACACCGCTTTCGGCCATCCCACCATTGCGGTGGATACGCACATCTTCCGCGTCGCCAACCGCACCGGCCTCGCGCCGGGGAAGGACGTGCGCGAGGTGGAAGAGAAGCTGCTGAAGTTCGTCCCCGAGGAATTCCGCAAGAACGCGCACCACTGGCTGATCCTGCACGGGCGCTACGTGTGCAAGGCGCGAAAACCCGAGTGCCCGGCCTGCATCATCCGGGACCTGTGCGAATTCCGGAAAAAGACGAAAGCCTGAAGGCCGCGAAGCTTCAGCGGACGACGTGCAGCGAGCCTCTTTGGCGCGAATAGAACGCCGCGAGGTCGGCCAGGTCCTGCGAGCCGAGGCTGCCGACCTCAGCGCCCATGATCGGGTTCCTGCGCGCGCCGGACTTGTAGTCGCGCAGGGCCTTCAACAGGTAGTCGTAGTGCTGCCCGGCGAGCCGCGGAAAATCCGGACCCGTCGGGCCGTTTCCGTCGGCCCCGTGGCAGGCGGCGCAGGCCTGGGACTTCAGCTTTCCGGAGTCCGCGTCGCCCGCCGCGAAGGCCCGAGCGCTGAAACACGCGAGCGCGAGGACGAGGAGCCTCGTCATTTGACCGCCTTGCCGGCGGCGCCGTAGTAGGCGGCGAGATCGGCCATGTCCTGGTCGGAGAGGCTTTTCGCGATTCCCTGCATGCTCGGATGGCCGCGCTCGCCTGAGCGATACGCCTGCAGCGCCTTGACGATGTAGTCGGGAGACTGTCCCGCGATCAGGGGTACCGAGTAGACCTCGGGGAACGCGGTCCTGTACATCGGGATGCCGTGGCAGCCGATGCACATCGAGTTCTTTGCCTTCGCCGCCTCGGCGTTTCCCTGCGCGTGAGCGGGCAGAGCCGCGAGGAAGGCGAGGAGCGCGAGGGGCATTCTCATCACTTGTACTCGGCGAAAAAGCCGGGCCATTCTATACGGTGCCCTCCGCCCGGGTCAAAGACACCGCTGCAGTCCATCGGCCACCGCCGCGGCGATCCGCCTGCGTACTTCCTCCGACTGCACTTTGAGCTCTTCGTCGCGGTTGACGATCACGCCCGCTTCGAGGAGCACCGCGGGAGTTCTCGCGGTCTTGAGCACGATGAGGTTGTCGTAGTAGTGCACGCCGTTTCTGCGATCGGCGAACGGCTTGTTCTCCCCCGGGATCGGATCGGCGTGGTAGAGCGAAGGCGAGAAACCGGCGCCGCGCAGCGCCGCGCCGATCGCCGAGGCGCAGGCGAGGCTGCGCCGGAGCGAGCGGTTCTTGCGCGAAACGAACAGGGAAAACCCGGAATAGCGGTCGCTGAACGGACGCTCCACGCGGTCGTATTCCCAGGTCTCGAGGAATTGCGGCTGCACCGAGTCGTGGTGCACCGAGAGGAGAAAACCCGCCCCCGCCGCGGCAGCGGTGCGGCGCGCGAGCTGCGACATGAAGCCGTCGTAGCCGATGAGCATCGTCCTCAATCCATCTCGTCGCGCGGCGGATTCGATCTCCACGGCGAGATCGCGGTTGAAATCGAGCTCGGGGCGCCCGCGCGCGCTGGTCGCGCCCGGCTCCTCGATGAAATGGCCCACGTCGATGGCGACCGTGGCCGCGTGGGCGCAAGCGGCAGCACACAGCAGCAGCGGAAACAATGCACGCACCGCGCGATTGTATACAATGAGGCGCAACCCGATCCGAGGATGGACCGATGCGATTCAAAGGCTCCGAAGCTTACGTCTCCACCGACGACCTCACGCTCGCGGTCAACGCGGCGATCACGCTGCAACGCCCCCTGCTGGTAAAAGGCGAGCCGGGCACCGGCAAGACCATGCTCGCCGTGGAGGTGGCCAAGGCGCTCGACCTGCCGCTCCTCGAATGGCACATCAAGTCCACGACCAAGGCGCAGCAGGGACTGTACGAATACGACGCGGTGAGCCGCCTGCGCGATTCCCAGCTCGGCGACCCGCGCGTGCACGAGATCCGCAACTACATAATGCGCGGAATGCTGTGGCAGGCGTTCACTTCGGAGACGCCGGTCGTGCTCCTCATCGACGAGATCGACAAGGCCGACATCGAGTTTCCCAACGACCTCCTGCGCGAGCTCGACCGCATGGAATTCTTCGTCTACGAGACGAAAGAGCTGGTAAAGGCGACGCAGCGCCCCATCGTCTTCATCACCTCGAACAACGAAAAGGAGCTGCCCGACGCCTTTTTGCGGCGCTGTTTCTTCCACTACATCCGCTTCCCCGACAAGGAAACGATGGAGAAGATCGTCGATGTCCACTTTCCGGGGCTCAAGAAATCGCTCCTTCGCGAGGCGCTCGAGGTGTTCTTCGAGGTGCGCGAAGCGCCCGGCTTGAAGAAAAAGCCTTCGACCTCCGAGCTGCTCGACTGGCTGAAGCTCCTGCTCGCCGAGGACATCCCGCCCGACGCCCTGAGGGCCAAGGACCGCAAGACCATCATCCCGCCCCTGCACGGCGCGCTGCTCAAGAACGAGCAGGACGTGCACCTCTTCGAGCGCCTCATCTTCATGTCGCGCCAGCGCTCGTAGCCCTGCCGCCTTCACGCGCATGCTCTCCGGATTCTTCGTCAAGCTCAAGGACCACAAGATCCCGGTTTCGATCAAGGAGTGGCTGACGCTCCTGGAGGCGATGCAGAAGGACGTCATCTCGCCCTCGATCGACGAGTTCTACACCCTCTCGCGCATGATACTGGTCAAGGACGAGCAGAATTTCGACAAGTTCGACCGCGCCTTCGGCGAATACTTCAAGGGCATCGAGTCGGTCGCCGGAGTCGAGTTCGACGTGCCGCTCGAATGGCTGCTCAAGCAGGCCGAGCTGAACCTTTCGCCCGAGGAGAAGGCGATGATCGAAGCGATGGGCGGCTGGGAAAAACTCATGGAGACGCTGAAAAAACGGCTGGAAGAGCAAAAAGCCCGGCACCAGGGCGGCAACAAGTGGATCGGCACCGCGGGCACCTCGCCTTTCGGCGCCTACGGCTACAACCCCGAAGGCGTGCGCATCGGCCAGGACGGCTCGCGCAGCAGGAGCGCAGTCAAGGTGTGGGATGCGCGCGAGTATCGCAACCTGGACGACTCGATCGAGCTCGGCACGCGCAACATCAAGGTTGCGCTCCGACGCTTGCGCAAGTTCGCGCGCGAAGGCGCTCCGGAGGAGCTCGACCTCGACACCACCATCGACAAGACCGCGCGCAACGCCGGGGTTCTCGACCTCAGCATGCGCCCGGAGCGCCACAACGCCGTCAAAGTGCTGATGTTCCTCGACATCGGCGGCTCGATGGACGACCACGTGAAGCTCGCCGAAGAGCTATTCTCGGCGGCGAAGACCGAGTTCAAGCACCTGGAGCATTTCTACTTCCACAACTGTCTCTACGACACCGTGTGGAAGGACAACCGCCGCCGGCACTCCGAGCGCACCCGGACCTTCGACATCATGCACAAGTACGGGCACGACTATAAGCTCGTCTTCGTCGGCGACGCGACCATGAGCCCGTACGAGATCCTGCAGCCGGGCGGCTCGATCGAGTACTCCAACGCCGAGGCGGGCGCGGTGTGGCTGAAGCGCATGCTGGAGCTGTACCCCAGGGCGGTCTGGCTCAATCCCGAACCGGAGGAGATCTGGCCCTACCGCCAGTCGATCGGAATACTCAGGGAAATCATGGGAGGGCGCATGTATCCCACCACCATCCAGGGACTGGAGCGCGCGATGCGCGCTCTCGTCAAATAGGTCGAGCCATGCAAAGGATCACCGTCGTCGGGCTGCTCGTCGCCCTCGCCTTTCTCCCGGCCGATGCCCCCGCAGCGCGTTACGGCAAGAGGCAGCTGTGGGGCTCGATCGCCTACAGCACCCAGACCGGAGCCTACGGCTACGCCGTGGACCGCAAGACCAGGCGCGATGCCGAGACGGAAGCGTTTCGCATCTGCGGCACGAATTGCGATCTCGTCCGCACCTTCCGCGACAGCTGCGCCGCCGTCGCGGCGAGGCCGAAGCGCGTCTCCTCCGACACGGGCGCGTCGCGCGAAATCGCCGAAGCCAAAGCGCTCAGAAAATGCGGCGACAACTGCAAGATCGCCGTCTGGGCCTGCACCAGCGAGAAATAAGCGTTTCAGCGCGCCGCTCCCGCTGCGCGGACGAGCGCCCGCTCTTCGCGGGTCGCCAGCTTCTCGTCCCAGCAACGCAGCGCCCGCGCCATCACCCGGATCCACAGCGGCGGCACCATCGCGAGCAGAATGGCCGCCATGTAGCCGGACTCGAGCGCCAAGGCGCCGGGATAGGCCTTGAGCTCCCAGAACGGATCGCCTGCGCGCAGATGATGATGCGCGTGCCTCGGCAAATTGAAGAGGAAACAGCTGCTGAACAGGTTGACGCAATCCCAGGAGTGGCGGGACTCGATCGGCGCATCCTCGGAGCGCACCAGCCCGTAGTGCTGGATGTAGTTGACCGCTTCGAAGAGGAATTTCGAATACGCGGCGCACACGAAAAAAAGTCCGACGCCCATCCAGCCCGCCGCCAGAAAAAACAGGGCGACGACCGCCAGGGTCATCGCGAGACCTGAGAGAAACCGGTTATCGGCCGACCAGAACGCCCGCCCCGCCTGCCTCAAGCGGTTCCCCTCGATCTCGCAGGAGCTGTGCAGCTGCCCGAGCACCGAGCGAATGACGAAGGAGTACAGGATTTCGCCGCGGCGCGCCGTCGCCGAATCGCGCCGCGTGCCGACCCACCGATGGTGGACTTGGACATGCGAAATCGAGAACTGGGCGTCGCCCACCATCGCGAGCAGCCAGCGTCCGGCGATCATCGACGCAAGGCTGCGCGGGCGGTGGATGAACTCATGCGCGACCACGGTATTGGTGCTCAACAGAAATCCCGTGGACCACGCCGCGCCGAGCTTGTTCAAGGTCGAAAGCTCGGAATGCCGCTGGAGCAGCGGCCAGTCGGTCCACCTCTGCAGGAATGCGCCCAATCCACCCAGATCTCCGGGCGCGGCGCACCAGGCGAGCAGGAAGAGCGCGGCGCAGGAAAGAGGCACCTGGCCGAAGAGAAACAGATCGAACGGCCACGGGCGCCGCGATTCGGGCATGGAGAGATCGTTGCGCCAGAGAAGATCGCCGAGGAGCAATACCGCGATGATCACGATCGGGCCGCTCCAGACCCAGGTCCCTCCGAGGACGATTCCGAGAAACGTCAGCGGCGCGGAAAACAGCAGGACCGGCGCGAATCTGAGGCTCGCAGCCATTTCGCGTCGCTAGGGGCCTTTAGGCCTGTCCGGGCGGCGGCGCGACCTTGAGCACTTCTTCGAGCGTGGTCAGACCCATCGCGACCTTCATCGCGCCGCTGATCCTGAGCGGCTTCATGCCTTCCTTGTACGCCTGGTCCCTGATCTTCGCGACGTCCGCCTCGGCGTTGACCATGCGCTTCACCTCCGGGGAGAGCAGCAGGATCTCGTAGAGGCCGATGCGGCCCGAGTATCCGGTGTTGCGGCATTCGAGGCAACCCACCGGCCGGTAGACGTGCGCCGGGCGCTTCGCCTTCCAGGGCGCGACGAACTCCTCCCAGCTCAAGTCGCCCTCGCGCCCCGGTTCGTAGGCGGTTTTTTCCTTGCAGTGCTTGCACAAGGTGCGCACCAAGCGCTGCGCCATGACCCCGAGTATGGTCGAGTTGAGCAGGTAGGCGGGCACCCCGAGCTCGAGCAGCCGCGTGATCGCGCTCGCGGAATCGTTGGTGTGCAGCGTGGAGAGAACGAGGTGCCCGGTGAGCGCGGCCTGCACCGCCATCTCCGCGGTCTGGACGTCGCGGATCTCCCCCACCATGATGATGTCGGGATCCTGGCGCATCAGCGCGCGCACGCCTTCGGCGAAGCCGAGCTCGATCGACTGCTGCACCTGCATCTGGTTGAAGGCGGGCTCGATCATCTCGATCGGGTCCTCGATCGTGCACACGTTCACCTCGGGCGTGGCGAGCGTCTTCAGGGTCGAATAGAGCGTGGTGGTCTTGCCCGAGCCGGTCGGCCCCGTCACCAGGATGATTCCGTTCGGCTGGCCGGTCATCTGCTTCCAGCGGGTCTTGTCGTCTTCGGAGAAGCCGAGCTCGGCGAAATCCTTGACGATCACCTCCGGGTCGAAAACCCGCATCACGAGCTTCTCGCCGAAAGCGGTCGGCAGCGTGGAAAGGCGCAGCTCCACGTCCTCGCCGTCGGCGGTGCGCGTCTTGATGCGGCCGTCCTGCGGCCGGCGCTTCTCCACCACGTCCATGCGCCCGAGGATCTTGATGCGCGAGGTCATCGCGGACATCACGGCCATCGGAATCTGGTACACCGGGTGCAGCACCCCGTCGATGCGGAAGCGCACCTCGCCCGCGTCGCGCCGCGGCTCCATGTGGATGTCGCTCGCGCGCTGGTCGAACGCGTACTGCCACAGCCAGTCGACGACGTGGACGATGTGCTGGTCGTTCGCGTCGAGCTGCTTGTTGGTCTTGCCGATCTCGACCAGCTGCTCGAAATTGCCGATGCCGGTGCGCTGCTCGCCCTTCTGGGTCGCGCCTTTCACCGATTTCGCCAGGTTGTAGAACTCGACCTGGTAGCGGCTGATGTCCAGCGGATTGGCGATCACGCGGCGGATCTCCAGCCGCAGTATCTGCTTCAACTCCTTTTCCCAGTCCTTCACGTAGGGCTCCGAGGTCGCGATCGCCACTTCGCGCGTGTTGACCGCGACCGGGAGGATCTTGAAGCGCGCCGCGTAGTGGCTGGACATCACCTCGGTGACCGCGGAGAAATTGATCTTGAGCGGATCGATGTGGAAGTACTCCATCCCGGTCTGGCGGGCGAGCCACTCGGTGAGCCATTCGAGGAAGAGGACCTTGTGCGGGGGCTGCAGGGAGCGCCACTTCTGGTCGGCGATCACGACGAGCGGGTGGTGGTCGCCGCGATGCAGCCTGCGATCGGCGACGAGCTTGTCCGCGTCCGCCTTGGGCACGAGCCCTTCGGCGACGAGGCCCTGCAGCACCTCGGAGAGCGTGAGGCGGTGGTCCTGCAGCGCTTCTGCGGCAGTCTGCATGGCGGGGAATATAGCCAGCCGCCGTGGAACGGGCAAGCGTTTTGACTTTGCCGCCCAACTGCGCGATGCTAACCGCCTTCGAAAACTCGAGACTGCGGAGACCTGAAATGACCATCAAAGTCGGCGACAAACTCCCCGACGGCAAGCTTTCCGAATCCACCGAATACGATGCCGCCGCGGGATGCCCGATCAACCCCAAGGACATCAGCGTCGCCGACGCGGTCAAGGGCAAGAAAATCGCGATCTTCGCGGTGCCGGGCGCGTATACGCCGACCTGCTCGGCGAAGCACGTTCCGAGCTACGTGAAGAACTACAGCCAGCTCAAGGCGAAAGGCGTGGACGAGATCTGGTGCGTGGCGACCAACGACGCCTTCGTGATGGCCGCGTGGGGCCGCGACCAGAAGGCGGGCGGCAAGGTCCGCATGCTCGGCGACGGCAGCGGCGAATGGACCCAGAAGCTCGGCCTCTCGCTCGACCTCACCGCGCGCAACATGGGCGTGCGCTCGCAGCGCTATTCGATGCTGGTCGACAACGGCGTGGTGAGGAAGCTCAACATCGAAGCGCCCGGGAAGTACGAAGTGAGCGGCGCCGAGGTGATGCTGACGCAGGTCTAAAGGCGCGGCAACCCCGCCTGAAAAAAAGCGGACCCGCCCCGACTCAGGTGGCACAAACCAAGTCCATCGATCGCGGGTTTACGCTGGTCGAGCTCGTCGTGGTGCTGCTGCTGATCGGCATCCTTGGGTTTGTCGTGTTGCCCCGCACGTCGCAAAACACGCTCGAACTGTCGAGTCAGGCGGAGCAAGTGGCCACCGATATCCGCTACGCGCAGACGCTTTCCATGACGCGCGGCGCGGCGCTCGGCAGCCAGGGGCGCTATTGCATTTTTTTCACGGCCACGGGATACCAGTACCGGAACAACGGCAACAGCTACGCGACGCCGTGCACGGTCGCGGTCAATCACCCGGCAACGGGCTCATCAGCCGCAATCGTCCTCGCCGGTACTGCGGTGGCTACCGCGAACCTGACCGGCAACTATCTCGAATTCGACACCAAAGGGCAGCCAACCAGCTTTACGGCTCCCGCGAGCAATGCCACGGTCACCTTGAACGCCACCGGCGGGCCGCGCGCGGTGGTCGTCAGTCCCGTGACCGGAAAGGCGACGGTCCAATGAATGCGCCTGCGCTCCGAAATCACCGCGTCGTCGCTCCGCGCGCTTGTCGCGGAGTCAGCCTGGTCGAGCTGATCGTCTTCATCGTCGTTACGGGGATCGTGGCCGCCGCGCTGATCGCCGGCATGGCCGCGGCCGTTCGTACGGCCCCCGTGCCGAGAGTGATGCATCAAGGCTTGCAGCTCGCGCAGGGGAGAATGGAACTGATCCTTGCGCAGAGAAAATCTCTGGGTTTTTCCAACTTTACCAGTGCGACCTTCGATCCCTGCCAGCCGCCGGGCGGAGCCCAGGAGGCCTGCCTCGCGCCCGCGGCGTACGCCGCCACGGCGTGTTTCTACACGGGTGCCGGCACCTGCGCATTCGGTGCCGCGAATACCTGCCAGTCGGGCGACGTCAACTACAAGTGCATACGCGTACGCGTCACCGGCTCGGACGGAAGCACGCTCACGCAACTCGACGCGATGGTCGCAAATTACTGATGAAACGACATGCCGCTCCGATAGGCTCGACCTGGCTTCGCGGGGGGGCAATTGGGCGTCGCGGATGGACCCTGGTTGAATTAATAGTGGTCATCGTCATCATCGCGTTGGTTGCAACTATCGGGACGGGTTTGCTTTCCAGCATATTTCGTTCTTACTTTGCGACTCGCGATATGACGAGCTCCGATGGACAGGCGCGCGCGGCGTTCGAGCGCATGACGCGCGAGTTGCGACAAGTCCGGTCGGCCACCGCGACCGACCTCGACGTCGCCTCGACTGCGCAGGTCCGCTTCATCGACACGGACGGCAACGGCGTGTGCTTCTACCGCGATGCCGCGAATAACCGCCTGATGCGCAGCGCCGACGGCCCCGCAACCGCCTGCGGCACGACAAGCGCCCAGCCGCTGTCCGACTTCGTCGCGGGGCTGCTTTTCGCCTACTACCTGAACGACGGCAGAACCACGACTGCCGTGCCCACCTCGGTGTACTACGTGACGGTTCACGTGGATGTGCAGGACAACAACGTGAGCGACACCTTGCGGGCAACGATACACCCGAGGAATTTCTGATGGCTTGCGGCAAACAGCAACGCGGGTTCCTCTTGGTCGTTGCAATCGTACTGCTCGTGGTCGGGTCGATGCTGGCCGCGGCAATGGCCTACATGGTGGCGACCTCGGGAGGCTCGGCCACCGACAACCTGCAGTCCGGCCAGGCGCTGTTCCTGGCCGAGAGCGGCATGGAGTACGAGCGGCGCTGTCTTGCGCAAAACCTCGACTGGTATCAAAGCACAACCGATCCCATTGCACCGAACGCGACCGGTACTTGTGCCACGGCTACGACGACGCAAACCTTGGGTTCAGGTAGTTTCACGGTGTATGCAAATGTGCCCGCGACCATGTTACGCAAGCGCATTCCGGACAATACCTCGACTGCGGACATTTGCGCCTACACCATAGATCGATTTCCGGCCAGCGGCAGGATTCAAATTGATGACGACATCGCAGGCTCCGGAGAATTCGTGACTTACGGTGCAGTTAATCCGAGTTCCGCGACATGCGGTAATCGTCCTGCGTTCACCGGCATTGCCCGCGGTGTCTCGGTCGGAACCGTTGCAAGTACCGCCGCCGCCCACGCTCGAAGCAGCAACGTCTATCCGGTCGCGCAGTTGATTACCGCGCTCACGTCGACGGCCTGCACCACCATTCCCAACCCGTTTCAGATTACCGATAACTCCAAGTTCCTGAGCGCTGGAACGATTGTTCTCGATGACGGTCCCGGTCTAAACCATGAAGAAATTCTCTATAACGGCTCCAGCCGCTCGGCCGGTGTGATGACGTTGACAGGAGTGAGTCGCTGCCAGGACACCGGCGGCGTCGGCCCGGGGGTAACTTGGGCCGCCAACCAGCCGGTTACGGCGCTGCTCGACGGCAGTGTAACGGCAAGCAACGAAGCCGAAATGGTTTCCGTTGGTACCACCGGCCCGGCGAATCGCGCAGTGCACCAAACCGTTCAGCGCTGAGACGAGGTGTCGTGATGAAACACAGAATAATTTCTGGGTTGATCGCACTGATCGCGGTCCTGTGGTTTGCACCGGCGCAGGCCGCCCGCAGCTTTAGCGCCAGTCAAACCAGTCCCACGCCGACTCCGGGGCAGTTCGATATGGGCACAACGCAGTCGGTAACCATGGGCGTCACCAACACGAGTACCGGCGGTAACTCGGACGAGAGGCTCTTTCAGGTTCAGTTCCAGCTCTCGACGACCGCATGCAGCCCCACGCCATGCACCAACACGGTTTTCTCGTCTTCAACAACGGCGCCCGCGGGTTGGACGCGCACGGGTTTTAGCGCTACCTCGGTCACGTTCAAGGCAAATAGCTTCGCCGATGCCCTCGGTAGCACCGCGCAGAGTCCCACCGTGCCGCCCACAACCGGCTCGTTTGCGTTGGTGCTCGTCGTTGGTACGTTCACTGCGGATCTGAGCCAGACTTTGTCCCAGGTCACCGCCCGCCTTTCACCCAATGCGGCTTTCAACGGTTCCCATCCTGTTAACTGCACCAGTGGTCCTTGCTTAGGATCGTGGAAAGCCATGGCGCTGCAAATAACGAGTTTTCAGACGACTGACCTGTCCGGCAACCCCATCGGCGGTACGGCATCAGGCAATAGTTTCCGCGTCGTGATCACGGTCAAGAACGTTTCGACCGCGACGCAAAACGGTATAGTCGCGAACCCGAGCCCGCCGACCGCGAACAAGGTGGGCACGTGGAGGCCCACATCGCCGAATTGTTCTTTGACGGGCACGAATCCAAGCCCCCTCAATCTGGCGTCTGGCGCCTCCGGCACGATTACGTATACATGTACCACGGTATCGGCAGCCCCGACTGATAACGGAACAACGTCGTTCACGGCGGCCGTGCGCAACGGCACAAATACCGCGACCTCCCGTTCAGCGACGTCGAATGTCATAACGGTGAGTCCGGTAGCCGTGCAAATGGACATCACACCTATCTGCTTGTTTAGCGGAAGCACGGCGACGATGAAGCTGACGGTGACAAATTCTACGTTGGCAACGATTTTCAGTGTGACACCATCTGCATTGACGATCACCCCTGCGAATGGCGCGAGTACGAGCTCGCTGACGGGACCGTTACCGGCATCCATCGCTTCGCTTGCCCCCGGCGCTTCCGGCACATTCACGTGGACTGCAACGGTGGCCGGCACGGTCGATACGACTTTGCCTAAGCCGGCAATTACCGCCAGCGCGTCGGTTTCCTACAACGTCGGTGGGCCGGCACAAACCACGCCGGCGGCATCCCACGCGGAGGACGTAGACGATTTTATCGTGAGCGTGAGCCCTACGTCGACCAATGCAGCTAGCGTCAACGCGGAGCTGACCTTTCACGTCAAAAATCGTGGTTGTGGTAACAACGTGGCTCAAGTCACGATCACCGCTCCCGCCGGGTGGACGGCGAGTAGCGACGTTTATTCCATTGTGACGGATACCTTGGGAAACAGCTTGGAAAATAACTGGACCGTCAGCGGAACAACATTTAGCGCGCCCACTCCCGCCGCACAGATGCCAACTGACAAGACAGGGGATTTCAGCGTTGTTTTTTCGGCAACGCCGTCATCGGCGGGCAGCAGTGTTTTCACCGTATCAGTGACGGATGGTACAAATACCGCTAACCATAACGGCCCGGAAACCACGGTCACGGTCAACGCATTCGGCAGCGGCACGCTGAATCAAACTCAACCATCAATTTGGCGAGAGATATTTCAGTAATCGTTCTCGCCGAACTTGCAGCTCCGTTCTCTGCTTTCCGAAATTAAGCTGGGTAGAATCAGCTATTGCGCCTATGAAGTACGTTCCAGCCGGAGTTGAAGCAGGTACGGTTACCGCAGTCGAAGCCGCGCTTGATTGACCGATAGGACCGGGCCGCGCGCGCAGCCGCGGATCGGGCGAGGCTTCACCCCAGGACCCCCGGCTCGCCCGAGCACGCGAGGAAGAGCGGCGAGCGGTGCCCAGCGTTCGCGTCGTCCGGGAAGCCGGAAGCCCCGAGGAGGTGGTGGATCATCTCGTGCCGGAGGACGCTCAGGGAGTGGCCGTCGATCAGGTCCCAGGCGTCCTGCGCCGAGTTGTCCGTGACGACGATCAGCGCGTCGTGGGGATACGTCATCCCGCCGTGGCCGTCGAGCGTCCCGTTCGGGACCGCGACGACGAGCGGCCCGGGCGCGTAGATTTGGGCGCACGCCTCGACCTCGCGGTACGCCTCGGCGACGTGGTGCTCGGCCTGGGCCTCCGTGAAGGCCGTCCCCGGCGGGTCGTTGCGGAAGCGCGTCCCGTCCGCGAAGGCGAAGTCGTATCCGGGTCCATAGCCGTGGTCCGGCCCGTCGAACTCTTGGCCGCACCCGGCGAGGAGGGCGAGGGTAAGCAGAGCGATGAGGGCCCGCATGGTTCGTTTCTCCGTCAGTGTCCGGACGGAACGGGTCCCGCGGGAAAACTGATCAGGCGCACCAAGCCTCTTGTGGGACTGCATGAACTCCCTCCCTGGGCACAGTCGCCGCGGAACAACGCCCGTGCAGAAGGGCGCCCGCGCCGCTGATCTAGTTCTATCGACATACTAGCAGCGCGCGCAGTCCTTGTGAAATATCGCGATGGTTTTTTTTGCACGAGCTTCAACGACGTTCCAGCGTTGAAACGCCACATGGCCACTCCCGGCGTTCAGTCCCCCAGCGCCACGCCCTCTCGCCGCGAATCGGCGCCGCCCGCCCAGCCCGTCGCGGTGCGCACGATGCCGTGCAGGCCGCTCGCCTCCGGCCGGATG
>Ga0209807_1000337_pt1 | contig 20994 bp, 17 predicted proteins | sample GraSoiAngelo_154_FD_186168 | JGI IMG/M metagenome (GOLD analysis project Ga0209807, IMG submission 186168) | Grasslands soil microbial communities from the Angelo Coastal Reserve, California, USA - 14_1009_13_20cm (SPAdes) (version 2) | ecosystem: Environmental > Terrestrial > Soil > Grasslands ... | reverse complement strand
TTGCGTCATCTTTCGATTACGATCAAGTTAGCCAGTCGTGAAACTCTCGCTGCTGATCTTGGTTCTCTGCGCCAGTGCCGCGTTGGTGAGCGGCCAGGTGGCAACGGATCCCGAACTGCAATCACGTGGACCCCGGGAGGCGCCTCTCCCGACCCCGGCCGCGCAACCGACCGTTCCGGAACGCGCGCAGATCGATGAGATTTTCAAGCAGACCTCGTTAGGCCAAGAAGCGGATGAGCGCCGGTTGCACATTGAATGGCGATCACTGCAAAACCGGATCGTAAACGACCCCGACATCGTCGCCGCGAAGAGGGCGACTGAAACGGCGCGAACCGATTTGGAGAAACGGCAGCGGCTCCGCGATTATTACGATCTCTATTATGGGCGTCTGCGCGTCCTGGCGCGGAGCACGGAAATGAAAACAGCGCTCGACCAATTAAAAATCGCGCATGTGAGCCAGGTCACGCAGGCACGAGTGCGACACGAGACCGACAGTGCTTTGCCGACACCAAGTCCGACGCCGAAAAAGAAAAAGAAGGCGAGTCACGCCAAGAAGTTTCAGCGCGAGGGCTGATTTCGGACTCCGGCCCGGAAACGCAACATCGCACAGCGCTTGAACGTAGCTTACTGATGGAAGGCCGTATACGTGTAGTCCTTCGTAGACCAGGAACCATTAACTTGTGAACCTAGCGTCACATAAATGGTTCGCCCGTCAGTGGGAATATTATTTACCGTTTTCGAGAGCACGGTCACTAGGCCGGAATTGTAAATATCGGCGCCATGTAGCGAACTGCCGACGAAAAGAAAGTAAGCGGTGGCGCTGCCGGCGCGCCAGGTAAAAGTCACGCTGGAAGAAGTAAAGGTCGACCCCGGCGGCGGGTTCGACATCACCGCAGCACCGGTAGCGGGCGTAGGTGTTGGCGTAACAGTTGGTGTCGGTGTGGCCGTTGGAGTAGCAGTAGACGTTGGTGTAGGTGTAGCGGTCGGATTTGGTGTCGGGGTCGGCGTTGGCGTAGCCGACGAATTAAAAGCCGTATACGTATAGCTGTTCGTCGCCCAGGAACCGTTAACCCGTGAGCCTAGTGTCACATAGATGGTTCGCCCGTTAGTGGGAATATTATTTACCATTTTCGAGAGCACGGTCACTTGGCCGGAATTGTAAATATCGGCGCCATGCAACGAGCTACCCACCAAGAGGATATAGGCGGTTGCGTTGCCCGCGCTCCAGGTAAAAGTCACGCTTGAAGAACTAAAGGTCGATCCCGGCGGTGGGCTCAACATCACCGCAGCACCGGTAATGGGCGTGGGTGTAGGTGTGACAGTTGGCGTCGGGGTTCCTCTCGGTGTGGGCGTTGGAGTAGCAGTTGGTGTAGGCGTTGGCGAACCACTTGCGAAGTCGTAGCCGATTACATCCATCACCCGGAGATCCACGGGCGTCAGGTCGTTCTCCACGCTGGAATTGGCGAAAGCGTTGAAACAGTCGTTCGTCCCGCTGGCCCAGTCTTGCGGGTCACTGCCATTCCCGTTCGGAAAATTAAACGCCTTCAGAAGCGTGGTCCCGTTATTAATCGAAAAAAATCTGCCCGCGCCGTTATTCAAACCCCGCACGCCCGCGCCAGTATAGTGGAACAAATCCATCAGCATATAGTCTGGGCTTCCACTGAGGTTTTCCCCCATCAGTGGAATGCGGCCCATGATTTCTGAGAACTCGTGCATCGCTACGCCGATGAAGTCCATTTTCCCGGAGACGGCGCGGTTGGCCGGATCATAGGTGTAGCTGAATCCGCCGCCGAAGGTGAAGGTTCCGTCGTTGATAAAATCGTTCGGGATGAGATTCAGAGCTTTTGCCTCTGCCCTGGTCACGAGATACATGTGCGCTGAGCCGATCGGATCCGTCGATGGCAACGAGCCGCCCGCGGAAAGCGCCGTCCCGTCATCCGCCGTTTTCGAGTTCGACGAAACTGCGCTTCGAAGCGCAGCATAACTCGAGAAGGATCTGAGAGAGGTGTTGCTCATGCCGAGAGTGCCACGTCCCGACACGGCTGTTACCTTGATATTGACGTTGATGCTGTCAGTAAGATTGTTACTGAACTGCGAAGCCGCGTAGGATGCCGCCGCCTTCATGTTGGCGATGTCTGTTGAACTCAAACCGGCAGCAGTGAACGTTGAATCTGGATCGAATCTCAGGTTAATTGTCAATGCAAGGGCAGGTCCGGTCGCCGCAACAGCCAATGCAACAATCGCGGACCGCGTTATTCGCGCTGGTCCTCTATCCGCGAAAATCAGAGCTGACATCAGGCGGCGGAATTTTTTCATTATTTTGCGGCGGCGAAGATTAAGAATTTCAAATGGCTATTTGTGAATTCGGCTTACTGCGGCTTGATTTGAGAGGTCACTGAAAGCGTTGCCGGTGCAATCGACTTCACGTCGACGCGCGACGCGAGGGCTTCCAGTTGCGACAATGGAACCATCGCCCGCAAGGTAGTGGTTGTTGTCGAGCCGCTCGGGACTGTGCCTCCCGACAAAGCGACGTGATCCAGAAGGGCCTTCGATACTGATCCCTCGATATCCACGAGCACGCGGTCGCCATCTTTAATCGGAATGTCCGGCTCAAGCGACGTCGGCTTGTCGAACGGGGGTTGTCCCCGACTTTTCTTTAAGGCCAGCACGATTTGACCGTCGAGTTTCCCTGCGGCGGCCACCGGTATGAATTGATCGCCTGTTGTCCAGAGCAGCACAAGATCGTTGCCGTTGCCGCCGTGGTAATTGGCGACGAAATAGTGAGTCAGCCCTCCGTAAGTCAGCGCGATCGTTTGTCCCTGGGCCAAATTGCTGAAGGTTCCTCGAATGATCCCAGGTCCCGTGTTTTGCACGACCATCAGCTGCGTGCCCGGTGCCGGCGCAAAGTTCAGCGTGATGTTCACCTTTTTTCCCATCGCGGTGAAGCCGTTGGAGCTCACGGGCACTTCTGCGCCGGTTATGTAGGTAACGTTGATGTCGCCTGCGAACAGATGAGGCGTCGAGAGAGCGAGCATCGCGACCGCGGCGACGACACGACCAAGAAGTTGAAAGTGCGGGAAGCCCTTAAGCTTTGGTTTCATGTCTTATGTTCGTGTGTCTTGGGTTCGCTCTCGCTCTCCACCAATTCGTGGTTCGCCTTCCTTGCGCCTGCAATGCGCGAGCGTGGGATTAACAGCAGCACGAAGCCTGCCGAAAATTTAGGTTAGAAAGAGATCATCGAATAGCTTACGCGTAGGTCAAATTCTTAGACGATGATCGTTACAGAATTTTCGGCCATAAGCGATTGACATCGCTGCAACGAGAATTGCGAGCCTCACGCGAAGGTCGCGGCTTGCCGACCAGTAACGGGCAGTTATTCTAAACGCACCTTTTTTATGGCGCGTTCGTCTAGTGGTTAGGACACGGCCCTCTCAAGGCCGGTGCACGGGTTCGACTCCCGTACGCGCTGCCAATTGCGTCTTTTGGCAACGATCTCGCCTAATGAAGGTGCGATTCAGCTTGCTGAAAACTATCAAAAATACTACCAGCCCGGCCGCTAAAGGTTCCTAGTTTCCAAAATTCCAAAAAAATGAGGGCACATTCAGGTGTCTGGTTGGTTTGCGCAGCAGTCATGATTTCGATCGTCTCTTACACTTTTGCCGGCAAGTCGACGACATATTGCCCTCTGCCGGTGGATTATGGTCTCACATCCTCAAGCACGAATTCGCCCGAAAAACCTGGTCCATTAAAGGCCATCTGCCATCACGCTGACAACGCTAAAAGTTTTGTTCTCTGCCTCCCGCCGAATGCGTACAGTGCGCACCTTCAGCACAGCGATGCCCCTCTTCCTGGCTATAACTGCACCTAGCCAGGAAATCGGGGCCCCTGCAGTCAGTAGCTGATCCTTTTTCGCGCCATGCATAGACTAGCACGCGGCCTCGTCGTGGGGTTAGGATGAAGCCAGATGTCTTGCGCGCGTATTGGTTTGGCCACAACTTTAGCTTTCGTTCTGAGCGGCTGCTGGGAGGGAATGAGCCGCCAGGTAGTTGCGACCATCCTCTCGCTGCGCGGCCAGATTGTTTATAGCTCGAGAGAAGGAGGCAGTTTCGAGCCGGTTAGTTCGGAAACAAAGCTCGGCGCGGGCTCTACTCTAAGAACGCCGACCGATGGCGCGATCAAACTCGCGCTTATTCCAGGCGCGCTGACACAAATCTCGGGCGACTCCGAGCTGAAGATAGAAGAGTTGGAACTGACCAAAGATGGCAACGAGACGGGCGATGCCATTCGTGAGCGCATCGCACGGGTAGGGTTCCGACGTGGAGGAATGGTCGTCTTGTTCGACGGTTTCGCGCGATTTACCATTAAGACCCCCCAGGCCACGATCACTGTGCTCCCGGGCTGTTTGATTCGACTTGATGTCGATGCTAACCGCACACGTGTGACCTGCGTTCGCGGTAAAATTTATGCCGCGCAAAAGCCAGGGCAGGTCAGCGCCGTCGAAGCCGGGTATGTTTGCGAATGGCCATCTGATCATGGCCCTGTGCCAGCGGCTGATGACCCTCAAGGCCAAATTGATACCACCGTGACCCTTGAGTCGGGGCGTGAGCTGCGCGATCTCGAAGCGGCGCGACGCGACCATCTGCCGCTCTAATTGTCGGTTCCGGTCGTAAACGGCTTGGGATTTGCTTGTTAGGCTCTCGGCTGCCGAGGAGCGAGTCCAAAGCGGCCAACCTTCCTATGTTCTTCGTAATGGAAAACTCGCGGCGTCGCGTTCTGCTGCCGACTTTAGGCGTACTGTTTCTTCGAGTCGTCAGCGCCGAGCAAATTTCGTCGCCGCCTGCAGATCAAATGGTCCCGCCAATCACGGTGCGAGCGTCGAGCAGCGCTGGCGGAGCCGCCAGTGAATTCCTAACCGCTTTCATTTCGACCGCGGTGCGACTTGACGGACCGAAATTTATTTCGTGTCTGGCGACAGCGGTAAAGCTTCGTCCCGATTTGGCCGGAAAGATCGTTGTCTGCGCGTTGAACATTTCTCGCTTAAACGCTCACCCGCTGGCGGGCCGTTTACCGTTAGGCACTGTCGATCAGATCATCAAAGCCGCTGTCGCAGCCTCGCCGGAGGCGGCGGCCGATATCGTAAAGGCGGCCATCCAGTCAGAGCCGTACGCTCGCGCCTCCATCATCGCTGCCGCTCTTGCAGTTGCGCCCGACCAGGAATCCCGAATTCGCAATGTAGTGAATGAAATGACGCCGGTGTCGATCTTGCCGTCATTCGCCACGCTGAATCCCAAGGACCGCGCACCGTCCGACAATGTCAACTCTCCCGAGCAACCGCCAGTCGCACAATGAAGGCACGTACTGTTCCAAATTGGCTCAGGGTTGTGTCAGGATAATCGGCAGCAATCGGCACGCATTATGAGCTCCGGTCGCCGCCGATTTTCCATCCCATTCGCTATGTCTGTTTGCAGAACGCGTTTGCAACGCCGATTGCTGTTGGCTGGCAGCGTTGCATTTTTGTTCGTTCTCGGTTCGGGCATTCAAGCGGAGGAAGCCGTCGGACCGACGACCGCTCCGCTACCGAATTATCCGGCCCCGCCTGAGAACATCATGGAAGCAACCTCATCGCCCCTCAATCCAACGCCTGAATCTAATTTGCACCGCGCTGTTGTTCCCGAAAACGAAGTCTCATCCGAACCGCGTCGCTTTCATTACGGATTTCAAGTCACCGCCCGCGGGGTTTACGACGACAACATTAATATCAGCCAAACTAATCGTGTCTCAGATTATTACTTCGCGATTGAGCCGATACTGACTCTTGGTTTAGGCGACATCACCGGACACGAAGATAACTACATTAGGCTGGATTACGCACCCAGCTTGTTTCTTTTTGCCGATCATTCCGAAGACGATGCGGTGCAACAGCTGATTCATTTAGAAGGCCAGCATCAGTTTTCCAAGTTAACCGTGAAGTTCGGCGAAGAGATTGCGATATTGGATGGCACGGACCTGCGCACTCTTGGCGACCTGAGCTCGCCAGGAGGCCAGGCCAATCTGGATGTGAGCGCACGAACGCGATTCCAGACTTACAACACAAGAATCGAAGCCAGCTATGATCTTAGCGGCAAAACGTTTCTGAGCAGTGAAGTTGATTCGTCGATAACAGCATATGATTCGTCAAATCTCTTCAGCTCGGAGGTCGTTTCGGGGAATCTGTTCATGAACTACCGCTACAGCGACAAGCTTGCGGTTGGCATCGGTGGAACAGGCGGATATGACCTTGTCGATGGTTCGAACCCGGACCAGACTTTTGAGCAGGCGAATGCGCGCATCGGCTACCAGGCGACCGGCAAGATTAGCCTGAATGTTTCAGGCGGCATTGAGTTCCGGCAGTTCGAGAACAATTCGCGTGGTGAATACATTTCACCGGTCTTTGAAGTTAACGCGAGTTATCAGCCGTTTGATGGCACGACGGTGGCGCTGAGCGGCAGCCGCCGCACGTATAACTCGGGTGTGCTGGCAGGACAGGATTTTGCCGGAACTACGATCACCGTCGACCTGCGCCAGCGGCTGCTGCAAAGATTTTATTTCGCCGTATCCGGTGGATACCAGAATTCCAACTACTTCAGCACAGTGAACGGAGTCGTAGCAAACCGCCGGGACAACTATTATTTCGCCGAGCCTTCACTCGAATTTTCCATTACTAGATTTTGGACAGTCGGAGGATATTATCTGCACCGGCAAAATAATACTTCGCTGCAGTCATTTAGCTTTTATGACAACCAGTTCGGTTTTCGGACGACGCTTAAGTTCTGAGGGAACTGATTCATTATATATAAAGTGCAACCCGCTAAATTATCTTTCCTAGCCATTCTATCGTTGTCCTTCACAGGCGTGGCCCAAACCGAGTCCCCCAAAGGAACTTTTCGACCTCTGATGAGCGCCTCGCCCGCGGCACAGTCGACCACCGCAGCTGTGGTTGGTGCAATGAGCGCGCCGAGCGGTTACACTTTGAGCGCAAACGACCAAGTGGCGATCGAAGTCTTTGGCGAGGAGGATCTCCGCACCAATGGCCGATTAAATGGTGAGGGCAACTTAAGTTTGCCGCTACTGGGTTCGGTCCATTTGGGTGGACTTACGCTGGCACAAGCCGCCTCCAGGATCACCGAGCTCTACGGACGCGATTATCTGGTCAACCCGAAGGTCAATATCACGCTCGTTGGCTATGCCAAGCGGCGCTTTACCATTCTCGGACAGATAAACCGGCCGGGTAGCTACGAAATGCCGGAAGGCAGTCCGGACGGCATTGACCTTTTGGAAGCGATTGCGATGGCGGGCGGCTACACTCGCATCGCTGCGCCTGAAAGAATCAGTGTTCGCCGCCGGGGTGCAACCGGGGAGGACGAAATTTTAAGGGTGGACGCGAAACGTCTCGCGCGTCGTGGCGGTGAAAGTTTTCAAGTGCGACCCGGTGATACTGTCACTGTAGCGGAGAGCCTTTTTTGATGCAGGCGCGCCGCTTGCTTCCCGAAGTCCTTGCCGCGATATAGAATTTTCAATCCTGGTGCCATGACAAACCCGCCCCTTTATTCGGTTTCGCCGATGCCAGCGCCAGCTCCGGTCCCAGTGCCGCCGCCGCCGCTCACGATGAATGTCGATCCTTTCGAGCAAAAGCGCGGCTTGGATTTCCTTCGTCTGTGGCATGCGGTCGTCGAACGAATCTGGATTGTTGTGCTTTGTATTGTTGCGGGATTGTTTCTTGCGCTCGGCTATCTCGCTCGCACTCCCAAACTTTACCAGGGACACACTGTTCTCGAGGTCCAATTTCAGGAACCGACTCTCGTCTCCTCTGAAGAACCGGCAGCGCGCATGCGCTCGATGTTTCTCGCCAGCCAGGAAGCATTGCGAACGATCGAGCAAAACCTTGTCAATCGGACGCTTCTTGCCCGGGTTGTGCGTGCCGAAGGACTGGCAGACGACGGTGGGAGCGCGCTCTTGGGACGAAGCGTGACTCCCGATTCGAGCAAAGCGCCGCCGCGTCCGGCTGCATCGCCGGCCGATAAGATCGAGGAAGCGGCAGGCATAGCCGCTAATTTTACTCCGCTCGAGGAAGGGCTCGGCGGAGCCATGACCGGAATGGTTAAACCAGTTATCCGGCGCGGGACACGCTTGATCGATCTTTATGTGACGAATCGCGATCCAGTAATGGCACAAAGACTGGCCGAAGCGGTCGGGCGCGAATACATCCGCTACTCTATTGCTCAGCGTGCAGCTTACAGTCAAAGCGCGCTCCGCTATCTCTTGGAAGAAGAAGAACGGCTGAAAGCAAACTTGCAACAAAGCGAAGTGGCCGTTGCCGAGTACAAAGAGAAAACGCCGGATGCTTTGCAACTCGGCGGAGGAGCGGCGGCTACTGGTAGTCAAAGCGGCGCCGGCAGCTCGGGGGGTCGCGGCGGATTGGTCGAAGACAAGCTTCAGGAACTGACGAGCAAACTTACCGCCGCCAAGGCCGATCGCATTCGCATTCAAAATGAATTGAAACAAATTGACGGCATTGGCGATAACGTGGACGCGCTATTAGCCATTCCGAGTATTGCCGCAGCGCAAACGGTCAACGATCGCAGACGCGATGTGTCCCAATTGGAATCGAATGTCGGCGCGCTCGCGCAACGCTACAAAGACAAACATCCGAAAATGGTTTCCGCGCGCGCGGCGCTGAAAGAGGCAAGAGATGCTCTCCGCCGCGCTGTTTTGGATCAACCGAATGTTCTACAAAACATGCTCGAGCAGGCGAAGGCGACCGAAAGCAGTTTGCAAACAACCACTCAAGAACAGGAAAAAGCTGCGCTCGCTCTGAACAAAGCAGCAATAGGCTACCAACAGCTTGCCCGTCAGGCGGAGACCGATCGGGCGCTCTACGAGAGCGTGCTTCGGCAAATCAAACAGACCGATGTCAGTAAGGATGTGAAGATGACAGCGGTCAATGTCGTTGAGCATTCGCCTCTGATGCGCTCGCCGGTAAGTCCAAGCACTTCAAAAACGCTAGCGATGGGTTTACTGGGCGGATTGGTCGCAGGCCTCGCATTTATTTTTGGCGCGGACGCGATCGATCGTTCAATTAAAACAGTCGATCAAGCCGAGTCGACATTTGGTTTGCCAGTTCTGGCTGCGGTGCCGGACACGAAAGAGGACACCAAAGTAAGCCGGTCCAGAGGGAAAAGCGACGGGGCTTATGCTTATCGAGTTATTTCTGAAATGCCAGAGGGGCCAGCCGCCGAGGCGTTTCGAAACTTGCGGGCGGCACTTTCGCTCCTTGGCCCGGAGAGTGAACGCAAAATTTCTCTTTTTACCAGCGCTCTGCCGGGCGAAGGGAAGAGTTTTACCAGTACGAACTATGCTGTCGCCCTGGCTCAGCAAGGATATCGGGTGTTGCTGATCGATGGGGATCTGCGGCGCCCCAGTTTGCACAAGATTTTCGGTCCCAAGGGCAAACACAAACCGAGTCCCAATTACGTCGAGCCGCCCGGGCTGGTGGATTGCCTCGTCGGCAACGCCAAAATTGAATCAGCCGCTCGCCCGATTTCCGCTGAGGAAATCGACGTTGTGGGCGACGCAATTGCTCTGCGCGGCAAAATCCACACTGCCACCGGGGGCCAGTTGTTCGTTCTCGCCGGTGGCCGGCGAGCCCCAAATCCAGCCGAAATCCTTAGCGGATCCGCCTTTGCCAGGATCATTTCTGACGCCGCAAAACAGTTCGACCGTGTCGTCCTCGACAGCGCGCCCGTCCTGGCGGTCAGCGACACGCTACTTATCGCGCCGTACGTCCAAACTATCTGTGTGATTATTCGGGCGCGTAAAACACCGCGCCCGGCAGTGCATCGCGCCATATCTCTGATTGTCGGTGCCGGCACCCGTCCCGCCGGTCTCGTTCTCAACCGTCTGCCTCGCAGTCGTGGTGCCGGTTATTATTACTACTATGCCTCCCCGGGTTATGGTGCTGGAGAAGGCTCCTACTCGAGTAGTTACGGTGACGCGGAGCAAAAAAAAGCGAAAGCCTGACTAGCGATCTCTTCCTTACTTTCTACTTTGTTCTTTCCATATCGCACTTCCCCAGCAAAGCCCAAGATAAGTTGCGACATAAAGCTGAATTGAAGCAATCTGAAGCGGAAAATCGACAGCCGCATGCAACGCAACGCCCGCAAGTGCGATAACAGCTAGCGGGAGAATCAACCGACGCCGCCAGCTCCAGGTCCGCGCTTCCGGTTTCCGAAGATTCAGCAGAGCGAAAATGATTCCGCCGACAAAGAGCACTGCCCATAACGCGCCGCCCACCCATCCCCACTCCATCGCCGTTTGCAAATAGTCCTCGTGTAAAAACCTCCACGTTCCGGGCGCCGGATTGTTGGCGGCCTGGTTGTAAGCCGGAAAGATGACTCGAAACGTTCCCGGTCCGGATCCGAGAAAACCTGTATCACGCAGGGCACTCATTGCCACGCGAGAAGACGACCATCGCGAATCAGTGGAGACCTGCTCGCCGAGTGTTTCCCAGCGGCGAATGGGTTCATCCAAGTGCGCTGCCCGTCCCACCGCAAAAATCACCAGAAAAATCGCGGCAGCTCCTCCCAACGCGATGTTCTTTTTCGATCGCGAAAGGTCTCTAAAAATTCGCGGGCCAAGCTGCCATAACAGCGCGAGCAGAATCACCCCCGCGATCAATTGCGCCCCGCGGGACGTGTTTGCTGCGATCGCCATCAGGTTTAGAAGAAAGGCCATGAGGCAAATCGACCGCACGGCCTGGTTCGACTCGATGCCGAACACGCGAACGGCGAGCCCCGCACTTAATGGTAAGGCCAGATTTAAAAACGATCCGGCGTTAGCGTGATAATAGTAAGTCGCGAAGAAAGTACTTCCGTAACCAGAAATTGGCGTCTGCCACAATATTGCCTCGGCACCGGTTGCCTTTTGCAATAATCCAAGCAGTGAAATCGACGCGCCGGCGAGAACGATTGCCCACCAAAGTTGAAGCAACGCTTTATCGTCTCGCGAAAGATCGACAACGAACAACATCGCCGTCAACAACAGCAGCGCACGAATCATCCAGGCGGCGCTGATCGCATAATCGAGAGAACCCGGCGCTGCCGGCGCTACATTTTTGATCAGGGCAAAAGTGCCAAACTCGGCGTCGTAAATAGATCGGGCATTGATCGTCATCCAGGCGCCGAACAGCAGAAGAACCAGCGCGAGCAAAACCGGGAGGTTTGGCAGTTTTGGCCAGCGCCGGTTAATCAATAACTCAACGATCCATAACACTACTGCAAGGCCCAAAAGCCAGTTGATTATCAGAATACTGGTCGCAGTCGTTCCGCCGTAGAACCATGGCGCGCATACCAACGCCGCGAAAAAGGTATAGCGCGCTGTTATACGAAGGAGATCAGAGGTCACAGGTCAGCAGTTATCAGTTAATCGCCTAACTCAACCAATAACTATTAACAAATAACTGACAACCGGCCGAGCGTTGCTACCGCCCCCCTCCAAACAGCATCGTATGCACTGTCTTGAGCACGATCATGGCGTCCAGCTTCAATGAGTAATGTCTTATATAATAGAGATCGTACTGAAGCTTGTTAATCGCGTCCGCTTCGCTGTCGCCGTAGGGGTAGTTGACCTGTGCCCAGCCAGTGATTCCTGGCTTTACCAGATGGCGAAAATGATAGAACGGGATCTTCTTTTCGTAGCGCTCCACACATTTTTCCCACTCCGCGCGCGGGCCGATTAAACTCATGTCGCCTTTCAGCACATTCCACAACTGCGGTAACTCATCGAGCCGCAATTTCCGAAGCCACTTCCCAACTCCCGTTACACGCGAATCGTTTTCGCGGGTGTAAATGTCTCCGTTGTCCGCGTCGACCGGCGCGGTCATCGTGCGAAATTTGTGAGCGATGAACCGTTGGTCCTCACGACCAACCCGGAGTTGCCCGAAAATCGCCGGCCCGGGACTCGTTAGGCGAATCAACCCCCAGCTCATCACCATTAACGGACAACTAATAACTAACAACACGCCGGAGGCGATGACGTCAAACAAACGTTTCAAATAATGGTAGGGCGAAATCCGGGCGAGCTGGAAACCCATCTGCAAAGGCCAGAATGGATCGATCGTGTGCATCGGAACGTGGCGCCAGTGCGCTTCATAAAACGATTCCAGGGTATACACGCGCGTCCGTTGAAATTGCGTCCGGACCAATCGCTCGATTAAATCCTGTCCGAGCCGATCTACACTTTCCGTCAGGATCACACCGGTGTATCGTCGATCCAGATCTGCCAGTTTCGCCGCGATGCCGCCATGGATGGTCGGCGAACCTTCACCCGCGATTGTCGATCCAACTCGCGCCATATCGTTATCGACAAACTCCAATTGCTGCGGATTCGGCGACACGCGGTAGGCTTCATAGAATCTCGTTGCCAATTCACCACTGCCAATAACCAAAAAGGTGCGTTGCGCGGTGGACGTAGCCAGGTGCCGTCGCGTAAATCGCCGGTAAACAAGTGACAGCGGCAGGAACGCAACAAAGCTGATGAGAAGCACGCCGCGGCTCGGCTTCATACTCGCGTCGTAAGCCGCCGCGGAATAGATAATGAGCGAGCTGATTGCGGCAGCTGCTGCGACCGCGAGAATATGTTCCGCGGTGTAGGTCAGGCTGCGCGTCTCTATGTTCCGATTATATCCGCCGATGATATAGAGCGATTGCAGAATGACCGCCACGACAATGCAATCGACCAGAACGAACTCCAACGGAGTCGTGAAGAACTGATCGCGCCGGAGGTAACCGACGATTCCATAAAGGAGGACCCAGCAAACAATGTCGCAGCCGACATAAAACAAAGCGACGATCCAATCGTGCTCCGCAATCTTTGCGAAGAGGCGCTTTCTTTCATGCACAACCTGTGCGGCCACCGCCACCGGTTGTTCCCATGCCGGAGTCTCGACCACCTCTTCGACGAAAACATCTGAGCGAGCTGCCTTCGCTGGTTCTTGAGTCAACATGAACGGCCTGCTTCGGGAAAAATTCCGACGATTCGGAGCCTAAGACGATTCCTACGTTCTGTCAGTAGTATTCCGCGCGGGTCTCACCTATCTTCCACGCGCTTCATGAAGAATGTCCTCGTAGAATTGGATATACGCCGGTCCAACTTTTTTCCATGAGAACCAGTTTTGGATATCGGCAGCTAAGCGCGTTCGCTGTTCAGCTGTCCACTTTGGCTGGCTGAAAAACTCCGCGAGAGCTTCCGTTAATGGCTCGACGCCGGGCCGAACAATCCAACCTCCGCCCCAACCAGGAAGCTCGCTCCACGGTGTTTGATCAGTCGTTACAACAGGAGTGCCAACTTGCAACGCTTCGAGAATAACCAGGCCAAAGTTTTCCGAATGCGACGGCAAGCACATCAGATCGGCTGCTTGCAAGTATGTCCACTTGCGATGATCCCAAACGCCGCCGACCCAGGTTATCGGCAAAACACCTCCAAGCTCTTCCTCAGCCAGCCTTCTTAGATTCTGAACGTAGTTATCGCTGCCGTCGCCCACTACAACCAGTCGCGCACCGGCGCTGGTCGCAATTCCTCGCAATGATGCGAGCCCTTTGATTAGCAGATCGAGCCCCTTTTTTGGATGAATTCTTGAAAGAAACAGAAGAATGAGCTCGGAAGATTTCCAGCCAAGGCTTTGGCGGGCGCCTTCGTAGTCTGGTCCGCGCGCTTCAGGAATGCCAAGAGGTAAGACCGCACAGTTCGACGCGGGAAAGAAGCTCTTCAAATTAGCTGCTTCGGTCTCACTGGTTGCGACGAGTCGTGCAGCCCCGGCGAGGTGCCTGCGTTCGATAAGCTGAAAATAGACGCGCTTCTTCCACCATTTATGCCGCCACGCCCACGGCTCCAGCATTCCGTGCGGAGATACAACGTAGGGAATTCTCAATCTGCGACACTTGGCGGAAACTCGTGGAAAGTTCTTTTGCCAAAGTCCATGAAAATGGACCATCTTCTTGTCGCGCGTTTTTCCTAAAACGTCCTCTGGAGGGTTGCAGCGGAGGGTAACACCGGATTCTTTTAAAAAAGACTCCAGCGACCTGATCGCACGATCCAGTCCGCCTACCCGCCGCGAAGGCGGCGGTTCAAAAAAGAGCAAGTTCATTTCTTCGCCACGTCGGCGTAAACGCGCTCATACGATGCGACCATCTTTCTAAGAGAAAGTTCTTTTTCTGCTAATCTTCTTCCTTGCGCGGCGATCGCTTTCAGCCTCGTCGGATCTTGCAAACTTTTCAAAAGTCTCGGCAAATCATCAACAAAGAGAACATTATTTTTGTCGAGAAGCGGTAGCTCCTGCGCCAAGTCCCGTGTTACGGCGCATGCCAATTTCGCGGCCATGGCCTCGGCTACGGCCAGAGGCAAGCCTTCGTAGCGCGCAACATGGAGAAGAAGATCTCCGGCAAAGAGAAATGAGTTCACTTCCGATTGCCAGCCTACGCGCGAGATTACCGCCGCTAATCCTTCACGGTTTATCCACTCGTCCCAACATGACGCAAAGTTTCCGTCTCCAATCCACACGAATTTGGAAGCTGGTAAATGCTGATGAATTTCGGACGCGATCTTTAAAAAGGCATCTGGTCGTTTTTGTTCCACCAGACGTCCTACGCCGAGAACGAGCATATCAGCGTCTCCGATATTCAGTTCGCGACGCTTCGCCATGCGAACAACATTCACATCATTGAGATCGGGGATTGGGACACCGTTAAGAATCGCCCGCGTGTTCGTTTTACCGTCCACGAACTTCCGTAGTGCCGCGCCTCTGGTTTCCTGTACGGCGACAAGGATACCGCTGTAACTCTTCAACGCGTTGCGAGCTATCCAATCACGAAGACTAGCTATCCTCGCGCCCAAGTAGCGTGCGGTCTGTGTAAGATGGATCGTACAAACATTTGGGATAGTGCATTGATCGGCGGCGCGGAGGAGATCAAGACCATCTTCGAGATTTTGCTTGTTCAAATGAATTACATCGGGTCGCAGCTCTCGCCACTGTTCAGCGATTCGACGTGAAGTTCGCCAGTTAAGAGCGGTTGCGATAGTTCGCGTCCTGTAGTCGTAGACACTGCAGTAATCAGCGCGGATGACTCTGGCGAACCGCGAAACCCTTTGCGCTAATTCGTCCATCCGCTGATGGGCTGGAATCCACATCAGCACTTCGTGTCCACGCTCAGCCAGCCCCTCGCCCAGGTAATCCAGGAAAATCTCGCCACCGCCGCGTGAACCGGAACCGCTGCTGACTAGTAAGATTTTCATCTGCGCTCGCCGAGAGTTTGGAAAACACGCGCCCATTTCTCCGCCCCGGCTTCAGGTGACAAGCTTTGTGCTTTTTGCCGGGATATATCGCCCCACGCCCATGCCGCATCCCGATTCGACACCACCAGCGCCATGCATCGCTCTAACTCATCCACGTTCCCGCTGGCGAAGCGCAAGCCGTTCACATTTTCCTCCACCAAGTCCAGACCGGCTCCGACAGCGTCCGAACAAATCACCGGCAACCCCGCGCCAAGTGCCTGATTAACAACTACGCCCCAACCATCATACCGGCTCGGCAAAATGAAGACATCCGCCTCTGAAAAATATTGCGGTAAACATTCCGGCGGTTGAAACCCGGCGTAATTAATCCGCGCCAGCGCTGCAGGACTAATCGCGCGAAGAAACTCCGGCAGTTCAGCCTCGCGCCCAACGAGCAACAGGTGAGCATCAGCGCCTTTGCCGACTAAGCGATCAAATGCCGCCAGCAACAAGTCGACCCCTTTCCGACGATTCATTTGTCCACAGAACAAGAAATGAATTTCGGAAGTCGGTTTCGGTCGCCTCGGTCGAGCCAGGAAGCCCGAGAGATCACAATGATAGGGAATACAAAAATGTGATATTCCGGGAAAGCGGTGGCGGTAATCGTTCTCTGCCGCGCGCCCGACCCCCACAATACCGGTGGCTTTCGCCAAGGGAGCAGCAAGCTTCTTTTGCGCAAATCGCTTCCACGGATTGGTTTGTTGTCGTAATCGCTCGCCCCAGAAGAGCCAGCGTTGACCGGTCAATCGAAAGCGCATTAGCCACTGTCCTGTTAACGACGTGAAGCTACTGAGAATGACAAAGTCAAACGACGCGACGTCCGGAAGCGCCCAGTTAATGTGCCATCGCGTTCTAAAAACCGGCATCCAAAATCCTGGTAGAACTCTTTCGTAGGTTTCCAGCTGCGTCTTCGGCCAGGGCGAATCAGGTGACGCTGCTTCAAGATACCAAACTGAAAGCGCGACTTCCTGGCATTTCGCGAGTTCGCAAAACAGGTCGCGCTGGTAAGGCGACGGAACAATTGTAACAAATAATACTCGCGGGCGGCTCATCTACCGATGCCGCGCAAGCAAAGATCTGTTAACGGTCCGCGACCCACGCAAGAAATGGCCCAAGGCTACAGCCGCGATGGTCGGTAGGATAGCAACTGGTAACCAGTACATACTACGCATCGTAATCACGACCGCGAAAAATCCGGAGCCATAGATCAGTATTCCAAAACCTGACTCGGGAGAAAATGCCTTTCGCGTCCACCATTGGGCCAGGATCCCGACTAACACTGAAGCGAGAACAACACCAAATAACCCGCCGGCCACGTAACTTTCACCCACGAAGGTTGCCGCGATTGTTAGTCCTTCCAGGTCTAGAATGTTTTCGATACTTACCTTGCTGCCATCAGGTTTTCCCGGCCAGAGCACGCGCGGAATTGGACGAGCAATTAGCCATAACGGCGAATCCAAGCCGATGTATGGGACTTGACGAGGAAAAATATTCATCAGCGCGCCCACCGTGTAAAGGTTGTAATCGACATACAACGTCATTTCTTCGTCTTCCTCTGATGGAACATCCAAACCTTGCATGTAATTCTTCAAGCCGACGTCCCGGAAGCGAATCTCGTAATAAGTAGCTAGAAACAAAATAGCGAAGACTATTGTAGCGACTACGAGCAATTGCCGGCGCGAAGCTTTGGAAGCATAGATGTAGGCGGCCAAAAATGTAATAAGGTAACTGCCGATAATATTTCGCGTACCAGTGCAAAAACCGTAAAACAAGGTAAAGAGCAACGCGAGCAGCACCAGGAGCAGTGCCGGAGCAGAATAAAATTTCCGCCTTCCAAGGATGATCCCGGCCAAAGGCGGCACCAGATATAGCATCGCGCCGACTTCATAGAGCAGCGCTCGCGCGTCGCCAAATTGCTCGCGCCCCCAGGCCACGGCAAACCGTGGGCCCATGAACTGTTCCACCATGGTAACGGGATTGAAGTTTACCGATAGAAGCATGTTAAAGTAACCAAGAACGAAACTGATCCAGAAAATCGTCAGCATTGCTTTCGGCGATAAGTCCCCCCTAACAAACTCCCATTTCTTGAAGTGTCTGCCGATGCAGTGGCGACCGACTGCTATGCCCGCGAACGCCAATAGACAAATCCGAACGCTGGGCAATACCGCTTCAGGATACGGCACAAGCTCGTCGAATTTGGACTGCGGAAATAAAAACTCAAAAAAAAGCAAAAAATAGAGCGCGAAAATGGCGATAAGATCGGCCCGGAGCAGGTTTTGAATTCCCTTTTTCGCCTCGAAAACTAAGGAAAGGGCGAGGCTGACACCGCAACCAATCGCGCCATGGCGAGCTACGCCGCTGGCCGTATTCCCGCCAAGGCTAGCAGCGGTAAGAAACAAACCGGCGAGAAGGACAAGCGTCGCGACAGTTGTCGGTTCCGGCGTCGGCATAGACCGACCGGTCGGAAGGACACCGACCCGATTGGCAACCATGGATGGTTGCATCGCAGCTATTGTTTGCTCGGCAATAAAAACGCCTCCGTTTGTGAATGAGGGGGTTCCTGAAAAAGACAAAGCAAGCTTTCTGCCAGTCTGTTCAAGTTAAAACTCGGCGGTGATTTGGCAACGAACGCCCTTGGCAACGATTTGTTCATTAAGAGCGCGATTACGTCGAGTCAACTTCAAGATCGAATAAATTCGTAAATGATTGAATTGGCAAATAGGTGAGAGTTCAACCCAGCCGCGGTCAAGATTGGGCGCAGCAGAAAGAAAAGCTTTGCGCGCACTTTTCGTGGCCGGCTCACCCCGACCCCCGTATACCGTCGTAATTCGAGGTCGTGCCGTTGTCCTAGCTCGTACAGTGTTGAAGGGTCATACCAAGCAACATGATCGGCGCTATCGACATGGGTAAGCCGGTTCCATACATTCTTCCAAATCCGATTTGCGTACCATGGGTTCGGTACAGTCACAACAAGCCGTCCGCCAGGTTTTAGCATTTGCGCGCAATTACCCATGAACGCTCCAGGCAACTCAATGTGCTCAAGTACCTCACCTGCAATGATAACATCAAAAAGCTCCCGCAAGGGCTTGGCCGTAATATCGGCGCAGATAGCCTCAAACCCTTTCGTGCGGAGGTGATCGACCTCCGTGGCCAGGATATCGACTCCCAAACAGCGAGAGGCCGAACCGCACAATCGTCGGTGCAGCCAATTAGGACTCTCACAGGCTTGTCGCGTGTGCTCAATAATTCCAACATCAAGTACCGATTTGCCCGCCACTAAATCGCACAAATAACGGCCACGGTCCTCGACGAGCCGGCCCGCTCGCGCATCGCGCAAAACCTTACTGCGCCGCTTCATGAGTTCTGGAGAATTAGGATCGCGCGAGTATTCCTGCCAGCGCTGCATTATGCACACCTTCTCGGAGTGGCTTCTTGTCGCCCATCGGCTAGCAGTTCGAAGAGTCGTTCACTAACTTCGTCCAGTGAATGTACCTCAAAATTCCGGGAACCAACTGCAAGCTGAGCGAGCAACTCCGGATTCGCAATGCATTGCCGTAACACCTCACGAATTGTTTCGCCTGTTAGATTTTCGAGCAGCAGGCCATTTTGACCATCGCGCACTACTTCGCCACAAAAACGCGACGCTATGATCGGCAGCGACCAGGCTTGCGCTTCCAACTGAGTCAAACCAAATCCGTCGGACAACGTCGGAAGTATCAACAGATCCGCCTTTCGGTAGAAGCTGTCTACCTCGCCACGCGAAACTACATCGAACCAGCGAACGCGCGGGTTATTTTCCAAATCCGGTGGAATCGCGACTTGCACCGGACCAACAAATTCAAACTCGATCGGCTCATTTTTAAGTTGGCGAATCGCATCGAACAAACGCGCCACGCCCTTGCGCAGATTAATCTGTCCCAGGAACAGAACGCGAAGCGGGCGTTGTTCGTCAAACCGATCTGGATATTGCCGCTCTCCTCTGACCTCTGATATCTGTCCTCTGTCCTCTATCCCCTGATAGGCGAGAGGAATAACGGATACCTTTTCACCATTAACTCCTGCCTTAAGAAGGCAGGTCCTCGACCATTTGGAATTCACTATAATATGATCGGCCAGACTGCATTCTTCTTGCCAATTGTCCCAGTATTCTGGGGGAGCCGGTCGCCAATCGCCGGCCAGTTCCGGCACCCGCGCCGCTTCGTCTGCCACAATCTTTTCTTCCACTGGTCCGGGATCGATCTGTCCGAGCGCGGTTTTCCAGCCGCGTTGTTTCGCGAACCGGAAAATGTCCCGTGCGGCGTAACTGTAAGCAAAAATAATCAGCTCCGTTTTCAGCGTTTCAGATTTCGGCGTTTCAGCTTTTCGCGCCAAGTAGGCGCACGCCCTTCGTTGGAACCAGCGATTGCGCGCGATTACGCGCTGCCATTCTGAAAGTTTTCTTATTCGAGCTGCTGCTTCAAACGCAATCAAACCGCTATTCCAAGCTTTGGTGGAAGCGGACGCCAGCTCCGGATCAAACCGCTCGCGCAAGCCGGATCCGAGCGCTCTGATTACGCTCCACGGCTGGACCCACGCATCCGTGATCAGGAGCCGAAGCGCCTTTTTCCGGAAAAGCGCGCGCGGAACTGAGTAATGCTCGCGCGCGCCAATTTGGCAGCAGATCCAGCTTGATTCATTCATTGATTAATCGTCGAAACAGCCGGCAGCCGATTGATCACGCTCTCCAAAAGAACCGGCCCGCGTTTATTAAGCTCGCGGCTTAAGCGGTAAACGCCTCGATCAACAGGTTTGCGTTCGATATCGCCACCGAAACACTCAGCCAAGCCGCTGAAGATTCCGGAAAACATTTTGGTCGGGTGTTGCGCGTACCGAATCGCGTAGATGCTGCCCTTCACGGCGGTCGCGACAAGATGAAACGGCAAGTAAGGCATCGGCACATTCTGGCACGCAAAAAGAATGTCGTTACGCCGACCATAAAAATCCATTCGCTCTGAGCTGCGGTGCTCAGATACGTAGTGGTGAATCGGATCGGATCTTCCTAATCGGGTTACATAGCCCGCCGCCAACATCCGCAGACAGAAATCGCCTTCTTCACCTTGATGAAGAAGATTTTCGCGATAGCCGCCGAGTTGCAGAAAAATATTGCGGCGCACGGCGTATGCGGTCCCAACAAATCTGTCTGTCACCCAAATATGAGACGAATCTGGGGCAGATTGTCGAACTCGATTGTCATTACGCGGTTCCAAATATGGGATTGCAACCGCGCCAATTCGGGACGTAGAAAAATCGCGAAGTGTTTGCTCGATCACTCTTGGGCTCGAGAATTCAGCGTCGTCATCGATTGAAAAAATGATCTCAGTGTCTATTAACGATGCCGCCCGATTGCGCTGGAAAACATATCCGCGAGAAGTGTCACTTTGCACAAATCGAATCATGGGAAACCGCGAGCGGAGCATTTCTGGCGTTCCATCGGTCGACTGATCGTCAATCACCAGGATCCTCGGCTGCGATGTTTGATTCAAAGCCGACCGAATTGCGACTGCTAAATCTTGTTTGCGATTCCTTGTAACAATTACGACTGCAGCGTCCATACGGCTATATCACGGATTTTTTAGTCGAGCGAACGCTTAA
>Ga0209807_1000334_pt1 | contig 21121 bp, 19 predicted proteins | sample GraSoiAngelo_154_FD_186168 | JGI IMG/M metagenome (GOLD analysis project Ga0209807, IMG submission 186168) | Grasslands soil microbial communities from the Angelo Coastal Reserve, California, USA - 14_1009_13_20cm (SPAdes) (version 2) | ecosystem: Environmental > Terrestrial > Soil > Grasslands ... | reverse complement strand
CGTATAACGGCAAAGATCCAAAAGTCCGGCAATACATTCGTTCATTTCCTCAAACCGGCGAATTTTTGAAGCGCATCGAAAGCCTGCTGACGTATTTGATTCCGCATTACATCCGGGAAGGGAAGAGCTATTTGACGATTGCTTTTGGCTGCACGGGGGGAAAGCATCGTTCCGTGATGCTGGCGGAATCCGTGCAAAAGGCGCTGGAAAAGCGCGGCTATTCGGCGAAGGTCGTACACCGCGACATCGAAAAGTAAGCGGCGCGTCGCGCTCACCGTTTCACCAGCGCACGGCTTCGGAAACTTGACATGCCGCCACACGGCGAATAGCGTTACAGAAGTCATTTCAGGAGATGGCTGAGCGTGGCCGATTTATTGTCACCACCATTGAAGCGGCTACTGGGCTATGTGCGGCCCTATGGGGCGGGCATGGTGGCCGGCGTGGTTTTGCTGGCCATTATGGCTGCCGGGGAGGGCGCGGTCATTCTGCTTATCGCGCCAATCTTCGGGCGAGTCCTTAATCCGGCCAGCGCGGATTCCAACGTATTACTGGAAGTTCCTCTGCTGCACCGGCCCGTCTACCTGAATCACTTTTTCCCGCACAGCATTCACAATGTGTGGACCGTCGTGGCCCTCTCATTACTCGTGCTGTTTGCGGTCAAGTCTTTCAGCGAATTTGCGGGTACCTCCGTTATTCAATATATCGGCCACCGTGCGATCACGGATTTGCGCAATGCGGTGTACAACAAGATTATCCGGCAGCCCATCGGATTCTTTCAGCACCACTCGGCGGGTCGCGTTTATTCCGCGGTGATTAACGATGTGGAGCGCGCGCGGCTCGCCATTTCGGAATATCTCGCTGAATTATTCCGCCAGGTTTTCCTTTTCCCGGTGTTCCTTGCGATTCTCCTCACGATCGATTGGAGAATGACCCTGGCCTGCGCCGTTTTTCTTCCCATGATTGTCTGGCCGATCGGCAAGCTAGGCCGCCACATCCGCAAGTCTGTGGAGAGCAGCCAGACTCGGCTTGGAGAACTTACTCAAATTTTGCAGGAGACCGTCGGGGGAAACCGAATTGTCAAAGCGTTCGGCATGGAAGACTTTGAAATTGCAAAATTTCGGACCGCCTCCCAACGATTATTGCGTGAAACGATGCGCTGGGTTCGCGCGCAGGTTGTAACTTCCCCGCTGATGGACATGCTGCAACCGGTCGTTATCTCTTTGCTGCTGTTGTATGCGCGCGACCGCATACGCCTGCAATTTATGACCGTTCCGATGTTCATCACTTTCGTGTACACCCTGTTCAAAGCCTACGAACCAATCAAGCGCACGGGGGCGGTTTACCAGCAGTTCCAACAAGCGCAGGGGGCGACGGCTCAGGTCTTTGCTTATCTGGATTTACAGGAAGAACAAGATTTGGCGGGAGCCAGCACGCTGGCGCCTTTTTCGCGGGAAATTACGTTTGACAACGTCAGCTTCTCCTACGATGCGGCGCCGATCTTACGCGGCATCGATTTGCACGCTGCCAAAGGTGAGGTGATTGCGCTCGTGGGCTCGAGCGGCGCGGGAAAAACGACCCTTGTCAATCTGCTTCCCCGGATGTACGAGGTAAGTGCGGGAGCGATTCGTATTGACGGCGTGGACGTTCGCTCGGTTACGCTGCGCTCGTTGCGAGCGCAAATTTCAATGGTTACCCAAGAAAATATCCTGTTCCACGATACCGTCTGGAATAACATCTGCTATGGGCTCGCCAATGTTCCCAAAGAAAAGGTCACTGCCGCTGCGCAAGCAGCACTCGCCGAGGATTTTATCTTGGCGCTGCCAAACGGCTACAATACTGTCATTGGAGAGCGCGGCACGCGGCTCAGCGGCGGACAACGCCAGCGGATCGCCATCGCGCGGGCTATTTTGAAAGACTCGCCGATTCTTGTTTTGGACGAAGCCACATCGGAACTCGATGCCGAATCCGAATTGTACGTGCAGAAAGCGCTCGCCAATTTGATGGTGGGCCGAACCACATTTGTCATCGCTCACCGCTTGGCCACGATCCGGCGCGCCGACAAAATCCTTGTGCTGGAAGACGGCCAGATTCGCGAAAGCGGCACACATACGGAATTAATCGCCCGCGGCGGTACCTACGCGCGCCTACACGACCTGCAGTTTGCCGATGACGACATGCTCGCGCCTGCGCAAGCTGCCCCCGCTAACTTGGAATCCCCGCAAAATCCCTCATGAGCGAAAAACGTACGAATTCGAAACAATCCGAGTGCTTGTCGATGACTGGTTACGCGCAAGCGCGCCATGAAAAGCACGGCTGGGCCGTGCGTGTCACGGTCAAAAGCGTGAATCACCGGTTTCTCGATTTGAAGCTGCGTTTGCCGGAAGGTTTTGATCTTTATGATTTGCGATTGCGCCAAATCGTGCGCGAGTGCATTCATCGCGGCCATCTGGAAATCTACGTCAACGCGGAACCTGCAACGGCTGCGCCCGTTCAGGTCAACAAGGATCTCGCGCAAGCGTATTTGCGCGCGGCAGAGTCGCTGATGCGTGGAACGCCCGCCGCCGGAAAACTGGACGTGGTTTCCTTGCTGCGTCTTCCTGGCGTGATCGCTGGGCTCAACGGCGCCGTCCCGGAAAAGGCGGGTGACCAGGAAAAATTGGGGAAGGCGCTTGAGACCTGCTTGCGCGAAGCACTGGCAAAGTTGGATGAAATGCGCCGCGCGGAAGGCAAGCACCTCGTCGCCGAGTTGCGCCAGCGGTTGGCGCGCATCGGGGGGCAGGTCGAGCAGGTGCGCGGGCTGGCGGCTTCGCTGCGTCCGGCTTTTGCCAGGCGCCTCGCATCGCGCCTCAAGGAGTTGCTCGGCGGAACGGCCATTGATCAGGGGCGTCTGGCGCAGGAGGCGGCGCTGCTTGCGGAGCGCAGCGACATCAGTGAAGAATTGGACCGGTTGAGGAGCCACCTGCAGCAATTCGGGAAATTGCTTGACGGCGCCGGCGAGCTGGGGAAGAAGCTGGATTTTCTCTTGCAGGAAATGCATCGCGAGGCCAATACCATGCTGTCCAAAACGCCCGGCGTGGAAAGCGAGGCGTTGGCAATCACCGGCTTGGCGCTGGAGATCAAGGCGGAGATCGAGAAACTGCGGGAGCAGGTACAAAACATCGAATGAGCACGGGGACAGAGATTGCGCCGCTGGTGTTGATCGTGTCCGGGCCGTCGGGATCAGGAAAATCGACTTTGGTGCAGCGAATCCTGGAACTGCCCGGCACCATGCCATCGATCTCATGTACTACACGGGCGCGCCGCGCGACCGAGGCCAGCGGGAAGTGCTATGATTTTGTGACGGAAGAGGAATTCGACGCCATGGTCGCGCGCGGAGAATTTCTGGAGTATGCGCGAGTCTTCGGAAAATATTCTTACGGCACGCCGAGGAAGTGGCTGGAAGTATCGCGGAAAAAGGGAGTCGATTTGGTGCTGGAGATCGATGTTCAAGGCGCGGCGCAGGTGAAACAACAGCTCCCAGATTCGGTGGCGATTTTCATCTTGCCGCCGTCGCGCGAGGAACTGGAGCGCAGGCTGCGCGACCGTGGACAGGATTCAAGCGAAGAGATCGCGCGACGACTGGCGCAGGCGCGCGACGAAATTGCGCAGTTGGGCAAGTATTACGATTTTTGCGTGATGAATGAGGACGTGGAACGCGCGGGACGCGAAGCGCAGGCGATCATTACCGCTTTGCGCTGCACCAGCGCACGGCGAAGGGCCCGGGTGGAAAAACTTCTGGCATCGTTTGGGGGGAAAGACTGAAATGACTGTGCAGACAAAAGCTCCGGAGAGCCAGTTTGCGTACGTGGTGCTGGCGGCGAGGCGTGCGCGGCAGATCATGGCAGGCGCGCCGCCGCTGATCGAGAACCCAAGAACATTGAAGGCCACGCGGATCGCGTGCGAAGAGCTAGAGCACAGCCTGATCGAGTACGAATTCACAGAGCCGGCATCGATCGATACGGATAAGGACGGCAATAAGCGACGGAAGTAGCGGGCCGAGAAAGGCAGTGATGCGCATCACGCTGGGTGTGACCGGCGGAGTGGCGGCTTACAAAGCCGCGGAGCTCGTGCGCCGTTTGCAGCAGGACGGGTTCACCGTGCAGGTGGTGATGACCCGCGGGGCTCGGGAGTTCGTCACGCCGCTGACGTTTGCGGCACTGAGCGGACAGAAGGTCATCACCGACCTCTTCGGCGATTCTTCGGGCGGCGAAGCAAATCTGGAAAGCGCCATCGAACACATCGCGGTTGCCCAGCGGACGGATCTGCTGCTGGTCGCGCCGGCCACGGCGGATATCATTGCAAAATTTGCGCGCGGGATGGCTGACGACTTTCTGACGACTTTGTACCTGGCATCAACGGCGCCGGTGGTGGTGGCGCCGGCCATGAACGTGAACATGTGGAACCACGCGGCCAACCAAGAAAATGTCGAGGTGCTGCGCGCGCGCGGCGTAAAAATCGTTGACCCCGCCGAGGGCTACCTCGCGTGTGGCATGACCGGCGCGGGACGGCTGGCCGGGCAGGAAGATATTGTCGCCGCCGTAGGCGAGGCGCTGAAAACGCAGCGGGATTTGGAGGGAGAGAAGGTTCTGGTAACGGCCGGCCCGACTTGCGAAGACCTTGATCCAGCTCGCTACATCACCAACCGCTCGTCCGGGAAGATGGGCTATGCGGTCGCGGAGGCAGCGGCGCGGCGCGGCGCGAAGGTCATGCTCGTGAGCGGACCAGTGAATTTGGAAGCCCCCGCGGGTGTGGAATGCCTTGGCGTGCGCAGCGCGAAAGAAATGCATCAAGCCGTCGTAGAGCGGATTGCCAATTGTTCCGTCGCCATTCTTGCAGCGGCGGTGGCGGATTACCGTCCGGTAGAGCAGCACGCGGAAAAGATCAAGAAGAGCGACGCGGTACTGACGATTGTACTTGAGCGGACCACGGACATTCTGGCGGAGGTGGCGAGAAACAAAGGCCAGAAAATCGTGGTGGGCTTTGCGGCGGAGACGGACCACGTCGCGGAGAACGCGCGCAAGAAACTCTCCGCAAAGAACGCCGATCTGATCGTGGCCAACGACATCACCGCCGAAGGCGCGGGGTTCGATCATGATACGAATATTGTGACACTCTTTTCCCGCGATGGACGCGACCTGGCGCTTCCGAAAATGAGCAAGAGCGAAGTGGCGCAGCGGATATTGGACGAAGTCGTGCGTTTGCGAAGCGTGCTGCACACAGCGGCTGCGCTGAAGCGCTCCAGCGTTTGATCTCGCCATGCCCGAGCGCATTCCCGAAACCCTCCAGAAGAGATTAGCGGACCGCCTCAGTTTCTACCAAGACCTCGGAATCCGGTTGTTCTATCGGGACCGCGGAAAGGGTGCTGCGCCGGATGCCGCGCGCCGGCTGGAAATTCCTGACGTTGCCCAACTCTCAACCATAGATCTTCAAAGGGAAACGACCTTGCCGAAGCCCACGGGAAAGCTCGCATTGCAAAAAATTGCCCCCGTCGTGGCGCCGGTAAGCCTCAAGATCGCGTCCCTGCCGGTGGCTGCGGGACCGTCGCTTTTCGACGCCGCGGACAGGATTGCGGACGACACGCTGCTCAAGATTCGTGAGAATCTTGGCGAATGCACCCGCTGCAAGCTCCACAGCACGCGGCACAAAATTGTTTTCGGCGACGGAAATCCCAGGGCCGAGCTGGTCTTTGTGGGCGAAGGCCCGGGCGCTGATGAAGACGCCCAAGGATTGCCGTTCGTCGGGCGCGCGGGAAGACTGCTCACGCAGATGATAGAAGCGATGGGACTGCAACGGAAAGACGTGTACATCTGCAATGTGGTGAAGTGCCGGCCTCCGGAGAATCGCCAGCCGGAAGAGGACGAAGTAAGCACCTGCTCGCCGTTTCTTTGGCGCCAGATTGATGTCATCGCTCCCAAAGTGATTGTCTGCCTGGGTGCCGTCGCGGCAAAGACTTTGCTCCAGACCAATCGCGGGATTTCTCAGTTTCGCGGAGAGTGGCTGGAATTTCGCGGAAGAAAATTGCTGGCGACCTATCACCCCGCCTATTTGCTGCGCAATCCGCACGCGAAGAGTGAAGTCTGGAAAGATCTCCAAAAAGTCATGGCCGTGCTGGGGCTCGAAGTGAAGAAAGGCAAGTCCTCCTAACTTATCATGGGAATTCTGCTGGGCCTGCTGACGTCGCTGACCTGGGGCGGCGCGGATTTCATTGCGCGTTTTGCCACGCATCGCATTGGCGCTCTCCGTTCCATGTTGTACATGCAACTGACGGGTTTTTTGTTGCTCTCCTTTCTTCTTCCCGCTCTCGGTGGTTGGGGGCATCTCGCGGATGGTTCGGGATGGCAGCCCTGGGCTTGGGGCTTCTTGGCGGGAAGCGTCAATGCGATGTCGGGACTGGCGCTCTACCGTGCGTTTGAGATTGGAAAAATGGCCGTGGTGGCTCCACTCTCGGCCAGTTATCCCGCGTTGACGCTGCTGCTTTCCTGCATGACCGGCGAGCGGCTGAGCATCGTGAGAATCATCGGAATCATCTGCACACTGGTGGGAGTCATAGTTGTCGCTCATGGAGAAAAAACACCGGACGAGAACAATGCTGCCACCGTGCAAAGCAGCGGCCGGGGAATCGGCTTGGCCGTGTTTGCTGCTGTGGGCTTCGCGGTGCTGTTTTGGTTGCTGGGAATTCGCGTCATCCCGCGCGTCGGCGCCATTCCCACTGTATGGATGATCCGGTTGACCAGTTCGCTGCTCACCGCAGCCGTAATCCTCGTTTCCCGACAGCCAATGCGCCTTCCACGTGGCGACGTGCGCTGGATGGCACTGGGAATGGGCGCGTTCGATACTGGTGCCTTTGTCCTCAGCAATTTCGGCATGAAAATCGAGCAGGTTGCGGTGATCAGCGTTCTTGGTTCGCTGTACGGAGCGGTCACCGTCGGCCTCGCGGCCATCTTCCTCAAGGAACTTGTGTCGCGCTGGCAATGGACAGGGATCGTCACGATTTTCGCCGGAATTTTTCTCCTCAGCTGGTAGATTTCTTGTTTGACCCTGTATCCTTCTTTTCCGCGCTTTCTGCCGCATTTCCCCGTGCTGGTACACTACACGGCGGGATGACTCCTCCTTTCTGCAATGTCGCACTGCCCGTGCCGCTGCGCACGACGTTCACGTATGCGGTTCCGGAGACGTTGCGAGGAACCGTGCAGCCAGGCAGCCGCGTGCTCGTGCCGTTCAGGAAGAAAGCGATGGTCGGCGTCGTTGTGGAAATGGCGGAGAGCGCCCCGCACGGGACAAAAATTCGTGAGCTCACCCGTATATTGGATTTTGTTCCCGCGCTGACGCCGAAGCTGATCGAGCTGTCGACCTGGATCGCCAGGTATTACTTGGCACCGACCGGCGAAGTCTTGCGCGCGATGCTGCCACCGGTAACCGAGCTGAAGTCACACCGCCAGATTATCTTGACGGATGCGGGGCGTGAAGCGGTGGACAGCTTGAGCGGCGGTGAATTGTCGCCTGGGCTCACTCCCGAAGAGACGGCGTTTCTCTCAAAATTGAAGGGAAAGAAAGGAAAGCTGCCGCTGGGTCCAGCGGCAAGGTTGGGCACCAACCCTTCCGGGTTGCAGCGGCTGCGACGCCGCGGGCTCATTGAACTTCGGGAGATCGTGCAAGGAAGAAAGCCAAGAACGCAGCGAGTGATCGCTTGGAAGGGGAGCCGGGCGGCGGCTGAAAAACTGACGGAGAAGGAAGGCCAGGGAAAGGATAACGCAGAAACGCCCGTTGGCAACGCTCAGGGCAGGCAGAGTGCGCCGATGATGGGCAGAGAAGAACGCGTGCAGGAATTGCTCGAGACGGAGCGTGGGCCGCTGCCTCTGCCCCAACTCTTGAAGCTGGCGCAAGTGACCAGGGCGGTGGTCGAGCGGATGCTGCGCGACGGGTTGCTGGAAAGTTGGGAAGAGCCGATTGATCCGACCGAGGATCCATTTGATGTGGGGTACTCGCCTCCGCCGCATGAATTGAATGCGGAACAGGAGAGTGTCTTGAAGGCCATACGCGCGCGGTTTGAGTTGGGCGAATTCGGCGTGCAGCTGCTCCATGGTGTGACGGGCAGCGGGAAGACCGAAGTGTATTTGCGCGCGGTGCAGGAGACGCTGGCGCGCGGGAAAACGGCACTCCTGCTGGTGCCAGAGATTGCGTTGACGCTGTGGATCGGGCGGCAGTGCCGGTCGTGGTTTGGCGCGCGATTCGAGGGCGTCGCTGTCTTGCACTCGGCGCTGAGCGATGTCGAGCGAGCGCGCGAATGGTGGCGCGTCCGGAATGGCGACGCGCGCGTTGTTGTTGGGACGCGGTCGGCGGTGTTTGCGCCGCTGGAAAACGTCGGGTTGATCATCGTCGATGAAGAACAGGAAAATAGCTTCAAGCAGGAAGAGACTCCTCGATATCACGGCCGCGACGTCGCCATCGTGCGAGCAAAGATGGAGGGCGCTCTGGCGCTGCTGGGTTCAGCGACACCCTCGATGGAAACGTATCACCACGCGCGAAACGGGAAATATGAGCTACTGACGCTGGCGTCGCGCGTGGAAGACCGTGCGCTGGCGAACGTGCAGGTTGTTGATCTGCGCGAAGATTTTCAGCACAGGCATCAGGCGAGCCCGATTTCCGCGGCGCTGCAGGCCGGAATTCATGAGTGCCTGGCGAATGGCACGCAGGCGCTGGTGCTGATCAACCGACGCGGGTATTCGTGGTCAGTGCTGTGCCGGAGTTGTGGCTCGTCCGTGCAGTGCGTGAACTGCAGCATATCGATGACCCATCACAAACACCGCAACCGGCTGGAGTGTCACTACTGCGGTTCGATCCAGCAAATACCGAAGCAATGTCCAAAGTGCCAGTCGAAATATGTCTATTTCTTTGGAGAGGGCTCCGAGCATGTGGAAGAGAGACTTCGCAAGGAATTTCCCGGCGCACGAATTGCGCGGCTGGACCGGGATACGGCACGGACGAAGCGGCAATACCAGGAGACACTGGGCGCGTTCGCGGGCGGGGCGCTGGATATCCTTGTCGGCACGCAAATGCTGGCGAAGGGACACGATTTTCAGCGCGTGACGCTGGTGGGTGTCGTCAGCGCCGATTCCTCGTTGAGCCTGCCAGACTTTCGCGCTGCGGAACGCACCTTTCAGTTGCTGACGCAAGTTGCCGGGCGCGCGGGGCGCGGCGAGCTGAAGGGCGCGGTGCTGATTCAGACATTTTATCCCGAGCATTATGCGATTCAGGACGCGGTGAAGCAGGATTACACCGCGTTCTTCGAGCGCGAATTGCACTTCCGGCGGATGATGGCGTATCCGCCGTTCACGTCGCTAGCCAATGTGATCGTACGCGATACCAGCCTGGAAAAGGCGATTCGATGGTCGCGGCAGCTTTCCGAGTATTTTTCTCCGCATGACGGGGAAAGCCTTCGCATCCTAGGACCGGCGACGGCACCGCTGGCGCGACTGAAGAAGGAACACCGGTTCCAGTTTCTTCTAAAATCGCCGAAACGTTCGGTGTTGACGAAAGTGCTTACTGGCGCGATGGCGTATTGCGACGCCAAAGAGATTCCCCAGACTGCCGTGCTCGTGGATATGGACGCACTGAGCCTATTGTGAGTCGATTCTAGAGATCCGCTGAATGCTCTTCAGAAACTAGAAGCGGAGTCTTCCTCGAAGACCAGTCTCTTATCCATGTCTAGCATCTGTTTACGGAATTGACGCAAGCCGCCGAGGCTGAGGAGAACCACGGGCATGAAACCAGCGACTCCCCATTGAGTGACCAGGGACCACTGCACGATTCGGGGAATGTAGATCGCGAAGGCCACGAAGCCGATGAGGTAAGCAACAGGGACAAGCGTAGATTGGCTCTGGAAGGCGGGGTAAGAGCACGTGAAAGGAATCTTGCGGAAGCGCACGAGCAGAACTTCTACAAAAACCACGGAGCAAGCAATGAGAACGACCGTTTGCAGCAGCGCGCTAAGCCATCCCCACAATAGGGCGGAGTAGAGAAAACATAGGGGAGCAAGCCAGCCGAGAGAGAATGTGAGAAGTACTCTTCTGGCGACTTGACGAGGCAGTTCCCCGTCAGGCTCGATCCACAGCTTGAAAATCCAGTTGGCGGGCAAATCCGAAGGGACCTCGAAGGCCAAGCGTATTCCCACGAGGAGGCAGTAGCTCAGGATAAATGGTATGGAAAGGAGTTCCACGGCAGGGGGTTGTGCAGCGAATGAAAAGCCGGAGTGGTAGGCGGCATTCACGGTCTGTGCGGCAACAACGAGACCCAGTGCCGCGAAGGCCAGGACAATCTGCAAGTGGGCATCGCTTCGCAATAGTGTGCGCGAAACAAAGTGGTAGCAGGCGCGTAGCTTTGCAGCGCGGAGAATTGTGGCATCCAGAAAGTTTGCAGGCAGCCAGAAACGTCGGGCTCGCGGCAGCGGGCCAACATCGGCGAATTCCGGGATGCGGACGAAGGATCTGCGAAAGCTGAAAGTATAAGCAATGACGGAAACGAGCAGTGCCAGTCCCAACGAAGTTATGGCCCTTCGCGTCAAGGAAGCGAAGAAAATATCGTGACCGTTGCCCCACAATGTTTCGGTCAGCCCTAGAAACCAGGCAGGAGGCAGTCCGCCGAGCCGCAGGTAAATCAACTGTGAGCCGCCCGAGAGAACAGAAGATACCGTAATGCTTGTGGTCAGCAGGGCCAGGAGACAGAGCGCGAGCGCAAAACGGACGTACACCGAGACTTTGCGGAAAATGCGGTAGGGAAGGCACGCCATTAGAGTGCCCGAGAGCGCAAATATGGCCAGGAAACTGAATGCGCTGCTCAGACTGACGGAAATGGCATGTCCAAACGCAAACCGAAGAAGCTTAGAGAAAGATCCTTGCGAACCCATGACCGCCATGGGAAATAATACAAAGGAAGCGGCGTTCGCCACCATGGTGAGCAGGGCCGTCAGAGCGAAGATAGCGGACAGATTCGCAAAGAAAATCCTGGTCAGCGAGATGGGCAGGGGCACGAGATTGAGATAGTCGCGGCGGTCCAGAAAAATGGAGTTCCACCGCCACAGCGCCGCGGCGCAACTGACGGCCATGGACAGCACGATGAAGAAATATTCGTCTGGAACGGTAGCGATATAGGGATCGAATGCGCCGTCACCGCGCAGGAAACGAATTAGCGAGCCAAACTTCTCAAACATGAGAAGAGAGACCAAAACTCCCGGCATGGCCAACAAGATGAGCAGCACACCCATGCCAAGGTCCAAATCGTCCGCGCCGAGTTCTCCGCCGCCGTGAAGCATGCGTTCAGCGAACAGGCGCAACAATTGCAGCGAGGGGCGTTGCGATAAAACCATGCACCGCTCTGCGAGGGACTGCTTCCAAGAATTCACGATGGAGACACCACCACATCCACGATCTCGTTGGCGACCTGCGCGACGTCCGTGTCTTCCAGGAGTTGCAAAAAGATGCCTTCCAGCGAGGACTGGCCGATCCGCCGGCGAACTTCGTCCGCTGAGCCGTAGGCGATAACCTGGCCCTTTCTTAGAATCAGAAGCTGCGAGCATACTTTTTCGACGACTTCGAGAATATGCGAGCAATAGAAAACGGCTTTTCCTCGCGCGCTGAATGCCTGGATGAGGTTCTTGAAAATGAGCACAGAGGTTACGTCGAGGCCGGAGAGCGGTTCGTCCAAGATGAGCACATCGGGATTGTCCATAAGCGCGGCGATCAGGAGGATACGCTGGCGCATCCCTTTGGAGTAGGAGCCCAGAGAAACATGCCGATGAGCAAACAGAGAGAAAAGCTCGAGGAGGGAGCTGATCTTGATTTTCATTCGCTTCGGAGACATGGCGCGAAGGGTTCCGATCATCTCCAGATATTCCTGGCCCGTGAGAAACGGATAGAGATTGGCTTCTTCAGGAACGTAGCCGAGCCGCTTTCGATAAGATACCAGATTGTTTTGAATGTCTTGGCCCTCGAAGAGAACTTGGCCATGAGTGGGTTGCAGCAGGCCGGTGAGCACTCTTACGGTGGTACTTTTTCCCGAGCCATTGGGGCCCAGGTATCCGAGCACCTGGCCGGGCTGGAGGCGAAATGTGACTTCTCGAACTGCAGGAACGGAGCCGTAGAATTTCGCTAGAGCGATCGCTTCGAGCACGGCCATCCCCTTGAACGAACAGACAAACTTGCGCCCTGTGCTGAAACCATTCCTTTGACACCGTGGGAATAGGCAAAGTTCCGGGAATTGGATAACGGACAACTGCCCGAAGGCCTCGGTCGAGCGTCTCGGTAAGAAGAAATGGACGAGCGTGCCGGGGAGAAGGAGGATGAAGCTGCTCAGCGGCGCGAATGGCGTGTGCCGACGCCAAGCAGATTCCACAGGCCACCGTGCTCGTGGATATAAATCCGTTAAGCTTTTTGTAATCAGGGGCTTTAGTGCAAACCCTCAAGTTAAACTTGAGGTTCGGCGTAGCCCGAGTAGCCCCACGGCCGTTTTTTTTTGCTGAGGAGTGCATCAGGAGCGTCCATCCGTTGACGCCATCGACCAACGCTTTCGATTGGCGTGCCGGTCGGCACCTTAACGAATCTCTTGCTCGTTGGATTTGGCGACGGGGAACACCGAACTGAGTGCTTGCGAATCTCAAAGTGAGTCAAGGTGGCATGTGGTGTCGCTGGTTGAGACAGTTCCCGAGAGCCGCGACAGTCGGGGTCAGTTCAATCACGAGAACTCCGAGGGACGCTGAAAGAATATTCTCAAGGAAGGATGACGGCACTGCCGCAATGAAAAAAAAGAAGATAGGGGCGTAAAGCCGCTTCTGCGAACCTATTTTCTTGAGCGGCATGCCGGGCGGGGGGTGAAGTGGCGAGCGCCGTGGCATGCGCGGTGCAGAGATTGTGGTATTGGTCCGCGCACACGACGGTTGGTTTCTGGGGAATGGTGCAAAGCGGCGCTGACGAGACCACAACCGCAGCCTGAAGGTGACTGTTGGAAGTGGCAGTTCGCAGCCGTGTGGATTGACTCCCCCAACCGCCAGTCTCCTGAGGCCATGCCTCAAAAGTGCGCAGCAGGTCGAGATGCTGTGCAAATTGGAGAACGTTAAGAAGCGCTCACTGGAGTCTGGATTCCTCGCAATCCTCTTCGTCAACATGACGGTGATCGTCTGGGCGCCGATGGCCGAGGCGCAAGCCCCTAGCTCAGAGCATGCGGATGGAATGATTTCCGGAACCGTGCTCTTGAAATCCAACAATCAGCCCGTGAGCCAGGTGGCCGTAAAGTTAAAATCACACGCGGCGGGAATATTCCGCAGCATCTTGACAGACTTTGAGGGTCACTTTGAAGTTCGAAGCCTTCCTCCCAGCACGTACGAGATCGCGGTCGATGAACCGGGCTACGAGCCGGCGCAAACAAGCGCACGGCTCGATGGCTCCTCCTCGAAGCTGGTGCTTTATCTGAAGTCATCCAACTTGGGGCAAACCGGGCGGATCAATTACGCGGTTTCGGCGCGAGAGCTGAAGATTCCCGGTAAAGCGCGAGGTGAGTACGAAAAAGGATTGGGAAGCCTGGCCAAGAAAGATCTCACTGGGAGCCTGAGCCACTTCGCCAAGGCTGCCCAGGCGTTCCCCGATTACTACGAGGCCTACTATCACATGGGCGTAGTGGAGACGACCCTGGGTCAGTTGGATGAAGCGATGCAAGCCTTTCAAAAGGCCATTGATTTGAGTGGGGGGAGGTACGCCTGGGCAGAATTTGGGTTCGGCTACCTTCTTTATCGGGAGGGAAAACCAGCAGAGGCAGTGACCGCCATCCGAAGGGGATTGGAAAAGGACGAGAGTTCACCGTATGCCTACTTTATCCTGGGTATGGCGCTACTGCGGCTCAATCGTATAGAGGAAGCGGAAAAAAGTGCGCACGAGGCTCTTCTGCGTAATCCCAATTTCGCTGAGGCCTATCTTGTGCTATCGGATGTCAGCGGGCGCCGATACGAGTATCGGACGCAACTGCAAGGTCTGGATGCCTATCTGAAACTAGAGCCCAATGGCGCGGACAGCGAGCACGCCCGCCAAGCGCGCGAAGTGGTTTTGAGAATTCTAGCCAAGCATCAGCCTGACGACTGATTTGCTCCTCCTCTGAACCCTGGTTTCCTCTGCGCAATGTTTCACCGTGCGCGACCGATGCCTGCCAGCAAAGTGCGGGACTAAAGTCCCGGATCTACATGCACCGAGTTCAACCGGCAGCGCGTTTTCGCCAGAAGAAGTAGGCGGGAAGGCCGATGAGGAACAGAAGGATGGCCACGGCGAGATTCTTGAACTGAGAAGGGTCGCGGAAGGCGAGGTAGATGGCATTACCGACGATGGCGGCGGCAGCAAGAACAAAGATCAAGGGTGTCCACGGATAGCCGGGAACGCGATAAGGAATCGGCCGGCCCGCCGAGGCCCGGCGAATGGGGAAAATGGCCGCGGCGCCGAGGCCGTAAAAAATCCATCCCACAAAAATCACGCCGCCAATCAACTCCGAAAATTTTCCAGCACACGTCAGCACTGCCGACCACACGCCGAGAGCCACGATAGCGAAGGCCGGGGTGTGAAATCTCTCGTGCACGACCGCGAGCTTCTTGAAGAAGAGGTCGTCCTGCGCCATGGCGTAAAAGACACGCGGCGCAGTGAGGATGACGCTGTTCGTGGCGCTGAACGTGGAGACCAGAATGGTGAGCGCCACCAGTTTGCCGGCCCAGGAACCGAAGACCTCGCCGACGGCGGTGGCGGCGATCGCGTCGCTGGCGGTGGCTCGGGCGGGACCAAGGGCCACGAGGTAGGCGAGAACGGCAATCATGTACAAGCCAGCGAGCAGCAACGAACCGGAAAGAAACGCGCGGGGGAAATTTCTTTGCGGATCGAGCACTTCGCCGGCGCTGTAGGTGCCGAACTGCCATCCTTCGTAGGCCCACAGGACGGCAATCATCGCCAGGCCGAAATTGGAGAAGAGCGCAACCCCGTGCCGTGTTGTGCCCATCGCCAAGGGGATTTCGCGAGCATGATGACCCCGAGCGAGAAGCACCATACTCAGGACAACGATGATTGCAACCTTTACGAGGGTGGTCCAATTCTGGAGGTCGGCGCTCTGGCGTGTGCCCCAGATATTCACGACGGTGACGACGGCGATCATCACCACAGCAACGATTGTTGAGGCCAGAAGCGATAGCGGAATGATTTCGGAGAGGTAGCGGCTGAAGGCGCGGGCGAGCGCCGCGACCGAACCGCTGGCGATGACCAGGAAGAGACACCAGCCGTAGAGGAATGCGGGAAGACGGCCGAAACCGTCGCGGATGAAACAGTAAAGACCTCCGGCCTCCGGATTGCAGGCGGCAAGCTCGGCGTAAGTGAGCGCCCCTAGAAGAGAAAGGACACCGCCAACCAGCCAGACGAGCAGGGAGAGACCGACAGAGCCGTCAAGCTGGCGAAAAATGAGCCCGGGAGTGAGGAAGATGCCGGAACCAATAACCGACCCGATGAAGAGCAGCAGAAGATCTCGAAGCCGAAGTGTGCGGACGAGTTCAGGCACGGTCAAGCTGGCGCGGCATGGCGCGTTCAGATGGTAGGCATCATAACCGGAGATTGAAAGCGGTCAATGGGAAGTTGGAGAAAAGTAGAGCGGCGCAGGCATGAAACAGAGGAGAAAGACGAGAAGTGCAAGAAACGCTCCCCATCGGCGATACGGGTCGAGCAGAGCGGGATCGTAGATGGGCGCGATGCGAAGGAAACGCATGCCGAGAAGCAGGGTTCCCCAAACGTACCAGCCTTGCCAGAAACCGAATAGCCCGAGCGAGATGAGAACAAGAGGAAGAAAGACGGACACGTGGCGGTGTACGCGCGCGCTCAGGGAACGCAGAATGTGGCCGCCGTCAAGCTGGGCAACAGGCAGAAGATTGAGTGAAGTGGCGAAAAGCCCGACCCAGGCGGCGCGGCCAACGGGATGAAGCAAGAGCGCGCCGGGGGCAATGCCGGGATGCAGCCAGGCAGCAAAGAGACGCAACAGAAGAGGAGTGCCGAAGGCCAAGTCGACGTTACGCGTGTCGTCAAGGCCGGGAACGATTCTCGCATGGAGTGCGCCGTAGGCCAGTGCGGGAACGGCCAGAAAGAATCCCACAAGCGGACCGGAGGCACCTACGTCAAACAGTGCCCGAGTGGAGCGAATCGGCGAACGAATCAGAATAAATGCGCCGAACGTGCCCATCAGCGACGGGAAGGGAATGAAAAAAGGATAGCTGGCGTGGATGTGATGATAACGGCAGGCGAAGACATGGCCGAGCTCATGAGCCAGCAGAATGGTGAGCAAGGTGAGGGCGAAAGGCAGGCCGGCCGCGAGGGCCGCGGGATGTTTGTAGAAGAGGGTAAAGGCGTTTAGAAACTCGTCCAGCGAAACAGCCTGATTCTGTTCGTAAGCGACGGCAAATTGTGTGCCGGCGACCAGGCAGGTGCAAAGAGTAAGAAGAAACAAGACGACGGCAATGAAGAGCGTCTTGAGCGAGGGGCGAGGCGGAACGGTTATATACGTGGTCGGGCCGAAGGGAATGGCCCGCCAACCGCCGTTGACTGGGATGGACGGCGGTGGATTTTCTGGAAGCGGTGTGGTCACGAAAATGTCTAGCGCTTGAAGCGAAATCGCACTAGTCAGTACAGCATAGCTGAAGGGTTTCGCGCCAGTTTCGAATTGGCGAGAGGTTGGTTTGTCTGCATTGTTTGAGACAGGACGAAGTGCGTTTATTCCGCTTTCTTCACCTCTTCGATGCCCTGAAGTTCCTTGCCGGGTTTGAAGCGGACAGCTTTGCCCGGCGGAATGCTCACCTCTTCGCCGGTGCGGGGATTGCGGCCGATGCCGGTCTTGCGCGGCTTCACACTGAAGACGCCGAAGCGGCGGAGTTCGATGCGCTGGCCGCGGCCGAGAGCCTGCTTCAACGATTCGAAGACGGTCTCGACGGCCTGCTCGGCTTTGGTGCGGCTGATGTTCGTCGTAGCGACGACAGCGTTTACGATATCCAGCTTAATCACGCGATCCTCCCGCGCTTCCGAGCCAGATGCTAGAGGGTGCGGCGCAGGTTGTCAAGGACGTGGGGGGTCATCTACACTGAACATCTTTTGGCGCTCTCGTTCGAATCATTTTGGTGTAGCGACAGATCGAAGAGACAGGTCTAAGGTAATTTTGGGAGGAATGGATGGCCGTCAAGCCAGACCGATGGATCCGGCGCATGTCGCTGGAGCGCAAGATGATCGAGCCGTTTACGGACCGGCAGGTGCGCGAGGGAGTGATTAGTTACGGTGTGTCGTCGTACGGCTACGATATCCGTGTGGCCGATGAGTTCAGGATTTTCACGAATGTGAACTCGACGATTGTGGACCCCAAGCATTTCGATCCGCGGTCACTGGTGGATTACCAAGGCGACGTGTGCCTCATTCCGCCGAATTCTTTTGCGCTGGCGAGGTCAGTGGAATATTTCCGGATTCCCCGCAACGTATTGACGATTTGCCTGGGCAAATCGACGTATGCGCGGTGCGGGATCATCGTGAACGTTACGCCATTCGAACCAGAGTGGGAAGGCTTCGTGACGCTGGAAATCAGCAACACGACGCCGCTGCCTGCGAAGATTTACGCCAATGAAGGGCTGTGCCAGGTGATCTTCTTCGAATCCGACGAAGATTGTGAAGTGAGCTACAAGGACAAGAAGGGGAAGTACCAGTCGCAGAGCGGGATTGTGTTGCCGCGCCTTTAGGGATCGCGCCCGGATTTGACGTCGGAGCGTGGAAGGGTGGAATTGTTCTGGTATGGCTTGCTCTGGGGAAGTGGGGCACGCTTTTTGCAAGACTAAGGGAGCGTGACAGTATCGAGTGGATAGCCACGTTCGCGCCAGGCATCCAGGCCGCCCTGCAGCGGCCGAATCCGCTTGATGCCGTTCTTTCTGAGGAGCAACGCCACACGGGCGCTGGTGGCTTCGTTTGGTCAAGTACAGTAGAGGATTACTTCGCGATCGCGCGGCAAACGGTCGCTCTTCTCCTCCAGCTCCTTGGAGTCCACGCGGAACGCGCCCGGGATGGTTTCCGGATCGGCTTCGAAGTCCATCGAGTGGCGCAGGTCGACAATGACCAGTTCTTCGCCGGCGTCGAGTTTTTCCTTCAATTCCTCCGGGGTGATGCGCGAGATGCGCAGCTCGCGCAGAAAGCGCTGGCGGGCGACAGACTTATACGCGATGTAGGCCGCCAGGGCGCCGAGGAGGAGGACCAGGAGCCAGCCGCCGAGCGCGGCGAGATGCTCTGCTACGCGCTCGATCTGACCGCTGAATATATAGCCCAGGCCGAGGAACGTACCCGCCCAGAGAAATGATCCCAAGGCATCGAAGAACAGGAAGCGCCGCGGACGCATGTGAAAGATGCCGGCAAGGGGAGGTGCGACGGTGCTCAGGCCAGGCAGAAACTTGGCCAGCAGAAGCGAGCGGGCGCCCTGCTTCGAAAAAACGCCTTCGGTGCGGCGAACGCAAGAATCCGGCTCAAGCGAAATCTTGCAGAGCAGCTGCAGGATCTTGATACCTTTGCGGCGGCCTAGCTGATACCAGATGGAATCCGCTGCCACCGCCGCCAGGATAACGTAGAACAGGGAGGCAAAAAAACTCAGGTGGCCAGTGCCCGCGAGCGCGCCCGCCGCGAGCAACAGCGGCATGGAGGGTAGCGGCAGCCCCACCTGCTCGACGAAAACCCATCCGAGCAACACTACGTATCCATGATGGAGGAGGAATTCGAGCGTGCGGTGCATGGCGGGGCGGGGTTGGCAATCTCCGGTTATTTCGTTGCGAAAGGAGCAGTATGCCCCCACTGACCGGCCATAACAAACTCGGCCATCGGCTTGCGTGTCCGGGGTGCCATCTCGCGATCCTGTAAAGGCGGTGGCAAGGAAGCTGGATCGCCCGGGTAGCCCAGGGCGATCGCGGCGATGGCTTCCCATCCCGCGGGAATCCCAAACAATTGGCGCGCTTTTTCCGGATCAAATCCGGCCATCTGGTGGACGGCCAATCCCTCGGCGGTCGCTTCCACGGAGAGCAAGGCCGTTGCCGCGCCAAGGTCGTATTGAGCGTTGCGGTTGGGGGCGTTGTTCTTCGCAAACGCCAGTTCCGCCACGGCGATCGCCATCACCGGAGCGCTCTTGGCCCAATTGGCATTGAATTCCACAAGGACGCTCAGCATTCTCTCAAAGCTGTCCTGTTCGTCTCTGGTCGCCACGAGATACGCCCAGGGCTGCTCGTTATAACTCGAGGGCGCCCACCGGGCCGCCTCGAAAAGGCTGCGTAGAACGTTTTGTGGAACAGACTCATTGGCGAAAGCGCGCGGGCTCCAACGCTCGCGAATTAGCTCGTGGACTGGATAATCAGTAGGGGCTGGCTTGTGCATGAGTTCCATCTCTTCCATTGACAGACCTTTGTTAGATGATTCAAGCCCAGCGGGCGGGTGCATTCACACCACCCGCCCTTTTTCCAAACCGCACCGGATTGGCCTTGTTAGTTAGCGGATTTCGCCGGCGCTTGTTTGATCATTTCCGCGTCGATGGTGATATTGACATCGTCACCGACGACCACACCGCCGTTGTCCAAGGTGGCGTTCCACTTCACGCCGAAGTCCTGGCGGTTGATTCTTGACGAGGCGCTGACCGCGACCCGTTGATTGCCCCAGGGATCTTTCATCGGAGCCGTCGGACCTTCAACGTCGAGCACGACTTCCTTGGTGGTGCCGCGAATGGTGAGATCACCGGTGACTCTGAGCTTTCCGGGAGCGATCTGTTCGACCTTCTTGGATTTGAAAGTCATGGTGGGGAAGTGCGCAACGTCAAAGAATTTGTCGCTGCGCAGATCGTTGTCACGGGCGGGCTCGCGCGTATCCACGGTCGAGACGTCAATGGTGACGTCAAGGGTGGATTTGGTGACGTCTTTGTCGTCCAGCACAAGCGTGCCGTTGACCTTGCTGAAAGCTCCGCGTACGGTGGAGATGGCCATATGACGAACCGAAAACTGCGCGGACGAATGCTGCGGATCAAGCTTCCACTCGGAGGTGGCCGCGCCGGCAGTCAGTGACAGAACGGCTGCGAGCCCGGCGGCTACTGCGATTCGAGATAAATAGTTTTCCATGTTCTTCTCCTTCTCGCTTTTTTTGATTGGACATTCGAAATTCGCCCCGAAAGGTCGGCTACGCAGGCTTGCGGACGCGGACTTCTTCGAGCAGATCATAAAGAATCTTAAGGCGTGTGGCCGACATGTGCCGGAACTGGCGCTTATGAAGATTGTGAACCGGCTGGTCGAATGTTTTTAGCAGGCTGAGTCCTTGCGCAGTGATGCGCGTCTTTACCACGCGGCGATCGTCGGACTGGCGCTCCCTGGTGATCAGGCCGCGCTTTTCCATGCGGTCGAGGAGGCGCGTCATGTCCGGGTCGTGAGAAATCATATGCTCGCCGATGGCACGGCAAGCCAGGCCACTCGGCTCGGCCCCGCGAAGAATGCGCAGGACGTTGTATTGCGCACCCGTAAGCCCCGCGGCTTTCAAAAGCTGTTCTGCTTCCTGGCCGAGGGTGTCGGCTGTTTGCAAGAGCGACACAAAAACGCATTTCTCCAGGGAGAAGGAAGAACTGGAGAGTTTGAACCGCAGGCTCACGCCCCAACATAGTCGTTATAACGACTAATGTCAAGAGGAAAGAATCCGGCTGAGGCAGGCCGGTCGGTCTATGGCTTCCGCAGCGGCCGAAGGTGGATCTCGCTCAGGAAACTTCGCGGACCTTGTGTGAGGATGGCTTCGACAGCGTGGGCAACATCTTCGGGGCTCAACGCTTTCGACGAGTCCTTGGGGCCGCGGCCGGAGAATTCCGTGGCCACGCTGCCGGGGCAAACGGTGCTGACGCGAATTCCATAATTTCGTAAGTCTTCGGCCATGCAGCCGCTCAGGCCCTGCACCGCCCATTTCGAAGCGCAATAAATTCCGCCGCCCGCGAAAGTATTTTTTCCGGCGAGCGAACTGATATTAATTATGTCGCCTTGCCTGCGCTGAAT
>Ga0209807_1000333_pt1 | contig 21174 bp, 19 predicted proteins | sample GraSoiAngelo_154_FD_186168 | JGI IMG/M metagenome (GOLD analysis project Ga0209807, IMG submission 186168) | Grasslands soil microbial communities from the Angelo Coastal Reserve, California, USA - 14_1009_13_20cm (SPAdes) (version 2) | ecosystem: Environmental > Terrestrial > Soil > Grasslands ... | reverse complement strand
AAATGGGGATGCGATTTCGTCGCGGGCACCACGAGATGGATTGTTTTCTTTTTACAGTCGGACTCAGCCTTACTGAATGCCGTAAGCTCGTTGGCACCAACAGAAATAATGTTTGGATTGTCGCCGCTGACGTTAAAGCCCACGACCTTACAATCTTCGTCACTCAACAAGACCGACATATCGTAGCCATTACCGCTGAACGTGACGTTCGACGTCGCGTAACAGATCGATGCCGCAGTGAGCAGCAAAAATACGACAAGCAAGTGTTTCATAAACCTGTCAAGATGGTGTGAAACCTTGTGCAACGATCAGTCGCAGAGGCAGAATTTCTTGGTACTCCGGTGAGTCATACCACGCGTGGAACGACATCATTGAGGGGAATTCGAGAAGCACGGTACGCGGGTGCTCAATAGCCCCCTCTATCACTTTCGGTTGTTCATCGAAGGCGACAACTCGGCCCTGATAAGACTCGATAGTGGGAATAACCTTTGCCACATACTGATCAAGCAAGCCACGATCCTCGATCTTACCTTGTGCGATGACATAAACGGACATTCGATTTTCCTCCGTACGTAATTGCGTTATACCTGGCAGCGCAACGACAGCAAGCAAGATAATGCCTAACGGGCCGACATTCAGTCACGCACCGGCACATTGCGATCTGCCGGTTCTTCCAATTTCTTTCGGGGCGCCCCGATTTTTCCTTTAATCGAACGCAACACTCTGCGCGCAAAATAGAAGAAGACGCCGATGGCGATTAGAAAGATTATCAAGGCGAGCACGGGACTGAGATTCACAAGAGTCAGGCCACCCACCACCGCAGCGTCTTCGGCAAGACTTAGCCCTATGTTTGTAACCGGTTCTGGCGATGCATTGCTGGCGAGCCGCGTCGCTGCTTTCGCAGTGTGCGCAATGAGGCTCGTGCCTCCCGCCAACAATGCGACAATGACCGTAAACGCGGGACTGGGGTGACCGAGCACCTGAATCGCAAGCAGAGCGCCGCCGATCGGGCGAATCACGGTATGAACGGCGTCCCAGATTGAGTCCACCCAGGGAATTTTATCGGCAAAAAATTCGAGCAAATAGAGAACACCGGCGATGCTGATGATCCACGAGTTGCCGAGAACTTCTAGCGAGTGATACTGCGGCGCGAGAGTGATCCAGTGAAAATGGATTGCAAGCCCAGTGGCAAAAACAGTCAGGTAAAGATTAACGCCTGCGAGCGCCGCGAGACCGAGCGCGACGCTGAGGAGGTCCAATCTTTCCACGGAGGAAATATGGTTCGTCGGCGGTTAATGTCACGCAATGACCCATATTCGCATTTCCGGGTAGTGCACGCCTCACGCGTGCTGGCGAGCGCGTCCTCGCGATCGCGAACTTTCTGAAAGCGCTGATTGCTCTCGAAGAACTGAGCTTCAAGAGAAGTTCGTTTGGACGCGACGCCCCGAAGCCAACAGGCCAGAGGCATGCGTTACCCAGTCGCATTTGCCGCCGACGACCCCGAACTCTACAATCTGCGCCATGCTCGACATCCGTCTGATTCGCGAGAAACCGGATTTCGTCCGTGAGCGCCTGGCGACGCGCGGCGGAGGAGATGAGGCAAAGATCGACGAGGTATTGCGAATCGACGCCGAGCGGCGCAAGAGCGAGACTGAGCTGCAACGGCTACAATCGGAGCGCAACCGTCTGAGCAAGGAGATCGGCGCGCGACGTTTGCGTAAGGAATCGAGCGAAGAGCTTGAAGCCGAGGTGCGAAAGATCGGGGAGCAAATCGCCGGTTTAACACAGCGGGTCAACGCGGTCGACGAAGAGCAGCGCAACCTGCTCCTGGATATTCCAAATGTTCCGCATGCGAGCGTTCCTGTTGGGAAAGGTCCCAGCGCAAATAGAGTCGTCCGCAGTTGGGGCGAGAAGCCGCAGTTAACCAATGCTGCCGACCACGTTGCGCTCGGAACGAGATTGAATCTCTTCAATCTCGAATGGGCCGCGAAACTGAGCGGAAGCGGTTTCATTTGTTTTACCGGCGCAGGCGCTAAGCTCGAACGCGCGTTGATCAGTTTCATGATCGACCTCCACACGCGCGAGCATGGGTATTTTCAAGTTAGTCCGCCGTTCGTAGTTCGGCGCGATTGCATGATCGGCACGTCACAGCTTCCGAAGTTTGAGGCCGATATGTACGGCTTGGAGGACAATCAGCTCTTTCTCGCGCCAACAGCGGAAGTGCAATTAACAAATCTTCATCGCGAGGAGATCCTGAGTGTTGACGATCTTCCGAAAAAATTCATCGCTTATACGCCCTGTTTCCGGCGCGAAGCCGGTGCTGCCGGGCGCGACACGCGTGGCATCATTCGTGTGCACCAATTCGACAAAGTCGAATTGGTGAAACTCGTTGCGTCGGAAAAATCGTACGAAGAACTTGAATCGCTCATTGCGGATGCAGAACGAGTGTTGCAACTGCTGGGGTTGCATTATCGACTGATTGAGCTGTGCACGGCTGATTTGGGTTTCGGCTCAGCCAAAACGTACGATATCGAAGTCTGGTCACCGGGACAGAATGCGTTTCTAGAAGTCTCGAGCTGCTCGAACTTTGAAGATTTCCAGGCCCGCCGGATGCAGCTGCGGTTCAAAGATCGCGACGGGAAAAACCGCCTCTGCCACACGTTGAATGGTTCGGGTCTGGCGTTGCCGAGATTGTTTGCTGCATTGATCGAGAGTTATCAGCAGCCGGATGGCTCGGTGCGCATTCCGGAAAAATTACAGCCCTACTTCGGCGCGAGTGAAATTCGGTGAGCGTAGCGGCGTTTGTGTCAAACGCCGGACCGATGATCAGGCGCTTGGCACAAGCGCCTCTACAGCGTCGCCATTACTGCAGCCCCGGTATTGCCATGCCACCGAGCCCGCCGGTGATTTTCGTCATCTCGGATTGCGCCAGCGCTTTACCCTGCTCGATCGCTTGCTTCACCGCACTTAGCACCATTTCCTCGAGAAATTCCACGTCGTTCGGATCGACAACTTCCTTGTCGATCTTGATCGCAATGACGTCGCCAGCGCCGTTTGCCGTGACTTTCACTTTCCCGCCGCCCGCGCTCACTTCGACAGTTTTTTGCTCAAGCTCGGCCTGAGTCTTGGCCATTTGCTCCTGCATCTTCTGCGCCTGCTTCATCAGTTTGTTTAGATTCATAAGCTCCTTGGTGCGGCGCGCCCGGCGGTCACGCCCTACCTTTCTTGACTGACCCGAGCGTTGAATAGTTCGATGGCTTCCTGGATTAATGGTTCGTTGTTGAAATGAGAGGGAGAATGTTCCGGAACTACTGAGCTCCTCGAAGCGAGTTCTTCATTCACGGTCAGCTTCAAAATCCAATCGTTCCCGGTGATTTCATGCAGCAGAGTCTCAACGAACTTGCGATTCGCTTGTGTGCCCAAAATATCCATCGCGGCCTTGTCGGCAGCCGCGAAGCCGAGCTTAAAATTGCGCCCTTCGATTCCAAGAACGTGGGCTGCCGAAGCTGAATTTCGCACGAAGCCCTTCTGTGCTGGAATTGTCGCAAGAACGGCTTGCCAAACTTTTTGAGGCTCGACTGTGGCGCTCTTTTCCTCGACACGCGCTTCTGTAGTGGCAGCCGTGCCGGCTGCACGGGTCCGAGGAGTAGGCGACACGCCTGCCGCCACAGGGGCAGATTTCCTTGACGAGCTGCCGCCACCGTCGCGAAGCTCGCCTAATTTCTCGATCACCTCATCGAGTGTCGCTTGTCCGAGACTCTGGATTGCCTTGATGATGGCGACTTCGAAGTGGAGCTTCTTGTTAGGCGCCCATTTCATTCGCCCTTCTGCGGCGGCGAATTGATCGATCAGCTCGAGTAAACGATCAGTGGAAATCAGTTCCGCGTATGCTGCCAGCGATTGTTGAACCTCAGAATCAACGTCTTCGTTCAGCGCATCGGGTTTGGCTTTGAACACGAGCAGATCGCGCAGATAAGCGATAAGGTCAGCCATAAGCCGCATCATATCTTTGCCGGCTTCGCATTGCTCGTGCAGCAGATCGATTGCTTCCGGTGTTTCGCCGCGCAAAATCCGTCCTGTTAAATCGCTTACTGTTTGTTCGCTGGTGAATCCGAAAACATTGAGCACATCGCTCTCAGTTATTTTTTCTCCGCAAAAGGCAACGAGCTGATCGAGCATCGACTCTGCATCGCGCAGGCCGCCCTCTGCGCCGCGTGCGATCGCGTGTGCGGCCGCAGGTTGCAGGGTGATCTTCTCTTTCGTCGCGATGAATTGTAGGTGCTGTGCGATCAGATTCGCCGGGATGCGATGCAGATCGAATCGCTGGCAACGGCTGAGGATGGTTGCCAGAACTTTCTGCGGCTCGGTTGTAGCAAAAATGAATTTCACGTGCTCCGGCGGCTCTTCCAATGTCTTTAAAAGCGCATTGAACGCGGCCGACGAAAGCATGTGTACCTCGTCGATGAGATAGATTTTGTAGCGGCCTTTGGCAGGCGCATACCGAACGTTCTCGCGCAACTGGCGCACGTCCTCGACGCTGTTGTTGCTCGCGCCATCGATTTCGATCACGTCGAGACTGTTGCCGCCGGCGATCTCGCGACAGTTGTCGCACACTCCGCACGGCGTAATCGTGGGGCCCTTGATGCAGTTGAGCGACTTTGCCAAAATTCGTGCCGTCGAAGTTTTGCCAACTCCGCGCGGGCCAACAAACAGATAAGCGTGCGCCAGCCGGTTCTGCGCCACCGCATTTTTCAACGTGCGAGAGACGTGAGTCTGGCCGACCAAATCGTCAAACGTCTGCGGCCGATACTTTCTAGCGAAAACCTCGTAATTCACTTCGTCAAGTCTAGAAGCTTTCTCAAAAATGTCATTCTGAGGGAAGCGAAGAATCTCTGATTTTTCCAAGTCGCTTCCCCAATGAAGACAATCCGAGATGGTGAAAGCCTGGATTCATGCTTCGTTTTTCCTTGCAGCGCTTCGCTCAACGTGACAGCTCCGTAAAGAATACAAAAAGAGGCCCCGCCAGTTTCCCGGCGGGGCCCTTTGCCAAACTGCCCGAATTATCGGGTCATTGTCATGCAACAAGCGCCGGGACAGCAGGCGCCGCCACCGCAGCAGTCTGCGTCATTGGACGAGATCGTCCTCGCGCTAGTCAGCGTCATAATTGCTGCAATCAAGAGCAGATATTTCATGGTTCTCTCCTGTTGAGATTTCGTGAATCCTCGGCTGCGTGAACTCGCACGCAGTGCGCGCGTGTTTTGCGCCGAGCCGAACGCTATGAGAGACAATCAAATCCGCGGCGGCGGAGTCGGCGGCCGTTCGATTCGTGCAGACGCGGTTGCGTCGTCGATCCCAAAAGTGTGGCCGTTAAAACGCGGAGCAGAGAAGCGGTCTGAGATCGGGCAGAAAAGAATCAGCGTCGAGCACGAAACGGTGCAACAGCTGGGCTTCGATTCGTGCCGGCATGAATCATGATGCGAAGTCTGTTCATCCGTCATTTTGCACCCTGACATTTTGGAGCAGGAATGGGGTGCTTTCGTCACCGTGATCACGTTCGGTTTCGCCACTTCAGGGCAGAGAAACGTAACGAGACAGACAATTAACAAAGCACTCAGGCCGGCTCTGCGCATGACCTTTGAGGTTAGCTCCGGTCTGAATGAAAGCAAAGAATGGCTTTCGATTTCTAAATGCGTTGATTGCCGGGCGAAAATGGCAAACCATCTGCGAACCTAATTTCCCATGTTTACCACATCGAGATCGGCAATCGTCCTGCTTGTGTTCGGCAGCGCTATCCTGGTTGCCGCTGGCCCTCCGCCGGCGCTTAAGGATCCGTTTCTCGATAATCTCGTCGGCGACTGGAGCGTTACCCGCAAAATGAGCAACGGCCGCACGATTGAAAGTACTGTGCGCGGCGAGTGGGTGCTGAAACACCAATTCATTCAACTTCATTACGGCGCCGGCGAAAAAGGACGGGAATACGAAGCGCTTGTGTTCATCGGATTTGATGACGCCGCCAAAAGCTACGTGTGTCATTGGGTTGATATTTTTGGGGCCACTACTCTGGAGTCGGTCACGGGAAGTTTGATCCGAAGCTGCTCGGCATCGAATTTCGGTTCGATTCCAAGGAGGGCTCGGTGACGAACAATTTCGGGTTCGATCCAGAGATGAAAAGTTGGACGTCGCTGATTCGTCAGGAAGAGAACGGCCAGTGGAAGACATTTGCGGAGGAAAAATGGACAAAGAAATAAAACCGATTGTCTTTCTCCTGCTCTCGCTGGCAGTCGTGATCAATGTCTCCGCGCGTGAGCCGATTAAATCCCAGCCGTCGGTCCAACAGCTCGCCGCCGTCAAAGTTGTTCGCGCGCGCGATCTCGGTGTACCGTTCGATGGCACGCCGGGGAAACTCAATTCGATCACGGATATCCCCGGCGTGGAGGTCGGCTACACGACCCTAATCAGTGGCGACGGAAAACTGGAAATTGGCAAGGGCCCGGTGCGCACGGGCGTTACCGCAATCATTCCGCGTGGACGTGATTCTATCAACGACCCGGTTTACGCCGGCTATTTCAGCTTGAATGGCAATGGCGAGATGACCGGCACAGCGTGGGTAGACGAAAGCGGGTTTTTGGAAGGACCAATCGTAATTACGAACACGCATAGCGTCGGTATCGCGCGTGACGCTGTCATCGCCTGGCGAATTAAACACGGCGCGCCCGACACTACCGGATACTGGTGGAGTTTGCCCGTCGTCGCCGAAACTTGGGATGGCTGGCTCAATGACATCAATGGTTTTCACGTGAAACCCGAAGACGTGTTTCGTGCGCTCGACACTGCGCATGACGGCTTAATTGAAGAAGGGAGCGTCGGCGGCGGAACGGGGATGATCTGCTACGAATTTAAAGGCGGAAACGGAACGGCCTCGCGCCAGATCGACATTCGCATTTCAAAAGACGCTCCACCGCGAACCTTCGTAGTCGGCGTGTTTCTACAGGCGAATTTCGGCCGACGGTCGCAGCTCATGATCGCAGGCGTGCCGGTGGGCAAAGAAATTGCCGGCGAAGTTTACAAACAAGAGAGCGGCTCGTGCATCGCTGTCGTGGCGACCGATGCACCCCTCTTGCCTAACCAACTAAAACGGCTGGCAAGGCGCGTGTCCCTTGGCCTTGCGCGAACGGGAACGGTGTCCGGAAACGGCTCCGGGGATTTGTTTATCGCCTTTTCAACGGCAAATCCAAACGTCGCGAATCCGGATCAGGTGACGCACACCGTTCAAACAATTCCGAATGATCTGATGGATCCACTTTTCGCAGGCGCGGTCCAGGCCACTGAGGAAGCGGTCATCAATGCACTGGTCGACAATCATTCCATGACCGGCCGCGACAATCACTACGTCGAAGCGCTCCCACATGATCGGTTGCGCGAGCTCATGAAGCCTTCCCGCTCAATGCGGTGATGCGAGCTGTAGCGTGCGCTGTCCTCAGCGCATCAGCCGTGACGGCTAAATCAATGCGATCGCCACCTTCGCAGCTATCTCCAGCACACGGAGCGTCAGTTTCTCAGCGCGTTCTGCGCCTGTGCCGGCTGGCTATCGATGAAAACCGGAAGATCGCGCTTTTGGTTTTCTACGAAGAAATTGAAGTCCTCCTTGTCGATCTTTCGCTTTTTAGAAGGACGCGACGTCGTTCGAGTTCCTCTGCATTTTGCCGGACGAGCTCGCTAGTGTCGCCTTTAGCCTGCGCGAGCAAATCCTGAAATCCTTCATTCGTTTCGGCGACCGATTCGTCGCTGATCTGACCAAGTGCCGAGTCGAGCTCCGATTTTTTCCTCGAAGTCTTGCCGGAGGTTTTCCCGGAAGGCTTCCTGCGTTTGGCTTACCGACCGAGGGCATGATCGTAAGTCTTGTTGATGTCGTTCTTCATCTCGGTTCCCAGCGCTGGAGTGATTTTACCACGGCTGGCTTTACTTCGCAGATGCGCAGCATCAGCGTCGAACTGTCCTTTCAGATTCCCGAGGACCGGACGACGCGCGGTGAATTTCTCATCGGCGATGGCCTGCTGAAATTTTGCGTTGCCTTCGTTCACCTTCGCGTTGAACGCAGCGGCAGTGAATTTTTTGCCAGGCACAGCAAACTCGTCGATAAAGGCGAGTTCAAAATTGCGCAGGCTTTCGATCATGGCATCGCGTCCGGTTTGGTAAACGTTGCCGTGCCACAACTCGTGATGAAAATTACATCGGCGCAGAGGAAAACGTTTCAGAAACAACATCGGATTCATATGGCGTTCGCTTAAGCCGCCGATCTTGCGCCGATTTGGACCAACGTGTCAAGACTTGAGGACCGGGTTCATCGGGTTCCGAACCCGGTAGCTTGGTGTGAATCTTTATTCCTCGGCAGGCATTCAAGTCGCCTGTGCTCTGCTGGCCGTACTGGAACGCCAAAGGCCGTCAGATTCACGACAATCATAATAAGCGCGAAGAGGTACAGTCCCATCATCAATCCTATGGCGGCATGCATCGCCAAAATACAACCAAGCCAAATCCGGCGCGTCCTTTTCAACCAAATGAAGACTGGGTAACTCACCTCGAGCAGACAAATCGAAATGCCGAGAAGAGGCAGAACGTATCTGAAGTGAACCAAAAGATCCGGCGAGACAAGGTTAAAGCCCGGGCGGATCAGCGAGCGCCAGAGATTGGAGCCGTCCCACCAGCCGTTGCCAAGAAATTTTGCCACGCCGCCAATGAAGTAAACAAAGCAGAGGTGCACCTGTAATACTCGTCGCCAAAATCCCAACGCCTGTGGGTTCTTCGGTTTTGTTTTTGCTACCCAGTGATCAAAAGAGTAACGGTCTGGCAGTGGAGATAACATGAGGTAGAACAGCGCCGTTGTCATAAAATTGTCGGCCCCATAGGCGAGCAATCCTCCGCTTTCGGCGGCACATAGGTGGATGAACCATGCGACGATCGCTGCTGGGCGAGATAATAGACCGAACAACAAAAGACAACCGGCGGACAGCAAGCTTACCCAGGCAACTGTAAGCACTGTTTCTTCGCTCATGTTGAGGTTGCGGCCGACAGCAATCAACCAGCCAAACTTCGGGATCAGGGGACTATCGAAAGAGCTAATCGCTTCGCCCAGTTCTCGACCAACGAGACCCTTGCCACTGCTGGCGAACAGATAATGCCAGTCGCTTCTTAGAAACAGCGCATAGAAAGTAATTTGCAGACCCAAACCTATCCGAAACACCGTCAGCCAAGTGTCAGTTTCAGATGGGAATATGAAACCGACAAAACGTTGCCAGCGCCGACGCAGGCGATTGAGCTGCACATTGACTGCCGCATATGAAGTCAGTGAGGACACTTAATGATCGCCTACTGCTGTTCCTGCCCGCGGAGACTGAAATCGAAGCTGAACATTGGTTCATGCGTTTCAGCTTTCCCATGCTCGAACTCAGTGATGCTCGGTAACTGGACAGTTTCGAAAGTTGCGCGAACTCTTTTCACGTCCGGGTGCTCCCGCCAGACGGACAAGGCGAGCATTTTAAGGATTACCTCTCGGATTGGCTCGTAACGTTCCTCGGGCAACTTGTCCAACAAGCTGTCCAGACGAAGCGCAGCGGCTTTACTCCGCACATGCGGCGATTCGTATTCCACGTGCCCGTCTTCGTAAAAGAATTCCAAGCTCAATCTGTGGTGGCTCGGAATGTTAGGAGCAAAAAAGGTATAACCCGCCTGAATTCCGGCAGCATGCAAATACGTGGCGATAACCTGTTTGACCCGATTCGACGAGCTCGCCTGTTTTCCCAATAGCCACGCTATGGTGATTTCGGCTTTGCGCGCATACGTGTCGATGCTCGACGGCAAGATGGTGGCCCCTTCCGCGGCAAGAGAAAATACTCCGGCCAGGCAAACGGCCGTTATCAGGAAAAAATGTATTCCGAACCACGCCGCGTATATCCGCTTGGCAAGCATTTGTCCAAGTTCGAGGGACGGACCGGTGGGCTGGCGATTCTTTTCGCTGCGCCTGCCAAACTCGAATGTTACTTAATCGTGAATTCCAGAGGAATGCTCACAGAAGGCAACGAAGAAAAGAAAGGTTTAATCTGAGAAATGTCTTCATTATCTTGGTTTTCTTCTAAAGCATTCCCGTGGAGCCGGGCCATTACAGGAGATTTTTACAAAAGGCAGAGCTTTTGGCTATCAGGAATCCAGCGTGCTACGCTAAAGTCGAAACCTAAGTTCCGTCATGCGTTAATACACAACACCGCCCCGCCCCGAACACTTTCGGGGCCCCCTCACCATTATTCGTCGGGCACCAGCAGGCTTAAAGTGCCGCTGTGATTACCTTCAAGTTCTCAGTCGCCCCCTTGCTCTCGCCTGGCGATAGCACCTGCTCGACGAACCAAGTTCGATTTGGCGCGGCGCGATTCGCGTAAAACGATGTGGCTTTATCAGTTCGAATACTCTTCAAGGAAGGAGCCAAAGAGTTTTGGTTCTGAGTGGATGCTTGCATTGCCAGAGCGCTAACTCCGACAACCGCTGCTGTCACCAGCGCTGCTGCGACGATACGTATGGTGGGTTTAACTTCGGTGGTTTTCATAAAACCGCGCTACAAGCGGCTTGAATAGCTGTCAAGCACAAACCAAAATTGTGGTGCCGGATTTCACCCCGTGTGCCGGTCAATCGGCAGTCACTCTCGTGTACAGAATGTTACGTCGGGTAAGTCCCGGCGCGAGCGCTCCGGGACGAAGAACCACCTCGTGCGAGTCCTTTTGAAGCCGTGTATATGCGCCTGTGTCGCGGTGCCGAATTTTATTTCGGCGCGAGGGAAGCGATGATTGCGTCAAACCGCGGGTCGCCCCGCAACGGGTCCCAGAACGGATTGAGACGCAGATCGCCGTAAGTAACATGGCTCCCTGGCAGCTTCGCTGCCTCAGTCAATCGTTCAATTGCTCCATCTTTATTGCCCGTCGACGCATAAATGACCGCGAGGTATTGAATCAACCTCGCGCCGCCAATGGCGTTTTTGCCGACCGGGATCAACTCGATCGCTCGATGGCCTTCGCGGATGGCGTCTTCTTTATTGCCCAGAGCAGCGTCAACGACACCGACCGCGCAAAGAGCCTCTGCGTAATCGGGTTGGTCGCGTATGATCTGCTCAAGTTCCTGTCGAGCGCTGGCAAACGCGGCACGAGCTGCCGGTTCGTCCCCGCGAATTCGGGCGGCAAGACCACGGCACCAACTGTCAGGAAATGGGATGTTTTCGTCGTAGCACCCGCCGGTGGGCATCGCTGCCAACGCGCGCTCGGCGGCAGCCGCGTCGCGCTCGCTAAAGGCAAGGTCGAGCCATTGCAAAACGATAAAGGGCGCCGTCTTTGGATCTCGGACGAGGGCCGTATCAATTGTCGTATGTAGCGGCGTTGGGTCGGAATGCCATTGAAGATCAACCCAGGCGCGCCACACTTTGATAGCAACATCTTTTGGCGCTATAGCCAACACGTTATCAAGAGTCGCGATTGTTTCTTTGTAACGCCCCAAGGCTTGGTAAGTAAGGGAGGTTTGCTGGAGTATCGAAAGATTGCGCGGGTCCAATTCCAGCGCCTGCTTCATTTGATCAAGAGATTGCCCCCAACGGCCCTCCCTTCGATCGATGTAGCCGGCCAACAGAGGAATCCGCGACTCGTTAGGCAATGTGCGCCGGGCCGTGGCGAGTTCCTCGCGGGCACTGTCGTAGTTCTGATAGGCCCAATACAGATGCTGCGCGACAGCGAGGTGAGTCTCCCCAGAATCTGGGCGCAGATAGCGAACCCATTGAATCGCCGCTTCAGATAATTTTAGACGCCCAGCAGTGTGGTCGAAACCAAGGAAATAAATGCGGTCATGCGCTCCCGCGAGCTGAGCATAAGCATCAAAGAACACGCGATCGCGCTCAACAGCCTGGCCGAGGAGTCGAACGGCCTCAAGTAAATCGTCTTTTACCCGCGTGCTGAACGGAATGCCATTGATCAGGTCTTTGGCCCGCAAATACGCGTCGTAGGCGATGAGATCCGTAGTCGGCGGCTCGTCGAAGGCGGCTTTTTCGGTCGACGAAACCTTGGCGCCCAGCTCATCTGCGACTTTTTGTGCGATCTGCGTTTGGAGAGCGAACACATCATTCAGATCTCGATCGTATTCCTTCGCCCAGACGCGAGCGTTGTTCCGCGTATCAATCAACTGGACGTTGAGATGAATCCTGCCGGCATCTCTTCGCACGCTGCCGATGAGCACATTCGCTACGTTTAATGTCCGCCCGATCTCCTGTGCGTTGTGCGCGCCGCGATACTTCGCGACGCTGTTGTGGCTGATAATTTTTAAGTTGGCCACTTTTGCCAGCTTGGTGGAGATACCGTCGTACACGCCGTCGGCGAAGAACGCGTTTTCTTTGTCTGGACTCAGACTTTCAAAGGGAACGATTGCAATGCCAGCTGGAGGTCCAGCCTGCGAAGCAACTTCGTTCTTCCAAATCAGTACGCCGACGGTTATCGCGAGCCCGAGCAAGAGCGCCGACATTCCGGCAACGATCGGATTGCGCCGCATCCATCGCCATAGATGCACCGGTGGCGAAACGGGACGGGCGACAATCGAATTTCCGTGCAGCCACCGTTCAAGATCGTCGGCTAATTCGCCAGCCGAGCGATAACGGGCATGTGGATCGCGTTCCAAGCATTTCGCGCAGATTGTTTCCAAGTCGCGATCCAGCGCTGGTGCCAGAGTGCGCAATTTGGGAGCGGGCTTTTCAGTTGCCTGTTGAATGGTTTTCAGCGCGTGTTCGCCTGTGAATGGCGGCTGTCCAGTTAAGAGATCGAACAAAACCGCCCCCAAACTATAGACATCCGCGACGGGCGTGAGCTTTCCCGCTGATCCGTTGACTTGCTCGGGCGCAATGTACCCCGGGGTTCCGAAAACGGTGGGAGTGTGTGTCAAATGGCCGGTTGGCTCGAGCCATTTTGCCAATCCGAAATCGCTGACCAGTGGTTCCCCGCGGCCATCCAATAAAATGTTTCCCGGCTTGAGGTCGCGATGAAGTATCCCTTGCTCGTGCGCGTATTGCACTGCGCGAGCCACCTTTGCGATTAGCGCAACAGCGCGGCGCGGTTTGCTGCGTAGTTTAGCGGCCGCTTCAAGTAAACTGCCGCCGCCGGCAAACTTCATGCTGAAGAACGGCAGCCCTTCATGGCTCTCACCCACTTCATAGATAGGGAGAATGTTGGGATGATCGAGATTGGCCGCAGCCTGAGCTTCGCGCCGAAAGCGCATTAGCGTGTCTTGGGAATCAGCGTGGTAAGATAAAATGCGCTTGAGCGCCACGATCCGACGCGAATGCCGTTGTCGCGCGCGATAAATTACACCCATCCCACCGCGTCCAATTTCTTCCAGAATTTGATAATTCCCGAGAAGCCAATCGCCGTCCTGACCGTGGATGTCGCGGAGCAGGTCGTCCAGCGTTGGCTCGATCGCAGAATGCTTGCCGTTACCGTTACCGTTAATGCCCGCGGAAAGAAGGCACTTCAAACAAAGGCCGCGCCCCACACGTGAAGTAGACCCACATCTTGCACAGATGCCCGACTCGTTTTCGAGATGCAGAGAGACAGAACCACCGGGCGAACTCATGTAGAGATAACGAGCATAATCGAGGTCTAATCGTTGCCAACGCAAATCCACAAATTAACTGAAAAGTTATTCACAACGATTTATGTCCCAACCGGACGAGTCACCGCAAATCCAATGGGCTGCGAATTCGTCGCTCTTTGGAGTTTTGTGTCGACGAGCATTCATTCGTAAATTCACTCTTATACGAAAACAGAGCCCCGAAGTTCGGCGAAAATTTTGGCCACTCGACCAGGGATCGCGAAAGTGACGCCTTTATTTTGCTGCCGCGACTATTCCGCAGCGCTTAAAGCCGCACATAGATAGCGCAACTCGTCGTCGATCTCATTTTCCCCGCCTACGGTTTCGGCAACTTCTTCGCGGAGCAGAGCGCGATAACGCTCACGCAACCGGTGGAGGAGGTTTTTCACTGCCGTTTCCTGAATGCCGAGTGTCCTGGCAAATGTTGCATACGAAACGTCTTGCCGGTCGGCAGTGAGGCAACTACTCAGGATATCGAAGACACGCCGTCGTCCCTGCTTTTCACACTCGTCGCCTAATCGTCGCAAGGAGCGCTCCACTACCGTCGCGGCCCACCGCACATCGAAAATCCTTTCCGGCGACCAGGTGTCTGATTCGTTCTCTGGAATCGACAAGTGAGACGGCGCTTCCGTCATCCAATCATCCCAGGAAACAAAGCGTAGGTCGCCACCGCGCTTGCGTGCGTGATGCTTGTCCAGTTGATCGTGCAAGAAACGTTGCAAGGCGGTAAGCAGAAGTGAGCGGAATCTCCCTCTGTTTCGGTCGGCCGATTGAAGAAGACGCCCTTTGAGCACCTTCGCGAAGAATTCCTGAGTTAAATCCTGGGCGTCAGGAACCGAGTGACCCTGGCGGCAGATGAAACCGAAAACTGGTCGCCAGTAAACCTTGCAAAGTTCGGCAAGTGCAGCCTGCGCCTTCTCTTCATCAGTTGCAGAAACCGAGCAGGATAAAACAACGCTCCAGCGCGTCGTCATGAACCGCGCTTGGCCGAAGCCGTCAACGGGGGTTTCCGGTCTCACCGCGCCGAGCATCTCATTTCATCGGTGGTCACGCAAGCTTGCGGCAGGTCAAGACCCCGCCGGCCTTGAGCGATTTGAGCGTTAAATCGAAAGCTTTTTTGAAACTTCGGCCAAAAAAATCCGAACTAGATGGTGGATCGCCATGAGTCGCGGTCTGTACTATATGGGTTGGATAACGGTCATCTGGTCGATGAATGCCGGAGCGTGTCTAACGCTTGCCGCGTTCTATGACGCAGTCTGGTCCAAACAACGCGCAAACCGGGCGTATTTGCTGTTTTCGTGTAGCGCGGTCTCGGCGGCGGTCATTTCCGCATTTGAGTTACGGATGCTGAACGCGACGACGGTGGAGCAATATCAACTGCTGATGCGCTGGATCCATGTGCCAGTGTGGGTGCTCACGATATCCTTCGTCGCTTTTGTTCGGCTCTATCTACACGCTGGACGACCGTGGCTGGCGTGGAGCATCTACGTCCTGCGGATGCTGGTGTTGATTCTCAATTTCATGTTTCCCGTGAGTATCGATTTCAAGAGGATTACAGACATCCGGCACCTTGCGTGGGGTGGCGATGTCATCTCAGTGCCTGTCGGGATCCCGAATCCGTGGGGTCTGCTTAGTCAGATTACTCTCCTTTTGCTGCTTATTTTTTCTATCGACGCGACGATTACGGTCTGGCGACGCGACCATAGGCGACGCGCGTTGCTCATCGGCGGCAGTATGGCCCTTGGTGCGATCCTGGCATGGCACGTTCCAATGGTCATCTGGGGAATTATCGAACCGCCCTTCTTCCTTGCGTTCACGTACACGTGCGTGATTGCCGCAATGGGGTATGAGCTGACTAGAGATATCGCTCGGGCCGCACGTCTCGCTCGTGAATTGGAAGTCAGTGAGAAACGATTCAATCTCGCCGCGGATTCCGCCAATCTCGGAATGTGGGAGTGGGATCTGGAAAAAGATCAGATCTGGGTTTCCCCCACGCGGCGTGCGCAGTTGGGTTTCCCTGCTTCTGGAAGGATCACATTCGCAGAGCTGATTTCACGTTGGCACGAAGGCGATCGCAACAAAGTCCGGCAGGCCGTGAATGAGGCGATCCAACATGGGAAAGATTACCAGGTAGAGTTTCGGGTTGTGCCGCCGGACGGCAGTATGCGCTGGGTTTGCGCGCGCGGACGCGTGCAGGTGGATGAACACGGGAAGCCGAAGCGGCTTACGGGAATCAGTCTGGACGTTACGGCGCGAAAAGAGGCAGAGGTGTTGGCGCAGCAGCAGCGTAATGAACTTGAACGGCTCAGACAACAGAAGACCGCATTCCTTGAGAGAGAAGTCGCCGAACGCGCGCGGCTCGAACGTGAGGTGATCGAGAGTTGTGCCCGCGAACAACGTCGCATCGCCTATGATTTGCACGATGGCGTAGGGCAACAACTCGTCGGCATCGCTTTGAGCGCAAAGCTGCTTGAACAACAGTTGCGCGCAGAGCGGCCTGCCGAAGCCGAGAAGGCGTCGGCCATAGTGCGGCTTGCTAACGAAGCGGCCAGGCAGACGCGGCTCACCGCATGCAGTCTCGAAGGCGCTGACGGAGTGGGCGATTTGAAGACGGCCTTGGAGTCGCTGGCCATGAACATCAGTGAAAATTGCCGAGTAAGAAGCACGGTTAAAGCCAATGGCGCATCTTTGCCAGTTAGCGCGCCAGTGGCGGCTCAACTTTACCGGATTGCTCAGGAAGCGGTGCATAACGCTGTGGAACATGGTGTTGCTCGCGAGGTGTTCATTCAACTCACATTCGGTCATCGGGACATGCTGTTGGCCGTACAAGATGATGGCGAGGGTTTTAACACCAAGACGAACCGCAACGGCATGGGGCTTCGGATCATGCGCTATCGAGCGCAGTGCATCGGCGGCTCGTGCGAAGTGCAGACCGGTCCTGGTAAAGGAACCACCGTTTATTGCCGTGTCCCGCTGGAAGCGCAGCCTTCCGTTGCTACGACCTCATGAATGCAATAACACCAAATGAAAAAAAATCGTCGGTGGTCGTGGTGGAGGACCACCCGATCCTATGCGACGGGCTCAAGCAGCTAATCAGCAGCCAGCCGGACCTCGCCTGTGTCGGTGCCGCGGAAGACATTTCGGGCGCCAAACGGCTCGTTGGAGAATGCAAACCTGATCTCATGATTCTGGATTTGCGTTTGAAGGCTGGCGACGCCCTCGATTTTATCAAGACGTTGCGGGTCGACTGTACCGAGGTGAAGGTGCTCGTCCTCTCTCAATACGATGAGTTAACCTTTGCCGAGCGCGCGCTCCGTGCCGGTGCCTCCGGTTACATCATGAAAGAAAACACCACTGATGAGGTGCTGCGAGCAGTGCGCAAGGTGCTCGCGGGCGAATTGTATTTCAGTGAGCGCGTTGCTGCAGCGGTAGTCGAGCGGACCTTGCGCGAAAAACCAGCGCCCTCGCGCGCTGGAATTGAGCGATTGTCGGATCGCGAAATGCAGGTGTTTCAATTGTTAGGCGCCGCGTACAGCCCGCGGGAAATTGCCGAGCAATTCAACCTTAGTCGCAAGACCATCGAGACGCACTGTGAAAAGATTAAGCACAAGCTAAGCTTGTACACTGCAGCCGAGCTCAAGCGGTTTGCCCGACAGTGGGCTGCAGAAAATTTGGCGCCGTCGGAACCTTGGGTCGTATCCTCAGCACAAAACGGCGGGCCAAGGAGATAACGACGCATCCGGACGGAGAAGTCCGTCCCTTCGCTAAGGAAGCTCACTTTCTTAAATGGCCTATGGTTGCGTACTTCGAGTGGCGCAAACCAAGACTTCACGGGTTCACTCCCGAACAATAAGACAGCGCTGAATTCGTTTCTCCTTGGCTCCTATGCCGTCAACATGGCCAACATGTTGTCGCCGCAGGTAGCGGCGATGGAACTCAATGTCAGGCATAGCTTCGTGCAATCAAGTGCGCTCGTCCATACCGGTGGATGCGGCAATACCGGTTCGACGGCAGCTTCATTACGATTGCCGATCTGATGATTGCTGCGAACACAGAGCTGTGTGCACATCGCAACAAGCTGGGTGACAATCAATACGGGGCGTAACAGGAGTGCGTGAAGAACGCGCTGGATGACGCAAACAACAATATGAAGTTCGTGCAGCCGACTCCGTGCTCGTTCCACTGCGCTCAACAGCCGTAAGGGACTGAAGTAACAACGAAAACTTAATCTGACCCCAGTATAAGGGCTCCGCAGGAAGCTGCGGAGCCTTTCTTGCTTTGCTCACCAAGTCTCAATGACTGTAGGTGTTCTCTCAAACGGCACGGCGTCTGACACAGACGCCCTACAACCTCATTTCACCGCTTTCTGAAGCGAACTAGGATCGTCGAGCAGAATCCATTCGACCACTGAAATTGGCAGACTGCCGTTTTTAATCAGGTCATCATGGAATTGACCGAGCCGGAAATTTTCGGCTTGTCGGTCCTTGTAACGTCCGAGCAAATTCATGATCTGCCATTTACCGGTGATGTAACTGATCTTTTGCGTTGGACTTGATGCGGCGCCAGCCGCTTCGCCTTGTGCTGCCTCGCGATCCAGTCCGCCGGCGTCCATGAAGTACTTCACTGCTTGTTCAAAACTCCATCGGCCAGTGTGCAGATTCACATCGACGCCGATTCGTGCGGCTCGATATCGCGACAGGCGCAGGATTTGTCCTTGCGCCGGTGAGTTGTTCGGATAAAGGCCGGTGCGGGACAGCATCTCTTCGCCATAAAGAGCCCAGCCTTCGACGAAGACACTATCCTCATGCTGGCGACGGATTTCATCGCTTAAATGATTTGCGATTGAGAGTTGGAGAAAATGTCCCGGAATACCTTCGTGTCCAAGGATAGGCCGCGGATCTTCAATTGCGGCGCGAATATAAAAGTTCTTCGACTCCGGGTTATAAGTCGGAATGAAGAAAAAACCGGTCGGATCCTTGTCGTAAACGCCTGGGGGATTCATGAATCCTCCGGGACTGGTTGGTTTAAACGCCTCCGGTAACTGCCGAATTTGAAACGGGCCAAGGTAACCCGGCAGCGTTAGCAGATTGTGCTCGTTCAGAAAATTAATCATCTCGATTTCGCGACTCTCATACGCTTTTAAGAACGACTCCTGATCGGGTGGTATCTTCGGTGCCCGTTTGGGATCGGGATCAGCGAGCTTTGGATCGGGCAGTAGCGCTTCGAGCGCACGGTAACGCGCCAGCTCGGCGCGCCCGATCGTTTCCACTTCCGAGCCGTTCAGCGGCAGGAGCAGAACGTGCTTGAGATAGTAGTTGTAATTCCCTTCGCCCATTGGCGTGAAATCCACCATTTTCGGAACGCGCTTCTCCAGTTCATCGGCGTAGGCGTGCAGAGCTGCGAGCGCCACGTCGCGCGCTTTCACTAATTCCTCATGCTCGTTAGGCGACAAATCTACATCGAGAGCCATCAGGCTGTTGTTCAAAAGCGGATCGATCGAACGAGCGGATTGAATCGCGAGCTGCGCATAAAGTTTCACCGGCTTTTGTAAATTGCTCAACCCTTGTTTCAACAGCGCTGGCATCTGCTTAAGACGCGCAGTAGCCGCGAGCGCGCGCTTCCGCGGCGTGTCGTAGTCCTTCTTTAACAACGAAAAGATGGCATTAGTGCATTCGCCCGTGTAGACCTGCGGATTTGTGAACTCGAACTTAAGGACGCGATCCCCGAAGTCGACATTGTCGAGCTGGGCGCGAAAAAGAATCCAATCGATGCGCTCGTCTTTCGGCCAGTTGTCGGTCTTCATCGCTCGCACGTTGTCCAGGAGCGAACGAACGTGTTTGGCGCGCTCGGCAATTTTGCCCGGCGAGTAATCAGTCAGGCGGTCATCCCAGTTATGAAGTCCGGCCTCGCTGCTGCGGACCGGATAATTCTCATTCCGCCAGGCGTAGTAGTCCTCGGCGAGCTTGTGTAGCGCTGCCGGTGCCGCGCTCACACTCTGGTTTTTGAAAGCGTCGGCATTAATGCCTGGAGTGGATTTCGTGATCAACGCCTTGTTGGAAACGTCTGGATTACGCTGCGACGGTGACTGCGCGCGCGCACTGCTCATAGCAAGGCAAAGGAAAACAATGATTAGAAAGTCTGCTGGCTTCACCCGCGCAATCGTAACGTGACTATCTCAAATGGCAACGCTGCAAAGCTACCTCACAGGTCTCATCTCTCCTTAGCGGTTTCCCCTGTAGTCGCCGCCTATGGCGACGCGCTTCGCACAGCGAAGCGGCTACACCGCGACTGTTCTGCAAAATCCTCAGTCTCTGTCGTCGAGTTCGCGCGGCAACTGTTCGTTCAAATGTCGCCGCGCAGCCTTTTTGATGGCGCGACGCTCGGCGGCTACCCCTTGTTTCTCCGCCTGCCGTTCGCGCCGCGTTCGCGGTTCCACAGATTGAGACACGTGCCGGATCTTTGGCCGGCGCGGGCCGATGTCTCGCTCTCTTGGTTTTGCGTACGCGTCCATGAACGTCTAACGCTGCTCGTTGGCGATAAAAATAGCAGGCACCACGCGGTGTCGCACCATAACTTTATCGAAAGGCGATTTGTAATTAAGAAATGAAAACGCTTGGGATCATCGGCGGCCTTGGGCCGGAAAGCACATTGGACTATTACCAGCGTGTCATTGCGCTGTACCGCGAGCGCACCGGCGACAGGCATTATCCTGAGTTCATAATGGTCAGTATCGATCTCAAGAAGGGACTCGACTTCATGGACACAGGCGACCTGAGTGGCATGGGTGATTTCTTGCTCGAGGCAATCGGTAAACTCGCGCGGGCCGGCGCAGATTTCGGAATAATATCCGCAAACACGCCTCACATCGTGTTCGATGAGGTTGCGCCGAAATCACCGATTCCGCTGATCAGCATTGTTGAGGCGACGCGAGCTGCGGCCAAAACGCAGAACCTGAAACGGCTCGCCTTGTTCGGCACACGCTACACAATGCAGGCAAATTTTTATCCAAACGCATTCGCGCGCGAAGGTATCGAGCTGCTTGCGCCCGATTCACACGACCAGGATTACATTCACGATAAGTACATGAACGAATTGGTTCCCGGAAAATTCCTGGCAGATACGCGCGTCGGCTTACTTGCGATTGTTGAGAGGATGAAAACAACGAGCGACATCGACGGAGTGATTCTCGCCGGAACAGAGTTACCGCTCATTCTTCGCGATCCTCTCCATAACGGCATCCCATTTCTCGACACAACGAAGATCCATGTCGAAGCAGCCGTCGCTCAAATGCTCTCCTGAGCTCTGAATCGCAACTCGCGAATCGAAATCCGAAATGTAAACTGGGCGGTGAAGGGTTCGAACCTCCGACCCTCTCGGTGTAAACGAGACGCTCTACCACTGAGCTAACCGCCCCGCATCGTTAGACTGTAGTGGCAAGCGACTGCGCCGCAAATCTACTCCGGCATGTTTCCAGTCAAAATTGTGCCCTGGCAAACAAAAGTAGCCGTTGAG
>Ga0209807_1000331_pt1 | contig 21233 bp, 22 predicted proteins | sample GraSoiAngelo_154_FD_186168 | JGI IMG/M metagenome (GOLD analysis project Ga0209807, IMG submission 186168) | Grasslands soil microbial communities from the Angelo Coastal Reserve, California, USA - 14_1009_13_20cm (SPAdes) (version 2) | ecosystem: Environmental > Terrestrial > Soil > Grasslands ... | reverse complement strand
CCAGGCGAAGATCAAGAACGTGATCGCGGATTTCTCCGGCGTCTCGGCGGCCTACCACGGCTACCAGGACCGCTACCGCGCCATTCCCGGCGACGACCCCAACGCGGCGACGCGGTGGGCCTCGATGACCAACCCGGCGCCGGTGCCAGGCAACGGCGACGGCATCGTGGCGGGCACCTACAACAATGGCGGGACGGCGTGCACCACGGCGGTGGAGTCGTGCAGCTGGTGGGATCACCTCCGCAAGGCCGGCTTCGTCTCGGGCAACGGCGCACAGCAGCCCTTCAATGCGGTCACCGGCCAGGTCGGCGTGCAAACCGGCGACGGGGCGGCTACGCCGGGGCCGACGCTGCTCAATGTCGCCGCCGGCAACGGCTTCGTCGGGCTGATCATCTGCTCGGCGAACCTGCCCGACAAGATCGCCATCGCGGTCGACACCCAAATGGATGATGGCGCCTCGAACCAGGGCAGCGTGCGGGCCCTGATTCAGAGCGCGCCCAACCCGAACGTCGGCGCTGGACAGGTCGCAACGCCCAGCTACACGGAAACGGGAACCAACGTCTACGTGCTCTGCCGCGCGTTCTAAGGTCTGCTGCGCCGCAGTTTGCGGGCGCGCCACGCGGCCCGAACGTGGGCGCGCCAGGCGAGCTCGACTGCGGCGTAGCCCAGCGCAGCAAGCGTAAGCGCTAGCGCCACCAGCCCGAGCGCGAGCGGCCTGCCGAGCGCGAGCATCCAGTCGCCGAGCGCGAGCATCGACCCCAGCCAGTCCGACCAGTCGAACGCGAACGGCGTGATCCCGGCTGCGGCGTGGTCGAGGCCGAGAAGCAGCCGCCCGTACTCGAAGGCGATCACGTAGAGCGGCACGATGGTCAGCGGATTGGTGTAGAGCGTCACGATCAGCGCCACCGGGATATTCTTGCGCAGCGGGATGGCGAGCAGCAGCGCGCCGAGCATCTGCAGCGGCCCGGGAATCAGGCCGCAGAACAGCCCGATCGCCACCGCGCCGGACACCGACCGGCGATTCAGGCACCAGAGATTCGGCTGGTGCAGCCAGCTGCCGAAGGGTCTTGCCAGGCGGCTAGAGCGCACGCTGTCGCGATCGGGCAGGTACTTGCGGAAATACTTGCGCGGCACTGGCTGTCAGCCTGCAGGAAGCGGGTGCGTTGCATTCTAGATGACCCTGGCGGCGCTCGCGTTCGCGGCTGGCGCGGCGCTGCTTCAGCAGCAGGCGCAGCTCCCCTGGCTCGCCTGGCTCGCGTTCCTGCCGCTGTGCATCGGCCTCGCGGCGCTGCGCTGGCGAGGCGCCGCGGTGTTTGCCTTGGCGAGCGGGTTCCTGTGGGCGACGGCTTGCGCGCACTGGCGCATGGCGGACTGGCTCTCGCCCGAGCTCGAAGGACGCGACCTCCAGGTGGTCGGCGTCGTCGCCGCCCTGCCGGCCCTCGGCGAGCGCGGTGTGCGGTTTGAATTCGACGTCGAATCCGCAGAGCATAAGCTGCCGTCGAAGATCCTGCTGTCCTGGTATCGCGGCAGCGCGGACGAAGACCAGCCGGCGCTCCTCGCCGACATGGTTCATCCCGGCGAGCGCTGGCGCTTCACGGTGCGGCTGCGCCGGCCGCACGGCACCGTCAATCCCCACGGCTTCGACTACGAGGCCTGGCTGCTTGAGCGCGGCATCGGCGCCACCGGCTACGTCCGCTCGCGCGGCGAGCAGCTAAGGCTCGGCGAGCGCAACAGTCTCATGGATTGGATCGAGAAAGCCCGCGAGGCGGTGCGCGACCGCTTCCGGAGCGTGCTCGGCGCTACGCCCGCAGCGGGCATCCTGGCCGCGCTCGCCGTCGGCGACCAGCGCGCCATCTCCGGCGAGGAATGGCGGCTCTTCAACCGCACCGGGGTCACTCACCTGATGAGCATCTCTGGCCTGCACGTGACGCTGATTTCCGGCCTGTTCGCATGGCTGGTGGCGGCTGGATGGCGACGCGTGCCGGCACTGACCCTTTGTCTTCCCGCCAGGAAAGCGGCAGCGGCTGCGGCGATTGCCGGCGCGCTCGGCTACACGCTGCTCGCGGGCTTCGCGGTGCCGGCGCAGCGCACCTTCTACATGGTGACGGTCGTCGCCATCGCGCTGTGGTCGGGGCGCATTGCCTCGCCGGGCCGCACGCTTGCGCTCGCGCTTGCCGCGGTGGTGATTTTCGATCCCTGGGCGCCGCTCGCGCCGGGCCTGTGGCTCTCGTTCGGCGCGGTGATGCTGATCTTCTATGTCGCCTCCGGCTGGACTTCGGCCGGAGCCTTCCTTGCGCAGTGGGGCCGCATTCAATGGGCGATTACCGTCGGGCTGGCGCCGGCGGTGCTGCTGCTGTTCGGGCAGGTCTCGGTCGCCGGTCCGCTCGCCAATGCGGTCGCGATCCCGGCGGTCTCGGCGGTCATCACGCCGCTCGCCCTCGTCGCCGCGCTGATTCCGGTCGATGCGCTTGTCCAGCTCGCGTCGTGGCTGGTCGAGTTGCTGCTGCAGTTTCTCGAGTGGTGCGCGGCGCTGCCCGGCGCGCTGTGGCAGCAGCATGTGCCGCCGCTGTGGTGCGTGCTGCTCGCATTGGGCGGCGCGGCGTGGCTGCTCGCGCCGCGCGGCGTGCCGTGGCGCAGCGGCGGGCTGGCGCTGATGGCGCCGGCGTTCATGCTCGCGCCGCCGGCACCGCCGCCCGGCGAAGCCTGGATCACGACGCTCGACGTCGGCCAGGGACTCGCCGTGCTGGTCCGTACTACGAGCCACGCGCTGCTCTACGACGCCGGCCCGGCGTTCGGCGCCGAGACCGACAGCGGCGACCGGGTGATCGTGCCGTATCTGCGCGCCGCCGGGCTCACCCGCCTGGACCTCGTGGTCCTCAGCCACGAAGACAGCGACCACCTCGGCGGCGCGCTCACCGTGCTGGAGAGCCTCGAGGCGGAGGCCCTGGCTTCTTCGCTTCCGCCGGGGCACACGCTGAACGCCTGGGTGGCGGCCCCGCGGCGCTGCCTCGCGGCGGGACCCTGGGAGTGGGATGGCGTGCGCTTCGAGTTCGTTCATCCGGTGTCCCTCGAGAAAACGACGCGGCGCAACAATCAAAGCTGCGTGCTGCGCGTGGCGAGCAGCGGCGGCTCGATGCTGCTCACCGGCGATATCGAGCGCCTTGCCGAGAGCCAGATCATTCAGACCAGCAAGTTTCCCGGCACGGACGTGCTCCTGGTGCCGCATCATGGCAGCCGCACATCCTCGTCCGCTGAATTCATCCAGGCCGTGGCGCCGCGCTGGGCGGTGGTGCCGGTCGGATACCGCAACCGCTTCGGCCACCCGAGCCGGGAAGTGCTGGAGCGCTATCGCGCCGCGGGCGCGGAAGTCCTGCGCACCGATCTGGACGGCGCCGTCCTGGTGCGCCTCGCGGCGGCGGGCATCGAAGTGCAGACCGAGCGGCGTCGCCGCGCGCGCTATTGGCTACAATGATTGCGCGGATCCTCCGCAACCCTAGCGCAACCCACACCAGAAGAGAGGCGAGTCATGGCCAAGAAGGAAGGCGACACCGTCTATCGCGTCACCGAAGTGATCGGCACCAGCGGCACCTCCTGGGAGGATGCGGCGCGCAACGCGGTCAAGACGGCGGCAGGCACCTTGCGCGACCTGCGCATCGCCGAGATCGAGAAGCTCGACGTCAAGATCGAGGAAGGCAAGGTAGTGCAGTTCCGCGCCCGCCTCGCTCTGTCATTCAAGTACGAGGGCTGAGCCTGCTCCAGGCGCGGCGCCGCTCGGTGCAGTGCGCCTCGCCGAAAGGCCTGCACCGCATCGCGTACCTCGAGTGGGGCGACCCGCGCAACCGCGACGTGCTGGTCTGCGTGCACGGCCTGACGCGCTCGGCGCAGGACTTCGACAGCCTCGCGCGCGAGCTGTGTAGCCAGTTCCGCGTCGTCTGCCCGGACGTCGCGGGCCGCGGCGACTCCGACCGGCTCGCCGACCCGATGCTCTACGCCGTGCCGCAGTACGTCGCCGACATGGTGACGCTGATCGCGCGGCTCGACGTCGAGGCGGTGCACTGGGTCGGCACCTCGATGGGCGGGCTGATCGGCATGGCGCTCGCCGCGCTGGCCGCCACTCCGGTGCGCAAGCTCGTGCTGAACGAGGCCGGCCCGGTAATCGGCAGGGCGGCGCTCGAGCGCATGGCGGCCTACGTCGGCCTGCAGCCCGAGTTCCCGGACATGGCGCAGGCAGAAGAGTACGTGCGGCGCATCTCGGCGCCCTTCGGGCGGCACAGCGATGCGGAGTGGCGCCTGCTTACCGAGAGCTGGGTGCGCAAAGGCGACGACGGCATTTATCGGCCGCGCTATGACCCGGGCATCGCGGCGGCTTTTGCGGTTCCGGAAAAGGACCTGGAGCTCTGGCTGATCTACGATGCGGTGCGCTGCCCGACGCTCGTGCTGCGCGGCGAGCTCTCCGACCTGCTCAGCCCCGAAACCGCGGCGCAGATGACGCGACGCGGCCCGAAGGCGAGGCTGATCGAGATCGCCGGGGTCGGCCACGCGCCCACCCTGATGCACGCCGACCAGATCGCCATCGTGCGCGATTTTCTGCTCGAAGGAGAGGTGCGATGAAGAAGTGCGTCCTGTTGTTTTTTATCGCCTCGAGCGCTGCCGCCCAGTCCACGCTCGACTCCGTTCGCTCGAAGGGCTACCTGCAGTGCGGCGTAAGCACGGGCATTGCCGGGTTCTCGCAGCCCGACTCCAGGGGCGTGTGGCGCGGCATCGACGTCGACCTGTGCCGCGCGGTCGCCGCAGCCGTATTCGGCGATGCGACCAAGGTGCGCTATACGCCGCTCACCACCCAGCAGCGCTTCACCGCGCTGCAGTCGGGCGAGGTGGACCTCCTCGCGCGCAACACCACCTGGACCCTGTCGAGGGACACCAGCCTCGGGCTCAACTTCGTCGGCGTCAATTACTATGACGGCCAGGGCTTCATGGTGCCCAAGAAGGCGAACGTCAGGAGCGCGAAGCAGCTGAACGGCGCCACCATCTGCCTGCAGCCCGGGACGACGACCGAGCTCAACCTCGCCGACTACTTCCGCGCCAACAACATGAAGTTCAAGCCGGTGGTGATCGAGAAGCTGGAAGAGGTGCTGAACGCCTACTTCGCGGGGCGCTGCGACGCGTTCACCACCGACCACTCGGGCCTCGTCGCGCTGCGCGCTTCGCGCGCGCCGAAGCCCGACGAGCACCTGATCCTGCCCGAGATCATCTCGAAGGAGCCGCTGGGACCCGCCGTACGGCACGGCGACGACCGCTGGTTCGACGTGGTGAAGTGGTCGCTGTTCGCCATGCTCGAGGCCGAGGAGCTCGGCCTGAGCTCGGGGAACATCGACGCGCAGGCGAAAAGCCCGAACCCGGCGATCCAGCGTTTCGCCGGCGCGAGCGGCGACCTCGGCACCCTGCTCGGCGTGGACAACAAGTGGGCCTACCAGATCGTGAAGCAGGTCGGCAATTACGGCGAGAGCTTCGACGCGAACCTCAAGCCGCTCGGCTTCGAGCGCGGCTTGAACCGCCTGTGGAACCAGGGCGGGCTGATGTACGCTCCCCCGCTGCGCTAGTTTTCACCTTGAGGAGGATGTCACATGCGCCTACAACAGTTTGTTGAGGACAAGAAGGAGGGGCAGTTCTCGGCGATGCGGCTCGCGTTTCTTCTCTGGGCCATTGGCGTGTTTGCCGTCTGGGCCTATGCAAGTATCGGCGCAGGGGAACTGCGGGGCATACCTGAATCCGTTGTCACCATTCTAGGTTTGCTCGCCGGCGGAAAGGTTGTTCAGAGGTATGGCGAACGATAAACGATGACCAGTCCCACGGGCGCCCTCAACGCCGACGAGCGCCTGGTCCAGCCGGAGTTCACCGGCACGGCCGCCGAGTATTTCCGCATCTGGATCGTCAACCTCTTTTTCATGCTCGCTACGCTCGGGATCTATTCCGCCTGGGCGAAGGTCCGCAAGCGCCGGTATTTCTACGGCAGCACGCGGCTGGACGGGGACAGCTTCGACTACTTCGCCAGCCCGAAGGCGATCCTCAACGGGCGGATCATCGCCGTCGCTATCTTCGCTATCTACGCGCTTGCGGGAGAGCTCTATCCGCACTCCCGCTATGCGTTCTGGGCCGCGGGCGTGCTCGCGTTTCCGTGGCTGGTGGTTCGCGCGCTCGCCTTCAATTCGCGCAACTCGGCCTACCGCGGCCTGCGCTTCAACTTTGAGGCGACCACGAAGCAGGCGGCCCGCGTCTATATCGGCATGCTCGCGGTCGTCGTCCTGACCGCCGGGCTCGCCTTCCCGTGGTTCATGGCGAGGCAGAAGGCGTTCGTCGTGTCGCAGCACGCATTCGGCACCAGCCGCTTCGAGTGCGAGCTTCCGGCCCAACGGTTCTACGGGATCTACATCCGCGCCACGCTGCTGCTCCTCGCTTTCACGGTTCCCGGCGTCGCGCTCATCGCCTACCTGACTTTCAAGCAGTACGACGGCAGCGTTTCGCTTCCCGAGTCATTCGCCTGGCTGGCCTGGCTCCTGCCGGTGCTGCCGGTCTACATCGGGTACGCAATTTCCTACGCCTACGTGCAGGCGCGCTCCGCCAATCTGCTCTGGAGCAAGGTCCACGGGCCGGGGCTGAGGTTCGCCTGCACGCTTTCCGCCCGCAAGCTCACGCGGCTGTACTTCGGCAACGTGATCGCCGTCGCCTGCTCCGCCGGACTGCTGATTCCGTGGGCCGTCATCCGCACCCTGCGCTACCGCCTCGCGAACTTCTCGATGATCGTCGCGGGAAGCCCGGTGCACCACATGAATCCGTCGCTCGCGCCGGTCGGCGCGAGCAGCCAGGAGCTGGGCGACTTCTTCAACGTGGATGTGGGTGTATGAGCGTCATCGAAGCCGGCTATTTCGACGGCAAGAGCTCGCTCAAGCGGCCGGTCGGCATCGTCGTCTCGCGCGGCAGGATGAAGATCATCGGCAGGGACCTGGAGCAGGAGTTCGACGCCCGGCTGGTGCGCAGGTCGCTGCGCATCGCGAACACGCCGCGGTGGCTCTACCTGCCGGGCGGCGGCGCCTGCGTCACGTCCGACAATGCCGCCGTCGACAGGATCACGCGGGAGAGACGCTACGAGAGGGTGCTTCACAAATGGGAATCCCGGCCCGCGTACGCGGCGCTCGCCGTGGCGCTGGTCGCAGGGATGCTCTGGCTGCTCGTGGACCGCGGCGTGCCGGTCGCCGTCGAGCGCATCGCGGAGCATATTCCGGTCGAAGCCGAAGCCGCCCTGGGCCGCGAGACGCTGAGGGCGCTCGACGAACGCATGATGCGCAAAAGCGCCCTTCCCGCCTCCAGGCAGGATTCGCTGCGCGCGAAGTTCGCCGACATGGCTCGCGCCGCGGGGGAAACGACGCCGTACAGTCTCGAGTTCCGGCAAAGCTTCATCGGGGCCAACGCATTCGCGCTGCCGTCGGGCATCATCGTCGTAACGGACGACCTCGTGCGCGTTTCGAGAAGCGACGGCGAGGTGCTGGGCGTGCTTGCCCACGAGCTCGGCCATGTAAAGCACCGGCACACGATGCGGCGCCTGCTGGAGGGCTCGGCAACCGCTCTGATCATCGCGGGCGTGACCGGCGACGTCGCCTCCACGACGTCGCTTGCCGCCGCTGCGCCCACGCTGCTGCTTCAGACCAGGTACTCGCGCGACAACGAGCGCGAGGCCGATGCCTACGCCGTGCAGATGATGCGCAGGGCCGATCTCGATCCCACCTACCTTGCGAGGATCCTCACGCGAATGGAGCGCAGCAGCGGCGCGCGCGGCACGCGCATTCCGACTTTCCTGTCCACGCATCCCCAAACCCGCGAACGGGAAGCGCTCGCGCTCGCGGCGGCAGGCGAGACGCGCGGGCCCCAGCGCGGCAAGGAGGAGCGCATCGACTTCACCGGGCTCTGGAAAGAGGATTGCGAGCAGCTCTATGGGCTCCAGTTCAAGCCGTTGGAGAAGCACGGCGTCTACTCGGTATCGCTGTGCGGCCCGGCCGGCTGCCTCGACCCCGGGACGTACCGCCCCAACACCACCGTGCAGGGCGATCCCACGTACGATGTCCTGTACGCGGAGGAGATCCTCATCAAGCAACCCCGGGGAGATTCCACGAGCTATGTGAAATGCGCCAGCGAAGTCATGCCCGAGCTGCCGGACAGGTAGCGCGCTGTATGGCGGACGTTAAGACCATCGCCGTTGCGGCAGCCGCATCGATTGCCGCCTTGAGTGCTGCATACGCCGGGGAGGCATCGACATCGCGCCAGCAGCCCGCGGTAGCATGCACTTCGGAGGGCGGTGGCCCATGGATCGTCAAGGCACGGGGAACATTGACCCGGACAAAATCTAAAAACGAGATAATTTACGACCTGGACCTCGGAGGACAACGGTATAGCTGGAGATTTATCACCAGTCCCGAGGGGACCACGACGATCGTGGGTCCCGGGTATCTGTCGCAATCGGACACTGGCCCGCGAGCCCAGCGACTTTACGTCACCGGAGAGATACACGAGTACGCCGGACCGACCATCCTGTCGCTAGCGATTGGTTCGAGGTGTCCGACCCGCGATCCTAAACGATGGCCCAACCCCACATGGCCTGCGAAGTAATCAATTTCGCGCAGAAGCTTTCCAAGTTCTCAGAGCACTGGTCACCGCGCGTGGTGGCCGAAATGAACGACTACCAGTTCAAGCTCGTCAAGCTGGAAGGGGAGTTTGTGTGGCACGACCACAAGGACACGGACGAAGTATTTCTGGTCCTCAAGGGTGAAATGGAAATTGGTTTTCGAGACCGCAGCGTTATCGTCCGCGCGGGCGAGATGTTCGTCGTGCCCAAGGGGGTCGAGCACATCACCCGCGCGGCGCGTGAATGTCATGCGTTGCTTGTCGAGCCGCGAGGCGTCATCAATACCGGCGAGGCTGGCGGCTCACTGACCGCACCGAACGATGTTTGGGTCTAGCGTGCCAGCCCGCCAAAGGACAACCTCATGTCTACTCTTGCCAAGAGCACGAAGGCGACAGTCATTCCCTCGCTTCGCTACCGGAACGCACCCGCCGCGATTGAATGGCTGTGCTCTGCTTTTGGCTTCGAGAGGCACGCCGTCTATCCCAATCCTGACGGCACGATCGCGCACGCTCAGCTGAGCTTTGGCAACGGCATGATCATGCTCGGCTCGGTTTCCGGAAGGGATTCCGAGTGGGGACGCCTGATTCGGCAACCCGACGAGATCGACGGCCTCGAAACGCAGAGCGCGTATCTGATCGTCTCCGACGCGGACGCGGTCTACGCGAAGGCCAAGGCTGCCGGAGCCGAGATCCTGCTGGACATCAAAGACGAAGACTACGGCGGCCGCGGCTTCACCTGTCGCGACCTTGAGGGCCATATCTGGAACTTCGGCACCTATGACCCGTGGTGATGCCCAACCTTATTCGGCCTTCGCGCCGGTATCGCGAACGACCTTGGCCCACTTCACCAGCTCGCTCTTCACGTAGTCTGCCGTCTCGCGCAGCGGCGCCGCGGTCACGTCGAAGGCGAGCGCGTCCAGCCGCTCGCGGAGATCAGGGCCTTGCACCGAGCGCAGCACTGCGTCGTTCACCTTCTGCGCGATCCCGACGGGCGTCCCGGCGGGCAGGAACAGCCCGACCCAGGTGTAGTCCTCCATGTCGGAATAGCCGAGCTCGGTCAGCGTCGGCACGTCGGGGAGCGAAGCGAGCCGCTTGCTCGACGACACCGCGAGCGCGCGCAGCTTGCCGGACTTGATATGCGGCATCGGTGCCGAGCCGGCAAGCGAGCCGATCGGCGGCTGGCCGCCGAGGAGCGCGGCCACAGCCGGGCCCGCGCCGCGGAACGGCACGTGCGTGATGTCGAGCTTGGCGCGCACCCTGAACAGGTTCTCGGCGGTGAGATGCGGCGTGGTGCCGCTCGAGGGCGAGGCGAAGGCCAGCTTCTGCGCCCGCGCCATCTGCAGCAGCTCGGCGAGCGACCGAGCCGGAAATTCCGCGTTGACGAGGATCAGGTTCGGCTGCGAGGCGACTACCGCGACCGGAATGAAATCCTTCTGCGCGTCGTAGCCGGGGTCGGCGAAGAGCGACGCGTTGACGGCGTAAGCCGAAGAGTGCGCGAGAATCGTGTAGCCGTCCGCGGCCGACTTGGCGACCTGCGCGGCAGCAAGGTTGCCGCTCGCGCCGGTCTTGTTCTCGACGACGATCGGCTGGCCGAGCGCCTCGCTCATCCTCGGCGTGATCAGGCGCGCGATGATGTCCACGGGTCCGCCAGGGGGAAACGCGACCACCAGGTGAACCGGTTTGGAGGGGTAGGGCTGGCCGAAGGCCGTCCCCGCAGCGATCAGCAGCAGGAATTTCAAAAAGCTTTGCATCACTTTCCCCTCCTAGCCCGTGACCGCGGCCGGCGCGATGGCCTCGATATCGGTGACGACATCGACGATGGCCGGCTTGCCGCTCGCGATCGCTTTTTCCAGGGCCGGGGGAAAATCCCGCGGCCGCTCGACGCGAATTCCGAGCGCGCCGATGTCGGTCGCGACGCGCGCGAGATCGACCATGCGGTAGGTCCACAGCTCGCGCGCCTGCGCGGTCTGCTCGCCACCGTAGGCGCGGTCGAACCCCCGCTTCGACTGGTTGCCGCTCGCGTTGTTGTTCACCACCGTGACCGCCGCGATGTTCCAGCGCACCGCGGTCTCGATCTCGCCGAGGTGATACCACAACCCGGCGTCGCCGGTGAAGGTCACCACCGGCCGCCCGGGCGCGGCGCATTTCGCGCCGAGGCCGGCGGGAAACGCCCAGCCGAGGTGGCCGGCGCTGCGCAGGAAGCTCTGGCCTCCCCGCAGGTCGTACATGCCGCCCATCCACATGCCGGCGTGCCCGGTGTCGGCGAGCACGATCGCGTCCCCGGGGACGTGGCGGCTCAGCTCGGCGCAGATTCTTTCCGGGCGCACTGGCGCGGCGTCGGACTCTAGCGCCGGCTGGTACTTGCTCTGCCATTCCCGGCAAATGCTTTTTACCTGTTCAAGCCATTTTGATCGTTGCACGTTTGACGAAAGCTTCAGTAGTGCAGCGAGGCTAACCTTTGCATCACCGAGAATGCCGGCCTTCACGGGATAGTTGCGGCCGATGGTTTCAGCCTCGATGTCGATCTGGATCGCCGGCACGCCGATCTTCGGCACCGTCCAGACGTGCGTCGTCATCCCGCCGGCCGAGGTGCCGATGAAGAACACCAGGTCGGCCGCGGCGACGACGCGGTTCGCGCTTTCGCGCGAATAGCTGCCCACAACCCCTACCGCGAGCGGGTGCGAGGCGGCAATGCAGTCCTTGCCGTTGAGCGAGGTGGCGACCGGGATCGAGAGCGCCTCGGCGAGCGCGACGAGCTCGGCGCCGGCGCCCGACCAGCGCACGCCGCCGCCGGCGATGATCACAGGTCGCTCGGCTCTTTCCAGATACTGAGCAGCTTTCTTCAAGTCATCGAGATCCGGTCGGGGGCGAAAGGCGGGCACGCGCGCGAACTGCGGCTCGACGAGCGGCTCCATCTCCGCTTCTTCCTGGTCGAGCTGTCCTTCGTTGCCGCGGAACTGCAGGTGCACCGGACCGGGCGCGCCCGAGGTGGCGACGCGAAACGCCTGGCGCAGCATGTCCGGGAAGCGCTCGACGGCGTCCACCGTGGCGTTCCACTTCGTCACCGGCTCGAACGCCGGCACGTCGTCGATCTCCTGGTAGACCTTGCGGAACTTGGTCTTCGGGTCGCGCCCGCCGGTGAAGGCGATCACCGGCGAGTGCGCGAGCCAGGCGTCGCGCAGGCCGGCGGCCAGGTTCAGCGCGCCGACGACCTGTGCCATGCATACGCCGGGCTTGCCGCAAGCGCGCGCATAGCCGTCGGCCATGTAAGCCGCGGCTTTTTCGCCGTGGGTGTGGATGCGGCGGATCGAGGTGCGGCGCTCCATCTCCGCGAACGTGCGGCGCAGCACCGCCGGGACCATGAAGACATGCGACACGCCGTAGCCGGCGAGCATCTGCGCCAGGATCTGCGCTCCGCTGGCTTTCATTTGATCGCCAGCGGATTGGTCGGCGAGCCCACGGCGCCGGTAATGGGAATCGCCGGCGCGACGAACAGGAACTCGTAGACGCCGTCCGCCGCGCAGTCCGTGGCGAGCTCGGCGAGGTAGAAGATCTCGCCCATCGTCAGGCCCATGATCGGGATCGTGATCCAGTGCCAGGGCTGGTTGATCCCAGGCTCGGTCTCGTTCGGCCGCACCTCGCAGCCCCAGGTATCGGCTGCGACCGCGGCGATCTGCCTGCGGTGGATCCAGCCGAGCGTCTCGAACGAGAACCCCGGCGCATCGCCGCCCGGGTAGCCGTCCCAGCTGCCGGCGGCTAGCTTCGCCTCCATCTGCCCGGTGCGCACGATGACGTAGTCGCCGCGCCGTACTTCCACGTTTTCCTTCTTTGCCGTCCTGTCCAGTTCCTCGCTGGTGATCGCGTGCCCATCGGGCAGGACTTCCATGCCGAGCGCCCTGGGCACGTCGAGGAACACCCCTCGCCCGACCATCCGGCTCTTCGTCTTCTCGATGCCGCATTTCTGCGCGCCGAAGGAAGTCACCTCGCGGCAGTCGTAGCCGTTCCACATCGAGTTCTCGTAGAAGACGTGGCCCAGGCCGTCCCATTGCGTGCCGCACTGCAGCGGCATCACCACCATGTCGTCGGCGGCGCGGATGCCGCGATGGTCGAGCACGCCGGCGTAGGCGTCGGTGCCGGTGCGCAGCATAGTGTGCACCGGGTTGATGCGGCCGAGCGACGGGTACTTGCTCTTCGCGCCCTGCGGCCCGTTCTGGTCGAAGTTGAGCGCGAGCGAGATGACCTTGCCCTTGCGCACCAGGCGCGCCGCGGCGACGATGTCCTCGGCCTGCGTGTAGTTGAGCGTGCCGATCTCGTCCGCCGGTCCCCAGCGTCCCCAGTTCTTGAATTTCTCGGCGGCGTCGTGCAGGTCCTGGCGGGTAAGCTTACGGGCGGTCATGGCGCTCGATCATAGAAGGGCGAAACGGATAGCGTATCAGGCGGCTGCGCTCGCGGCGGTGCTCGGCGTCGCCTGGTACCTGGTTTCTAACACGCTTGCCAACCTGGAAGCGCGGCGGATCGCAAGCGGTTTCGCATTTCTGTGGCGCGAAGCGGGCTTCGAGATCGGCGAGGCGCCGTTCCAGCGCTACAGCGCCGCCGACACCTACCTGAAGGCGCTCGCCGTCGGGCTCGCGAACACCTTCAAGGTGTCGCTCGCCGGCATCGTGCTGACCACCGTGCTCGGCGCCGCGATAGGTTTGTTTCTCGTATCGGCAAATCGATTGCTGAAAGCCGTCAGCCGCGCATACGTCGAGTTCATGCGCAACGTGCCGCTGCTCGTGCAGCTGTTCTTCTGGTACGCCCTGATCACCGAGACGCTCCCGCCGCCGCCGCAGGCGCTGCAGCCGCTGCCCGGCGTATTCCTCTCCAATCGGGGGATCTTCTTCCCGCTGCCCGGCAGCGCGCCGGTCCTCGAGGGCTTCAACTTCAGCGGCGGACTGGCGATCACGCCGGAGTTCGCGGCGCTGCTCGTCGGACTGGTGACTTACACCGCCGCATTCATCGCCGAGATCGTGCGCGCCGGCGTTCTTTCCGTGTCCCGCGGCCAGCGCGAGGCCGCCTACGCGCTTGGCCTCACGCGCGCGCTCGCGATGCGCCACGTGGTGCTGCCGCAGGCCCTGCGCGTCATCGTGCCGCCGCTCACCAGCCAGTATCTCAACCTCACCAAGAACAGCTCGCTCGCGGTGGCGATCGGCTACCCGGACCTGGTGTCGATCGCCAACACCATCATCAACCAGACCGGGCAGGCGATCGAGGGCATCGCCATCATCATGGCGGTCTACCTCACGATCAGCCTGTCGATCTCGGCGTTCATGAACTGGTACAACGCGCGCCTCAAATGAACCGGCTTTTATCCGCCGTTCTCGGGGTGGTCATTGCCTTTCTGGCATGGAAGTTCATCGACTGGGCGTTGCTTCACGCGGTGTGGCAGCCCGACTCGAAGGCCTGCCGCGCCGCCCAGGGCGCCTGCTGGGGCTTCATCGCCGAGAAGCACCGCTTCATCCTCTTCGGCACCTATCCCTACGAGCAGCACTGGCGTCCCGCGCTCGCCAGCATCCTTTTGCTTCTGCTTTGGGCTCTTAGTGCCTGGAGGATGTTCTGGAGATGGTGGCTCGTCCTGTTGTGGCTCGCCGGGCTCTCTGTCATCGGCATCCTGATGTGGGGCGGAGTACTAGGGCTGCCTTACGTCGAGAACCAGCGCTGGGGCGGGCTGATCCTCACCTTGCTGCTGAGCAGCTTCGGCATCGCGCTTGCCTTTCCGCTCTCGATCCTGCTCGCGCTCGGCCGGCGCTCGGACCTGCCGGTAATCCAGGCGCTGTGCGTCGGCTTCATCGAGCTCATCCGCGGCGTGCCGCTGATCTCGATCCTGTTCATGGCTTCGGTCATGCTGCCGCTGTTCCTGCCCGCTGGCGTGTCGATCGACAAGCTGCTGCGCGCGCAGATCGCGCTGATCCTCTTCGCCGCCGCCTACCTGGCGGAGGTAGTGCGCGGCGGACTGCAGGCGCTTCCAAAGGAGCAATATGAAGCGGCGGATGCGCTCGGCCTGACTTACTGGCAGAAGACCGGCACGGTGATCCTGCCGCAGGCGCTGCGCATCGCGGTGCCGCCCCTGGTCAACACCATCATCGGCTTCTTCAAGGACACCTCGCTGGTCGTCATCATCGGCCTGTTCGACCTGCTGCAGACGATCAAGGTGTCGCTGCAGGATCCGGCCTGGAGCGGATACGGCGTCGAAGCCTATCTCTTCGCGGCGCTGGTCTACTTCGCGTTCTGCTTCGCGATGTCGCTGTACAGCCGGAGATTAGAACGCCGCTGACTGCGCGCGCCGCACGCCGGCCTTCGTCATGTCGCTCCAGGCGCGCCCCAGCGATCCCTCGAGGTCGATGGCGCGGCAGGCGTCCTCGATGACCGTGGTCTCGAAGCCTGCGCTGCGCGCATCGAGCGCGGTCCAGGCGACGCAGAAGTCGGTGGCAAGGCCGCACAGCAAAAGCCGCTCTATTTCTCTCTCCTTCAGATACCCCTTGAGACCGGTGGCCGTCTTGCGGTCGGCCTCGAGGAAGGCGGAGTAGCTGTCGATGCCGCGGTGGTGCCCCTTGCGGATCACCAATTGGGCCTTCTGAACGTCCAGCTGGGAATGGATGGCGGCACCGGCGGTTCCCTGCACGCAGTGGTCCGGCCATAGAACCTGTTTCCCGTAATGCAATTGAATTACTTCAAAAGGCTTCGTGCCGGGATGCGAGGAAGCGAACGAGGCATGGCCGCGCGGATGCCAGTCCTGCGTGAGCACCACGTTTTCGAAGCGCGCCGCGAGCCGGTTGATGACCGGCACCACCTCGTCGCCGCCCGGCACGGCGAGCGCGCCGCCGGGCATGAAGTCGTTCTGCGCGTCGACGACCACCAGGCAGGCGTTGCGCATTGCTACTTTTTCTTCTCCTGGGCCAGCTCGACGGCGAGCCGCAGCGCCGCAGCATAGGACCGCCAGCCGAAGCCCTCGACCGTGCCCTTCGCTGCTGACGAAACGATCGAATGGCCGCGCCATTCCTCGCGCGCGTGGCGGTTCGACATGTGCACCTCGATCACCGGGAACGGCATCGCCTTGATGCAGTCGTGCAGCGAAACGCCGTGCTGCGTCAGGCCGCCAGGGTTGATGAGCGCGCCGGCGGCGTCATCCATGTGCTTGTGGAACAGGTCGACCAGCGCGCCTTCGTGGTTCGACTGCAACACGACCAGCTCGACCTTGAGCTCGCGCGCGAGCACCTGCAGCTTCTCGTTGATCTCGGCGAGCGTCATCGTGCCGTAGATCTGCGGCTCCCGGCGGCCGAAGAGGTTCAGGTTGGGGCCGTGCAGGACCAGAATTTTCATTTTATCTTCCAGTTTTTCTCCAGGTTGGCGATGAGCGCCGGGCTGAAGTGGCAGTATGCCTGCTCGCGCGCGTACACTGCCATGTAGCGGCGGAACAGATCGAGCGGCTCCTCGCCGACGCGGAACGCGCGCCGGTTGCCGGCGGCGCTGACCACGCCGGAGCCGGTCAGCTTTTCAACCGTGCGCTCGAGCGCCGCGTCCATCTCCGCCGCCGGCACGATCTCGTCGCAGATCAGCCTCCCTTCCGGGCTCGCGCAGTCGATGCGGCGCTCGGCCATCACCGCCTGGCGCGCGATGCGGTCGCCGACGAAGCGCGGCAGGCGCAGGTTGGCGGCGCCCGGAATGATGCCTTCCTTGCGCGCGGGCAGCGTCAGGTAGGCATCCTGCGCGGCGAGCGTGTAGTCCATCGCCAGCAGAACCTGGCAATGCCCGCCGATCGCGAATCCATCCACCGCCGCGATCCAGAGCTTCTCGATGCTCTTCTCCTCCGGCCAAGAATCGGCGGCGGCGAGCCCGCGGTAGATCTTGTTGACGTAGCCGAGATCGCGGATCAGGTACCAGAGAAAGGGGATCTTGCCCTGATAGAGGTGCGTGAGGTTGATGCCGGCGCCGAACAGGCGCCGCCCGGCGTATTTCGGGTGCTCGACGGGTCCGCCGCGCAGCACGCAGACTTCGGTCCTCGGGTCGAGCAGCGCCAGGTCGACCGCCATCTCCATGCCGTCGAGGGTCGATTCGTCCTCCGCGTTCAGATAGCGCGGGTTGCGCATCGTGACGATCGATGCCTTGCCGTGGCGCTCGATCCGTGCGCCGTTCAGGTCCGCCTGTCCGGTGTTTTCGAATTCTGGCAGCAAGGCGATCGATTCCTGCCGCGGCAGGAGCATGGCGTGGCACAGATGCGCGCCGCGCGCCCGGTCGGCAAGCACTCGCGACAGGAATTCCCCTTGCGCCTTTTCCAGCCCTTTCTTGTCGCGCAGCGGGAGCTGCGCCTCGGCTTCCAGCTCCTGCCTCGCGGGCAGCAGCCCCGGCTCGGCTTCGGCGGCGCACGCGCAAAGCTCATCGACGCGCAGGAAACGCGTGCGGCGCGCCGTGAGCTCGTCGTAGATTGCAAGAGCGTTCATCCGCGTGATGTACTGGTGCGGCGCAGCGGCAGGCTGCGCCGCGACACTAGATCGCTCACCCATTTCACCGAGCGCTTGGCGCGCTCGCACACCATCGGCAGCGGCAGCTGCCGGTAGTCGTCGTTGAAGACCTCGAAGCTGTAATCGCCCCGGTAACCCATGCCGTCGATCTGCCGCACCAGCTCGGCCACCTCCAGGCTGTGCACACCCTCGCCCGGGAAGACCCGGAAGTGCCGCGCGGTATCGATGCGGTCCTCCGGCGAGCGCAGCTCCTGCCACATGAAATCCGACAGCTGAACCAGGAAGACTTTCCGCGGATCGATGTCCGGCAGGAGCCCGAGGTCGGTGCGGTTGGCGAGGATATGGTACGAGTCCAGGCACACGCCGAGATTCGCGCGATCGGCCTCCTGCACCAGGTCCCAGGACTGCGGGAACTCGTTCACGTAGCGTCCCCAGGACAGCGCCTCGTACGCGATGCGGATGTTGAGCGGGACCGCCAGCAGCGCCAGCTTCTGCAGATCGGTCTTCAATGAATCCGTTTCGCCGGTCGCATGCGCGGAGGTCGAAGAGCAGGCGAGCAGGATGCTGGAGCCCAGCGCGCGGCACATCTCCAGCATCGCTTTCGCCACGTCGACCTTGTACGCGTGCAGGTGGCCGGCAAGGCCTTCGAAATCGCGCAGCACCTGGAATCCGGTCACCCTGAGCCCGCTTGCGCGCACCGCGGCGATCGCGGCGCTTTCGCCGTCGGGATGGCCGACGATGTCGGTGGCGTTCAGCATGATCTGCGTGAATCCCGCCGCCTTCACCGCGCGCAGCTTCGCCTCGAGCGGCCCTGCGAGCGTGATCGTATCCATGCCGAAATGGTCAAGATTCATAAATGACTTACCACCAGTTCGAAGGTGACGCCGCCGAGATAAAACTGGGTCAGCGCGCCCTTGTCGCTCGGCTGCACCGAGCCGTGGTCGACGAACACGATGCCGCGCTCCTGCAGCGCGCGCACCGCCGCCGGCACGTTCGCTGCGCCCAGCCCGAGCCGCACCAGGCCTTCGTCCCACTGGATGTCGTCGGCGCCTGGCGGCGGCTCGATCAGCTGGAGATAGAACTTGTGGCAGGGACTCTCGAGCAGCGTGCCCTTCGGCAGCACGCCGAAATACTGGCCGCGCGGCAGCACCGAGAAGCCGAATAGATGCGTGTAGAAGTCGACCCAGTCGCGCGTGCGCTCGCCAAGTATGGCCTGGACCACGCCGAAGTAATGCAGGCCGGAGAGCGCAGGCGGCCGCGGATCGGCGCCCGGCAGGGGAATGAAATCGACGTCGTAGATGGAGAAATCGCGGTAGCGGTCGACGAAGTAGATCAGGCTGTCGCCGACGCCGTGGATGCCGGGGATGTTGAGCTCCATCGCCGAGGCGCGCGTCGGCATGTCCCAGGCGCCAAGGTCGAGCGAATGCTTGTGCGCAAAAGCGGCATCGCGCACGCGAAGAGCCACCGCCGATACCGTCGGCATGCCGCTGGTCGCGCCATGCGAGTTGACGATCAGGTTCATCGGGCCCTGCCGGTAGAGCATCACCTCGCGCGAGCGGTGGCGCGCGAGCGGCACGAAGCCCATGCGCTGCAGCAGGTCGCCGAAGGCCTGCGGCTGGCTGGTGGCGTATTCGATGAATTCGATGCCGTCCATTCCCAGCGGATTGGACGGCTCGGGTATGCGCTCTGGGCTCGTCATTCGGACGCTATCCTCGGCGACGCAATGATGCAGGCTCTCGTCATTGGATGCTAGCATTTGGCCAGAGGAAGGAGGAGGCGTGACCCGCGTCATCGATGCGTTTTGCCGCCTGGTCGAGATCCTGATCGCGGCCTTCCTGGCAGTGATGGTGGTCATGGTGTTCGGCAATGTGGTGCTGCGCTACGCCTTCAACTCCGGCATCATCGTCTCGGAAGAAGTGTCGCGCTGGCTGTTCCTCTGGGTGACTTTCCTCGGCGCGATCGTCGCGCTCAGGGAGCACGGTCACCTCGGCAGCGACTTCCTGGTCTCGCGCCTGCCGGTGCCGGGCAAGAAAATCTGTCTGGTGCTCGGCCACCTGCTGATGCTTTATGCCACCTGGCTGGTGTTCTCCGGCGCCCTGGCGCAGGCGCGCATCAATCTGCATGTGGAGGCACCGGTGACCGGGGCTTCGATGGCCTTCGTCTATGGCACGGGAGTGGTGTTCGCAGTGTTCGCGGCGGTGCTGCTGCTGCGCGATCTGTGGCGCATCCTGACCGGGCGGCTCTCGGAGGCCGACCTGGTGATGGTCAAGGGAACCGAGGAGAAGCCTTGACCATCGCGGTCTTTCTCGGCTCCCTGCTCGGCGCCATGGCCCTCGGCATCCCGATCGCCTACGCGCTGCTGGTGAGCGGCATGGCTCTGATGTGGCATCTCAAGCTTTTCGACGCGCAGATCCTGGCGCAAAACCTGATCGAGGGCGCCAACAGCTTCACGCTGCTGGCGGTGCCGTTCTTCCTGCTGGCCGGCGAGATCATGAACGTCGGCGGGCTGTCGAAGCGCATCGTCGACGTGGCGCTCGCGGTGGTCGGCCACGTCAGGGGCGGGCTCGGTTACGTGGCGATCATCGCCGCCTGCCTGCTCGCGTCCCTGTCGGGCTCGGCGGTCGCCGATGCGGCGGCGCTTACCGCGCTGTTGCTGCCGATGATGATCAGGGCCGGTCACGACAAGGCTCGGTCCGCCGGTTTGCTCGCCGCCGGCGGCATCATCGCGCCGATCATCCCGCCGTCGATCGGCTTCGTGATCTTCGGCGTCGCCGCCAACGTGTCGATCACCAGGCTGTTCCTGGCTGGCATCGTGCCGGGCCTGCTGATCGGCGCCTCGCTCTGGGTGACCTGGTGGTGGCTCAGCCGGCGCGAGCAGATTCCGGTGCCGCCGCGCAAGTCGTTCGCCGAAATGATGCGGGCGCTGCGCGAATCCGTTTGGGCGATGATGCTGCCGTTGATTATTCTCGTCGGCCTGCGCTTTGGCGTGTTCACGCCCACCGAGGCGGCGGTGGTGGCGGCGGTGTACGCGTTGTTCGTAGCCACCGTGGTCTATCGCGAGATAACGCTCCCGCAGATCTTCAGCGTATTCGTCAGCGCGGCCAAGACCACCGCGATCATCATGTTCCTGGTCGCTGCGGCGCTGGTCTCGTCCTGGCTCATCACCGTCGCCCAGATTCCCCAGCAGATGATCGCGCTGCTCGAGCCCTTCATGGGCAGCCAGATACCGCTGATGATCGCGATCATGGTGCTGGTGATGGCGGTGGGCACGGCGATGGACATGACGCCGACTATCCTGATCCTGACCCCGGTGCTGATGCCGGTGGTCAGGGCCGCGGGCATCGACCCGGTGTACTTCGGCGTGCTGTTCGTCATCAACAACGCCATCGGCCTGATCACGCCGCCGGTAGGCACCGTGCTCAACACCGTGGCCGGCGTCGGCCGCATCAAGATGGACGACGTCACGCGCGGCATGCTGCCGTTCATGTGGGCGGAGTTCGCGATGATGTTCCTGATGGTGCTGTTCCCGCAGCTCGTCATCGTGCCCGCCAAATGGTTTTCAAATTGAGGAGGAGAAGATGAAAAGGCAATTTGCATTCATTGCATCCCTCGCGGCGCTGCTCGCCTGGCTGCCCGCGCAGGCGCAGGAGCTCAAGTTCGCCACGCAAAACCCCAAAGGCCATCCGGTGGTCATGGGGATGGAAAAATTCGCCGAGCTCGTGACCGCCAAGAGCGGCGGCAAGATCAAGATCAACCTGTTTCCGGGCGGCGTGCTGGGCGGCGATCAGGCCAACGTGTCGGCGCTGCAAGGCGGAACGCTGGATATGGTGGTTCTGAACTCGGGGATCCTGGCCTCGCAGGCAAAGGAGTTCGGGGTCTACGACTTCCCGTTCATGTTCGCCGACCCCAAGGAAGCGGACGCGGTCGTTGACGGGCCCTTCGGCAGGATGATGCACCAGAAGCTCGAAGCCAAGGGAATCGTGGGCCTTGCCTACTGGGAACTGGGTTTTCGAGCTTCTGGTGCATCATCCTGCCGAAGGGCCCGTCAACGACCGCGTCCGC
>Ga0209807_1000328_pt1 | contig 21335 bp, 26 predicted proteins | sample GraSoiAngelo_154_FD_186168 | JGI IMG/M metagenome (GOLD analysis project Ga0209807, IMG submission 186168) | Grasslands soil microbial communities from the Angelo Coastal Reserve, California, USA - 14_1009_13_20cm (SPAdes) (version 2) | ecosystem: Environmental > Terrestrial > Soil > Grasslands ... | reverse complement strand
GCAGCGCGCCGGCGGATCCTTCAGACTTCGCACCCGGATTGATTCGCCTATCCCTTCCCTTTTTCCTTGATCCTTGATCCTTGATCCTCGATCCTGAATAATCCCCGGATGCCGGCCCCGACCGTTCGAATCCTGGGCATCGACCCGGGTTTGCGAGTGACGGGCTTCGGCGTCATTGAGAAAAACGGAGCGAGTCTTTCCTACATCGCCAGCGGCTGCGTCAAGTCCGGCGACGCCGATCTGGCCGACCGCCTGAAGACGATCCTCGCGGGACTGCGAGAAATCATCGGCGAGCACCGCCCCCAGCAGGTCGCGCTGGAGAAAGTCTTCGTCAACGTCAATCCCGCCTCTACGCTCGCGCTCGGCCAGGCGCGCGGCACTGCGATCTGCGCTGCCGTTGACGCGGGCCTGCCGGTCTCCGAGTACACCGCGCTCCAGGTCAAGCAGGCCGTCGTCGGCAACGGCCATGCGAAGAAGGGACAGGTGCAGGAAATGGTGAAGCGGCTCCTCGGGCTCGCCGGCGCGCCCTCCGCAGACGCCGCCGACGCGCTTGCCTGCGCCATTTGCCACGCGCACGGCGGGCAGGGCCTGGGAGCGATCCCGACGCGCGGGTTCCGCGTGAAAAGAGGCAGGCTCGTATGATCGGGCGGCTCGCCGGCGTCCTTCTCGAGAAAAACCCGCCTCAGATCGTGGTGGAAGCGAGCGGAGTCGGCTACGAGGTCGAGGTGCCGATGAGCACTTTCTACAACCTGCCCGCATCCGGCGAGCGCGTCGCCTTGCTCACCCACCTCGTCGTGCGCGAGGATGCGCATCTGCTCTACGGCTTCGGCACCGAGGCGGAGCGCCGCGCCTTCCGGCAGCTGCTGAAAATCAGCGGCGTCGGGCCTCGCATCGCGCTCGCGGTGCTTTCGGGCCTGAGCGTCGCCGAACTGATCGAAGCGGTCGCGATGCAGGAATCGGGACGCCTGGTGAAGATTCCCGGTATCGGCAGGAAGACCGCCGAGCGCCTGCTGCTCGAACTCAAGGGCAAGCTCGGCGCCGATGCGGTGAGCGGGGTTGCCGTGAACCGGCCCAGGCCCGTGGCGAGCGACGTTATGACCGCCCTGCTGGCTCTTGGTTACAGCGACAAGGAAGCGCAGCTCGCGGTGAAGCACCTGCCCGAAGGACTTTCCGTCTCCGAGAGCATCCGGCAGGCGCTGAGATCGTTGTCGAAGACATGAAGCGACGGGCGGTAAGATAGCGCATGGCCATCGAAACCGACCGTCTGATCTCGGCGGCCCCCGTCTCGCCCCAGGAAGAGGCTTTCGAGCGCGCGCTGCGCCCCAAGTCCCTCGCCGAGTACATCGGCCAGGAAAAGATCCGCGGGCAGCTCGCGATCTTCGTCGAGGCCGCGAGGAACAGGAAGGAAGCGCTCGATCATGTGCTGCTCTACGGGCCGCCGGGCCTGGGGAAGACGACGCTCGCGCACATCATCGCGCGCGAGATGGGCGTGAACCTGCGCCAGACCGCGGGACCGGTGCTCGAGCGCCCGGGCGACCTCGCCGCGATCCTCACCAACCTCGAGCCGAACGACGTGCTCTTCATCGACGAGATCCACCGCCTGGCTCCGGTGGTCGAGGAGATTCTCTACCCCGCGCTCGAGGATTACCAGATCGACATCATGATCGGCGAAGGGCCGGCCGCGCGCTCGGTGAAGCTCGATCTGCCGCCTTTCACCCTGGTCGGCGCGACCACCCGCGCGGGCATGCTCACCAATCCGCTTCGCGACCGTTTCGGCATCGTCGCTCGACTCGAGTTCTACACCGAGGGCGAGCTCGAGCGCATCGTCAACCGGTCGGCGGGACTGCTCAAGGTGGAAATCTCGCCCGAGGGCGGGCTCGAGATCGCCAAGCGCTCGCGCGGCACCCCGCGCGTGTCGAATCGCCTCCTTCGCCGCGTTCGCGATTTTGCGCAGGTGCGCGCGAAAGGGTCGATCTCGCGCGAGGTCGCGGACGCCGCGCTGAAAATGCTCGACGTGGACGTTCTGGGCCTGGACGTGATGGACAGGAAGCTCCTCTTTGCGGTGATCGAGAAATTTTCGGGCGGCCCGGTGGGCCTGGAGAACCTCGCGCACGCGATCGGCGAGGAGGCCGACACGATCGAGGATGTGCTCGAGCCCTATCTCATCCAGCAGGGCTATTTGCAGCGCACGCCGCGCGGGCGCGTCGCGACGGTCTCCGCCTACCGCCACCTCGGCCTCACCGCCCCGAAGCAGTCCGATTCCGGGGCGCTGTTCGGACAATGACCGGGCAGGCCGGCCATCCGCCCTTCTCCTGGCCTCTTCGCGTCTACACTCAGCACACCGATGCCGGCGGGGTGGTGTTCCACGCCAACTATCTCTCGTTCATGGAATGCGCGCGCACCGAGCTGCTGCAGTCGCACGGCTTCGACCTTGGCGAGCTCGCCCGCCGGGACCATGTCCTCTTTGTGGTGCATTCGGCGCAAATCGCCTACCATAAGCCCGCGCTGCTGAATGATCTGCTGACCGTGACCGCCCGGGTGAAGCATGTAGGGCGGGCGCGGCTCCAGTTCGACCAGGCGGTGATGCGCAGGGAGGAGGTGCTGGCGAGCGCCGAGTTGACCCTCGCGTGCGTCGGCGCGAAGAGCTACAGGCCCGTCGCTGTGCCTGAGGCGATTCGAAGAAAACTAGAGGGATTGCGATGAACACGACCCAGGATCTCTCGATCCTAGCGATGATCGCGAGCGCGAGCTTGGTCGTTCAGCTCGTCATGCTGCTGCTTATCGTCGTGTCTTTCATGTCCTGGTACTTCATCTTCCTCAAGCTCTTCACCATCGGTCGCGCCCAGCGCAGGACCGAGCAATTCGAGCGCGACTTCTGGAGCGGCTCGGACCTGGCCGAGCTGTTCCAGAGCGCGGTGAACCACCGGCATTCGACCGGGAGCCTCGAGCGGATTTTCGAGGCCGGGTACCGCGAGTTCCAGAAATTGAAGAACCAGCGCGGCGTTGCCGACCCGAGCCTCATGGTGGATGGGGCGCGCCGCGCGATGCGCGCGACCTACCAGCGCGAGATGGACCGCCTCGAGTCGAGTCTCGCCTTCCTCGCCTCGGTCGGTTCGGTGAGCCCCTACGTCGGGCTGCTCGGCACCGTATGGGGCATCATGCACGCGTTCCGCGGCCTCGCCAACATGGCGCAGGCGACCCTGGCCGCAGTCGCCCCTGGGATCGCCGAGGCCCTGGTCGCGACCGCGATCGGCCTGTTCGCGGCCATACCTGCCGTAGTGGCCTACAACCGCTTCTCGCACGACGTCGATCGCCTCGCCGTGCGCTTCGAGAGCTTCATGGAGGAGTTCTCCAACATCCTGCAGCGGCAGGCGCAGGCGAGGCTCGTGGGCGCGTACGAAGCGAAGGGGGCCTGAGGCCGTGCGCTCGCGCCGCCTGATGAACCAGATCAACATCGTCCCGTACGTGGACGTGATGCTCGTGCTGCTGGTGATTTTCATGGTCACCGCGCCGCTCGTGAACCCGGGCGTGATCGACCTTCCGAGCGTGGGCAAGTCCTCGCAGCCGCCGGCCTCGCCGCTCGAGGTGATCGTGCGGCGCGATCAGTCCCTGATGCTGCGCGAGCGCGACAAGGGCAGGGCGGACGAGCGCGCGGTGACGGCGGCGCAGCTGGTGGCCGCATTGCGCGAGAGGCAGAAGAAGAGCCCCGATCAGCCGGTCGTGATCTCCGCGGACAAGGACGTGCGCTACGAGGCGGTGCTCAAGGTGATGGACGAGCTGCAGCGGCAGAACATCAGGCGCGTCGGACTCCTCGTAAAGCCCGCGACATGAGCTACGCGATCGCGGCGGACGAGCCGAGCGGCTTCGCTCCGGCGGCGCTGTCGGCGCTGGTGCACGGCGTGCTCCTCGCCGTGCTCGTCTTCGGCCTGCATTGGCAGTCCAGGCACCCCGACGCCGTCGAGGTCGAGCTGTGGAGCCAGCTGCCGGAAGTCGAGCCGCCCCGGGTCGAGCCCAAGCCCGAGATCAAGCCGCAGCCGAAGCCGGAGCCCAAGATCGAGCAGAAGCAGTCGAAGCCCGACATCGCGATCGAGCGTGAAAAAAAGAAAGCAAAGAAGGAAGAGCCGCCGGTCAAGTTCGATATGACCCAGCGCCTCCGGGAGCAGCTCGCTCAGGAGCAAAAGGCGCTGCGGGACAGCGAGCGCAAGGACGTCCTCAAGCAGTTCACCTCACCACCTACGGCAGGGTTGCCGGACGCGGGCTACATCGACAAGATCCGGGCCAAAATCAAGACGAACATCATCCCGCCGTCCGAGATCAAGGGAAACCCGCAGGTGGTCTTCAACATCGTGCAGCTGCCCACGGGCGAGGTGCTCTCGGTGCGCCTGGTCAAAACGAGCGGCAATGCGCTCCTGGACTCCGCCGTCGAACGGGCCATTCTGAAGAGCTCCCCGCTGCCGAAGCCCGATCGACCCGAGCAATGGTTGCGCGAGTTCAATATCAGCTTTAGACCCCTGGAATGAGCCCGCGGACGTTTGCCGCGCTCCTTGCGGCGATCCTGCTCCTCGCGGGGCCAGCCCGGGCGCAGCTCACCATCGAGATCATCGGGGGCGGCGCCAATCAGATTCCCATCGCGGTGCTTCCGTTCGCGGGGGAGTCGATGCTGCCGCAGAGCATCACGGAAATCATCGAGCAGGACCTCTCGCGCAGCGGCCGCTTCCGCGCGATATTCGTCGGAGGGGTCAATACTCCTCCCACCGAGATCGCCCAGGTCGATTTCCCCGAATGGAAGAGCCGCCTCGCCGACGCCATGGTCATCGGGCAGGCGCAGCGCCTTCCCGACGGAAAACTCGAGGTGCGCTTTCGCCTGCTCGATGTGATCAAGCAGTCCCAGATCGGCGGCATCGCGTTCACCCTCACCGCCGCGCAGACCCGGCTCACGGCCCACAAGATCGCCGATTTCATCTACGAGAAGATGACCGGCGAGCGCGGCGTGTTCAGCACGAGAATCGCCTATATCGTCAAGCAGGGTCCGCGCTATGAGCTGCGCGTCGCGGACGCGGACGGGCAAAACGCCCAGTCGATCCTGATCTCCTCCGAACCGATCATGTCGCCCGCCTGGGCGCCCGACGGAACCCGAATGGCCTATGTCTCGTTCCAGAACAAGAAGCCGATCCTGTTCGTGCAGAGCCTCAGCGCGAGCAAGCAGCCCGCGCCGGTCGCGAACTACAGGGGCTCGAACAGCGCCCCGGCCTGGTCGCCGGACGGCAAGCAGCTCGCGGCGGTGCTCACCAAGGACGGAACCTCCCAGATCTACCTGATGAGCCCCGACGGCGGCAACCTGCGGCGCCTCACGGTTTCCCAAGCCATCGATACGGAACCATTTTTCACCCCGGACGGTCAATCGATTTATTTCACCTCCGACCGAGGGGGCAGCCCGCAGATTTACCGCATGCCGGCGAGCGGGGGGGAGCCCGTGCGCATGACCTTCGAAGGCGATTACAATGTATCCCCGCGCGTCAGCCCGGACGGCAAGATCCTCGCGTATATTTCCCGGGTCAACGGGCGTTTCCAGCTGATGGCTATGGACCTGGAGAGCAAGCAGATCCAGACCCTGACGGACGGGCTACGCGACGAGTCTCCGAGCTTCGCGCCGAACGGGCGCATCATCCTGTATGCGACCGACATCGACGACCGCGGGGTGCTCGCGGCGGTGTCGAGCGACGGCCGCTTCAGGCAGCGGCTGGGGATCCAGGCGGCGGACGTGCGCGAGCCGTCCTGGGGGCCGTTTTTGGGTAACTGACGGCCGCGACGGAGTGCCGTCCGCGGCCGCAACTTAGGGGAGCACCCGGGGAGAAACCCTCCTCGTTTTCTAGAGCACTCGAAAGGAGGTCGTCAATGAAGAAGGCATTGTTTTCCGCTCTGACCGTGGCGCTGCTCTACGGATGCGCCAGCACGCCCGTCGAAACCGAAAAGCCCGCGGCGTCGGGCGCCGAGCCGGCTCAAGGGCTGCCGGTGTCGCCGCCGCTCGCGGCGCGCCCGGGCCAGCCTGCCGCGCAAATCGACTTGTCGAAGCGCTCGGTTTTCTATGATTACGACAAGTACGACATCAAGGACGAGTACCGCCCGGTGCTGCAGGCCCACGGCAAGTATCTCGCCGAGAATCGCGGCAAGAAGATGCTCATCCAGGGCAACTGCGACGAGCGCGGCAGCCGCGAATACAACATCGCGCTCGGGCAACGCAGGGCCGAAGGGGTGAGGCGCATGCTCGTGCTGATGGGCGCGACCGAAAAACAGGTCGAGCCGGTCAGCCTCGGCGAGGAAAAACCGCGCTGCAGCGATCACAGCGAAGGATGCTGGTCGCAGAACCGCCGCAGCGACATGCTCTACAGCGGCGAATACTAAGATCCGGCTGAGAAATGAGCCTACTGTCATCCTGAGCGAAGCGAAGGATCTGCTTTTGTTTTGTACAGTCGAAAGCAGATTCTTCGGGCTGCGCCCTCAGAATGACAACTCATTAGACGGACTCTAAGGCGATGCGGCTGAGGATCACGCTTGCGCTATGGGCCGCGCTCCTGGCGGGCGCGGCCCACGCGGCGCTTTTCGACGACGACGAGGCGCGCAAGCAGATCTTCCAGCTGAAAAACCAGGTCGAGGCGCGCCAGAAGGCGATCGAGGAGCGTCTTTCCGCGATCGACGCGCGGCTCGGGCAGCTGGATTCCTCCGGGCAGAACCGGGTCGTCGATCTCGCCCAGCTGATCGAATCGCTGAGGCAGGACGTCGCGAAGCTGCGCGGGCAGATCGAGGTGCTCTCGAATCAGACCGAGACCCTGGAGCGGCGCCAGAAGGATCTCTACGTCGACCTCGACAACCGCCTGAGAAAGCTCGAGCAGACGCAATCGCAGCTGCAGGACAAGCTGAGCCAGGGCGAGCGCAGCGCCGCCGCCGAAAAACAGGCGTACGAGCTGGCGCTCAACCAGTTCAAGCTCGGCAACTATCAGCTCGCCATCACGAGCTTCCAGAATTTCATGACAAATTTCGCGAGCAGCGAGCTCCTGCCGTCGGCGCAGTACTGGATCGGCAACGCGTACTACGCGATGCGCGACTACAAGTCAGCCATCGCCGCCCAGCAAAAAGTGGTCAAGCTCTGGCCGGAGAATTCCAAGGCGCCGGATGCGCTGCTCAACATCGCGAGCTCCCAGGGGGAGCTGGGACAGAGCCCCGCCGCGCGCGAGACGCTGCGCGCCCTCGTCAAGAAATATCCCTCCAGTCCGGCGGCCGAGCAGGCGAAGCAGCGCCTCGCGACAAAAAGCAAGTAGCACCGGCGGACTGCCTCTCCGGCCGCCGTATCCCTTCGACGCACCGTGACGGCATCCAACCCGGCAGCGCTCGCCTCGGCGGTGGTGTGGGGGGCCTTTGCGCTCGCTTTCCTCTTCGGCGCGGTGGGCAACAAGACGCACTTCTGCACCATGGGAGCGGTGTCGGACGTGGTCAACATGGGCGACTGGAACCGCATGCGCATGTGGCTGCTCGCCATCGCCGTGGCGACCGCGGGCGCAGGCGCCTTGCAGCTCGCGGGGCTCGTCGACCTGTCGAAAACGATCTACACCGTGCCCCGGTTCACTTGGCTCTCCTACATCCTCGGCGGATTGCTGTTCGGGATCGGCATGACGCTCGGCTCCGGCTGCGGCTCGAGGACGCTGATCCGCATCGGCACGGGCAACCTCAAGTCGCTCGTCGTCGCGATCGTGCTCGCGATCACCGCCTACATGACGCTGAAGGGGATCCTCGGAGTGTTTCGCGTGGCGGCGCTCGACTCCGTGAGCGCGACGCTCGCCGGCGAGCAGGATCTCGCGTCCGTCCTCGCCCGGTCGTTCGGCTTCGACAAGCGCGCGGTGCTTTCCGGGGTCGGGCCCGCGATCTCGCTCGCGCTCCTCGTGTTCGTCTTCAAGGCGCGCGAATTCCGCACATTCGACAACGTCCTGGGCGGAGTGGTCGTCGGCCTCGTCGTCGTCGGGGGCTGGTATCTGTCGGGGCACGTTGGGCACCTCGCCGAGGATCCGGCCACGCTCGAGGAAAAATTCCTCGCGACGAACTCCGGCCGCGCAGAGTCGCTCTCCTTTGTCGCGCCGCAGGCCTACTCGCTCGAGCTTCTCATGCTCTGGAGCGACAAGAGCCGCGTGGTGACCTTCGGGATCGCGTCGGTGCTCGGGATGTTCGCAGGCTCGCTCGCCTGGTCGCTCGCGACCCGCTCGTTCCGGTTGGAGAGCTTTCGCGACGCCGAGGACCTGATCAATCACCTCGTCGGCGGCGCGCTGATGGGTTTCGGCGGTGTGCTCGCGCTCGGCTGCACCATCGGCCAGGGAGTATCGGGCCTGTCCACGCTCGCGCTCGGCTCGTTCCTCGCGTTTTTCGCCATCATCGCCGGCGCGGCGCTCACGATGAAGATCCAGTACTGGCGGCTGATGCGGCAAACCTGAGCGCGAAATCGTCGCATGAGCGCGCATTGTCGTTGACGCTCGCTCGCGCGACATAATAGAATCGCGCTCCTTTGCGGGCCGTTAGCTCAGGTGGTAGAGCAGCGGACTTTTAATCCGTTGGTCGCAGGTTCGACTCCTGCACGGCCTACCAGACTTATTTTGTGCGGGACCGGGGCGTAGACCGGCCTTCGGTAATTCACCCAATTAGGACACTACCTGCGCGCCGTGGCAGGTGGATTCGGCTCGGTGATGATCCTTCCGATTCCATGGCATTTCGGGCACGCCTGCTGAATCGAGAAAAACCCCTGCTGCATGCGCACCTGGCCGTGCCCATCACAGGTCGGGCAGGTTTGTGGCTTGGTCCCGGGTTCCGCGACCGAATCCGAGCGGCCGCGGCGCGCTGGGTTGAAAACTCCCGAGCGGCTGTAACGGTCATAAGCGGCACGCTTGTTGACGTCGGCCAGAATCTCGTACGCCTCTTTGGCCTCCTTGAACAGCTCTTCGGCTTTGGGATTATCCGGATTGCGATCCGGATGATGCTTCATGGCGAGCCGCCGATACGCGTTCTTTATGGCTTCCTCATCGGCGTCGCGGTTGACACCCAGCATTTCGTAGTAGTCACGCTTTGCCATTCCAAGCCGATTCCTTGCTCCCCCCTTCTTTCTTTTTATGCAGGTATCATATTAGGTCAACGTGACATTGAGTCAAGTCCTTTGCTGCGGAAGAATGGGTAGAGAGAACTAGCAATCAAGCGCGCGGTCCGGAGCGGCGCAGCGACGTCGAGCGCAGCAAACGACCCTGAGGGTCCCGGCAGCCGGACGCTATCCAGCCATCTCCTCGGCGAGGCTTTCGGTCTGCCGGGGCACCTCGGCCTCGGCTAGCGTGCGCAGGCGCAAGAGCGGAGACGCCCAGGCCACCAGGGGCACCAGCGCGATCGCGCCGAGACCGGCGAGGAGCAAGGTCGCCCGCAACCCCGCATGCTCGGCGATCCAGCCGCCGGCCAAACCGCCGAAAGGCGCAGTCGCCACCGTGAGGCAGATCATCGTCGCCGTGACGCGCCCGAGCAGAGGATCCGGGGTCACCGCCTGACGCAGCGTCAGGTAGTTGATGAAGAACACCATGCCGCTGAAGTCGAGCACGAACAGCCCGAGGCCGAACACTGCCGAGGCGGTGAACTCGCCGCGCGACGCGCAAGCGAGCAGCAACCATCCGGCTCCCGTTCCCAGCAGGCCGGCGAGCATGGTGGGACCGAAGCCCAGACGTCGGTTGAGGTGCCCGATGGCGGCCGCGGCGCTGAGCGAGCCGATGCCGGCGAGCATCCACAGCGCGCCGACGTGCCCGGCGCTGAAACCGAGCTCGCGCGCCGCGTACAGCACCACGATCGCAAGCGACGCATGCCGGAAAATCTGCCACACCGCGATCGCCCAGGCGAGGGCGCGCAGCACGGCGTTGCGCCAGATCGCGGACAAGCCTTCGCGAATCTCCGCAGCGACGCTCGAGGCGCGCATCTTGGGCGCGTCGTTGGGCCCGGAACGGATGCCGCGCAGAATCCAGGCCGAAACGAGGAACGACAGCGCATCGAGCAGTATCGCGAACGGCGCCGTGAGCCACTGGATCAGCGCACCGGCGATTCCGGGACCGATGAGCTGCGCGGCGGAATCGCTCACCCCGATCTTGGCGTTCGCCTCGACGAGGTTGCCGCGGCCGACCCTCTCGGTCATGAACACCTGGTAAGCCGGCCAACCGCAGACGGTTCCGAGCCCGACGAGGAACCCGACCGCAAAGAGCACGCCCATCGAGAGCACGCCGAGCCACGCGCACAGCGGCACCGTGAGCAGGGCCAGGGCGCGCGCAACGTCCGACCACACGATGATCGGAAGCTTGGGCGCGCGGTCCACCAGCACGCCGGCGAACAGGCCGAAGAGCGCGAACGGCAGCGCCTCGAGCGCCGTGAGGACGCCCATCTCGAGCGGCGTCGCATCGAGCAGCAGGGCCCCGGTGAGCGGCAGCGCGAGAAAGGTGATCTGCCCGCCGAAGTGGGTGATGGTGAGCGAGGTCCACAGCCGCACGAAATCGCCGTGGCGCCACAGCCCGTCGAACACTCGGGCGAGATTCAGTCGTCGAAGCAAGTTTGCCATTGTCTTTCCGTCGCCTGTTGCGCGAAGCGGAAACGACTTTGGCTGATCGGCCGATTCGTCCCGCCTCGAAACGCGGCGGGCGATCGGCCCGCGGGTCAGTCTTTGCCGCCGATGAACGGCAAGCCGGCGTAACGCACGCTGTCCGCGCCACGCGCCATGCCGCCGCGAAAGCGGCGGGAGGGATTTGGATTCGCGTGAGGGTCCATATGTCGTTCGTCGAATTGCGGTGGACTGCGCGAAGTATAACCGACGCGTGCACGATCCGCCTAGAGCGGGATCTCCTTGTCCGCCCGTCGCTTGTCCGCGTCTGTGCTCACGTCCAGGCGTCCGCGGTCCCTCAGGAAACCGATCAGGGCGTCGAGCGCCTCCTCTCCGGAACGGGTGCTCCTCGCATAGGCGCGGTCCACCGAAAGCAGCGTGTCGAACAAGAGTTCCGGGTCGACCCTCGCCTGCATCGCCCGCAGGTCACCCTCGAGGACGGTGCGCTCGGCTGCCAGCGCCGCAACGCGCACCGTATGCAGCTCTTCGGTGGCGCGCCGCCTGGCTTCGAGCATCGCGTACAGGGCGATCAGCATCAGCGACCAGGTAGCGGCGCCGGAAAAACTGTAGGCGATGCGGTGAAGATCGCCCGAGTACATCGCCATTTCGGCTTCTTCGATCGGCAGGCCGAGCGGCCGGATCAGGAGTTGAGTCACCGCTTCCATCAGCGCTGTCCCCGCGATGGCCGCTACGAGCACCGCGATCGCCATCCGCGGCCCCGGGCCGAGAATGCCGGCGAGCCGGTTTTCGGTGGCGATAGCGCTGAGGATCGCCGCCAGGCCGATTACAAAGCACGTGATGACTTCGCCGACCAGAGCGCCGTGGTGTAATGCGGGATCGACTGCGAGCTTGAAGAACGCGCCGCTGAGGGGAACCGCCGCGCTGAACGTCAGAACGATGCACAGGTGGCGCTTGCCGAACCCCCTGAACCATCCGCGGCTCGCTGCGCGGTTTTCAACAGCGCTCGGTGCGGAAAGCACGCTGCTCATGATCGCTCTTCGCCGCGGATCCACGGCAGCCTGATGGTGGCGAGGACGCCGCGCGGCGAGTTGGCTTCGAAGCGCAGCGTCGCCCGCTCGCCGTATTGAGCGCCGAGCCGCGCCCGTATGTTGGCCAGCCCCACTCCCGAGCCTGAAGCCGCGGCGAATCCGCGCCCGGTATCGGCGACCGATAGCACCAGCGTTTCGCCTTCGCGGGCGGCTGCGAGGCGGATCGCGCCGCCTTCTGCGAGCGGCCCGATGCCGTGCTTGATGGCGTTCTCGACGAGGGTCGCGAGCATCATCGACGGAACGCGGGCCTGGAGCAGCGGCGCCGGCACGTCGATCGAGCTCTCCAGCCGCGCGCCCATGCGGATCTTCTGTACGCCCAGGAAAGCGGAAACGAGCTCGATCTCGTCGGCGAGAGAAGCGTCGTGGTCGCGCATCCTCGGCAGCGCCGCGCGCAGGTACCGGGCAAGCTGCGCGAGCATGGTGCGCCCCGCGCCGACGTCGCTCTGGCAGAGGCGCCGCACGTTGGAGAGGGTATTGAACAGGAAATGCGGCTCGATCTGCGCCTGCAGCAGGCACAGCCGCGTCTCGAGCTGCTGCTTCTCGAGCGCCGTGCGCTGCAGCTCTGCGGCGTTCACCTGCTCGCGCACCGCGCGCGTGTGCAGATAGAAGACGTAGCCGGCGACCAGCGCCGCAGCAGGAACGAACCAGCTGATGAACGAGCTGACGATGAACGCCGGTCCGTCCGCGGCAGGCGTCGCCCCGATCGCATAACGAGTGACGGAGGCGACCAGGCAGCCGGCCACCGCCGCGGCGACAGCGAGGACCGGGTTCAACCTGCCCGCGCGCCCCGCCGCGTTCAGCACCACGAGCGCGGTGATCAGCACCGTGACGCCCATCACCATGAATATCGGGATGCGCACCAGCCAGGAGAGCACCATGTCGCGGCCGCTGCCGAACACGCCCACATGAGGGGAGAGCATCGATTCCAGGGAGGTCAGCGCGCAAAACGCCAATACCAACGCCAGCGCGCTCCAGGAGAGCCCGTCGATCAGCGCGGGAGTGCGCTTACATCTGGCGGAAGCGATGGACATAGGCGTCACTGACGGCGAGCAGCTCGTCGCGTCGCTTCAGGCGCACCTGGGTGTGGCCGCGCAGGTCGCGCACCACGCCGGCGATGGCGTGAACGTTGACGATGGTCGAGCGATGAATCTGCCAGAAGGAGGAAGGATCCAGCTCGTCGCAAAGCTCCTTGATGGGCTTGCGGATCAGCGATTCCTCCGCGGCGGTGACGACGCGCGTATACTTGCTGTCGGCCTGGAAATAGCACACGTCGTCCACGGTGATGACGCGCACGGCCGGGCCGTGCGACGCGTTGATCCAGCGCAGGAAGCCGCGCTGCGGGGCGGCGAGCTCGCGCAGCAGCCCTTCGATCGCAGGCGCGGGCCTGCCGACGCGCTCCTTCAAGCGCGCCACGGTCGTGGCGAGCCGCGCCGCATCGGCGGGCTTGAGCACGTAGTCCGCGGCTCCCTGCTCGAACGCGGCAAGGGTGTGCTGGTCGTAGGCCGTCACGAACACGATGTGGCAGCGGCCGCTCAGCTGCCGCGCCACCTCGAGGCCGGTAAGCCCGGGCATCTGGATGTCGAGGAACAGCACGTCGGGCGCGTGCGCCTCGACTTCCCGCAGGGTCGCGATGCCGTCGCCGGTCTGCGCGACGACGTCGAGCTCAGGCCAGAGGGAGCCGAGCAGCTCGGCGAGCTCCTCGCGCAGCAGCGGCTCGTCCTCGGCGATGATGGCGCGTGGTCTGGGCAGCACGTCGTTGCGGCCGCTGGGGCTCCGGCCGCTATGTTCGCATGCAGCGGGCGCCGTTGCCAGCTGGCGTGTGGCGTGCATCGCGATCCGACGGGAGTCAGAGCGCCCTGGGGGCGGGGCAATTCTGGATCGCCACGGTCTGCTGTGCCTGCAGATCCTCCCTTTTTGCGACGATGACGACGCGCTCGACGTGCTGCGACGCGAGCTCGCGCTCGGCGCCGCCGACTATCGAAGCGTTCACCGCCATCATGGCCGCCCCGTTCACGGCGATCGCAAAGCCCAGCGCCATCAGACGAATTCCGCGTTTCATGGAAAATCTCCCTTCATTCACGCCTGCACATTAAGGGCGTCGAGCACGCCCGGCAACGGCCATGCGACGAAACGCCCCCTCGCGCGAACGAAACGCCTCCTTGGCCGACGAACGATTGTTATGATTGCGGAATCGAAGCTCCCGGCCTATCCGATTCTTGCCATGTCAACGGCGGCAATGCGACCGGATAAGGGGTGCGCCGGAACACCGGCGCGCTTACGGGGCTAGAACGTGTAGGCGAGGCCCAGCGAAATCACGGGGTAATACTTGTAGCTGTGAAGGCTTTCGTCGAGCCTGGCTTGCTCGGCTCGCGCGTCGCTTTGCGCCTGTGCGCATTCCGGGGGGGTCGCCAAGGGGCCGCAGGTTACGTCGATCTTGGACTTCGGGCTGCCCTGGAACATGACGCCCGCGTCGAAGATCAGGGACAGGCCGCTCTTCATCGCGCGCCCGTAGCCGATGCCGAAGTAAGGCGCCGCCTTGTTGAAATCCACCGCAGCGTCGAGCGATTCGATTTGCGCGGTACTGTACGGGATGCCGTTGATCGTGTAGAAGCCGTTCGTCGGCAGTCCCTTGAGCGTGAGCTTGTTCCCGTTGAACATCGCTCCCGCGCTGATGCGGAAATTGTTCGCGAAGGGAAACCAGTCCCCCATCAGCGACGCCGTCCGCAGCTTCAGCTTCATGTCGTAGTCGATATTGTCGTAAGTGCTCGTCTGCTTGAAGTTGTAGGCGTCCGCATTGAGGCGCACTCCGACGCGCTGTCCGAAAGCGTGCGACAGCTCGACTCCTCCGCCGAGCGTGCCGCCGCGAAGGCCGAGCGAGGTGTCCGCTGAGGCAATGCCGGGAACAGCCAGGAGCGGCAATAGCGAGGCGGTGACAAATAATTTCCGCATCATCGTCTCCTTTCGGGAGGCAGGCGCCCATCTTATAGCAGTCGCCTCCGGCAGCCACGAGCATTGCGTCACACCGCGGTCGCGATAGATTCGCGCTATTTTCCCCCGTCCGCGCGCCGTTTCGATCTCGGATCGATGGCTTTCTCGAAGAAATGGCTGAGCGGATCGGACGCGTACTCCCCGAACGGTCCGCGCTCGGCGTATCCCGCACGACGGTACAGGGCGAGCGCCGCCGCCTGGTGGATTCCGGTCTCGAGGCGCATCCGCGCTAGGCCCTCGCGCGAAGCCTCCTCCTCGATGCGCTCGAGGATCGCGCGCCCCAGTTTCTGCCCGCGGGCCGCGGGATGCACGAACATGCGTTTCACTTCGCCGTAGCCGGTCGGGTCGATGCGCAGCGCGCCGCAGCCGACGGCTTCGCCCCCGCGCCGCGCGACGAAGAAGCGGATGTCGGGCGCGCACAGCGTGTCGATGTCGAGGATGTGGTTGCTTTCCGGAGGGTAGAGCGACTCGAGATAGGCGTCGAGCGCGGCGAGGAGCCGCATCACGTCGTCCTGGCGCGGGCTTTCGAGCCGGATGGCGGCCACCGATCCGCTTCGCCGGGATATCATGGCCGCTCCTTTCGTCCAGACGCGGGGTTTTTCGACATGCGATCGCGCAAGCCTTGCTTCTTTTCCTGCACCCTGGTGTCCGCAATGCTTTGCGTCCCTCTTGCAGCCACCGCCGCGGAACCACCCTGGATCGAGGCGAGCGACCGCAACTCCGCGATCGTAATCGAGATGGAGGGCGCTTTCCACCCCGAGTTTGCGTCGGAATTGGGCGTCGATCGCTTCGATACCGCCGTGCTCGACCTCGATCCGGAGAATGCGAAGCGCTATGACGCTGCGGCGGGACGCGTGCTGGAGCTGCTGTCGGCGAGGCGAAAAACGGAATCCGATGCGAAAGTGCGGCAGGACCTCGACATCCTCGTCGACGCGGTCGAGAGCCGGCGACGCACCATCGCGCTCGAGCATCGCCTCCTCATCCCTTACTTCGACCTGCCCAGGCACATTTTCGAGGGGCTCAAGGCCGTGCTCGACGCGCGCAACGGCGAGTCGCGGCGGAAGAGCGCCTTGCAGCGCCTGCGACGCTACGCCGGAATCGAGGCGGGCAGCCAGCCGCTCGCCGAGCTCGCGCGCGCACGCGCGAGCGAGCGCTTCGGAACTGCGAAGCTCGTCTGGCCCTACGAAGGACAGGTGCGCCAGAATCTCGATAACTCCGAGCGCTACATCGCGGGGATCGCCGAGCTGTTTCGCTCGAGCGGACTGCGCGACTGGGAGGCGGCGCACGCCCGGCTCGCGGCGCAATTGCGCGACTACTCCGAATGGGTGAAGACCGCCGTCCTTCCGCGCGCGCGCAAAGAGCACATGCTGCCGCGCGAGCTGTACGCCGACCGCCTGAAGAACGCCGGGGTCGACCTGGAGCCCGAACAGGCGATCTCGATGGGCGCGTTCGCGTTCACCGAGATTCGCGACGAGGCGGCGCGCCTCGCCGGCCGCATTGCGCGCGAGGGGAATTTCGCGTCGGCGGACTACCGCGACGTCATCCGCGAGCTGAAGCGCAGCCCGGTGCCGCGCGATCGGATCCTCGCGCTCTACCGCGATCGCCTCAAGGCCATCGAGGAGATCGTGGCGCGCGAGCGGATCATCAGCCTGCCGCAGCGCGCAGCCTCCATCCGGCTCGCGAGCGAGGCGGAATCGGCCGCCCTGGCTGCGCCCTTCATGAATCCGCCCCGGCTCGTGGGCAACCGCGGCGAGGTGGGAGAGTTCGTCCTGCCGCTGCAGAATCCCAATGCGAAATCCTCCGATCCGGTCGATGATTTCACCGCCGAGGCGGCGGCGTGGACGCTGACGGCGCACGAAGCGCGGCCCGGCCACGAGCTGCAGTTCGCGGCGATGGTCGAGGGCGGCGTTTCGCTCGCCCGCGCGGCATTCGCCTTCAACAGCACCAACGCGGAGGGCTGGGGCCTCTACGCCGAGAGCGTGATGATTCCCTACTTTCCTCCGGAAGGGCAGTTGTTCTCGCTTCAGCTTCGCCTTCTGCGGGCCGCGCGCGCGTTCCTCGACCCGATGGTCAATCTCGGCAGGATGACCCCCGACGAGGCCAAGCGATTTCTCATGCGCGAGGTCGCCCTTTCCGAACCGTTCGCGCAGCAGGAGGCGGACCGCTACGCATTCAGGATGCCCGGCCAGGCGGTCTCCTACTTCTACGGTTACTCGCGGCTGCGGGAGCTGCGGCTCAAGGCGGAGCTCGCGCTCGGGCCGCGCTTCGAGCAGCGCAAGTTTCACGACCTCGTGATCGCGCAGGGCCTCCTGCCGCCCAAGCTGCTCGAGCAGGCGGTCATGCAAGAGATCGAAGGCACGCGATGATTTTTCCTGGAGACGAGTCTAGCGCCTCCTGCGCATAGCGGTCCGCGAGGCGGTTCAGGCCCGCCAATATCGACAGCGACACCGCGACGGCGGCGATCGCCGCCGCCAAACGTTCCCGTTTACCGGCAGCTCCCATGGCGTAACCTCTTACAATGGTTTAGACGGTTACAGGTTAATGTGGCACAATGTAACTTGTCAAGGCTTATTTGAAGGTTACACGAAGGTTAGACTATGGCCGGATCGACCGCCTTTCAGCGCGCGAGGGGCAAGCCCTACGCGGAAACGTTTCGCTGCCCGGGGGGCGCCTTGTGCCTGGATTTCTGCAATTCCGGCCAGAGCGCGAGGGGGCCCTCGGGCGCCGAGTGGATCGCGGGCTTTCCCGAGCTCATCGACTGGCTCGAGGCCGCGGAGGCGATCACCCGGGGCCAGGCGGCGCGGCTGCGCCGGGCCGCGGCGGCATCGCCCCGCGCAGCAGCCCAGGTATGGGGCCGGGCGATCAAGTTCCGCGAAGCCTTGTTCCGGGTCCTGAATGCCGGGGCCGAAGGCGGCGCGATCGCGCGCGAGGATCTCTCCATCATCGAGGCGGAGCATGCGCGCGCGGTGTCGTTCGCCCGGCTCGCGTGGACCGGAGACGGGTACAGCTGGTCGCTGGATCCTTCGGCCGAATCGCTCGACGCCGCGCTGCAACCCCTGGTCGAATCGGCGGTGAGCCTGCTTACGTCGGCGAAGATGGAACGGCTGCGCCGCTGCGGAAATTCAACCTGCTACTGGCTGTTCATCGACGAGACCAAGAACCACAGCCGGCGCTGGTGCGAAATGTCGAGCTGCGGGAATATCGTGAAAGTGCGCCGCCACCGCGAGAAGGCGCGCAGCGCCGCGCACTGAAATCAGGCCGAGCGGCTCAAGCGGATCACCCACAAGCGGGCGAGGGCGGCGGCCCCGTCCACTCCTTGCACCGACTTGAGAACCTGGATCGCTTTCGGATTCTGGCCCGCCAGGTGGTAGGCGTACCCCAGCTGGAGCTTCGCGTGATCCAGCCGCCTGAAGGCCTTTGCATCGCGAATCCCCTTCTCCATCAACGCGAGCCCCGATTCCGCCTTGCCGAGCAGGACGTAATTGAGACCCTCGTTGAAGAGCGCTCTGCCGTCCTTGCCGGCCGCCGACTGCGACTCGTCGCTGCGTGCGAGCGCTTTCTTGTCCTCGGCGAGGTTCCTCGCCGCCATGTCCTTCAAGCGTTTGTGCCGCGCGGCTTCGGGTCCGGTGCCCAGAACGCCGGACGCGTAGCCCTTGTCGATGATCCTCACCGCCTCCATCGGGAATCCTTCCTGAAGCGCGAGCTGCGCCGCGTCCAGGTACTCGTCGGCGCTGCGCATCGTGCCGGTCTCGAGCTTGACGCGAGCGAGATCGAGCGCGAGCCGCTCGGAAAACCCGGGACGCGTCGCGATGCTGTAGATGACGCTCAGCCAGTAATCGCGCTTCGGGTAGTGGGCGACGAGCATCTCCATCGCCTTGCCGTAACACGCGGCGTCCTTGATCTGCGAGCAGGAGTTCGCGAGCAACTGCAACTGTTCCTCGGTGGGCGCCTTGTTCTCCCGTTCCTCGGTTTCGAGATCCTTCATCAGCTCCTTGGCCGCGCCCGCGAAGTCGTTGCCGAGGTAGAGCGCCTGGACGTAAATCGTGCGCATCGACTTCTCCGTGCCGCCGTCCCTGAAGTAGCGCGCCGCCAGCTCGGCGGTTTTTGCGTAATTCTTCATGAGATAGTACTGACTGGCGGCGGCTGCGAAGAACTGCCGCCTTTCCCCCTCGGGCGAAGCCGGCGAGGTCGCGACGTTCTCGAAGGCGCGGGCCGCCGTGGTCGGGTCCCCCGCCGCCGCCGCGGCCTGCCCCAGGACGCGCTCGATGAGGTAGTTCTCGTACGGCGTCCTGTCGCCGACGGCCTGCGCTTCGCGCACCTTGGCGAGCGCTTCCTTGCCCTTTTTGGATTTCAGCAGCTCGATCGCGGCCTGGATGGGCTTGCCGATCTCGGGCCGCACCGTCTGGCCGCCCGCGCCCGGCTCCTGCGCGAGCGCGCTCGCGGCGAACAAGGCGATCCAGCAAAAGCGAACGATGCAGAGGCACACGCGCATAAGGCTTGCGGTTCGGTGCTTTCAGCGCAAGAACTGCTCGTTGCCGATCAGGCCGATTTTTTTCAGCCCCAGGCGCTGCGCCGAAGCCATGACCATCGCCACGCTCTCGTACTTGACCAGCTTGTTGGGGCGCAGATGAATCTCCGGCTGTTCCGGCATTTCGGCCGCCGCGCGCAACCGCGCCTCGAGCTCCTGGCGATCCGGCACGACCCGTCCGTTCCAGATCAGGGTGCCGTCGAAATCGATCTCGATGGTCACCACCTCGGGAGGGACCAGCGGGGGCGGTGGAGTGCCGACGGGCATGTTCAATTTGACCGCGTGCGTCTGGATGGGAATCGTGATGATGAGCATGATGAGCAGGACCAGCATCACGTCGATCAACGGGGTGGTATTGATGTCCACCATCACGTCCGGGTCCTGCGTTCCGCTTCCGGATCCGATTTTCATGGCCATGAGCGTGTCACTCCTGCCGCGAGCCGGCCCGCGGCGGCGGCTCGGTGATGAAGCCGATCTTCAGGATCCCGATGCGCTGGCACGCGAACACCACCCTGCCGATGGATTCGTAGCGCGCCTCCTTGTCGCCGCGAATGTGGATTTCCGGCTGGGGCTGCCGCACCGCGACTTCCCTCAGCCGGGCGAGCAGCGCTCCCTCCTCCGCGACGAGCTGGTTGTTCCAGAACACGTCGCCGTCCTTGTTGACGGCGATGACGATGTTCTCGGGCTTGGTCTGCGTCGGCAGATTCCTTTCCTTCGGCAGCTCGACGGGCACGCTCTGGATGACCACCGGGATGGTGATGAGGAAGATGATCAGCAATACGAGCATCACGTCCACGAGCGGGGTCGTGTTGATATCCGCGACGAGATCGTCTTCGGCGTCCGGGTTGCCGACGGTCATGCTCATGATTCGGAGTCCGCGCGTGTGCGGCCGCCGCGGCCCAGCAGCGACATGTGGACGCCTCCGCCGAAGTGTCGGATGAACTCCATCGCCACCCGGTTGCGGCGGACCAGCCAGTTGTAGCCGAGCACCGCCGGCACGGCCACCGCCAGACCGAGCGCCGTCATGATGAGCGCCTCGCCCACGGGACCGGCGACCTTGTCGATCGACGCCTGCCCCGCGATTCCGATCGCGGTGAGCGCATGGTAGATGCCCCATACGGTCCCGAACAAGCCGACGAAGGGCGCGGTCGAGCCCACCGTCGCGAGGAACGCGAGACCGCTCTGCAGGCGGTTGCCGATGACGTCGATCGCCCGCTGCAGCGCCATGCCGACCCAGGTATTGAGGTCGAGCTGCTTGGTCTGCATGGTGCCGTGGTGCTCGGCCGCTAGCGAGCTCTTCTCGGCGACGAAGCGGAACGCGCTGTCCTCGTTCAACGCGGCGACGCCCTCCTTCACGGAGTGCGCGTGCCAGAATTTGTCGTCGGCTTCCTTCGCATCCTTCAGCATCCTTCTCTGCTCGAGCACCTTGATGATGCCGATGTACCAAGAGCCGACCGACATGATCATGAGTATGATCAGCGTGCCCCTGGCGACGAAGTCCCCCTGCCGCCAGAGCGCTTCGATGCCGTAGGGGTTCTCGACGACTTCGGTTGTCGGCGCCGCGGCGGGCGGAACCGGGGTCAGCGGCGCCGACTTGATCTCGGTTGCTGCGGCAGGAGGGCTCTCTGCTTTGGGAGCCTGCGCCATCGCGTCGCTTGAACTGACGATCGCCGCGCCGATCGAGATCAGCATGATCGCCAGCAGGCTCTGAACATTCAACGGTTTGCGTTTCATATTCCCCGATCCCGAAAACAACGATTTGAAAATCGCGAAAGCCTCTTCGACATGCCGCGAGAGCGCGTCACTCGAGCTTCCACACGTACTCGATGCGCCCCCAAGACCGTTCGGGCTTCCCGTTGACCGTGGCCGGTCTGAACTTGCACAGGCTCAGGCCGGCCCTTGCCGCCTCGTCGAGACGCCGGTGGCCGGATGAGCGTTCGACCTTGCTGTCGAGCACCTTGCCGTCCATATCGATCAGGAAACTCAAGCGCACGAGCCCGACTTCGTTCGCCCGCACCGACGCCGGCGGGTACGCAGGTTTCTCGCAGGTGTTGGCGTCGACCACCGGCGGCGTGCGAACCGGCTCGCTCGTCACGGCGGTGATCGTCGGCGCCGA
>Ga0209807_1000323_pt1 | contig 21546 bp, 24 predicted proteins | sample GraSoiAngelo_154_FD_186168 | JGI IMG/M metagenome (GOLD analysis project Ga0209807, IMG submission 186168) | Grasslands soil microbial communities from the Angelo Coastal Reserve, California, USA - 14_1009_13_20cm (SPAdes) (version 2) | ecosystem: Environmental > Terrestrial > Soil > Grasslands ... | reverse complement strand
GGTACGAAGCTGTGGCCGCAGCCGCAGGTGAGGTAGCTTTCTGGGAAGTTGAATTTGAAGCCGCCGCCCATCTCTGTCTCGACATAGTCGATCTCGGCGTCTCCGAGAAGGTCTGCGCTCTTCGGGTCAGCTACGATGTTGACCCCGTTCTTGTGTTCGATGACGTCGCTGTCGCTGGTTTTGTCCAGCTTCAGGCCGAACTGGTATCCTGCGCATCCTCCTGCCTTGACGAAGATGCGTAGGGCGAGGGACGGGTCGCTGACTTGTTTCAGATAGTCTTGGACCTTGACCGCTGCCTTTTCGGTTATGCTAATTGCCATATTCTCTACCTAAACCTAGCTCAGAGCTTCCTTTTTAACCCAATCGTAACCTCTTGCCTCCAGAACGTCGGCGAGCTCAGGTCCGCCTGACTTTACCATTCTGCCGTCGAGGAGGATGTGTACGTGGTTGGGTTTGATGTATCGGAGGATTCTCTGGTAGTGTGTGATGATCATGACGCCCATTTCAGGGCCTACCAGCTTGTTCACGCCTTCGGCGACGATTTTGACCGAATCTATGTCCAGTCCGGAGTCTGTTTCGTCCAGAACGGCTATTTTCGGCTCTAAAACGGCTAGTTGGAGTATTTCGCAGCGTTTCTTCTCTCCACCCGAGAATCCCTCGTTCAGATAACGGGTTGCGAAAGAGTCGTCCATGTCGAGAAGCTTGAGTTTCTCCTTCAAGAGTTTTCTAAACTCTAGAACCGAGACCATTTCTTGTCCCAAGTCTCCTCTCTTCCCTCCCTGCCGGACAGAGTTGTAGGCTGTTCGGAGGAACGTGGAGAGTGATACTCCTGGGACTTCGTAGGGGTATTGGAATGCGAGAAAGACTCCCTTTCTAGCTCTAGCGTCTGGTGCCAGGTTCAGCAGTGTTTGTCCGTCAAAGCTGATGTCGCCCTTTGTCACCTTGTACTTCGGGTGTCCCATTATTGTGGAGGCTAGGGTGCTCTTTCCGGAGCCGTTGGGTCCCATGATCGCGTGTATCTCGCCTTGTTTGACTTGGAAGTCCACTCCTTTCAGTATCTCTTTTCCTTCAATGGAAGCGTGCAGGTCCTTGATTTCTAGCTGGCTCAATTCCTGTTCCTTCTCACGTTCTCTCTCGTGTTCTATACGTGCCTTGCTCGTTTTTTCTGGTCTCTACAAGAGCGGCATGACGTACGTCATATTTAAGGGCGCTAAGACCTGATGTCGGAACTTTTCGCGGGCATGGTCTCGGCCGAGTCCCGAGACGATAGTCCATACTTGACGAGTCCTTGTAATTTCTCAAGAATATGACAAGTTCGATCTATAGTTGCTTTCACAGGCCCCTGTCATTTCGGTCTGGAAGGGAAGGTCGGGAAAACCGTGACCTCTCTTCCCCTTGTGTGGTTACGTCCTGATTATCGCTAGGCGAGAGCTAGGCTCTAACTGGTCACAAGGTGAAGGAAATGGCGATTGAACTTACGCCCACGAAGATCAAGGGTAGCAAGTATCTCTTGATTCCGAAAGACCTCGCGAGGCTTCTTGAGATTGAGGACAAGAGTATTCTCAACCTGACTATCGAGGAGTCCTCAAAGGGCCGGAGACTAGTCTACTTAGTCAGCGAACGAGTCCCACACCACACGGAAAACTAGACTTTCAGGTTGCTAGCGGATCGATGGGGCTGCTACCCGAGTTCTTCACGCTGCTGGGAATTGAGATATTCGCAGCAATGAGTCTCGTGAGCGTACTTCTCGACCGAGATATTCCATCGTCCGCACAATGGCTCTTTCAGGGTGCGGCTGGGTTGGGGCTGGGACAACTCGTTGTGACTGAAGGATTTGGGACGAGTAGCGTAATAGATGCGTCGCGCTTTTGGATCAGCATCTTCTATCTGATACTGTCGGTTTGCAGTGTTGCGGGCCTGAACGTCTACCTCGCCGTAGTTCGTAAAAAAACGGCGATAGCCTCGGCCTTCTCAGGGACAATTACGACACCAACGGTGACTGTCTCCGTTCTCTCCGTTTCCTCTTATCTTAGCGGTGTTGATGTAAGGTTCACTCCTCTCACAATTGTGATACTTATCGTCCCGGCCCTCCTCGTTGGAGTAGGCGCATATGGGTTCTTGCACAAGACCTTCAAGCGGATTGGGAAATCTACTGGACCGGCGTTATCGACAGCTTCATCCTCCGCTCCCGTGGAGATGCCGAAAATACACGTGCCGTTGGATCTGAAGGACATTCTCGGAGAGTGGGAGGAGTCCCAGAAGAAGGATCGAGTGGCATAGAGGAAAGGGATGAAGGTGCTCTTCGATCTTGGCGGCAAGAATGTTCTCAGACTTGGGCTTCTAGTGTTATCGACACTATTGATCGTGGGCGGAAGCGTATTCTTCTACGACAGGTTGGTCTACGAAAGAGCTCTAAGTGTGGGCGGGGTGATCACAGGCTCGGGCTCGACGACCCAGACAGGACTGAATCCAGCACCTGGGACAATTCTCATACTTGCGGTCTCTGCGGTCCTCATCAGTCTCAGCGTGTTCGGGTTTCTACGTGAGGTGTTCCGTGGTAGGCGCAACAGAAAGGCCCTGGCCAAAGAATCATCACCAACAGCCTCAGTCTCGTTGCCTCTGGAAATTGGTCCACCATTACAAGTGCCGTCAATGCAGAGAGACTGGGAGGAATCTCCCAAGAAAGAAGAAAGCAAGCACTAGGGGCACCGGTCCGTCTTTGAGTTTTTGATAGATCAGGAATGAATCGTGGAAGAATATGCACCAAGGGAATTGCCTCTGATGATTACACGTGGTCAACATAGTACCCGTTCAGGTTTCATAGGGTAACACAGACTAGAAGTCGCGCTACTCGCGTGGTCCGTCGTTACTAGAGAAAAAGGATTGGGGAGGTGAGAGAGTAGAATGAAGTTTTTCAAAGTAGAATGGACAAAGAAGAAGAGCGCCATTGCTCTCCTGGCGACGGCCCTTGCCGTCTCGAGCTTCGTGCTGGGAGGTTATGTGGCGACAGGTAATTGGAATCCCTGGGGCAACAGACACTACTACCAAGTGCTGAACGCCAATTTCCAGGAGTGTTATACTCCTGCAGGCGGCGTTCCTGAGTGTCAGTCAAGTCACAATGTGCTATTCAATACTGGCGCGCAGTATGTAGAGAAGTTGGTGACTTCAAACAACGAAGGGTTCTGTACAGTTAGTGCAACCTGCTCGTTCAACTTCATTGCCATGTCAAGCACAGTTACCGCTCCAACCGCTGGTGAGTCGTCTACAGGTACAACTACCGCGGCAACGAGTGGTGACTGTGGTGTTGCAGGCGGTACTGGTGGTCAGAACGGTGCAGAGCTTACGACTAACGGCTTCGCAGCCGCGGCAGGTGCTGTCACGGACATTTCAGGGAATTCTCCACAGAGCTCGACAGTCGTAAAGACCTTCACTGACGCAACCGCGGCCACTACCGTTGCGCAGAGTTGCCTCGTCAATCAAGCAGCCAACGCCTCCGCCAACAGAGTCAATCTCGCGGCAGCAACCTTCACAGCCATCACACTCCAAATCGGTGACACGATCCAGATCACCTGGACGATCACTTGGACCTGGAGCTAAGACAGATCATCGAGAGCTCACAAGAAAGGACTAACACCCGAGCTCGGATGTTTCAATCTCCGAGTAATCCACGATTCTAAGAATTGATCTGTTGCGACCGCTACGACTTCGGTCTTTATGGAGTTTCAATGGCTAAGTGGTTGCTATGCCTCGTAGGTTCCAAGAGCCAAAGTCATCTGTTACAACACGTGTATTCGTTGCCAGTTGCCTAGGTTCTCGAAAGAAAGGACCTGTAGATGAGACTCCGCACGAGTTCTGCGCTTCAATTGCAAATTCGGATTGAGCTGGTGCACCGCCTAGGTCAGAGGTAAACTTTCGAGTGTGAAGAGTCGTGACTATCAACCTGTTTTCCATGGCGCACGGTCGGGTCCGGATGAGAATTCACCGCAAGCGGCTAGTATTCGGTTTCCTGATCTCGCTTTTTCTTCTCGTCGGGTTCGTTAGGCCTGCTTTTGCTGCTGGTGTCACTTTTGTAACATCTGCCACAAATGCGGGGGCCAATTTCGTAGCGACAACAGCGGCAGTGAGTGTCAATGCTGGGGATACCGTTGTTGCCATTGGCGGTGCCCAAAGTGGAAGCGTTGTATTCACCGATAGTGAATCTGATACCCCGACTCTAGTAAACACTGAGGTTGACGGCGGTGCAACTATCTTTGAACAAATGTCGTACTTCACGGTGGCCACGACAAGTGCGACCTATACTGTAACCGCGACATTCTCAGGCGGAACGTCTGGTAGAAATTCATTGGTCGTTCTAGTGTACCGCGGGGTAACTAGTGTAGGAAGTAATGCTATCAATACTGGCTCGAGTATTAGTCCGAGCGTTGTTTTAACGACCGCAAGAAGTAGCGATTATGCGGTTGCGGGATTCAGTTGGGGCGGGAACAGTGGTGACTGCACTACGGGTCTCGTGGGCAACGACAGGGCTCTCGTAGCCTCGGGCGGTTCAACCTCCCGAGTCACCGGTTCCGGATTTGATAACACAGGCAGTACCTCCGTTACGAATACTGAGTGTCTCGGAACAAGTTCAGCGTGGGTAGCGATCGCAGTTGACCTCAGAGGCAATGTCGCGTCCACCCAGTCCCTCTCCGCTTCAGTAGGTTCATCATCAAGCCTTTCTGAGAAGAACTCGGTCTTCCGGTCACTGAGCGGTTCTTTGACTCTAGCATCAAGTCTCACCCAGAAGGACTCGGTCTTCAGATCCCTGAGCAGTTCTCTGACTATAGCCTCGAGCCTCGCTGAGAAGAGCTCTCTCTTCCGAACACTAAGCGGTTCTATGAGTCTAGCCTCAAGTCCCGTTGAGAAGAATTCCATCTTCAGAACACTCAGCGGATCCCTAGCACTTACGATGAAAATGATGTTCACATCAACTCAAGCTTCCACGACTACGTCTGTCTCTTGTACCCTTCAAGCTGGGGTAGCTACCAGCTGTACTCTCAATCCAATTTCCTCGATTACCACTGCTTCGGGTGTCGCAGGTAAGAATTCTATTTTCAGAACGGTCTCTAGCGCCTTGACTCTCGGCTTGAGCCTCGCCGAGAAGAATTCCATATTCAGAGCATTCACGGGTTCATTGACGATTAGCTCAGGGTTAGTAGAGCACACTTCGTTGTCTAGAAGTCTAAGCGGCTCTTTGACCCCAGCCTCAAGCCTGGTTGAGAAGTCGTCATTGTTCAGGTCTTTTTCCAGCTCGCTGAGTCTTTCGAGTTCCGTGTTGAAGGCTCGCACCGTAACTCTGACCGGTTCACTGGGCTCGGCTTCAGGCCTTGCTGAAAAGAATTCCCTATTCAGATCTCTTTCTGGTTTATTGTCTTTAGTGTCCAGTTTCGGTGAGAAGTCATCGCTCTTTAGAGCTCTGTCAGGTTCCTTGGGCTCCACCTCAATCTTCGTGGAACATACTTCCCTGTTCAAGTCCCTATCTTCTTCTCTGACCCTATCTGGTTCTGGGACCAAGGGGCTTACCAAGGCCTTGAACGGTTCCGTGGGTTCAGCTTCAAGTCTTGTGGAACATACTTCACTCTTTAGATCCCTGACTGGTTCCCTGACACTAGTCAGCTCTGAGACGAAGAGTCTTGCCAAGACTTTGAGTGCATCAATCGCCTCAGTGTCAACCTTCACAGAGCACGCCTCATTGTTCCGATCCTTTTCCGGTTCGTTGACTCTTTCGAGCTCCGTTCTGAAAGCCCGTGCCGTAACCCTAAGCGATTCACTCGGTTCGACCTCAAGTATTACCGCGAAGAATTCGCTATTCCGGTCTCTTTCCGGTTCCCTGGGAATTGCTACTTCCCAGATCAAGGGTCTCGCCAAGTCTCTGATCGGTTCTATTGGTGAGTCCTCGAGCATTGCAGAACATAATTCGCTATTCCGGTTGCTGACCGGCGGGCTTGGCTCAACTTCGAATTTTGTAGAGCATGTCTCATTGTCTAGGTCTCTGACCGGCTCTATTGGTTCAGTCTCAGGTTTCGTTGAACGGACTTCACTCTTCAGAGCTTTCAGTGGCTCGCTGGGTTCAGCCTCAAGTCTCTCAGAGCACCTATCACTCTTTAGATCGCTCAGTGGTTCGTTGACAGCAGTCTCAAGTTTCGCGGGGCACACTTCCATATTCAGATCCCTTTCAGGCTCGCTCGGTACTTCGAGTTCTGTTCAGAAAGCTCGTGCTGTGACCCTTAGCGACTCATTTGGCTCGGCTTCGAGCCTCGCTGAACATCTATCTCTATTCAGGTCTCTGATCAGCACACTTGGCTCAGCTTCCAGCTTCGTTGAGCACACTTCGCTTTTCAGATCCCTGAGTGCTTCGCTTGCTTCTGCTTCGAGTTTTGTCGAGCACCTGTCGGCGGTCAGGTCGTTGACCGGCTCTCTGGGTTCAGCCTCGACTCCAACCGAGAGGGATTCATTCTTCAGGTCTCTAACCGGTACGCTTGCCTCCGCTTCAAGTCTGGCCGAGAAGTCATCCTTCTTCAGATCCTTCTCGGGCTCGATAGCTTTAGCATCGAGCATCGCTGAGAAATCAGCCTTTGTAAGATCTCTCTCAGGATCGATGGGCCTCGCGAGTTCTGAGACCAAGGGCCTCGCCAAGGCCTTGAGTGCTGCCTTAGGTCCGGCTTCGAATATTGCTGGGAAGTCAGGGTACTTTAGGTCCCTAACTGATTCTATGAGCCTTGGAGCCTCTCTATTCAGAGGCCGTGCCGTAAACCTGATCAGCTTGATCGGATCTGCTTCAATCTTTGCTGAGCACACTTCTCTGTTTAGGTCGTTTTCTGATTCGATAGGCCTTGCTTCTTCGTTCTTCCGAGGCCGCACCCTAACCTTGACTGCGACAGTAGGGTCGGCCTCGAGTCAGGTGGAGCATACATCACTATTCAGAACATTTTCGGACTCTCTGAGTTTTGTTGCTTCATTCTTCAGAGGTCGTACTCTCAACTTGGGAGGATCAATGGGATCATCCTCAAGCCTTACCGAGAAGACGTCACTCTTCAGGTCCTTTGCTGGTGCGATAGGGTCAGCCTCTAACTTTGCAGAACATGTCTCGCTCTTCAAATCGCTCTCTAGTTCGTTCGCCTCAGCCTCGAGCCTTGTCGAGCATACCTCGCTCTTCAGATCACTGACTGGTTCGTTCTTCCCGACTCCAAGCCTTGCCGAGAAGAGCTCATTTTTCAGGTCGCTGATCGGTGCGCTTGCTCCAGCTTCAAGCTTCGTTGATCACACTGGCTTCTCCAGATTGATGAGCGCTTCGTTTGCTTCGGCTTCAAGCATATCGGAAAAATCGTCCTACGTCAGATCACTTAGTGGTTCTCTGACCGTAGCCAGTTCGGAGACCAAGGGTCTGGCCAGAACCCTGACCGGCTCGATAGGTTCATCGTCAGGTGTTGCCGAGCACACCTCATTGTTTAAGTCTCTGAGCGGTTCGATTGGTTTTGCTAGTTCTTTCTCCAGAGGTCGCAGCGTAACCCTCATAGCGACCCTGGGATCGGTTTCAAGTTTCACAGAACATATCTCGGTGTTCAGATCTCTATCTGATTCGCTCGGTTTCGTAGCCTCCTTCTTTAGAGGCCGCACCGTCAACTTAAGCGCCTCAGTAGGCTCAGCCTCAAGCCTTGGAGAACACACATCGATTTTCAGATCCTTCTCAGATTCACTAGGTCTCACAGCCTCTTCATTCAGAGGTCGAAGTCTGACGCTGAGCGCGTCCATAAGTTCGGGCTCGAGTCTTGCAGAACACACATCTCTGTTCAGGTCTTTGACTGGTGCGCTAGGCCTTGCAGGTTCACAAACCAAGGGTCTTGCGAGAGGATTGGTCGCATCACTAGGTGAAACGTCGACTCTCTTGGAGCATACTTCTCTCTTCAGGTCGTTGACCGGTTCAATTGGATATGTGACATCTCAGTCGGAAGGCCGTGCCGTAGTCTTAACCGCGACAATAGGCTCAGCTACGACCTTCCTTGAACATGCCTCACTTTTCAGGTCCTTGTCCGATTCTCTGGGTCTTGCGGTATCCTTCTTTAGGGGCCGCACCGTCAACTTGAGCACTTCGATTGGTTCGGCTTCGGGTATCACAGAGCGGACCTCATTCTTCAGGTCTCTCTCAGGGTCCCTGACGCAAGCCAGTTCGCAGGCAAAGGGTCTAGCAAGGGCCTTAAGCGCTTCAATAGGTTCAGTATCGGGCTTCCTAGAACATATCTCGCTTTTCACATCTCTCTCAGATTCACTTGGTCTTTCAAGCTCTCAGCAAAGGGGTCGAGGCATAACGCTGAGCGCTTCGTTGGGAATGGCCTCGAGTTTCGCCGAGAAGTCATCTCTCTTCAGGTCCTTCAGCAACTCCATTGGTGTCGCTATTTCTCAGAGCAAGGGTTTCAGTGAACCCCTCAGTGCCTCGCTGGGTAGCGCTTCCATATTTTCTGATCACACTTCGTTGTTCAGATCATTGTCTGACTCGATCGGTCTAACCGCTTCCTACTTCAGAGGTCGCGCCATTTACCTGGGCGCTTCAATGGGTTCAGCATCGAGCTTCTCCGAGCAAGTGTCACTGGTGAGATCTCTCTCCGGATCGTTATCTTCAGGTTCGAATGGTGGAGAGAGTTCTTCGTTCTTCAGATCTCTGAGTGGTTCATGGAACATGAAAGCAGTTTATGCGCGGGGAGCAAAGTTTGTGCCGGTAACCCTAGCGACTAACTTTGGCAGTGGAGGAGTTCTAATGGGCCACTATGGTTGTTTCAATTGTAGCAGTAATAGCGGAGACTTCGCCTTCCTGGTGATCGCTCTCGGAGTAGCAGCTTTCGGTGTTTACGCTGCTAAACAACGACGGCAATCTGGTAGGTCGGAAGAGCATCAAGATGACGAGAAAGTAATAGTGGATAAGGAAGGATGGGAAACGAAATCTTTCGACAGCAAGGAACCGTCGACAAAGGCTTCCGGGGACGATGAAGGCTGGGAAACCAAGCCTGAAGGCTAGGAACGAAATCTCCAGCTCACTGTATGGGCCTCGAAGTCAAGGATTTCCGTAGCTATTATAAACACTGAATTACAGAATTTCCCTTCCATGGACAAGATGGAGAAGACTACGGAGAAGAAAAAGGGATTCGTCAAAGAATTTACCGACTTTCTCCAGACGTTTGGTGTGATCGGCCTCGCGATAGGCTTCGTGATAGGCGTCGCGTCGTCCGCTGTCGTGAACTCTCTTGTCAAGGATCTGATCAATCCGATAGTAGGGCTTGTCTTGCCTACGGGAAACCTGGCGTCGCTAAACGCGACCGTTATATCTCCGGTTTCTGGGAAACCGTCAGTATTCCTTTATGGAGACTTCATTTCACAGGTTATCTACTTCATTATTATCGCTCTGGTAGTTTTCGTCATGTACAAGCAGCTCAAGCGTATGGGTCTCGCCAAACTCTAGCCCCGAAACTTTCCAGAACGCATCATCGCGGAGGATAGTAGAACTGTATTCCTGCGAGAACGTATTGCACAGCAATAGCAGCGATAAAAAGAGACATCACTCTCGCTATGACTGCAGCCCCAGTCTTGCCTAGCATCCGATAGATTCTATCGGTTTGTCTTAGAACCACCCAGCTCACAAACATGACGATGACGATGGCAATGAGGGCAACCATGATTCCGGACGACTGAATCGAGATCAGGGTCAATGTTATCGCTCCAGGACCAACAAGTAGCGGGAATGCTATTGGAAAAACCGCTGTCTCCTCAGCGGAAACAAGAGTTAGCTTGTCCATGCGTTCACCTCGGAAGATGATCTCAATCGACAGTAAAAGCAGAACCAGGCCCCCTGCTATCTGGAAGCTCTCTAGAGATATTCCGAATAGTAGCAAGACTTCTTGACCGATCAGGGCAAAAGCAGCTAGGAGTATGGCCCCGACAACCGCGGCGGTTCTGAAAACTTTCCGCTTTTCATCAAGATTCATCGTCTTGGTTAGCCCTGCAAAAATGGGAACGGGACCCAGCGGGTCCACTATTACAAACAAGGCAACTGTTGCTTTCAGAAGGTCCAGAAGAAACGTGTCTATCGAGGCCATTGTGTCATCTTTTTCCTCGCTGGTTTGGAGCTTCTTGTGGTGGGCCGGGAGGGATTTGAACCCACGACCTTCGCCGTGTGAGGGCGACGTCCGTTCTGCGCATTTGCATGCTTACCAGGCTGGACTACCGGCCCAACGACGGGAAGTTAGAAGGCGACTATATTTCATCTTTCGAAGATGGAAAAACCGATACAGTTACTCTAGCGTAGAAGCCTAACATTCGTACCTTGAGGATTCTCTTCTATGAGACGAAACAAGGGAATGCACCTTCCCCCTGCCTTCTCGATCTTCACAAGTGCTCTCGGCGAGAACTTGAACGCCGCAATCGTAAGCTTCTCTTTCGGTATTCCCGATCCGAGAACCTTCCCCGGTACCACGATCACATCGCCCGGCTTGGCGAGTCTCGACACCTGCCCAAGGTTGAGGACGATTCTGGTTCTTCGAGATTTACCGAGGAAACTTGCGACCGTTAGCCAGAGCGGGGCCTGGTGTTGCCTGCCAGCGCGTTTGAGATAGCTTATCGTATTGAGCATTTCGGGGTTCGTAGGTCGATGGTCTCGCATTGAAGGGGTCCTCTTGGCAGGGAAGCGTCTCATCCTGAATCGGTACCAATAAAGCCTTTGGAGATCAGGCTCGCATTTTGAAAACGATCAGTGTCGATAGAGTCTAGCTTATCGTCTGGACCTTGAGAATCTCCGTTTTGCCAGACGGGCCTTTCGGGTCGCCAGCAATTATGACGATTCTATCTCCCTTTCTAGCAAGTCTCGTCCTAACAACCGTTTTCTCAGCCTCGCGGAAGATTTCCTCGCTCGTGCTGAACTCCCTGGTTAGAAGGGCTTGAACTCCCCAGGAGAGCAATAGTTGCCGTTGGACCTCTGGATGGGATGTCAGGGCGATGATCGGAAGCGGAGGTCGGTATTTGGAGACAAGACGGGCCGTTCGACCGGTGCGGGTTGGTGCGACAATTGCCGAGGCGGAGACTTGCAGGGCCGTCTCGCAAGCTCCCAATGCTAGCGCGTCTGCTTGGCCGTGCTCGTACCATGCTCTACGTTGGGCTGAGATCTCCTTAGGGAGGAATCGCTCCGTCTCCTCCGCGACCCTTCCTAGAATCCGAACTGCTTCGACGGGATACTTGCCGATCGCTGTCTCTTCTGAGAGCATTACGGCGTCCGTGCCATCAATGATCGCGTTCGCTACATCCGTCACCTCAGCTCGGGTAGGCGTGGGTAAGGAGACCATTGACTCCAGCATCTGGGTCGCGGTTATCACAGGTTTTCCGAGTCTGTTGCTCTCGTGAATGATTCTCTTCTGTATTATCGGGACAAGTTCGAGTTTGAGTTCGACCCCAAGGTCGCCCCTTGCAACCATGATCCCGTCTGCCTCCTGGACGATCTCCTCGAGATTGTCGACTGCCTCTCTTTTCTCTATCTTCGCGACGACGAATATCTGGTGGCCGTCGGCCTCCCCGACCTTTCTTGCTGCTCTGATGTCATCGACTTTCTGGACGAAGGACACGGCAATGATGTCGACTTTGTTCTCCAATCCGAACTTGATGTGTTCCCTATCTTCGGGTGTTATGGCAGGAACTCGGATTCGAAGCCGGGGAAGATTAACTCCCTTTCCTGAGGTCAGATCGCCTCCGTTGATTACGCGTCCTTCAACTTCATCTTTCTTAGTCTGTATGACTTCGATCCTGATGGTCCCGTCAGCGAGGAATATCGTGTCGCCCTTCTTGACAGCTTTGGGGAGCTCAGGATAGGCGATTGGGATCTTGGATTTCGCGTTGGTTGGCTTAGTTGTCAGGCTGATCTTATCGAGCCTCTGAAGGTGAAGAGGCTCAGTAGCGAGTTTGCCAACTCGTAGCTTTGGTCCGGGCAGGTCTTGAAGTATCGCTACGGGACGGTGGAGACGTTCGCTTACTTGTCGAATCGTCTTGATGGTGAGAACGTGCTGATCATAGGTTCCATGCGAGAAGTTGATGCGTGCAACATCCATTCCGGATTGGATAAGCTGGGTCAGCACTCGAGAGGAGTCTGACGCTGGTCCGATCGTGCACACGATCTTGGTTGCAACGGTGTTGGCTTTCGTTGTCAGTTGTTCGCGACCTGCAGCTCATGGGGAATCAATTTGTTCATAACACATTCTCTCGGCAGTTCCCGATCGGCCTTCTAGTTCCCTGGAAAGATTTAACGGAGACAATGGTCTCCATTGAATACCAATGGAGCCGAAGACTCAAGGCCTGCACCACATCACTGCTATCAGCTCTGACGCTTCGTCAGCTGTCAACTTTTACACCAGAATTCTCGGATTAAGGCTCGTCAAGAAGACGGTGAACTTCGACGACCCCTCCGCTTACCATCTCTATTTTGGCGACGAGAAAGGAACCCCGGGTACCCTGATCACCTTTTTCGACTGGGGAGAGAGCATCGGCTTTGGACAAGTCGGTGTGGGCGTAACTCACCACTTTGCATTCACGACCCGGGATCACGAGTCTCTTGCCCTCTGGAAAAGCTGGCTGGAACAAAACGATGTGAGCGTGCTCGGACCCTTTGATCGGGGTTCTTTCAAATCTCTCTACTTTCGGGACCCAGACGGTCTGATTCTTGAGATCGCGACCTCAGGAAACGGCAGAGATTATTCGGACGCGCCCCATTCGGAATTGATTCTCCCATTTGGTAGTCATACAGCGAGTGTCAAGCCGCATGCTCCGCAGGTTCGGGAGATTAGCGTTGAGATGAAGCTTCAGGGACTGCATCACGTAACAGCTCTCACGCACGGATCCTCTCAGACACGCGAATTCTTTGCCGATATCTTGAACATGGAGTTGATCAAGGATAATCAGAGAGGGTCTTCAGGGACTGACCAGCAAGTCTTCGGCCTTGAAGGGGGCCGCCCTGGCTCGATGCTCTCATTCATCGAATCGCCCGTGGCTCCTGGTGGAAATGTGGGAGTTGGAACAGTTCATCATATCGCCTTCGCGGTTGAAGATGAAGACGCCCAGTTGAATTGGCGGGAGCGGTTGTTAGCCCGCGGGGTCCACGTGACACCTGTGTTGGATAGAAAATATTTCAAGTCGATCTATTTCCGCGAGCCGAACGGGATTCTGCTCGAACTCGCTACTATACCTCCGGGATTCGGAGTTGATGAGCCAATGGAAGCGCTTGGCCAGTCTCTAACACTTCCTGACTGGTTGGAATCGCGAAGAGGCGCGATTGAAGCTTCTCTCGAGCCGATATCGTCGCCTGCGTAGAGAAATCTTCGCTAGAACCTGTTCTCGGCATCGCATTGGGGAGCCCCGTTTCTGGGGAATTGTCCAATAACATTTCGGTAGGATACCACAGTAAGGAAAAAGAAAATCGTTTTGGTTTGTTGAATGGTAGGTTGCCTGTTGCTTCGGGGGTTGCTTATTGGGCGGCGACTAGGACTTCGACTGGTTCAGGTTCTTCCGTGATAGCTCGGGACTGCTTCGCGAAAGTGTAGACAAGGGCGCAGCCTTGTTCATCGATCCGGAGCTCGACAGCCCCCGTTGGCGCGCCCATGATGTCCAGTAGCTCTGCGACGTCGTTTGGAACTCGGAGGTATGCCGATTGTTTGATGAAAAACGGTTTTACGCTCTGGGTCATGTCACATCTTCCAAAGGAGTAATTGTTGGAAGGTAAAGTTCGGAGTTTCGGAACTCTACTTCACCTGTACGTGGGGCCTGGAGAGTAAAGGGTGTGTGTGTTCGTGTCTATAGTGGAATCACGAGAACGAGCGTGTTTTGGCTGCAAGCTACTCTTGCCTCTCTAGACTAGTAACGTGTAGCTTTAGTTGAGTGGTACGCTCTCGTCGCTCGGTCTAACGGTTCCGAGATGTGTCAGTCGGACTGGTGACTAGGCTTAGCAACGATACTAGCTATTCAATCCTTCAAAGGCGGGACTGGGAAAAGCACAGTTAGCGCCAATCTTGCAGTTACGCTCGCGCGATTGGGTAAGAGGGTTGCCGTGATCGACCTTGACCTGGAAGGCCCCGGACTGCACGTGATCTTCGGAATATCTGACGCTGAGATCAAGGTGACGATAAACGATGTTCTCCAGTCTGCCATTCCCATTAGGGATGCTGTTCTTGATCTAACCCATAGGCTTGGAATCGATTCGGGATGTCTCCTCTTCTGTCCAGCAGGCCACAGGCTCGAGGAGATTCTCAAAATGGTCGACACCGGCTTCAATCTGAGCCGTTTCAAAGCAGTTCTCTACAGCCTAGCTACGGAATACCAGCTTGACTATCTCCTAATCGACAGCCATCCTGGAATAGAAAAAGACACAATCGTCTCCATGGCGGTCTGCGACGTCGTAGTTCTCTTGTCCCGGGTTGATCACCAGGACATGTTCGGAAGCGGCGTCATGAACGAAGTAGCGACCCAGTTGAGGAAGCCAGTGGTTTTGATACTCAACATGATACCTAGCAGTGTGGGAGAGAATGAATCCAAGAAGATCGGAGAGAAAATAGCAAGCCTCTTCAATCTCCAAGTCCTAACAGCTCTACCCTTCAACTCGGACGTCTTCGAAAACCTCAGCCGGGGAGTATTTGTTCTTGAACACCAGAAGGATCCGCTCACCAGAAAATTCACAGAACTCGCTGAGAACATGATAGGCATCATTGATCGGGCCCTCGAAGGCGAAGAGAGTTATGATCACGGATCTACTCCTCGGACAGTTGGCTAGCTCCTAGACCCTCTATTCGGAGGCGATCAATTAGTTTCAACCTCACCTTCCCAATTTAGAAGGTGTTTGTTGAGTGTTGAGGGACTGGACCGTTTCATTTTTGGGCGGTTTCTTGGCATTCTTACAATTGTTGCTCTAATTTCACCAGGTCGAGCTAAAGTTCAATCTACCCAAGGTCAATTCTGGGACCTTTCCAAAGTTTCTATAACCCCCATTTCTCCCGTAACCCGGCCTCACCTTGAGTTACCAGTTGGCAGACGAGTATTTCCAGCGGATCCACCAGATAATGTCCCTACTAGATGATGAGAACGTTGAGATCATTGGCGCGATGAAGAAGTTCGGGCCTCGAAACCTTCAATCGATTGCCCGAAAATCGGGCGTTCCATATCCCACAGTCTACACCCGCGTTAACAAGCTCGGTACGCAGGGATTGCTCGACACTTGGACCTACCCCAATCTTGCCAAGATCGGATTGGCCCGGTCGATGGTTCTACTGACTCCATCGCCAGGTCGAGAGGTCATAGCTAGCGAAGCCCTCAAGATTCCCGGCTACTGGCTCTGGATCGCAAGATGCACGGGCGAATGCAACGGATACTACTCACAACATGCCGTTCCTGTCGAAAACAGACAGGACTTTGTTCAGTATCTCGATCAGATTGTCTCATCGGGCCTCGCCACCAGCTACAGGATCTTCTGGCTGGGCGACTACCACTCCCACATTCCCAACTTCGAATACTATGATTTCAAGAAGAGGGCCTGGAGGTTTGACTGGCCAGCTTGGCTCAGTCTGTTCATGAAAGGTAAGAGTGTGCAAAATGTTCCTGAGGAGAAGGAGTCATCGAAGGATGACTTTGACAAGAACGACCTGTTGATCCTCAAAGAACTGATGAAGGATGCAAGAAAGAAGCTCTCCGAGCTGTCCCAACTGATAGGAATGACCCTTCCCGCAGCTAAGTACAGGTTCGACAACCTCGCCCGACGAGGCTTCCTACAGGACTACGTTGTCCAAGTCCTGCCCTACCCGCCGGAGATATCGGATCTCTACGAGGTTAGATTGGACTTCGGTGAACACAAGGCGATGATCGCAAAGGAGAACTTCTTCAAACGCCTACCGTTCGTCTTGAACTACTCACGAATAAAAGGGACCAACTCGATAACCCTCAGAGTCTACCTCCCTAGAACGGAGGTCAACAATCTCTTGACCATGCTATCGGCTCTCGTCAGGGGAGGCGCGATAGATCGGTTCTCCTACATGTTGCTCGATCCAATGACGATCCAATCTCAGACCTTCCACTACAAGGCCTTCGACGACAAGTCGGGATGGCGTTATGACAACCACGAATACCTAGCCGCTCTCCGCAAACTTGCATCATCTCTCGACAAAGCGGAACATCCCGCAGTCACCTTCCAGCCGTCGAAGGGCCTACCTGTCAGTATGATGTAGCCGAATTCTAATCCGGACCGGTTTGCTGTTGAGGCTAGTTCAGCGCTAGCACATCTACTGAAAGCTCGGGACCGGCGCAGTTTGGAAAATTACCCGCATACCATCCTCCTTATCGAAGGCAGATGACACCTTCCTTAGCTCTTCAAAATATTCCAAGTTGTCGTATCGCCATCCGGTGCTATCCTCGTAGAACTTGTAGGCGAAAGTCTGTGTTCTGATTGTCATAGGGTCAAGCAAGACATAGGTGAATCCTGCTAGGACTCCCCTCCTGGTCAGGGCGGAGAACATCAAGAGTAGATTGTTCATCTGGGTCCGGGGAAGATAGATTCTGACTGAAATGGAATTGGCACTCTCCACGCGGGAAAGAGTCAAGACGATTGGAAGACTGCTCAATACCTTCTCCCCAAGGGCCAAGCCCTCCCGCGTCTGGAAATCCAGGACCATCTCATAGAGGTCGGAGATTTCAGGAGCGAAAGGCAGCATGTCGATGACGTATTCGCGTATGAATCCAGATTGCGCCAGATTGTCGAAACGATATTTGACAGCTGGGACTGTCATACCTAACAACTGCGCCAGTTCGGTCAGTTTTGTTCGGCCGTCCTTGATCAACTCCTTGAGAATGATCAGGTCTTTCTTGTCAAATGGACTCGGTGGAGGGGTTTCCTTCCGTTGAGCTTGTGCTGGTTTTGCGGCTAAAGCGTCGAGCCATTTCGGCCAGTCGAATGTCCACGTTTTCTTCTTTGTGTCATAGTAGCTAAAGTCTGGGAGTGGCGAGCCTGCTTCTTCTAGCCATAGAAGTCGGTATTCCGTTGCGATTCCTGACGCGACTATCCTTTCGAGGTATTGTTCAAAATCCCAGCGTTTCTCGAGGGGGATCGCGTGTGTCGAGTAGTAGCCGTTGCATTCTCCCATGCACCTGATGAGTCTCAACCAGTAGCCTGGGACCCGGAGTGCTTCGGGAGCAAGAAGTTCCTTGCCCGGCTTTGTTGTGAGGAAGACCATGGCTCTCACTAGGCCTAGTTTCGCGTAGTCGGGGTGGATCCAAGTTCGAAGAAGTCCTTCTTTTTCGAGTTTGGAGACTCTCGCGTGGACTGTCGGTCGGGGAATGTTTGTCTTGTTAGCTATGAGCTGGAGGTTTCTTAGGCCATATTTTCTCATCGCCATGATGATCTTGACGTTTTGGTGGTCCAAGAAGGAGACGAAGCGATTGATCTTCTCCAAGTATTCTTCTGGAGCAATATGGCTCAAATATGGTCCGAAGAAGATAGGGGGGAGTCGAAACTTTTCAAGGTTTTGTCTACATTGGGATCGTCTTTGGAGTTGGCAGACCTGGATCGCCCCCATCGGGCAACAAGAATCACCTCGGCCAAGCATGGGATAAGCCTTTAACTTATGTTATTCTCAATGGGATTTGGCGAGCGGAATCTTAACAACGTGTCGAGTTAGATTTATCTCCGCTCATGTTCTCCTTCAGATGTGAGGTAATGGCTTAGTTGGAAACCAAGATGGAAGGAGATAGAACGGCGTCTCACGAGAAGGTCAAGTTGTTCCTCGGACGATATCCGGAATACGAGAAGACCCTTCGGCTAGCTGTTGCTCATGAGGAGGCCGAGGGATCGTCTGACGGTCAAGGATGGCAGTGGCATGATGTCGATACTCATCCAACTAAACTCATCCGACTTGTTACCGAAGGAATAGCCAGGATAAGCCTCAGGTCAAGGCAGGCCACTTACTATCTTCTGAGGGAGAGAACCATAGTCAAGAAGAGCCTGAACGAGCTCTCATGATCGATGAGTCTTTCTCGAAAGAAGTCATATGCTCGCTGAGCAGGTCGACTCTCACCCTCAAAGCTTCGAAGGACCCAATGGCTGCGCGATTTCGCGCGTTATCCGACGGAGTGGAAACTTTTGCATAGGCTCGTGGAATACGCGTTAAGGGCTTAGCCGATTCCTATCTCTTGGAAACATCGTTGTTTCCCGGATGTTTTCCCGGCCTGTCATTTTCATTGTCAATCTCTCTAATCCAATGGACCAGCCTGCGTGGGGCGGGGCACCGTACCTGAAAGAGTCGACGTAGAACTTGAAGTTCTCAGGGTTCAGTCCTTTCGACTTCAACTGTTCGATCAGCAGAGCTGGAATGTGTATGCGTTGGGTTCCAGACGCGATCTCCAATCCTCGATAGATCATGTCAAAGGCCCTAGAAGTCTTGCCGTCTTGGTCAGGCATTGCATAGAACGCCTTCTGTTCTGATGGCCAGCCAACGATGAAAAATGCTTCCTCCTTCAGTAGCTGTGAGAGCTTCTTCTCCTGGGTCTTGGAGAAATCATTTCCAACCTGTATGTCTTCACCATTCTTCCGCAAAAGTTCGATTGCATCCCTGTATTGCATTCGCTTCAGTGGCAAGTGCAGAGTTTCGAGTTTCTGGCCGATTTTCCCAAGCTCGTCATGACATGACTCCTCAATCTTCTTGATGCATTCGGCGAGAAATTCCTCGAGGACCTTCATGACGTCCTCGTCTGTTGAGAATGCTTGTTCGATGTCCATCTGTCGGACCTCATTGAGATGAGTGGGCTGTTCGAACTTTTCCGCTCTGAACACTGGTAGAACGGTGTAGACCTTCTCGAAGGATATGGCGCACATTTGCTTGTAGAGCTGGGGTGACTGGGCGAGGTAGGCGTCCTTCTCGAAATACTTGAGAGAAAAGAGTTCAGCTCCACCTTCGCTTGCCGAGGCTATGATTACAGGGGGTTGTATCTCCACATAGTGTCGGGTGGCGAAGAATTCTCGGAACGTTTGGAGAATTTTTGATTGGATTTTGAAAATGGCGTTGGATTCTTCGCTGCGAAAGTCTAGGAATCTCCAGTTGAGCCTGGTTTCTAGGAGAGTGTTCTGGACGCCTCTTGGGTCGAGAGGTAGTGGTGTCTCCGCTCTGTTCACTACTTCGAGTTGTTCGGGGATGACTTCGATTCCTTTCTTGGCGATCTTGCTGGAGACGACTTTGCCTTTGACGAGGATCACGTCTTCTTGGTGGAGTGTGCCGATCTCCTTGACGATGTCAAGGCTGACTTTGGCTTTGGGGGCGGTCACCTGAACGATTCCGCTCATGTCGCGGAGGAGGATGAAGGATATTCCTCCTAGGACTCTGACGTCGTGGACCCAGCCGGCTAGGACGACATCCTTGTCCATGTGTTCCTTGAGCTGGGAGGTAAGGGCTGTCCGTTTGAGATGGGAGATGTGGCTGGTTGGGCTGTTAGACAGGGCTGGTTCAGCTGGAACGAACATTGTGCTTGTTCTTTTAGGGCTTCTTTTTCTACCAATTCCTAACATCGAAACCGAAGGCGTTCCCGACAATGCTCCCAATAGTCATGGTCGTGCTCGACGGCGCAAGTGGTAGGGTTGTTCCCACGAAGTCGCCTCTAGAGGAGGCTTCCACGCCGAACCTAGACGCTTTAGCGGGGCGAGGTAGTATGGGACGGATGTACACTGTTGGGGAAGGCATTGCTCCTGAGAGTGACGCCGGCGTTTTCTCCTTACTAGGATATGATCCGCTTGAGACTCATCTGTCCAGGGGCGTGGTTGAGGCTCTTGGTGCGGGCGTCGAATTTCATGATGGCGATCTCGCACTGAGGGCCGGCTTTGCGACCGTCAAAGCTGACAAGCTTGTGGACAGGAGAGCCGGCAGAAATCTCTCTACTCCCGAGGCTCAAGAGCTCGGCGCTGCTCTGAACAAAGAACTGCATCTCAAGTCTGATGTCCGGTTTGTCTTCAAGCCTACCGTCGGTCATCGGGCGGTGGTTGTCTTCCGTTCAGCTGGGCGTAGGTTTTCATCGAGCATTTCCAACTTTGATCCCGCCTATGTTAGGAAGGGCAACATCAGTCTGGCTCAACCTGGCGTGAAGGAGTATGATATTCCAAGGTGCGAGCCGCTAGACGGATCTGACGAGGCAGTTGTAACCGCGGCCTTGGTTAACGAGTTCGGCTTCAAAGCTAGAACGATTCTAGATAATCATCCTGTGAACCAAGCAAGGAGGAGAAAGGGTATGGTTCCGGCTAATTTTGTTTTGATGCGGGACGCGGGAACTTCGAAGTCGCACGTCCAAGGATTTCAGGCGAAGTGGGGTTTGGACCCTTTGATGGTGGCGGATCTTCCTGCTGAACTAGGCATAGGACGATTGCTTGGCATGGATGTTAAGGAATTAGATCCTGGGACACGACCCGACGATTATCGTAAGCGTGCCGAGCTCGTCTTAGACTCTGTCGGAAAGTATGGGTTCGTGTACGTTCATTTGAAGGGTCCTGACGAGCCGGGGCATGATGGATTGTTCGATCTGAAGAGGGAGAGGATTCAGGAACTTGACGAGGGTTTCTTCGCCATGTTGGCAAAATCGCCCCGGTTGAAAGATCTTGTTGTAGCAGTGACGTGTGATCACTCCACTCCTGTGGAGGACAAAGGGCATAGCGATGATCCTGTTCCCGTTCTTGTGTTCGGCGGGAAGTCAAAGCCAGACGGGTCCTCTAGGTTCACAGAGAGGGACGCGGCGAAGGGATCACTTGGAACTTTGAGACGGGGCATGACGCTCCTAGAGCGTCTGAAGCAGGTTGCCTCGTAGCCTTGTTTTTCAGATTCCGATACCTGGTAGGAAATATCTGATTAGGGTTCCTGCTATGTAGAGAGCGAGGGAAGCCGCGAATATGATTCCAGCGATTTCTCCGAATTGTCTCTTGAATTTTCTCGTTGATATGACCGTATCGTAGTAGGTCATCGCGGCGACTAGGGCTACTCCGACGACTAAGGAGACCCCTAAGGCGGTGACCATTGAACCGGTGAGGAAGTATGGTAGGGCGAGGAGTATGGCTGTGACCATGTATGATACTCCAGTGTAGATTGCACTCCACTTGGCTGATCCTTCGAAGCCCTGTTTGGCTTGGGCGTAGGCGGCGGATGCCATGGCTATGGACGCGGCCATTCCTGCGACAACACCCGCTAGACCAGCGAGCTCTGTTCGGTTGAATATTCCGAGCGAGCCGGCGTGGATTCCTGATATCTCGACGACTGCGTCCGCGAGCCCGAGGACGATGAAGCTCATGTATTTGACTCGTCCTTCGTGGATCTCGCCCATCAAGTAGCTCTCTTGATGTTCCTCTTCTTCCATCATGGCTTCGAACCTTGCCTTGTCGGCTGGTGGGATGTTCTTCACCATCTGCCGGTAGCGTTCGTGGAGAGCGTCCTCGTGTCTCTCTAGGAATTTCATGGTGAAGGTTAGGCCGAGGGTGAGGCG
>Ga0209807_1000319_pt1 | contig 21608 bp, 19 predicted proteins | sample GraSoiAngelo_154_FD_186168 | JGI IMG/M metagenome (GOLD analysis project Ga0209807, IMG submission 186168) | Grasslands soil microbial communities from the Angelo Coastal Reserve, California, USA - 14_1009_13_20cm (SPAdes) (version 2) | ecosystem: Environmental > Terrestrial > Soil > Grasslands ... | reverse complement strand
GTGGGCGCCGATCTGACAGCGTGCCCCGAGCCGCGCACCGGCCTCGATCACCACATAGGGACCGATTTCGCAATCGGCCGGCACCGTCACGGCCGGGCCGATGATCGCCGTGGGTGCAACGCCGGGGATAACCGGCTTTGCCGGATAGAGGGCCTGCGCGGCGCGCGCAAAAGCCTTGTACGGCTCCTTTGTGAGGAGGAGCGCCATGCCGGCCGGGGCACGCCCGGCAAACCGCTCATCGACAAAGGCCGCCCCGGCGCGCGAGCCGGCGAACGCGTCGAGATATTTGCGGTTGTCGAGAAAGGTCACGTCCTCGGGGCCGGCGGTCTCGAGCGGCGCGACATCGGTCATGAGCTGCTTGCCATCCGCCCCGCCGCCCAGCCGGGCGCCGCTCAACTCCGCCAGCTCGTCGAGCGAATAAGGCCCTGCCCGGTCGAAGAAGCGAAGATCGGTCATGCCGCGGTTGGCCGGGGCGCCGTTATTTTTTCTTTTTGGGCGGCGCCTGATCGGCAGTAGCGGCCGCCGGTTGCGCCGCGGGCGTCACCGGGGCTGGGGCCACAAAGTTGACGGTCAGGGTGGGCAGCTGCTCGTCGAGCCGGCGCAGCACATCGTCGGTCACATCGTAATTCTGGTCGAACAGCACGAGCTCGCTGCGCTGGAACACCATGTTGGCTTTGCGGTCCTTGGCGATATCGGTGATGATCTTCAGCATCACCTCTTGGATCTTTTCCAGGGCCTCGGCATTCGAGCGCTCCAATGCCTGCCGCTTGCTTTGCACGCCGCGGTCCAGATCGTTGACCTTCTGCTGGAACTCGCGCCCCTTCTGGTTCAGCGCTTCGGCGGAAAGGGAGGATTGCTGCCGTTGGATCGAGTCGCGCTCCTGCTTCAGCGTCTCCTCTTGGTGCGAGATCTCTTTGGCGTATTCGGCGCGCTTCTGCTCGATCTGCTGACGCACCATCTTCGCGGATTTCGAGTTCTGCAGCAGCGACTGGATGTCGACGACCATGATCGTCAGCGGCGGCTGCGTCGGATTGGTGGCCGGAGGCGTGGCCGCGGGCGGCGGCTGCTGCGCCCAGGCAATACCCGCACCGCCGCACGATGCCGCGACAACGAGCAAAAAAAACGTCAGCGGGGAAAGCCCCGCGCGTCGAAAGAACATCAGAACCTCGTACCAAAACTGACGTGGAACAGCTGCGTTTTGTCGAACGGCTCCTTCTTGATCGGAATGGCAAGATCAAGCCGGATCGGGCCGACCGGCGATTTCCAGGAGACACCAACCCCGGCGGCGGCCCGAATAGCGGCTGAGTCGGCGATGACTGGCTGCACGCCGCCGGTCGAGACGAGCTGGGCCGGCGTCAGGATGAGGTTCTTCTGATCGTTCCCCCACAACGTGCCGAAATCGGTGAAGAGCCGGCCGCTGATCCCGAGCTCCTTGGGCAAGCCGAGCGGCACGCTGAGCGCCAGGGAGCCGAGATAGTACTTGTTGCCGCCGAGTGCATCGCCCGACACGACATCGCGCGGCCCGATCCCGGCCGGCGCGAAACCGCGCAGATTGTCGCCACCAACGAAGAAGCGGTCCTGCAGCAGCACCTGCTGCCCGCCCCAGCCGAACACGTCGCCGGCTTCGGCGGTCAACCCCAGCACCCATTCCGGCGCAACCGAATAGTAATATCCGGCGCTGAGCTTGTTGCGAATGTATTGGACGCCAAAGCCGGCCCCGGCGAAATCGTTGCCGATCGAGGCGTAGTAGCCGCTCGTCGGCTCCTGCCGGTTGTCGCGCCGGTCATAGAGCAAGACTTGGCCGATCGCCGAGGTCAGATGCGTTCCCGCCTGCAGCTGGATGAACAGCGAGGCGTTGCTCTGGATATTCGTGATGTCGTCCGAGCGGCCGGTATACTTCCAGGTCTGGCGCAGGTTCTCGGTGAGCTGGTAGCCTGTGCGCAGCGCGCCGCCATAGGAGAACTGCTGGTAGACCGGTGAGACGCCAGTAAAGAAATTGGATGTCGGGCTGGTCTTCACCTCGAAGATGTCGATACCGGCAGCGATGTTCTTGTCGAGAAAATACGGCTCGGTATAGCTCAGATCGATTTGTTGGGAGCGGAACGAGACGACCGTGCCGATGCGGATGTCCTGACCGCGGCCGAGGAAGTTCCGTTCCCGGATGCTGACGTCGGCGAGCGGACCGTCGGTTGTCGAGAAGCCAAGACCGACTGACAATTCACCGGTCGATTGTTCCTCGATCTCGGTGTTGATCACGGTGCGGTCGGGCGCCGAGCCCGGGCTGTTGCTGACCTCGACCTTCTTGAAAAATCCGAGATTTTTGACGCGGTCCTTCGAGCGCTGCATCTTGTTGGTGTTGAAGGCGTCGCCTTCGACAAGCAGGAACTCGCGGCGGATCACCTTGTCGAGCGTGCGGACGTTGCCGCTGATGTCGATACGCTCGACATAGACCTGCGGCCCCTCATGCACATCGAAGACGACGTCGACGGTGTGCTCTTCGCGGTTGCGGTTGACCTCCGGTTTGACCTCGACAAAGGCGTAACCGCGATTGCCGAGTGCGTCGGTGAGCACCGAGATCGAGTGCTCTAGCTCCTGTGCGTCGTACCAATCGCCGGATTGCACGGTCAGGAGCGGCAGCACCGCTTCGCGCGGGAGATCTTTGAGCCCGATATTGACGTCGACCTTGCCGAACCGGTAGCGCTCACCCTCGTCGATCGTGAAGGTGATCACGAAGCCGTCGCGGTCGGGGGTCAGCTCGGCGACCGCCGAGACGACGCGGAAATCGGCGTAGCCCTCGGTCAGATAGAATTTGCGGAGGAGCTCGCGGTCATAGGTGAGCCGGTCGGGATCGTAGGTGTCGGCGGTCGAGAGAAAGCGATACCAGCGGCTCTCTTTCGTCTCAATCGCGGTGCGCAAGGTGCCGTCACTGAAGACGCGATTGCCGACGAAGTTGATGCTGCGCACGCCGGTCGACGGTCCCTCGTTAATCTCGAAGACGAGATCGACGCGGTTTTCCGGCAGCTGGATGATCTTGGGTTCGACGCTTGCGGCGAAACGGCCGCGGCGGCGGTAGAGCTCCAGGATGCGGCGCACATCGTTCTGCACCCGGGTGCGCGTATAGACAGTGCGCGGGCGCGACTGGATCTCTGTGTTGAGATCCTTGTCCGCGATTTTCGAGTTTCCCTCGAAGGCGATGCGGTTGAGGATCGGGTTCTCGACCACCCGGACGACCAGCACATTGCCTTCACGGTCCAGCTTGACGTCCGCGAAGAGCCCCGTGTTGAACAGCGCCTTCAACGAGCGGTCGATGCGCTCTGGATCCCATGGATCGCCGGGCTGCACGAGCAGGTAAGAGCGTATGGTCTCGGGCTCGATGCGCTGAATGCCTTCGATGCGGATATTGGCGATCGTTCCGGCGGACGCTGCCGCCGGTGTGTGCCGCGTCTGCGCCGCGGCAGAGAGCACCCATCCCGCCGCCGAGACAAAGGTCGCGGCAAGCAGGGCGAGCCAACAGATGGTCACGCGCTTTAGAACCAACCCCCAACCCCCGGACGGTCTTGCGATAATCCCGCGACAAGCAATCCTGTCAGGTCACCGGACTATTTACAAACTCCACGATCGCCAAAAGTGAACGAGGTCGTTCCAGGTCGCAAACACCATCAAGGTCAGCACCAAGGCCAGCCCGATGCGGAAGCCGTATTCCTGAGCGCGTTGACCCAGCGGTCTCCCACGGATTGCCTCGGCGGCATAGAACAGCAAATGGCCCCCGTCAAGCACCGGTACCGGGAATAGATTGATCAGCCCGAGATTGATCGACAGCACCGCCATGAACCACAGCAATTGTACGACGCCGCCGCGCGCGACTTCCCCGGACATCTGGGCGATGCGCAATGGCCCGCCAAGCTCGTCGCTGCCGCGCGTACCGATGATGATCTGCCACATCGCCTCGAGCGTGCCGACAGACAGGTTCCAGGTCTCCTGAACCGCGCTGCCGGCCGCTCTGATCGGGTTCCGCCTGACATACTCGACGCCGCTGCGGCCAATGCCGAGCAAGCCGATCTCATGCCGATCGCCAAACCGGTCGGTGATCTCGGTGCGGCTCGGTGTCACATGCAGCGTGACCGGCTGTCCATCGCGCTTGACGACAAGCGTCATCGGCACGCCCGGGTTCATGCGTACGATCTGCTGGACGTCCTCGAAGCGCTGGATATCGGTGCCGTTGATATTCGTGATGACATCGCCGGGATGGATTTCGCCCGCTTCGGCCGCGCTGCCCGGCTGGACTTGGCCAACTTCTGGCGGGGTGAACGGCTGACCGTAGGTCGCGAACAGGACTGCGAGGACGACGATCGCGAAAACAAAATTCGCGATCGGCCCGCCGGCGACAATTGCGGCGCGCTGCCCCAATCGCTTGCCGTGGAACGATACGGCCCATTCCGCCGGGCTCAGCTGGTTCATCCCGGCGATCGGCAAGCCCGAGCTGGCATCGGCATCGCCAAACATCTTGACGTAGCCGCCGAGCGGGATCGCGCTGAACTTCCAGCGGGTGCCGGCCCGGTCCCACCAACCGAACAACTCCGGCCCGAAACCGATCGAGAACACCTCGACTTTCACGTCATTGCGGCGCGCAATCCAGTAATGGCCGAACTCGTGGACAAAGACGAGGACCGTCAAAACGATCACAAACCAAAAGGCGATCCACAGAAAGTGGTAAACCCCGCCCTCTAATAACGGTGTCAAATAGCTCATCTCTTTTTCCGCCGATCAGGCCTGGCGCGCCGCGGCGCGCTTGGCAACGATCTGCACCGCCGTGGCGCGCGCAGCCTTATCCAAATCGTAAACATCCTCAAGGGAATCAAGATTACCCCCCGGCAGCAGCTCGAGGGTGCGCTCGACGGTCGCGGCTATATCGAGAAACCCGATCTCGCCGCCTAGGAAGGCGTGGACCGCGGTTTCGTTGGCGGCATTGAGCACGGTCGGGCTGCCCGCCCGGGTCAACGCCTCGCGCGCCAGCCGCAAGGCCGGGAAGCGCTCGGGATCGGGAGCTTCGAAGGTCAGTCGACCGATTTCGGCCAGATCGAGCCGCTTCGTCGGGGCCGGCGTGCGGTCAGGCCAGCCCAGCGCGTAGGCGATCGGGGTCCGCATATCGGGCGAGCCGAGATGGGCCAGGACGGAGCCATCGCGGTAAGTCACCAGCCCATGCACGATGGATTGCGGATGCACGACGATGTCGATGCGCTCCGGGTCAAGCTGGAACAAATGATGCGCCTCGATCAGCTCGAGGCCCTTATTCATCAGCGTCGCCGAATCGACCGAGATTTTCGCACCCATGCGCCACGTCGGATGCGCCACCGCCTGTTCCGGCGTCATGTCGCGCATCTCGGCGAGGCTTCGCTCGCGGAACGGGCCGCCGCTGCAGGTCAGCGTGATCTTCTCGATGCCATGGACGCGCTCGAAATCGAAGCATTGCCAGATCGCGTTGTGCTCGCTGTCGACCGGCAGCAGCGTCGCGCCATGCGCCAGCACCTCGCGCATGAACAGGCTGCCGGCGCAGACCAGCACCTCCTTGTTCGCGAAGGCGACGATGCGGCCCTTGCGGATCGCGGCAAGGGTGGGCTCCAGGCCGGCGGCGCCGACGATTCCGGCCATCATCCAGTCGGCGGGGCGCTCGGCGGCCTCGACGAGCGCGGCGCGGCCGCTGCCGATCTCGATGCCGGTGCCGGCAAGCGCATCCTTCAACACCTCATATTCGCCCGGCTCGGCGATTGCCGCGAAACGCGCCCCAAGCGAGCGGGCCTGCTCGGCCAGCAGCTTCGCATTGTTGTTGGCGGTCAGCGCCTCGACGGTGAAGTCTTCGCGGTTGCGCGACAGGAGATCGACCGTGCTTTGGCCGACGGAGCCGGTCGAGCCGAGAATGCTGACCCGCCGCGGGCCCGCAGCGCGATCCACAGAACGTGCGGGCAATACTTCGCGGCTCCCTGCCCCCAACCGATTGGCGGCGCTTATCGCCATGTCAGCACGCTGCCGCCGATCAGTGTGAGGAGCGCCACGGCCGGGATCACGGCCAGGAGGCCATCGAGCCGGTCAAGAAGGCCACCATGTCCGGGAATGAGGCCGCTCGTGTCCTTCACGCCGAACCTTCGCTTGGCCACCGACTCCGCAAGATCGCCGAACTGCTCAACAATCGCAAGTCCTGCGCTGACCAGCACCAGAGGTAGCGCCGAGGTGTCGACGAGCCGCGCCGTCCCCCAGCCCGCGAGGGCGGCGCAGCCCGCGCCGCCGATCATGCCGGCCCAGGTCTTGCGCGGGCTCCAGCGCGGCGCAAGCCGCGGCCCGCCGACCTGCCGGCCGATGAGGTAGGCGCCGATATCGGTCGCCCAGACGACTGCGAAGATCCACAGCACCGTTCGCGGCCCGATTTCTCTTGGCTGCGCCAGCCACAGCAACAGTACACAGGGAATTGCGATCCACAGCAGACCCAGGGCGAACCAGCGCGGCTCGGAATCGCGGTTATGTCGGGCGATCGTGAAGACAATCGCGGCTCCGATGACCGCGACTGCTATCCCGATCCCCGCGCCGGCCAGGGCGGCAGCGACCGCCGCCGCGACGGCGGCGAGGATCAGAACGATGCCGGATACGCCGAGGGAACCGCCGCGGCACAGCCGCGCCCATTCCCAGGCCATGACGGCGGCGGCAAGCGCGGTCAGCATGCCGAGCCAGGGCGAGCCGAACCAGGCAGCGGCGATGGCGACCGGCGCCATGACCAGCGCGGATAAAATGCGCAGCGCGAACGGGCTCGGCTCAGCGCGAGCCAACAGAGGCACCGTAGCGGCGCACGCGGCCGCAATAATCGGCGATCGCCTGCTCCAGATCGGCGCGCCCGAAATCCGGCCACAAGGTCTTGGTAAAGACGAGCTCGGCATAGGCGCATTGCCACAACAGGAAGTTGCTGATGCGCTGCTCGCCGCTGGTGCGGATCAGGAGATCCGGGTCCGGGAGATCCACGGTCAACAGATGCGAGGCGATCAGCTCCTCGTCGATGGCGTCGAGGGGCAGCGCCCCGGATCGCGCTTTGGCCGCGATGGCGCGCACCGCAGCGGCGATCTCGGCGCGGCCGCCATAGGACAGCGCGATGGTCAGATTGATTGCGCGGTTGTCGCGGGTCAGCGCCTCGGCATTGTCGATCAGCGTCATGATGTCCGGCGAGAGGCGCTCAATCTCGCCGATGACCCTGAGGCGAACGCCGTTCCGATGCAATTCGGCGATCTCGCCGCGGAGATAGTGGCGCAGCAAGCCCATCAGATCGTCGATCTCGTCGAGCGGCCGCTTCCAGTTCTCCGACGAGAACCCGAACAGGGTTAGATAAGGGATGCCGAGCTCGACTGCCGCGCTCAGGGTTCGACGCACCGCCTCCGCGCCGCGGCGATGGCCGGCAATCCGCGGCAGGCCGCGGCTCTGCGCCCAGCGGCCGTTCCCGTCCATGATGATCGCAATGTGCCGCGGCAACCCGCCGGGCGAGGCCTCGACACTCATCAGACCTGAAGGATTTCCTTGTCTTTCTGGGCGAGCGTCTCGTCGATGCGCTTGATGTGGTCGTCAGTAAGCTGCTGCACCTCGCGGTCCAGCTTGCGGTGCTCGTCCTGCGAGATCTCGCCGTCCTTTTCGAGGCGGCGCAGCGCCTCGATGCCGTCGCGCCGCACATTGCGCACCGAGACCCGTGCCTGCTCGGCGTATTTCGCCGCAACCCGGGTCAATTCGCGGCGCCGCTCCTCGTTCAGTTCGGGGATCGGCACGCGGATTACCTGCCCTTCCGTCTGCGGATTGAGGCCAAGGCCGGCTTCCCGGATCGCCTTGTCGACCGCCTTGACGACGCTGCGGTCCCAGACCTGAACGCTGATCATCCGGGGCTCCGGGACGTTGACGCTCGCTACCTGATTCAGCGGCACCATCCCGCCATAGGCATTGACCTGCACCGGCTCCAGCAGGCTGGTCGATGCCCGGCCGGTGCGCAGCCCGCCGAATTCCTTGCGCAACACTTCCAGCGCGCCGTCCATGCGACGGCGGAGATCCTTCAACAATTCCTCTTGGGCCATGGCGGCAGTTCCTCGCGCTTCCCCGTACCTTTTCGTGACTCTCTTATCGGGGTTTATTGCAGCTCTTCAATGATCGTATAGCGCCCGCGCCCTTGGACGACCGCGGCAAAGCCGCCATTCTCGAAAATCGAGAAGACCAGGATGGGGATGCCATTTTCCCTGGCCAGCGAGATCGCGGCGGCGTCCATGACCTGCAGGTCGCGGGTCAGGACCTCGTGGTAATCGAGCCGATCGAAGCGGCGCGCATTCGGGTTGCGCAAGGGGTCGTCATCATACACTCCGTCGACCTTGGTCGCCTTCAACAACGCGTCGCAGCCCATCTCGGAAGCGCGCAAGGCAGCTGCCGTATCGGTCGTGAAGAACGGATTGCCGGTGCCCGCACCGAAAATCACGACCCGGCCCTTTTCGAGGTGGCGCAGGGCGCGGCGGCGGATATAGGGCTCACAGATCGCCTGCATCGAGATCGCCGACTGCACCCGCGTCGTGACGCCGCGGCGCTCGAGCTCGTTCTGCATTGCCAGCGAATTTATTACCGTCGCCAGCATGCCCATGTAGTCGCCCGAGGCGCGCTCCATGCCAGCCGCGGCGCCCGACAGTCCGCGGAAGATGTTGCCGCCGCCAATGACCAGGCACAGCTCGGCGCCGAGCGAATGAACCGAACAGATCTCATCGGCGATGCGGCCGATCATCGCCGGGTCGAGGCCATATTCGCGCTCGCCCATCAGCGCTTCGCCTGAAATCTTCAGGAGGACGCGACGATACTTCAGATCGGCAGCCATGCGCCCCGCGCCCATCCGGCTGAAAGACCCGCCGCAGCGGGCGGCCCAAAGATTACACCAAAGTGGGGCTGCCGCAGCGGAATTTGACGGGGCGCCGCGACGTCGCCCGTCAGGATCAGCTTTTTAGCTGAGCGTCCACTTCGGCCGCAAAATCGGAAGGCGGCCTCTCGACCCCCTCGCCCAGGGCGAAGCGGACAAACCCGGCGACCCGGATCGGCTTACCGGCGGTTTTGGCGGCCGCCTCGACGACCTTCGACACCCGGCTCTCGCCATCCACGACGAAGATCTGATCGAGGAGCACGACCTCTTCGTAGAATTTGCGCAGCCGGCCCTCGACCATGCGCTCGACAATTGCCTCGGTCTTGCCGCTGCCCTGCGCCTGCTCGCGTAAGACAGCGCGCTCGCGGTCGAGCGCTGAGCCCGGCACCGCCGCGGTGTCGAGATATTGCGGGTTGGCGGCGGCGACATGCATCGCGAGCTGGCGACCGAGCGTCTCGATCGCCTCGCCCGATGCCTCCGCCTCGAGCGCGACCAGAACGCCAATCTTGCCGAGGCCGGGCGCCAGCGAATTGTGGACGTAGGAGGCGACATGCCCCTTGCCGACCGCAAGCCGCGCCGCCCGGCGCAATACGAGGTTCTCGCCAATGCGGCCGACGAGCTCGGTCAATTCCTCGGCGACCGTGCGGCCGGTGCCGGGATAGGGCATCTGCTTCAGCGCCTCGATGTCGCTATTGCCGGTAATCACGAGCGCCGCCACGGCGCGAACGAACGCCTGAAACAGCTCATTACGGGCGACGAAATCGGTCTCGGAATTGACCTCAACGACCGCCCCCGCAGTGCCGCGCGCCGCAGCGCCAACCAGCCCGTCAGCGGCGACCCGTCCGGCCTTTTTTGCCGCCGCGGCGAGGCCCTTTTTGCGCAGCCAGTCGACCGCGGCCTCGACATCGCCGCTGGTATCGCCCAGCGCCCGCTTGCAGTCCATCATCCCGGCGCCGGTGCGCTCGCGCAATTCCTTGACCAGCGCCGCCGTTACCTCGGCCATCGCATCATCCTCTCGTGAAATCGTTCCGGGCCGGCATTGCTTGAGCCGGCGCTACTTTGCCGCCGACGTCGCCTCGGAGGCGGCCTGCTCGCTGACCGTTTCCTCGGCGAGTGCCTCGGGTGCCGGCTCATCGGCCAGCTCGTCCTCTTCAGGCACCGCCTCTTCCGGAACCTCGGCGCGGGCGCCGACATCGATGCCAGAAGCGGCGAGCTCGGCCTGCAACCCATCGAGGACCGACCCGGCAACCAGATCGCAGTACAGGTGAATCGCGCGCATCGCGTCGTCGTTGCCCGGGATCGGGTAGGCGATGCCGTCCGGCGAAGAGTTCGAATCGAGGATCGCGACGACCGGGATGCGCAGCTTATTGGCCTCTTGGACCGCGATCGCCTCCTTGTTCGTATCGATGACGAACAGGATGTCGGGCAGGCCGCCCATCTCCTTGATGCCGCCGAGCGCGCGTTCGAGCTTGTCGCGGTCGCGGGTCAGCTCGAGCAGCTCGCGTTTGGTCAGGCCGCTCTCCTCGGTGGTGAGGCGCTCTTCGAACTCGCGCAAGCGCTTGATCGATTGCGAGATCGTCTTGAAGTTCGTCAGCATGCCGCCGAGCCAGCGGTAATTGACGTAATACTGGCCGCAGCGCTTGGCTGCCTCGGTGATCGCCTCCTGGGCCTGGCGCTTGGTGCCGACAAACAGCACCCGGCCTCCGCCGGCGACGATCTCGCGGATCGCCTCGAGGCCTTGCCGCAGCAAGGGCACGGACTGCTCAAGGTCGATGATGTGGATGCCGTTGCGGACGCCGTATATGTACGGCGACATCTTCGGGTTCCAGCGCCGCGTGTGGTGGCCGAAATGAACGCCGGCCTCCAATAGCTGGCGCATCGAGAAATCGGGGAGTGCCATATCTCTTCCTTTCCGGTTATGCCGCCGCAGGGGACAATCGACCGTTCCGCTTCGCGGAAAGCCGACACCGGAGCGGCCAGCCCCTTCGGGGAGGCCGCAGCCCTGCGTGTGGGTTACGCCGGGATTAGGTAAGGCCCCCTGGTCGGTTTGGCAAGCGCGGCGCCGACCACAGGGATTTGACCGTCTCCTATCCCGGACCTAAGGTCACCCACCCCTGACGGAATACGCGAGAGGAGCGGCGGCGATGGCCTTCTACGAGTTGCGCCAATACAAGGTCCGGCCCGGCAAGATGCAGGAATGGCTCAAGGTCATGGAGGAGGAGATCATCCCGTTCCAGGTCGCCAAGGGCATGGTGATCACCGGCAGCTTCCGCGGTGAAGCCGATGAGTCTGTCTATGTGTGGCTGCGCCGGTTTGAGAGCGAGGCGCAACGCGAGGCGCTCTACAAGGCCGTCTATGAGAGCGACCATTGGAAAAAGGAGATCGCGCCGCGCATCCCCGACCTCCTCGACCGCGAGAAGATGGTCGTCACCCGCATCGTCCCGACCACCCGCTCGACGGTGCAATAAGCGGAAAAAATTCCGGCGACCCTCTCCCGTATCGGGAGAGGGTCTTTTCATTCTCAGATCTCGTGGACGTCGATGATGCCGGGCAGCGATTTGACCGCGGCGCGAATCTTCGGATCGATGCGGAACCCGCCGGGGAGCGCCACCTCGATTTCGCGGCTCGGCAGATCGAGCACGACGGTGACCCGGCCGCGGCCGCCCGCCTCGCGGCTGATGACGCTTTTGAGCCGCGGCAAGGCCTCGGCCTCGGCGACAAAGATGCGCAACCCAGCCGCCGCTTGCGCGACGATCGTGTCGAGCGGCTCGATCTTCTGCACCGTGAGCCGCAGGCTTTCATCCTCGCGCCGTACATCGACCGTGACGATCAGCGGCTGACCTCCTTCCAAGAGACCGCGCGCCTGCGCCAAGGCTTCCGAGAACATCGTGACCTCAAAGGCCCCCGATGTGTCCGACAGCTGCACAAAAGCGAAGCGGTTGCCGCGCGCCGAAGTGCGCTCCTTCTTGCCAATGACGATGCCGCCCAGGCGGAAGCGGCTGGAGCCGTTCGCGGCGAGCGCCGCCGGCAGGTCGACCCAGCGCAGAACGCCGGCGCGCTCCAGACTCTTGGCGTAGGGGTCGAGCGGGTGACTCGATAGATAGAAGCCGATCGCTTCGAACTCGTTCTGCAGGCGCTCGACCGACGGCCAGTCCGCAACAACCGGCAATGACGGGCGGGCGGCGAAACCGGAATCGACGGCGGCGAACAGGTTTTCCTGCTTTGTGACCCGTTCCTCGGCAGCTCGGCTTGCCTGCCGCAGCAAGAGCTCGGCAGCCGAAAAGCTCTGTGCCCTGTTCGGGTTCAGGCATTCGAAGGCGCCTGCCTTCACAAGGTTTTCGAACTGCCGGCGGTTGAAACTCTTTGTATCGAGGCGGCGAGCGAAATCGAACAGATCCTTATAGGGACCGTGCGCGGCACGCTCGGCGACCAACTCGCTCATAGCCTGCTCGCCGACACCCTTGACGGCGGCGAGCGCATACCGGATGGCGGGCTTACCAGTCTTGGGATCGGTCTCGACCGAGAAAGCAACCTCGGAGCGGTTGATGTCGGGCGGTAGCAGCGCAATGCCGAGCCGGCCTAACTCTTGCCGGAAATGATTGAGCTTGTCGGTGTTGCCGAGGTCCAGGGTCATCGACGCGGCAAGAAACTCGACCGGGTAATTGGCCTTTAGATACGCGGTTTGATACGCCACCAGCGCATAGGCGGCGGCGTGCGATTTGTTGAAGCCATAGCCGGCGAACTTGGCCATCTGATCGAAGATCTGCTCGGCCTTGCCCGGTGCGACGCCGCGCGCCACCGCGCCTTCGACGAAGGTTTTGCGCTGGGCGTCCATTTCCGACTGGATCTTTTTGCCCATTGCGCGGCGGAGCAGATCGGCGCCGCCCAGCGTGTAGCCCGCCAGCACCTGGGCGATCTGCATGACCTGTTCCTGGTAGATCATGATGCCGTGGGTTTCCTTCAGGATCTCCTCAAGCGCTGGGTGCAGGTAGTCGGGCTTCTCCTCGCCGTGCTTTACCGCAATGTAGCGCGGGATGTTCTCCATCGGCCCGGGACGGTACAGCGAGACGACGGCGATAATGTCTTCGAAGCGGTCGGGGCGCAGCTTCTTCAGCATGTCGCGCACGCCGGCGCCTTCGACCTGGAACACCCCGACCGTGTCACCGCGCGCCAGGAGCTCGTAGGCGGGGCGGTCATCGAATGGCAGGTTGGCGAGATCGAGATCGATGCCGCGCGCCGCCAATAGGTCGAGGCAGCGTGCCAGCACGGTCAGCGTTTTGAGCCCGAGGAAGTCGAATTTGACCAGACCGGCGAGCTCGACCCATTTCATGTTGAACTGCGTCACCGGCATATCTGAGCGCGGGTCGCGGTAGAGCGGCACGAGCTCGCGCAGTGGGCGATCGCCGATGACGACGCCAGCGGCATGCGTCGAGGCGTGGCGGTAAAGGCCTTCCAGCCGCAGTGCCGTCGTCAATAGCCGGGCCACGGCCTCGTCGCTGTCACGCGCGGCCTGCAATTGCGGCTCGCTCCAGATCGCCTTTTCGAGGCTGACCGGATGCGCCGGGTTGTACGGCACGAGCTTGGCGATGCGGTCGACCTGTCCATAGGGCATGGCAAGCACCCGCCCGACATCGCGCAACACGGCGCGCGCCTGCAACTTGCCGAAGGTGATGATCTGCGCGACGCGGTCGCGGCCGTATTTCTGCTGGACGTAGCGAATGACCTCATCACGCCGATCCTGGCAGAAATCGATGTCGAAATCCGGCATCGACACGCGCTCGGGATTGAGAAAGCGCTCGAACAGCAGCCCGAAACGCAGCGGGTCCAGATCGGTGATCGTGAGGGCCCAAGCGACGACCGAGCCCGCCCCCGAACCGCGCCCCGGCCCGACCGGGATATCCTGCCGCTTCGCCCATTGGATGAAATCGGCGACGATCAGGAAATAGCCGGCGAACCCGGTCTTAACGATCATGTCGAGCTCGAATTCGAGACGCTCGCGGTAGGGCCGGAGCGCTTCGTCGTCTGCCGCGGCAAAAGCGGGGGCCGCGTGGCGGGAGGCGAGACCCCCGCGCGCCGCGGCGCGCAGCGCGCTCACCTCGTCCTGACCCGCAGACAGCGGGAACGCCGGCAGGATCGGCTTCCGAGCCTGCGGGATGAAAGCGCAGCGCCGGGCGATGACCACTGTGTTATCGCAGGCCTCCGGCAGATCGGCGAACAATGCCCGCATCTCTTCCGCCGGGCGGAAGAAATGCTCGGGGGTCAGGCGCCGCCGGTCGTCATCCGCGACGATGCGGCCCTGCGCGATGCACATAAGGGCGTCATGCGCCTCGTAGAAATCGCGGTCGGGGAAATAGGCATCGTTTGTCGCGACGAGCGGCAGGTCATGGGCATAGGCGAGATCGACGAGTCCCGCCTCGCTGCGCAATTCCTCGGGCAAACCGTGGCGCTGCACTTCGATGTAGAGCCGTCCGGGAAAGATGTCCTTCAGCGTTAGCAGCGCGGCTTCTGCCGCCTCGGCCTGGCCTTCGGCGAGCGGACGTCCAACGGGACCGCCCGCGCCGCCGGCAAGACAGATCAGCCCGTCGCTTTCGTTCGCGAGATCGGCCAGCGCGACTGAAGGCTCCCCGCCCGCTTCGCCATCGAGAAAGGCGCGACTGACGAGGCTCAGCAGATTGCGATAGCCGGCCTCGTTCTGGACCAAGAGCACGATGCGGTCCCGTTCGCCATGTCCATTTGGGGCATGCGCTTGGCCATTGCCGTTTCCGGCGCGGCCGTTGCGGCCGCCCCCGTTTGGTGCGAGCGCGATCTCGCAGCCGATGATCGGCTGGATGCCGGCTTCGGAACAGGCAGTGGCAAATTCGAGAGCGCCAAACAGATTGCCGCTGTCGGTGATCGCGACGGCCGGCATCGCCTCGCCGCGGCACAGCTGCACCAATTCCTTGGTTTTGATTGCTCCGGCCGACAGCGAATAAGCGCTGTGCACGCGGAGATGGATAAAATCGGCGAGCGGCATGGCGTTTCGATGAAGTCTTGGCCCGACCTCAAGATGGCATGGCGGAACAGCGAATACACGCTCCTGTCACCTGGCTTAGAAGATGCCGCTGCCGCGGTGACGGCTTTAGGGATTGCCGCCTCGGTTCGCCTCGAATCGGTGGTACGCGCACCCGCTATGGTTGCGCCAAAGGCGCTTCCGGCGTCTCGCTGTCGTCGACCGGGTTCGGGTGCTGCAGCTCAAAGCCGATCGGGAGTTTCTCGACGCCCTCCCATGGCTTGGTCGCCAACAGTCGACGCACCATCCCGATCATATGGTCGAACAGCGGTTTGTTATCGCTCGCCCGCGGCGGCGCGGTGCGGAATTCCTGAACCCCGTCATCGAGCAGCTGCACCTGCCAGGCGCCGCCGCGCACTTTCAGTCGCAGAAAAAAGACAAGTTGCTGCTTGGGGAAAGACTCGAGGTCGCGGTCGAGCGTCAGCGACATTGCGAACCGCCAGAAGCCATCGGGCTCCCGAGTCAAAATGTCGTTCTGCGACTCCGGCTGCACAGCGGTGGGCACGCCCTCCGGGATCTGGAAGGAGAGGAGATGGACATAGGGCCGGCGGGTCTCGCCGTCCGGGTCGGCATAGGTTTCCGGCGCGCCGATATATTCCCGGAACGAGTGCGCGAGCTCCTGCGCAGCGGCAAGCGAGTTGCGGGCATAGTCGCGATAGGTTTCCTGCGAGGCGCGATAGGCGATCCGCAGGTCGTCGAAGATGCTCATCAAGATGCTCCCGGCGGCACGCCCCCGCCGCTCTAGGCTACGGCACGAAGCGTTCCGTCTTCCAGTGCGACGGTGCGGTCGAGACGGGCGGCGAGTTCGAGGTTGTGCGTCGCGATCAGTGCCGCCAGGCCATGTGCGCGTACGATCTCGATCAGGGTCTCCATGACGCCGGCCGCTGTGGTGTGATCGAGATTGCCGGTCGGCTCGTCGGCCAAAAGAATCTTCGGATCATTCGCGAGCGCACGCACGATCGCGACGCGCTGCTGCTCGCCGCCCGAGAGCCGCGCCGGGCGATGCGCCAGCCGCTCCGCAAGGCCGACCCGCCCGAGCAATGCCTCGGCCTTGCGCCGGGCGTCGGCGCGCCGGACGCCGCCGATCATCTGCGGCAACATGACATTCTCGACGGCCGAGAATTCCGGCAGCAGGTGATGAAACTGATAGACAAAGCCGAGCGCCCGGCGCCGCAGCATCGTTCGGTGCTCATCGGAGAGGGCGCCGCAATCGCGCCCCTCGATCAAAACGGCGCCGCCGCCCGGGCGCTCCAACAGCCCCGCCACATGCAGCATCGTCGATTTGCCGGCCCCCGACGGCCCAACCAGCGCGACGATTTCGCCGGGCGCAAGCATGAGGTCGACGCCGTTCAGCACCGCAAGCTCGACGTTACCCTGGCGAAACACCTTGCGCACGCTGCGTAATTCGAGCGCCGGCGGACGGTCGCTCATTCGTAGCGCAGCCCCTCGACGGGATCGAGCCGCGCCGCCCGCCACGACGGGTAGAGCGTCGCCAAAAACGACAGCGCGAGCGCCATCAAGACGACGGTCGCGACATCCTCTGCTTGGATATGCGCCGGGATGCGCGTGAAGAAATAGATTTCGGCCGAGAACAAATTGACGCCGAGGACGCCCTGAATGAACTGGCGGATCCGCTCGATGTTGTCGGTGAACACAACGCCGAGCGCAAAGCCGGCCAGTGTTCCGACAACACCGATCGAGGCGCCGCTCAGCATGAAAATGCGCAGCACCATGCCGCGCGAGGCGCCCATCGTGCGCAGGATGGCGATGTCCCGGCCCTTGTCCTTCACCATCATGATCATGCCGGAGATGATGTTGAAGGCGGCGACCAAGATGATCAGCGCCAGGATCAGGAACATGACGTTGCGCTCGATCTCGACGGCATTGACGATGCTCGAATTGGCGTGCTGCCAGTCGACGATACGGACGCGGCCGCCGAGCGCGGCGGCGATCGCCCTCCCCTCCTGGCTCGCTCGATCGGCGTCGGCGACGAAGACTTCGAGATCGCTGACAGCGTTCGGCATGCGGAAGAAGATCTGCGCCGCCGCGAGCGGCACATAGACAAAGCTGTTGTCGTATTCGTAGAACCCGACATTGAACAGGGCCGCGATCTCGTAGGTCTTGAGGCGTGGCATCGTGCCAAAGGCCGTGTCTGTGCCTTCCGGCGCGATCAGCGTGACGCGGCCGCCGACCCCGAGACCGAGCCGGCGCGCCAGACGTTCACCGAGCACGATGCCGTCGTCGCCGAAATCGGCGAGGGAGCCGGCGACGATGTGCTCGGCGATCAGGCCCCGGTTGCGGATATCGTCGGGGCGGATGCCACGGACAAGCGCACCCGAAGCGGCGCCGTTCTCGCCGGTCGCCATGACCTGGCCCTCGATCAACGGCGTCGCACTGACGACCCCCGGCATTTGCCGTACCCGGGCCGCGACAGCGTCGAAATCGGTGAGCGGCCCGGTGTCGGCATAGATTCCGAGATGGCCGTTGAGCCCGAGGATGCGGCCGATCAGATCGGCCCGAAAGCCGTTCATGACCGACATGACAATGATCAGGGTCGCGACCCCGAGCGCGATGCCGAGAAGCGAGAAGATCGCGATAACCGAGATGAAGCCTTCCGCCCGCCGCGCCCGCAGATAGCGGAACGCGACCATCCGCTCGAACGCGCCGAAGATCACGCCGCGAACCGGCCCACGGCGGTGTCGAGCGGCAGATCCTGCCGGGCGCCGTCCCGACGATGCTTCCACTCGATGTTGCCGGCGGCGAGGCCGCGCGGCCCAATGATAAGCTGGTCGGGCAGGCCGATCAGATCCATGGCGGCGAATTTGGCGCCCGGCGAGTCATCACGGTCGTCGTACAGCACGTCGATGCCGGCATTGCGCAATTTCCCGTAGAGGTCGTCGGCGGCGGCGCGACATTTATCGTCCGCCGGGCGGAGGTTGATCAGGCCAAGACGGAACGGCGCGACGCTCTCCGGCCAGATGATGCCGTTATCGTCGTGATTGGCCTCGATCAGCGCGCCGACGAGGCGCGACACGCCGATGCCGTAGGAGCCCATTTCCAGCGGCACTTCTTCGCCGTTTGGGCCCGCGACGACCGCGCCCATCGGCACCGAGTATTTGGTGCCGAAATAGAAGGTCTGGCCGACCTCGATGCCCCGGGTAGCGATAAGTCGTTCAGGCGGTACGGGGCAGGCTTCCGGCTTGTGTATCTCGCCCGTCGCGGCGTACAGCGACGTAAAATAGTCGACGATCGTCTGTACAATCTGCTCGTCGTCGTAATCGACATCGGGATTTTCGAAATTCAAATCGAGGAAATCGCGATCAACATAGACTTCGCTCTCGCCGGTCTCGGCCAGAATGATGAATTCATGGCTGAGATCACCGCCGATCGGGCCGGTGTCGGCGCGCATCGGGATCGCCTTCAGCCCCATCCGCGCGAAGGTGCGCAGATAGGCGACGAACATCTTATTGTAGGAGTGTTTGGCGCCCTTGGCGTCGAGATCGAAGCTGTAATTGTCCTTCATCAGGAACTCGCGGCCGCGCATGACGCCAAACCGCGGCCGCACCTCGTCACGGAATTTCCACTGGATGTGGTAAAGGTTCTTCGGCAGGTCGCGGTAGCTCTTGATCGAAGCGCCGACGATTTCGGTGACCTGCTCCTCGTTGGTCGGCCCGTACAGCATCTCGCGGTCGTGGCGATCCTTGATGCGCAGCATTTCCTTGCCGTAATCGTCGTACCGCCCGCTTTCGCGCCACAGCTCGGCCGGCTGGATCGTCGGCATCAGGATTTCCTGCGCACCGGAGCGGTCCTGCTCCTCGCGCACGATCTGCTCGACCCGCTTCAGCACGCGGAAACCCAGCGGCAGCCAGGAATAGATGCCGGCCGAGGACTGGCGGATCATGCCGGCGCGCAGCATCAGCCGGTGCGAGACGATCTGCGCCTCGCTCGGGTTCTCGCGCAGCAGCGGCAAGAAGTACTGGGAAAGGCGCATGGCTCCTCGCTTGCGCAGCGGCCGCAGTCTAGTACCGGGGCCGTCGCGAAAACACTCCCCGGCGCAAAAAAGCGCGTGACCGCCTGCGGCATTTTGCGTACTATCGCGTCATAAGCAAAACGCACAGGCAGCTAGCCTGGCCCGAGTTTAGGGAGGTTTTACCGGCCGGAATCCGAGTTCCGGCAAGAAAGGCGACGAAGGATTCGCTGGCAGGGCCTCGTGCCCTGCCTTCTTTTTGTGCAGAGGGTGGGCAGAATGCGGCGGCCGGCCGCTGCGTCCCTTCTATCAATTGTTTTACTCGCGGCGGCGATTATGGTGCGGCGGGGCGGCTTCGGCGACGCGGGACCCGGCCGCGACGCCGACGACTTCAGAGGTGAGCGAGATGGCGCACGGCTGGCAATTCTACATGAACCCCGGCCCGACCAACATTCCGGACCGCATTCTGCGGGCAATGGACCACGCCACGATCGATTTTACCGGCGCGCAGTTTCGCGCGATCTCTGAGGAATGCTTTGCCGGGCTGAAGCGCGTCTTCAAAACCGAGCACACGATCCTCGCCTATGCCGCGACCGGGCACGGCGCCTGGGAAGCGGCGCTCGTGAACCTGTTCTCGCCGGGCGACAAGGTGCTGCTGGTCGAGAGCGGGTTCTTCTCGTTGAATTGGGGCATGCGCGGCCAGTCCTTTGGGCTGGAGGTCGAGACCTTGCCCAATGATTGGCGCCGCGCCGCCGACCCGGCAAAGCTGGAAGCGCGGCTGCGCGCCGACACGCAGCATCAGATCAAGGCGGTGCTGGTCGTCCACAACGAGACCTCGACCGGTGTTGCCCACCCCGTCCCCGCATTGCGCCGCGCGATCGATGCGGCGAAGCACCCCGCGCTCTTTCTCGTCGATACGATTTCTTCGCTTGGCTCGTTTGATTTCCGCATGGATGAATGGGGCGTCGATGTCGTCGTCGCCGGCTCGCAAAAGGGCCTCATGCTGCCGACCGGCATGGCGTTTACCGGCATCAGCGCCAAGGCGCTCGCCGCGACCGCTACGGCCAAGCTGCCGCGCGTCTATTGGGACTGGCGGCGGCTCCTCGGCGAGAATACGCAAGGGTATTGGAACGGCACAGTGCCGGTACATTTCTTCTTCGGGCTGCAGGAATCGCTACGCATGCTCGAAGAGGAAGGGCTCGACAACGTCTTCGCGCGCCATCACCGGCTGGCTGAAGCGACCCGCCGCGCCGTGCGCGTCTGGCGCAGCAATAACGGGCCGGAGACCTTTGGGCTCGATCCCGCCGCGCAATCCGACTCGATCACCGCCGTTCTGGTGCCGGAGGGCTATGACGCCGACAAAGTGCGGCAGGCGGCACTCGACAAGTTCAACATCTCGCTTGGCGGCGGTCTCGACCGGCTCCGGGGCCGGGTGTTCCGGATCGGCCATATGGGCGATCTGAACGAACCGATGGTGCTGGGCGCCATCGCCGCGGTCGAGATGGCGCTCGACTTGACCGGCGTGCCGCATGGGAAAGGCGCCGTGCAAGCGGCGATGGAATATCTGACCGAGACTGCTTAGAACGGCCTCTTCCGCTGTGCGGAGAGGACCTTTGGGCGCATTGTCTCGCGCAGCCGGCGCCGCTATATACCGCCGCGAGTTAAAGGATTAGGGCGATGAAGGACGGCATTCACCCGGATTATCACGAGATCACAATCCTGATGACGGATGGGACGAGCTACAAGACCCGCTCGACCTACGGCAAGGAGGGCGACACGCTGCGCCTCGAGATCGACCCGAAATCGCACCCGGCCTGGACCGGCGGCCAGCAGCGGCTGCTCGACACCGGTGGGCAGCTCGCTCGCTTCAACCGCCGCTTCCAGAATTTCGGCCCGAAGCGCGCTCAATAACGCCGGCAGGCGCGGAGGGGGCCGATCCCTCGAGCCCTCTGCTCAGGATCCGCGCCTTACAGACCGGGAAGAACCCGCGGTATCAGCGGCGGCCGCGAGACAAACACGATCGGCAGCTCGTCACCGGGTTCTTCCAGCATCGGGGTGTCGCCGGGACAGGATCGACGCTCAGCCGCTTCCCTTCGGCTGGTCTGCCAGGTCCAGGGGCGATCCGCATCTGGCAGCCCGGCTTTATCGACAATCATCGCCACGTCCTCCCTTGAGCAACATGGAAACCGAATGCCGCCGGGCCCTGTGGGGCGCCCGGCGCTGTCGATTTAAGCGGCCCGGAGAGCCCGTCAAGAGGGCTCGCTGGCACTCTCGACAAGGAGTGCCAAAATTCCTCTTGAACCGCCCAAAACCCATCCTATTTCGAGGGTGTGCGGTCGCCCCTGCGGGGGCCGCACGTGGTAAATCGGCATCCGGCCCTCGGGCGGGTGCCTCAGCCCATGTTGCTCACTGGAGGATATGGTCATGGATCGATTTGATTTTTCCCCGCTGTTCCGCTCGACGATCGGTTTCGACCGTCTGGCCCGCCTGGTCGACGCCGCAACTCATGTCGACAGCGCCGCGCTCTCCTACCCGCCTTACAATATCGAGAAAGTCGGTGAAGACGCCTACCGCTTGACCATGGCGGTGGCTGGGTTCTCGCGCGACGAGATCGAACTCGTCGTGCAGGAGAACACCCTCTTCATCACCGGCAAGGCGCAGAAGGAAGAGGAGAACGGTCG
>Ga0209807_1000316_pt1 | contig 21671 bp, 17 predicted proteins | sample GraSoiAngelo_154_FD_186168 | JGI IMG/M metagenome (GOLD analysis project Ga0209807, IMG submission 186168) | Grasslands soil microbial communities from the Angelo Coastal Reserve, California, USA - 14_1009_13_20cm (SPAdes) (version 2) | ecosystem: Environmental > Terrestrial > Soil > Grasslands ... | reverse complement strand
TCGCCATAATCTATCGACCTCTTCTTGGAACATTCGAGCGAGTCGTCGTCTAGGGTTTATGAACCGCCCAGGGGTATCTAGTGCGGTAGATGCCTAGTTCGGCCTTTTCAGCTCTGAAACTTCCAGTCCTAAAGAGACTTGAGAAAGAAGGCTTCCTGGAAGCCAGTCCGATCCAGGAACTTTCCATCCCTGCTATTCTCAAAGGCGAGAACGTTCTTCTCATCGCCCCGACGGGAACAGGAAAAACCCTGGCAGCTGTACTGCCCGTCTTGGACAAGTTTCTCGAGGCTCGTTCTTCAGAGAAGATTCATGGGATCTCGATTCTCTATGTTACGCCTCTCCGCGCGCTGAACCGAGACCTCCTGCGACGCCTAGAAGAGATGGGACGGGACCTCGATGTGAAGATCGAGGTGCGTCATGGGGATACGCCAACGAGTGCTAGGTCTCGACAAGCCAAGAGCCCTCCAGACATGCTGATCACTACTCCTGAGACTCTTCAGTCAATACTCGTCGGGAAGAGGATGAAGGAGCATCTTCGAGCTGTCCGATGGGTCGTCGTTGATGAGGTTCATGAGCTGGCGACCGACGAGCGAGGTGTCCAATTATCGATAGCCTTGGAGAGGCTCTTGGAGCTGACGGGGAGAGAGTTTCAGAGAATCGGGCTCTCAGCGACTATTGGAGAGCCGGAGAGGATTGGACAGTTCCTGGTCGGAACAGGTCGGCGGGTCAGTATTCTGCGGTCTGATGAGGAGAGAGGTCTCCAGATTACCATCGGGTCTGTCTCACCGACTGGGAAGGATCACGAGGAAGCCACAAGGTTGGGTCTTCCTATCTCTACTGTCGCCCGCGCGCGGAAGATACTGGGACTGATCGAAGCTCACAAGTCAACGCTGGTGTTTACGAACACCAGGGAACATGCCGAGGCGTTGGCATCTCAACTATTGGCCTTGGGCGCGGTCGGTGTAAAGGTCCACCATGGCTCTCTGTCCCGCGAGCTGCGAGAAGAAGCGGAAAAAGAATTCCAGGCAGGCTCGCTAAGAGCACTCATTTGCACTAGTTCACTTGAGCTTGGGATTGACATTGGTAGTGTAGATTTCATCATTCAATACACATCTCCAAGAGAGACAACCCGGCTTGTCCAGAGAATCGGTCGTAGCGGACACACGCTAGGTGGGACTTCACGCGGAATAATTCTCACCATCACCCCTGATGACATTCTAGAATCAGCAGTGCTAATCCAGCGCGCAAAGGAGGGCAGGCTCGAGCGGCCTATCATTCACGAGAAGGCGCTTGATGTTCTGGCTCACCAGATTATCGGCATGCTGATGCAACAGCGCCGGATGACTATCGAGGAGATTCTTCAGCTAGTCCGGCGATCCTATCCTTTTCGAGATCTGGAGATTGGCGAGCTGGAGGAGGCTATTCACCAGCTGGACGAGCTGCGTCTGCTTCGAAAGTTCGGCGATTCTTATTCTCCTCGGAATCCAAAGGCGCTCCAGTACTATTTCGAGAATCTCTCAGTCATTCCCGATGTGCAGAAGTATACTGTCTTCGATTTCTTCCGCAAACGCCGCATTGGAACACTAGACCAGGACTTCGTTGCAAGGAGATGCGTTGCAGGCGTCGAGTTCATTCTTCATGGACAGACTTGGCGGGTGATTTCAGTCGATGAAGAAAAGTTCCACGTCGAGGTGGAGGCTGCGCCCCCGAGTCTCAAAGCGATTCCAGGCTGGGAGGGGGACATGATTCCTGTCCAGATGGATGTAGCATCCGAAGTAGGCAGGATGAGGCGAACGCTCGGGCTTGCCAATCAGGCAGAGGATGGGCTGGAGGATGCAGAGAGGGAGAGAGTAAGCTCAACACTCTCTCTGCAGGGTAAGCAAGCGAAGATCCCCTCCGACAAGCTCGTCCTGATCGAGGGTTTCGAGAACAGCGTGATCATCCACACATGTGCTGGCAACTTGGTCAATGAGGCGCTTGCAAATGCGATGGCGGCGCTCTTCGGGTCCCGGTTTGGATCCAACATTGCTACCCAGGTCGACCAGTATCGTTTCGGTCTGATCTTTCCTCGACCTGTGAGTGCTCACATGGTTGCTGAAGAGTTCAGAAAGCTGACGCCGAACGACTTGGAATCGATGATTCACGAGACAGTCGAGGCGTCGGATCTTTTTGCCTGGAAGCACTGGCATGTACTCCGGCGGATTGGTGCCGTTAGTCGGGAGGCAGAGTACAAGGCGCGGCAGGCCCGATTGCTGGTTGATATTTTCAAGAACTCTATCGCCAACAAAGAAACTCGGCGCGAACTGTTCACTGAGAAGCTGGATGTGGAGGGGGCCAAGAAGATTCTGGCTATGGTAAGCTCAGGCGAGGTTTCGATAGACGTGATACAGGATGCGGGTCAGTGCACTCCATTGGCGCTGCCGCTGTTGGATCGGATTGTTCCTCATGGGCTTCTCCGTCCGGCTATAGAGGAGGCGTCTATTATTGATGTTGTGAAGAGCAGGCTGCTCTCGACAAAGCTGCGATTGTTGTGTATGAACTGTGGAGAATGGGATGGCATCAGGACCGTCGATAATTTACAGGACAAAGTCCGTTGTCCCAAGTGTCGGTCGACATTGATCGCGGCCACCTATCTCAGCGATGATGCTCTGCCAAAGATTATTCTGAAAAAGATCAGAAGCGCAAAGTTATCCGGCGAGGAAGAGAAGGAATGGATGACTGCGTGGAGATCCGCGGGTCTCTTGCAGACCTACGGAAAGAAAGCTGGTTTGGTCTTGGCAGCTAGGGGCGTGGGTCCGACCACAGCGACTCGAATATTGCGGAATCGTAGCGGTGGGGAAGATAGTTTATACCTGAGTATTTTGAGGGCTGAGAGAGAGTTCGAGCGCACGCGTATGTTCTGGGACTAGCCGCTATGCCAGCTTTTGATGATCTTCTAAACCAGATTCTCTCTGGCAACCCGAAGATCGGCCGAGACGAGCTTCTGACAATGGTCCAGCGGAAAAAGGAAGAATCTCACGGTCTCTTGTCTGACGAGGGCGCGATCAGGCTGTTGGCTCAGCAACTCTCGGCTTCGCCTCCTGCAAGTTCCGATCTGAAGGACCAGCGGATATCCAGCATTCATGCCGGATTGAATGATTCTACGATTACTGGTGAGGTGATTTCCGTCAGTGATGTGCACGGGTTTCAACGATCCGATGGGACGGCGGGGAAGGTCTTGAGAATGAGGGTCGGGGACCCTTCCGGCCAAATTACTGGTGTTTTCTGGGATTCCTTGGCGGACACTGTAGCGAGGGAGGCGTTGACCCCCGGGTCTCAAGTTAGACTTCTACATGGTTACACTAAGTTTGGGAGGGCCGGGGAGGTAGAGTTTCATCTTGGGTCTCGGGCTAATCTCCAGATCCTAAGGAGGGCCCAGTCGCAGGGATTCGCCGCGAGTGGCGTGTCGAGTGCCGCGGTTAAGGTTGGAGTGTCAGATCTGCTCCGTATACGTCTCCTCAAGCTTCAGAAGAGCCAGTCAGACCAGGGTCCCACGTGGGCACTCTGCGCCAATGAGGCCGGATTGATGATAGCGAAGTTCTGGGACAACCAGGCTCAAAGTGTCCTCGAACTCGGTGAAGGCTCGCTTGTCGCGATAGAGAATCACTGGGTTACTGAGAGGAATGGCCTGGTCTACGTCAACGTCGGCTCGAAGGCCTCCGTCAAGAAGGAGAGTACAGACTTCGTTCCTGACATCCCCATTGCGACTATTGAGTCTCTCCGACCCGGACCGACTCTATGGAGTATCAAGGGTAAGATCGTTGAGAGAGGTGATGTGCGAGAGATAGAGACGAAGGAGGGTCGGAGAACAAGAGTCTCAAATATTCAACTTGAGGATGGTACGGGTAGGGTACGGGTCAGCCTCTGGGATACCCACGCGCAGAAGACTGAAAGCCTAAGAACCGGAGACAATGTAAGATTGGTAGGCATCAAGGTCCGAGAGAACATGAACGGTGAGAAAGAAGCCTCCACCGTATTTCTAACCCAACTCGAGAAATCATAGACACTACTTGTGAGCAAGTTATGATGGCGCTCAGAGTTGGGAAAGACCCCTTCGACTACATCAACGAAGTAAAGATCGAACGGTCCAAGCACGCAATGAAGCGTCGGCTACAGGAGTATACGCCGAATCCAAACTCTATCGATAAGATGGAGAATATCGACCAGAAATACCATCTCATCGTCTTCTCAGCCGAATGGTGCGGTGACTGCGTAGCCTACGTTCCGGCACTTGCAAAATCCCTCGCGATCGCAAAGAACAACATGATTCAAGCCAGGGTCATAGACCATGATAACTATCGTGACATGGGAGATGAGATGGGCGTCGGAAAACTCCCAACAATCATAGTCTTCGACAAGAACTGGAAAGAAATAGGCAGATTCATCGAGACCCCCAAGAAATACGGGACAGTCGAAGAAGAGCTATGTGGAATTCTTGACTCCGGGTCAGAAAGTGCAAAAGTCTAGTCTAGTTATCAAGAGAACGCCCAATTCGCGCTGCTTTCAGAGTCCAGCCGTTAGCGGGATCTTCATCACTGGATATTTCTCAGCGTTCTTTCTCAATTTCCTTTCGATCGCGTCAGAAATGTCAATGTCCAAAACATCCGAGAAACCTAGGCAGTAGATCAAGACGTCGGCAAGCTCGTCAGAAACTTGGCTCTTCTTCACACTATCCTTGACCAGTTCCCGTATCTGCAGATCAGTCTTCCACTGAAAATGCTCCAATAATTCCGCTGCTTCGAGGCTAATCGCAATTGCTAGATTCTTGGGAGTATCATCCTTCAACCAGTTTCGTTCGTCCCTGAAACGGGAGACCTGTTTCTTGAGAGCCATCATCGTGGTCTGGTCGTCCATGAAGGGTTCGTTCGAACAGCGGGTACATTTCGCTTCCCATCGAGGGAGGAGGATCGAAAATTCTACAATCGTGTGGCGTTTGTCTGGAGGTGATCTCGTCATAGAACCTTGACTTCGTGCGGACTTGCTCTGAAGCTGTTCTTCGCGCGTGTGCCGTCCCAGAAAGGGCTTGTTGCTGGAGCCTCCGCACCGACAGTACGGCTTCACTACCTTTCTGTCGATGACTCGGTGTTTGTTCTTACGCCCATTTTTCCAGAGTCTGCTTGCTCCCGCTTGGCTCTGAACTCTTTGGAGTGCTAGGGTTGAGGGTCTCCGTGTTCTCCAACATTTGCTTGAGAAGCTGAAAGTCGTGGAAGATTGTTTCTTTGAGGCTGGCGTCGTAGAGGGCTGCTGCCGGATGGTACATGGGTATGATTGTAACTTCTCCCTTTGTCAAGGATTTTCCGTGGTGCCTGCTTGCTGAGTATTCCTCTCCCATCAGCGTAGTGATGGCCGGGGTCCCTAACGCGCAGACGATTCTAGGGTTGATCAGTCTGATCTGCGACTGAAGATACGTGTTGCAAGCTTCTATCTCAGATTTTCTCGGCGCCCTGTTATTCGGGGGCCTGCACTTGACGATGTTCGTGATGAACACGTCTGATCGTTTCAGCCCGATGGACTCCAGGAGTTCTGTGAGAAACTTGCCTGCTGCGCCAACGAAGGGTCTGCCCTGCTCATCCTCGTTCTGACCTGGACCTTCGCCCACGAACATGATTCTTGCATCGCGGGGGCCCTCCCCAGGAACCGCCTTTGTACGACTCTTGTGAAGTTCACATTTCGTGCACTCTAAGATTTTGGAATGAATGAGCTGAAGCTCGCTAGACAAGGGACTCTTTTCCGAGATGTTGACTTGTTGACTTAAGGCTCGTGTTTATTCGCTGTATCTCAGGGCCTCAGCGGGTGGAATGCTAGCCGCCCGTCTGCTGGAGCTTAGGGTTGTGAGAACAGCAAGTCCGTAACTGAAAGCGATGATTTCAAGCAGCGATATCCACGGTATGACGAAGGTTAGTCCAGAACCTGGGCTTGTGGCTATGGCGTAGCCTAGGTCTATTCCGAGGACTATTCCGATCAGTATTCCGAGAAGCGCCACGTAGCTGTTTTCGAGCAGGAATGCGGAGAGTATCATATTCTTCCTGTAGCCTATGGCTCGGAGTACTCCTATCTCCTTCCTCCTCTCCACTACGGATCGTATCGAGATTATTCCCAGTCCAGCAATTCCTACGACCAGTCCTAGGGCTAGGAATGCTTCGAAGATTCCTAGGAAGGAATTGCCGATTTGTATGAAGGTGCTGATGATCGCGGCTATTGCGATGGTCTGCATGCCTATGCGGGCGAAGTCTTTCTTCAGGATGTTTGAGACTGCGGTCGGGTCTACTCCGCTTGAGACCTTGACGAATCCGAGTTCTCCTGTTCCGACTCCGAAGGAGTTGAGAAGCTTGCTCGTGCCTACGATTCCGTTGAAGAAGACGCCGTTCAATAGGCCGGAGACAGTAACAGTCTTGGAGATTATGGTATTGTTTCCTGGGTTGAAGTAAAGCTGCAAGACGTCCCCGGCTGAGGGGGCTGGGGAACTTGTGGGAGGCCCGTTTGAGTTTACAGATCCGAAGGACCATACGATGTTGGAGGAGTCACTTGTAACAGAATTCCAGACTTCTGACGCGGTCTTGTAGCCGCTAGCCAGAGTCACCATGTTGAATGTGTTACCGGTGAAGAAGTTGCTCTGTGGAGGCGTGTTGGGATCACCTCCTACTATAGGCGTCAGTCCAAAATCTGTTCTTGACGTCGTGTCCCTGACGACTAATGCCGTGGTGTTGAACGGGATCACCGCGGCTACCTTCCCTGAAAGTGCTGAGTCTCCCGCGATTCGAGTTGCGAGGTCGGACACTGGCAATGTGGTCCGGGTTACGATATCGTAGCCGCCTGAATCCTGTTTCACTACCGTGTTTAGAGCCGCGCTTTGCTCTGCGGTGAGGAACGCAATTACGGTGACGGAGAGTAGAACGAGTGCGAACATGGCGACCGTCGCGCCAGTTCTGAACCTTTTGCTTGCGGGATAGGAGAGTGCTGTCTTGAAGATCACGGTGAGCCTCTTTCTGCCTCGATAAAAGAGGTGCAAGATCTTGAGAATCACATCTGTGTTGTAAAGAGCGAGGAGAATGGCCCCCATGACCATGATCATTCCGCCTACGATAAGGACTTCGGGGCCAAAAGTATAGTTCTGAATAATGCTACTGTTGAAGGAGAAGCTCGGGACGCCCCACTGAACCAGGAGAGCTATACCCGTTAGAGTGAACGCGTAACGGTTCAGTAGAAACCTGGAGAGTATTAGTCCGGCACCAAAGATCACCAGACTCGGACCAACCAGCGCTTCTATTGCAGACTTGGCTGCAAAGGATCCTTCAAACAGCAGCACTCCAACAATTGCGAGAACAACGCCTAGGACTGAGAGGACTGTGTAGGTCCTGACCCCTTTGGGAGGCTCAGGTATGTCTCTGACTGCCCGTATGATGTTGAGCTTACTGACCCGCCAGGAGGTCAGAAGGATCGTAAGATACGTGATAAAGAGCCCTTCTGCGAAAGCGGTGAAGAGACTGGCCGGGGTAAAAGTGAAGCTGTCGAGCACTTGAGCTAGGCTTACCGGGAAGAAACCACTGATGATGTTTCCGAAACCATAGAGTATCCCGTACGCAATCCCGATTCCGACGAAGACTCCGACCAAGGATGCGCCGGCAGCGTATAGGGTGCCCTCGAAGAGGAACAGTTTTGTTAGTTGGCTTCTCTTCATGCCTACCGCGCGAGCCATTCCCATCTCTGACTTTCGTTCTTCCGCTAGCATGATGAACATGTTTATGATCAGCACTACACCGGCTAGAATCGTAATTGTGCTAAGGACGGAGAATAGGTTGGAGAGGCTTTGAGCTCCCGCTGTGGCGCTGTTGACCGCAACCATTTTCGATCCATAAGCGCAAAGGATTATTGTCGAATTTCCTGGGATATTCGGGCTGGTCTTACAGGCGAAATTCGGGGCGGGCTCTTGAAGGCTGTTGAGGGTCTGATTAGCGGCCAAACCGACGGTTGAAGTGTACTGAATGGAATTGCGAAGCCCCCCGACATTCGTTATGGCAATGTAGTTTGCGGATCCAGGATGGAATGTCAGAGTTTGAGCTGTGCTCATAGTGACGAAGATATTGTCGTTTTCCGAGAATGCACCTCGAGCATCTGAAACTGCGATTCCAACAAGTTTCACTGACACGAAAAATGTCGAACTGAAGGGAGAGAAGATCGTCAGCTGGTCTCCAACGGTGGCGTTGAGGTCTCGTGCCGCTCTGTCGTTCACGATTGCTTCGGTATCCTTGAGGCTCGACTGGATTACTGAGCCATCACTCGCATGAAAGTCGCCAAGGATCTGGGACGCGTTGTCGTACGTCCCTATCAGCGTCGCGCCCGCTTGACCGACGCTCTTAGTAGTATCATTCACTAATGGGACTGCGATGAGTATCTCAGGCGTTACTCCCAGAAGCACCGGGCCTGCGCTTGAGCTGCTCGAGAGGCTCTGGTAGAGGCTATGGGCTATGCTGATGTTGAAGAATTGGTATCCTCCTGGCCCACTCAGGGTGTACACTACTTCGTCGGCGTAACCGTAGCCATTGTAGGCGCCTCGCGTGAAGAGATTGGTGAGCGTGTCTCCGGTGACTAGTGATCCGGATATCATGGCCGTGCCGATCATGAGTCCCGCAATGACGATCGCCATGTTGGTCTTTCTGCGGGTGAAGTTTCTGATGCTCATGCGGACAGTGATTCTATCCCTAGCCATCATGCCGATAGAGATCAGGAAGAGAACTATCACGCTGTAGACTTCTAGGCTCGTCAGGGAGCCTCCGAAGATCGGACTGAAGACGGCGAACCAGAGGACCAGCGCGATGATTACAGCGATTATCGGAGAGAGACCGCGGATTCGACGAGATGCTCGTTCCAGTTTTCCGCTAGGCCTTGCAGTGGAAGCCTTGTAGGCTAGGAATGCGCTTCCAGAACCTAGGAGAGCGAGCCCGATAATCTGTTCGAAGATTAGAGGCATGTTGTTCGAGACGTACTGTTGAAGGTAGCTGTTGTTCTGGTAATCCATGAGAAGCGCGAACAGTTCGCCGAGAGCGATGATTGTGACTAGGACTGTTAGACTGATCAGGAGAGATCTCGAACGAGTTGCACTCAAGTGTCCGACCTTCTTCTGCCTAGGCCGCTGCGACGGCTGTGGGGATGACTTCTCTCTCGATCACGCCGTTCCGCATGTGAACGATCCGGTCGGTCTGCTGAGCAATCTGTTGATCATGACTGACTAAGACTAGAGTCAAGCCGTATTGTTTGTTCAGGCTCCGTAGAAGTTTGATTATCTCCTGCGAATTCTCCGAGTCCAGATTCCCGGTCGGCTCATCAGCCCAGACGATCGCTGGCTTGTTGACCAGGGCCCGGGCAATGGTGACGCGCTGTTGCTGTCCTCCGCTCAACTCCATGGGTTTGTGAGACTTCCACTCAGTCAGCCCAACCATCTTCAACGCATCGAGAGCTAACGGATGCGCCTCTGATTCAGAGACACCCGCAAGCAATAGTGGGAGTTCGACGTTCTCCTGAGCGGTGAGAACGGGGAGGAGGTTGTAGGCTTGAAAGATGAAGCCCATTCGTTTGGCACGGAACTCAGACTTTTGATCATCAGACATCTTAGCAAGGTCAGTTCCTTCGACCGACACTCTGCCCTTCGAGAGGTCGTCCAGGCCCGACACACAGTTGAGGAGGGTTGTTTTGCCGCACCCGGACGGGCCCATGACCGCGATCATTTCTCCCCTCTTGACGGCTAAGTTGACGCCTCTTAGGGCTTCCACCTTGACGGAGCCTGTCTGGTAGATCTTCCAGATATTATCGACGTCAACTATGACTGAGTTTGCACGCCGGCTCAATGGGATTTCGCAGTGATAGCCGCAGAAAAGCGGCTTAGTTATTGCTTACGAAATTCTGTCCAGAACACTTCTTGAGGATGCGGGCCCCGTCTAATTTTTCACTGAACTCTCACGCCAAAGGGTCTGTGTGAGGGCCCAGAGCAGCTCTAGAAGGAGCGAATTTGTGGGTTAGATTCCTTTCCAGCACGCCTTCTTGCTCTTGTCATACCAAGAGTTGACGTACTCGCCGCCGCTTATCCGGTTGCAGACGAATTTCGCATCGCAATAGTCGCAGAGCTCAAGGTCTCCTATTACCCATCCTGTTCCAGGATTCATGTCGGTCTTCAACTCCACCATTTCCTCCGATAGCCCTTGGGTCAATGTGTCCAGAGGATTTTTTGTGCACTGGTTACAACCGTTGGTGCATGGATAGGGTTCAACCGTGTAGAAGGGACCCTTGGACCCGTTGACAGTATTGTGATAATCGCAGAAGACAGCGCATGATGCCTCAAGGGGCGCGAGAGATACAGTTACTCCCGGTGGCAGGAATATGTTGTATGCACCCCGGCCGCCCAGGTTCGGTACGGTACCCGAAGCAATCCAGCCAGCAAGGGTCTGTTTGACTTGCCCGTCAGATATTTTCGCTGCGGGAGCCGTCTTGATGTTGATGAGAGGGCTAGCCTTCCCGATTCCAACATTGTACTGCGATAGCCCTCCGGAGTATGTCTTGTCCGACTCTATGTCTCTAACAGCCTTCTCTATACCACCAACCCAGGCCGACGCGGAAGAGCTTGTGAAGTATGGACCCCAGTAGATGCTCTGCCAGGTGTAGCCGTTCTTCCAGAGTGGGCCGCCACCGTATTTCACATTGGCTGATGTTGCGCGGAGCTGGTTCCGATGACGGCAGGGGGTTGCGTAGTGCCAGATTCCAGACTCTTGACCTGCTGTCGCCCTCACGCCGGTGTGTTCGAACCCGGATATTGAAATGCCACACACGTTGCAGGCGGAAATATTCCTGCACGCTTCACACCTATCTTTCAAGTTACTGAATGGGAGCTCGCTTGAGAGATCCGAATCCTTTCCTTGGACTCTTGACATGTCGTATTCTACGCCAGTTGCGCTAAGGTCAATCTAAATTGTGGTGTTCCTCATCGCCCAGCTCTAGGGTAGCGGGATGCGAACTCTGCTTTGTGAAGAGGGCGCGAGAGGTCCCTCTTTCGCTAGTCTCCATAGCCAACAATCAGTCGCAACCTTTGACAACTATTCCTAGAAAGTTCTAACCATAGACACAGCTGAGATAGGAGCTATGTCGACATTGACTGATCACAAGGCTACTCACAGCCAGGTGTATCCTGAACCCACAGTAGGCGCGTTGATAGTCAGCAAGGATGGAAGGATCCTGCTGACGAAGTCTCACAAGTGGTTTGACAAGTACACCCTGCCCGGCGGGCACATCGAGGTTGGCGAGACGATGAAGGAAGCTGTTATCCGAGAGGTCAAGGAGGAGGTTGGATTGGATGTGGAAGTTGCGGAGATGCTGCTTATGCAGGAGGCTATATTCGCGGAGGAATTCTGGAAGAGGAAGCATTTCATCTTCTTCGATTTTCTCTGCAAAAGCAGAGACCAACAGGTCAAGCTTGATGGACGCGAACTGCAGGAGTACGTTTGGGAGTATCCGGGTGCGGCGTTTAGGCTGGAGCTCGACTCATTCACGCGTAAAACGTTAGAGAAGTATCTTCAGAGAAGCTGACTCAGGGCAAGTGCTATATTCGCATAAGCCATTAGCATTAACGAGTAACGTCCTACGATAGACCCTTCGTCTTTCAGAGAGAGCCAGCTCGATGAGATGGTTAGCTCTCTCCATTCCCACCCGCTCTTCTATTAGCTGGGAGGCAATAGGCAGCGGTCAGACTTCCTCTATGTTTCCACGAAAACGGGTCTAATGGTCTCGCCAAAACCGAAGAAGAACTCTAAACCCTGGATGCCTCCTGTCGCAGGACTGCTGGCGGGAATAATTGGGTTTGCTCTCATCCTCATCGTGTCAAATAACTGGATAGGTGCGGCAGGAGTTGGGATCATTATTTTCTTCGTGACTTGGCGCAACCTCAAGAAGTACTATTGACCAATACAGAGGCCCATCGCACACAGGAGCCACGAGTACGCATAACACAGGCTCGGAAAATCACCCAGAATCACCCTTAGTCACGAATCCAAGCCTTCGATTTTGATCTATGGGCTTTCGCGCGTATTCGTTGGAGAGTAGTCCAACTTTGAAAATATCGAAAGAACACATTTCCAGGGTCTAAACCGGAATCTTCGCCCAGAATGGTTCCAACTAGCGAGAGTCCTCTCCAAAAAACATCTGGGGGGGCTATTAGGGGTCCACAACGCGGATGAGACACTCCCGGGTTCTACGAAGAAAAGAGTCAGGGGGTTCCGCAACGAACGGTTTTGCTATATCGTCTGTAGCTTTTGTGCGCAGGTCTCACTGGCAGGTTCGACGCGGACGGCTATCACTAGCCCCAGATTCCTGCCCCGAGAATAGACGCAGCAACGGCGAAAAGTCCTGCCATGGGGAGAGTCACGACCCAAGCGGTCGCCATGCCACGTAGAGCGGATCCTAGGAACTGCCTACCCTTTTTCCCATGATGGCCCGCTGCTGCGCCGTCCGACACGTGAGTCGTTGAGAAGGCGTCGCCGAAGTAGGCTCCCGCAGAGACTAAGAATGCCGTTGCGGCGTGCGCCTTCAGCCGGTGCCCGCGGTGCTGTGGGGTATGTCCAATCAGAGTCTTGGCGACTCGGTCTCCCCAAACTAAGGAACCAGCGACAACAGCAACGCCGACGACCACATAGGGCAACCAGACAGTGTCCTGTGGTGTGCCTAGGAGGAGGAATGTTCCCAACGCAGCCATTTTCGGCGCGTCGTTGATCCCCCTCGCGAAGGCGACGCCTGCGGAGGAGCCCCAATCAGCTATCCCAACGCGTCTTGACGAGGCATCATCCGCCTCAGCCCCTCGCTTGCGAGACAATCGACTAAGGATGTAGACTCCTAGGAGGGCGGCAAACGGACCCGCCGCTAGAGGAAGGAGGATCCTCCAGATGAGGAAGGACCATTCTAAACCAGAGCTCCCGAACAAAAAGAGAGCCTGCACAATTATGGCGCCGACTATTGCGTGGGTTGTCGAGACTTGAATTCTGAGTAGAGTCGCGAGCAAGATCCAGGCGGCAGCACCTACAATCGCTGCTAGAATGAAAGAAGACCCAGGAGCTGTCTGGAGAAAACTCTGGGGCGCGAACGCGGAGAACAATCTGACCGAGATCAGGATGGCTGCGACGCTGCCCAGACCGCTGAATAGGCCTCCCCAGATGAGAGGCGAGTATCGCGGCCGAAATGTTGACGTCTCGGGATCTGTCATGAGGGCCACAATGCTTTTTCCAACATCGTTCGCTCCATTGCCAAAGGCTAGAACGAACAATACTCCAAGCCCAAGGTCCGCTGTCAGAGACATTAGTGGCGCTCACTCTGCCTTGTTCCGCTAGAACACGTTCCACGATTACTGGCAGCCAGAGGTTGTGCGACGATATTTGCAGAGTGATACTATCGCTCGTGCAACATAGAGCCAGACTTTGCTCAGTTCACATGTCAAACGACCCGACGAGTGCGATTGTTGTCAATCCTAAGCGCTAGGCCTGCATATCCGTTTGAGGATTCGACGCGTCGCGCGGTCAGCAACCCAGGAGTTTCAACAGGAACTCAGCAGACCATTAGCGGCAATGTGACTTCGATCAGCTCCTATGTTGTAAGTGGGAACACAAGATGGGTCCTTGGAATAAGGACGAACAGCACGACAACCGTTCAAGTTCTGGCTAAGGCTGAAACATTGACCGCAGCAGACCAGGTCACAATAGCCACAATCACAATAGGCGCCAAGATCAAAGTTCTCGTCGACACGTCTCAAACACCACCAACAGTACTAAGCGTACAATAGGACTTCGTGTTGAAACACTCGTTTGGAATAGAGTTCTAACCCAAAGAATGTCATGAAGATTCTGAATCCAGATTCAAACACGAATCTCCATTCTGGCTAATCACTTCCTAGCCACGAGGGTTTATTCCACAGATCCGCAAGATTACTAGTATGTCGAGGTTTAGTCATGTTCAGCGAGCCTTTGAGGACCTTCGGCCCTACGTCTCGCCACTCATTGTTCTGTTGATAGTATCTTTGTTAGCAGTGCCGATGACCCTGATTTTTCCCCTGCCCATCAAGCTCCTGGTTGACAGCGTCCTGGGTTCTCAGCCCTTGCCCGGGTATCTCGCAATTTTTGTGGGATCACAAGTCTCCAAGACCCTCGCGCTATGGCTGGCGATTAGCATACTTATGGCAACCGCAGTCCTGACTTACCTGGAGAACCTAGTGAATGTCTGGTACAGCAACAAAGTCGGAAATCGAATGACGCTCGACATTCGAGCTCGCCTCTTTCGTCAGATGCAGCGTCTCTCAGTCGCCTATCATGATACTATGGGAGCTGCAGACTCAGCGTATCGAACGCTGAACGATGCTCCGATGCTTCGTTCGTTCGGGATCGATAGCCTGATTCCCTTGACCACTTCCATCCTGACTCTTGGCGCGATGATTCTTGTCATGGTCTTCCTCGACTGGGAGCTTGCCCTAATCGCCCTTCTCGTCTCCCCTCTAATGTTCATTCTGACATTCGTATTCAGGCCACGGATTCGCGCGGGATGGCGGAAGTTCAGGGCTTCAGAGAGCGCCGCTATGGCTGTGGCTCAAGAGAGTCTCGGAGCCTCCAGACTTGTAAAGTCATACGGTCAGGAGGAGCGGAAGAACAAGGAGCTAGTCTCTCACTATGATGCGAGCCTGTCTGCGTCGCTCAAGGTCCAAGTGGATAGCGCGGTCTACAGTTTACTCGTGGGCATTCTAACAGCTGCCGGTTTAGCGGCTGTCCTCTACATAGGCATCGGCCACGTCCAAGCCAATACCGGTCTGACCCTAGGGAGTCTGCTTGTAGTGAACTACTATGTTACACAGCTCTACGGTCCCTTGAGAAACGTTGGCCAGTCAATACTCGATATTCAGATGTCGCTGACCGGAGTCGAAAGATATCGCGCCGTTCTCGACGAGAAACCTGACGTGCCCGAATTACCAAACGCGATTCCACTTGCGAGGGCAAGAGGCAATATTGCATTCCGGAATGTATCATTCGCCTACACGAAAGATCATCCAGTACTCCACGACATAACATTCGAATTGCCATCAGGCAACCGTCTCGGCGTGGTCGGTCCCACCGGCTCAGGCAAGACCACGCTCTCCACGCTTCTTCTACGTCTCTTCGACCCGACCGAAGGCGTGATCACTCTTGATGATCTCGATCTGACGGATTACAAATTGGCGGATCTTCGAAACCAGTATGCAGTGGTCCATCAAGAAACCGTCCTCTTTTCTACTAGTGTAGCTGAGAACATTCGGTTCGCCAAACCCAATGCAACCATGGACGAAGTTATTGCAGCCGCAGCAGCCGCAAAAGCTCAAGACTTCATAACAAATCTACCAAACGGATATGACACCTTGGTAGGTGAGCGCGGCATGAAGTTGTCAGGCGGAGAGCGTCAGCGAATATCTCTCGCTCGCGCATTTCTCAAGGACGCGCCTATCCTCATACTGGACGAGCCTACCAGCTCATTGGATGTTCACACGGAATCGGCGATCCTCGACACGATTCAAGAGCTGATGAAGGGCAGGACGACCATGATGATCGCTCACCGTCCAAGTACTCTGAGGGACTGTAACATCATTCTGGTGCTCGAGGATGGAAGAGTCAATCGAATGACAAGCGAAGTCGAGTCAGTGATCTCCGACATGCAGGCTATAAGAGTTCAGACGTGATTCCGCAACCGTTAGCACAGTTTCAGTCATGCCTAAAAGGCATGGAAGCTTTGAATCAAGGTTGACGAAGTTGTTGATCTAACTCTAGGTCGAATTCTTTGACTAGAGCCATAGCAACTCCCATGTTTCTGAACACTTCGCTCGGATGATGAGCGTCAGAGCCAAGGCTCACTCTGCAGTCGGCTTTCGAGCAGGCTCTCGCGAGTCTGCGTACAAGCTCTGGGGCGTAGTCGATATCTCTCCCGTTCAGTTCAAGAGCTTTGTTCCTTCTCCTGGCTATTCTCGCAAGGTCTAACAAGAGGTCGTCGAGTTCGGGGGGAGAGGCCTTTGAGGCTCTTGTGATTCTGACTGGGTGAGAGAGCACTTTGAAGGGAACAAAACCGCTCTCTAGAGCCTTCTGTTCAAGCGTCAAATATTCGCGCCAGTGTTCATGAGCTGAGGCCGGGTCAACTATTCCTCTAACGCTTTTTTCGATATCCGTTCCGTCCTCGAATTCGTGAACAGAACAGAGAAGGATATCCCATTCTTCTTGATTGACAAAATTTCCCAGCCTCGTCTCGAAGCGAGGCGAAAAATCTACTTCAAGCCCTCGATTGATCTTCATGCCCGAATATGCTAGTCGGTCGGCCTTCCTGAATTCATCGTTGTACTCCTTCAGGCTCTCGAAGATCCTGCCGCTGGGATGTATTGAGCCGAACCTCATGGATTCTCTGGGCTCTCTGAACTGGGACACATGCTCCGTGATCGAGAACTCACTAACATTGTTCGCCTTAGCCGCAGCAAGCATCTCCGTTATTTCTGCGAGGAGTATGTGATTATGATTGTCGACTAGAGTATTGTTCCGCGCGTTTATTGGCCGTATGGGTATTCTACCGCTCTGACCCTCGGTTCTCTACTAGCGAAGTTGATGACGAGGTCCCGGAGCTTCTGGTGTTGGTTCCAGCCGTGGATCTTGATCTCTATCGGTTGTACCTGATGGTCTTTTGGTGTGATTCTGAGATAGCCGCGGCTGCCTCCCAGGTTCAGTCCTCTCAGAGGACTCTTCATCAGCAATTCCTCTATCTCTTTCTTCGAAAGCTCAAAGTCTTTCTTGCGCTTTGTCAGCCAAGCGACGTCGACGCCCTTTCGTGAGATAATTCTCTCCGAGAATCTTCTCGATAGAACCCTAAGAGCATGGTCGGCCAGAATGAGGACCAGGGGGAGGAAGAGGAACAGTATTTCTCTGGATCCGAGCTCAAAGAACAGCAGCAGATAGAGTGAGCTGATCACTATTAGGTAGGGAGCCAGAAGAGCTTGCGCAAGCAATCGCATCCTGACACCGATGACTCGCTGGTCCGTGAAGTAGAGGCCGTACCCGCGAGATCTGCCGCGGCCCAAATAGGTGCTTGCCATACCTCCCAGAAACAATTCTCCAAACAGTAGGCCCTCTGTCCCCTCCTTCCATTGTAGACCAGATGTGGTTCCCGGCAAGGTGGTCATTGGTCGGGGACTCCGAAGAGGTTATCCTGCGAAGTCTGAATCCGGATTATATTCTTCTCGCTTTTACCAGATCATCGCCGTCCTCTTGGAGAGAATGGGGGCAGAATGAACCCTGATCCGGGTTTTGGGAGGGCGGTTCCATACGGTGCCCAGTTCACGCTTGCATTGATACAGATGGACGCTGATTGAAAAACGTCTGATTCGTCTGTTCCGCGCGATTAAATGGAAATCTCGCCCGGAAACGTTTCGGACCCGAAATGGCCGTTTCCTAAAATTTTGAAAATAAAAAATTCCCACGACGCAAAACAGCTGTTCCGAGGCAGCTCTCTGGAAATCGCTCGATCCCTAGGGGCATGCTAGATCTCCAGAAACCCTTCACAATTATCGAATTCTCTCTGTGAAAAATCGCCGAGAGCGCGCACGAATCGCAGATCTGGGGATGCGATTTTGTGCCCCGTCTTTTTCACGCGCATCCCTAGAGCAAGAATCCGATCTTGGAGGTCGGGGTTCAAGCCGATTCTGCGTTCAAAATTAGAATCCTCGCCGAAAAAACATTCTAGCCAGCGAGACCCCTCGGCAAGCAATATGATCCTTGAGACGCGAGAGCGGTCTCTGTCCCAGAGCTACTCTGCTGTCTGGTTGACTTCCTTGATTGCACCCTCGAGAATATCGAGGCCAGAATCCACAAGGTCCCGGGTAATGATCAACGGAGGCGCGATACGCAGCGTCGAATGGCCCGCGGTAATAATCGCCAATCCCCTACGGAACGATTTCATCATGATCTCATGCGCCTCCTTGTCAGCATACTCCTTCGTCTTCGGATCCTTAACGATCTCCGCCCCGATCATCAGACCCTTACCCCGGACATCCCCGATAATCGGATACTTCTCCTGCATCTCCCGCAGCCGCTTCATCATGTAGTTCCCCTGCTTCGTCGCATTCTCTAGCAAATGCTCATCTCGAATAATCCCGATCACTTGCAACGCCGCCGCGCACGAGACCGGATTTCCCCCGAACGTGTTAGCATGTGATCCCCCGTCCCAGTCCATCAATTCCGACTTCGACACAGTCGCTCCGATTGGCATTCCTGACGCGAGAGCTTTCGACGTGCAGACAACATCCGGCTCAACGCCCCAATGCTCAATGCCGAACCATCGCCCCGTCCGTCCCATCCCTGATTGGACCTCGTCATCCACCATCAAGATCCCATTCTTGTCAAGCATCTTCTTCAACCGCTGGAAATAATTGTCCGGTGGCACAACATAACCTCCCTCGCCTTGGATGGGCTCGACGAACATCGCCGCAACATCCTCTGGCGGCAGATACTTGTCAAGGACCTGTTCCTGGATAAAATCGACACAGTACATCCCGCACTCCGGATAAGACAACTTGAACGGACAACGGTAACAGTCAGCAAAGGGAACATGCGTGTCCCCCGGAACCATGGGGAAGAAGTGTCTACGCTGGTAGGGCTTGCTGGCAGTTAGACTCAGCGCTCCCAGGGTTCGTCCGTGGAAACCGCCGATGAAAGAGAGAAACGCATGCTTCCGCGTATGCCACTTTGCCAGCTTCATCGCAGCTTCGATCGCCTCTGTCCCGCTGTTGCTCAGAAACACTTTCTTCGCAAAATTCCCGGGAGTAATCTTAATCAGCTCTTCAGAAATCTTCACAACCTTCTCATAATAGAAATCGGTCCATGAGTAATGGATGAGCTTCTCAGCCTGCTCTTTGATCGCTGAGACGACCCGGGGATGTGAATGACCGACCGCGAGACAAACGAGTCCCGAGTTGAAGTCGATGAACTCGTTGCCGTCGACATCTTTGACGATACTCCCGTGCCCACTCTCAGCAGCTAGTGGATAGAATCGGACTAAGGATTGGGAGATTACAGACTCGTCCTCCTTGACGAGTGCTCTCGCTTTGGGGCCGGGTGGGGTTACTACTATTTTGGGATACTTGTCGGCGGGCAAAGAGATCGTCGACTGGCTCGGACGGTCTACTACTAATAATATTGCTCTGACAAATCAGATGCTTGTCGACTAGTGTCCGACGATAATCTCGATCATGGAGAGACTCGCGGTCGAGCCGTCTTCGCGCTTAACTTCCTCGGTCCCAATATCGACTGAATGGATCCGGATATTCTTCATGAACGCACGTCTCAGCATATCCACAACCTCAACCGCCTTCGTGATAGACTGACCCCGTCCTCTTACCATGACATCAGCCACTCCCGTATTTAGAAGGGTCATGCATGCTACAACATAGTTCATGATAGGCTTCTTCCCGATTCGAACCATGTTAGGATCCTCCTCTCCATCCTCGAAGCCGTCCTCGATGCCCGCTGATGCTACAATGTCTGACAAGATGATGCCTGTACTGATCCCTACTCTAAGCCATCTACAAGATTAAGCTTGCCAGACCGTGACCTGAAGGGTAGCAGAACTCGCTTAATCCCTCATGATTCATTCAACATAATCCATACGTCATATTTTCGGCACTCTCTCCGAATTCAATGCCGGTCTTTTAAGGGAAAACGGTCGCAACAATGAATCCTCCGAGCCCGGTCGAGAAAAAGTGGCCTCAGTATCCCCAACAGTATTTCACATGCTTGAACGGCTCGTTGGCAAACGAGTCCTCGCGGTGATAAACCGCGACTTCGGCTATGAAGGACGACTGGCTGTCGTCTCTCACGAGCCGCCGGGGATCTGGCTCATTGAGGCCGAAGCTGTTATCTTGCGTTCGACTGTTGTCAGTCCAATTCCACAGGTCGTAAATAGAGAATCAAAGGGAGAAACCTTCCTTCATCTCGACTCCGTTCAGAGGCTAGAAACTGTTCCGGAGGCAAAGGCTAACGCGAGAAGATAGAGTAGGCTGGCTCGACGGGCTCTTCATCGGCGCATCAAATGCGACCCTGGTGATTGATCCTTCTACAACTCGGAGAATTCCGAAGACGGCTCGAGTTCTCGTCTCCCACGCACACGGTGACCACACTGGCGGTTTCAGATATAGGGGACTCAAACAGTCTACTCCGCAAACCAGAGATATCCATCGCGCTCTACACGACCATAGAATCTCGAACTTTCGCGGACTCGACATCAATGATCACTTCGTGGTCGACGATATCCGGGTCAAGGCGCTTGACGCGGGGCACATGCTAGGCTCAGCCCAGTTTCTCATAGAGACTCCAAACAAGTCGATATTGTACACTGGCGACATCAACTGCATCGACACTCTAACGACAAAAGCAGCAGAACCCGAACACTGCGATATCCTGGTCATTGAAGCCACATACGGGTCTCCACAATACCGTTTCCCATCCCGAGAAACCGTCTACGCGGAGATTGTGGAATGGGCGGTAGACACGATAAAACAGGGAAGAATACCCTGCTTGCACGTCTACGCGGCGGGAAAAGCGCAAGAGGTCGTCCGACTGTTCAACGTCTACACTCATCTGCCGGTAATTGTTAATCCGAGGCTTGATGGTGTCAACGAGACGTATCATAGGAGCGGTGTGCCTCTCGATTGGTTTTCGTCTGACTCTAGGGATGGGAAGACGATTCTCGAGAAGGATCCCTGCGTCTATCTCACGACACCTAGCGATCGGGCTCATATCGGACGGAGGTTCTCGAGGGCTTACGCAACTGGTTGGGCGTTATCGCTCCATGGCGGAATCACTGCTTTTCCACTGAGTAGTCACGCGGATTTTGACCAGTTGATCTCTTTTGTTAAAGCGTGTGACCCGGAGCAGGTCTTTGTCTTCACGGGGTTTGCTGAGGACTTGCGGAGGGCGCTAGGTTCGAAGCTTGGGCTTGACGCTAGAGCTGTGCCTTCTTATCTGCAGAGGACGCTTGCTGAAGATTACTGAGCGGATGCTATGAATGGACTGGGAGTAAGAAGTAGAATAGTAGCGCGAAGGCAACTAGTCCTACTCCGGAGACTATTACCAGTTGGGGGCTGAGCTTCACGCCTGGTGTATCTTCCTCGAAGAACCGCAAGAGTCCCGCGCTGGCAGCAGGCATGGGCGCCTCGTCGCGTCTTCTCTTTTCCCGCTTAGTGCTCAACTTAGATTGTCCGCTTCGACTCTTTCAATATCGCCGGTAATAAGGATGGTGCGAACCGGTTTCGACTCTGCAACCCTTCTAACGATGAGTAAGTCAAAATTTACCTGATGTGGATGTATGTGTAGGCATCCTTGCTAGTTTCGAAGGCGTAGTGGACCTTCTGGTACTCTCTCCGAAAATCCGCAACGTCAGTCGCGACTTTACGTGAGTCCTCTCCTTCGACCACTATTCTTGTCATGAGATCAGCTATCTCCACCATCTCCGACTCCTTCATTCCTAGCCTTGTGACTTCTGAGACTCCGCACCTTATTCCTCCCGGTGCTTCGAAATGTCTCCCGGCTTTGATGTCGTACGGTAGCAGGTTGCGA
>Ga0209807_1000313_pt1 | contig 21755 bp, 21 predicted proteins | sample GraSoiAngelo_154_FD_186168 | JGI IMG/M metagenome (GOLD analysis project Ga0209807, IMG submission 186168) | Grasslands soil microbial communities from the Angelo Coastal Reserve, California, USA - 14_1009_13_20cm (SPAdes) (version 2) | ecosystem: Environmental > Terrestrial > Soil > Grasslands ... | reverse complement strand
TCCCGACGTCGTGTTCCGACCGCGCTCGCAAGATCTCATCGTGCAGATTCCTCTGCAGAACGGCGACGCGGAGGTGCAGCTCTGGAGGGACCTCGGACGCGGGCCGCATGAGCTGCTCGCGACCTACACGCAGAGCATCCGCTTCGCTGCCCGGCGCGAGCTGATCATGCCGCGAGTCGACGGGAGCGCGGTGTTTCTACTCAAGTTCGACGATTCGGCAGGTGGACGCTGGTTCGGGGAGATCGTGAGCTTCGATCCGAACACCACCACTCGAGGCGGTCAGGATCCCCAACGCACCGCATTCGAGATCCGCACGGGCGGCAATCCTCTCGCGAGCGTCGTGCTCGACCCGGCATTTGCGCGGACGATGGAGACCGCTCGCGCGAGCGGATCTCCGCTCCCATCGAAATCGCCGGTCAGCGGATCCGACGGCGCAATACGAACGGTGCAGGAATCGCTCGCCGGTTCGATGTTCGCGTCGTTCCCAAAGGCGGTCGCCTCCGAGGCCTGCGACATTCACGGCGGTGGTCCCCCTCCTGGCATCGTCGTACCTGGCACGTGCCGCACTGAGGTGGAGACGAATGGATCAACATACCTCGTCAGGTTTGTCGAGACCTGGGATGCGCGCCTGCTCCACTACGCGGGAGAGCCGAGTTCGGGACAGTTGGAGCACACGTGGTCATTCCTGGTCGATGCGAGCGGAATTGTGGTGCCGCAGCCCGACTCGGGGAATTTCCCGCCGCAATACGTCAGATGAAGGCGTCGATGCCCATGATCATCAGCCGTCAAACTCCGATCGCGGGCACCGTGAGGTGCACGATCAACGCAGCGACCCCGTGCGAAACCATCGCAGCCTCGAGCCCGCGGCGCCAATAGAGCCAGCCGAACGCGACCCCGGCGAGGCCGACGAGGATCATCGTCCGGGCAACGACCACTGGCGCGAGCGGCAGGAGCGCGGTCGCGGGAAGATGCGCGAGTCCAAAGACAACGGATGAGATAACGATCCCCGCCCAATAGACGGCGGGGCCGCGGACGACTCTCGTGAAAAGCCACGCAAGGAAGGACATCGCGCCGTAGCGCCAGAGGGTCTCCTCGGCAAGCCCGCCATACAGCGCGGCGAGCGCGCCCGTCCAGAGCGGCCGCGCAGGCAACGCCTTCGTCTCTGGCACGAGTGGCGCGAAGACCACGACGTCGAGCGCGACGACCGCGAGCCCCGTGACGACGCCGACCGCGATCGCGAACACGCCAACTGAGCGCGCCCGAGCGATAAAGGCCTGACCGGTGAGCGCAGCGTCGATGATCGCCGTCACGAGACCGACGCGCGGCGCGAACACTGCGCCCGCGACGGCGGCGATGGCGATGAGGACGCCTGTCCCGAAGAACTGTGCCAAGTGCTCCAGTGGATGAGGGAGCACGGCGAACACGCCGAGAACGCCTGCGGCCGTAAGCGCGATGACACGTCTTCGCCGCAGTCGAGTCTCGGTCACGTCACTCGACGTTTTAGCGAGTCCCTCGCATGCGTCGGAAGCGGCAGCTGCGGCAGCGCATAGAACAGCGCGGTAAGGCCGTAGATCACGAGGCTCGCGATCGGGGCGACAAACGCGAGTGCAATGCCGACCGCGTACGTGGCAAGGCCGATCGGAAAGAGCCGGCCTTCCTCGCGGATGCGGCGAGCTGCCGCCGCATCGCCGACGAGCCGGTGATCGTAGGTTGCATAGAGAAAGACGCCGGTGAACGCGATCGCGATGAGGATCCCGCCCAGGCCGTAGACGACGAGCGCAGCCGTGGCGCCATGGTCGGCGAGGATGTACTGATCGACGAGGGATGTCGGGAACGGAACGATCCCCACCGCTATCAACAGCAGAAGGTTCAGGTAGAGGAAGCGCCGGTCGACTCGCGTGCAGTGCTCGAGGAGGGTGTGGTGATTCACCCAGATGATCCCGATCGTGAGGAAGCTCACGAGATAGGCCGCATAGGCTGGCCATAACCGCAAGAGCGCGGCGGGGAGATCGGACGTGTCAGCGGGCACGCGGAGCTCCAGGACGAGCAGCGTCGCTGCGATCGCGAAGACGCCGTCGCTGAAAGCCTCGAGTCGACTTGTGCGCACCGGCCCAGTCTGAACGAGCCGCCCGAGGGCTCGCCCGGCAGGCGATTTCCACTGTTTTGTCTAGTTGATTTGGTGGATGCCGGATGGCGTCATCCGACATATTTTTTCGCCGGGGGTGGCTGGGATGGTGAGTTGGCGTATGCCCGACGGGACCGAGATCGTGTGCGTCGGTATCCCTGTGGAGGCGGACAAGCTCCGCGAATTCGTGGTGCGGTTCATGGGTGCGGCAGGCGCGGGCTGGAACGCGACACGTTGGAGCGAGACCCTATTCGGATCCGCATTCGAGGAGCGCTTCGGCGAGAAGGTGGTCGTTCATCACGAGGATGGTCCGGACGGTCGACGCATGTTCGCGATCCGGCGCCTTCCGAACGACGACTCGGGAGCGTTCGAGATGGCGCCGGCGGGCGCCTAGCGCTCGCCGCGGGCGCTCGGTCGCACGACTGCTTCTAATCTCGCGCGCATGGACCAGCGCACGTCACCGGAGGAGTTCGGACTCCTCTTCAAGCGGTTTCTCGACGACATCGTCAACCGCGCGGAGGTGCCCGAAGGGCCACTGCTGAAGCGCCTTCGCGCGCATCTCGGTGGCGAGCCGGTGCGCATGCCGGTGATCTCCGAAGAGTTCGAGCGTTTCCAGCAGGCCAACCTCCAGGTCGCGATGGATGCGTACGTCGAGCAGCCTGGCCACAGCGCGGAGCTCATCGGCCTCGCGGCCGAGAACAAGCGGCAGTGGGGGCTCGGTCTATCGGACTTCGTGAATCGCGGGACGTCGCCGTACAGCCTTCGCCTCGCCGAGGGCCCCGTGGACTACGTCAACTTCCACCTGGACGGCGATCGTGTCCTTCCGGTCGTGCAGTTCGGTCTCTACCTCGTGAAGGCGGACGGCGTGCCGCTCATCGCGTTCGTCTCGGGACCGAACGAGAACATGGGGCCGAGACAGGCACGCGCGCGCGTCGAGGTGATGGCAGCGGAGCGCTCCACCGCAGAGCGCTTCGTGGCCGATATCACCGCGCTCATGGCCGAGCGCAACGTCTACCGGGGCAAGATCGTTTCCCTAGGCCCGCAGCAATTCGGCTTCGGGCCGCAGACGATCATCACGTTCCACCGTCTGCCGAAGGTGACCCGGGATGACGTGATCCTTCCAAGCGGCGTCCTCGATCGCATCGACCGCCACGCCATCGCCTTCAGCGAGCACGCGGACCAGCTCATCGCATCGGGTCGCCCGGTCAAGCGCGGCCTGCTGCTCTTCGGCCCACCCGGGACGGGCAAGACGCTGACCATCATGTATCTCGCCGGCCGCATGCAGGGGCGGACCGTTCTCCTCACGACCGGGCGGGCTCTCGGAATGATCGCAGCGGTCACGCAGATGGCGCGGCTTCTCCAGCCGAGCACCGTCGTCGTCGAGGACGTCGACCTCATCGCCCAAGAACGCGGGATGCCTGGTGTGCAGACGCAACCATTCCTCTTCGAGCTGCTCAACGAGATGGACGGTCTGCGCGAGGACATCGATGTCCTCTTCGTCCTCACGACGAACCGCCCCGACATTCTCGAGCCGGCACTCGCGGCTCGGCCGGGACGAGTCGACCTCGCGGTCCCGCTTCCGTTGCCGGATCCCGACGCTCGACGCAGGCTCTTCGCGCTTTACGCGCGCGGCCTGGACTTCAAGGTGAACGACCTCGACAAATTCATCGCACGCACCGAAGGCGCGAGCCCGGCGTACATCAAGGAGCTCCTGCGCAAGGCGGCAGTCTTCGCGGCGATTGACGGCAATGGCGCCGGATTGCACGTCACGGATAAACATCTCGACGAGGCGATGGATGAGCTCACCGAAGGTGGCCGCCTCGCCGAGCGGATCACCGGTTTCACGCGTCCGGGCGACGAGGGACCGCCGCCCGGTGCGATGGGACCGAGCGGCTACCCAAGCCGATCGTCCGCAGAATGGACTACCCGTAGTCGGGACGCGCGATAAGCAGCCCATCCTCGCGATAGACGGGTAGCGCGAACGCGAAGCGATCGACCTCCAGCGCGAGCTCCGCGTCGCGTCGCGGGAACCAATCCTCCCAGATCGTGTCGTCGCGCAGCTCGAGCGACGCCTTCCCGACCTCGCCACGCAGGCGCGCCGCGATGAATGCCGCGCCGAGCTCGTCCTCCTCGCTCCTCTCTTGAGCGGAGCTCCCCATGGCGACCACCGTGACCACGTCCGCGTTCGCGAGATACCGCGCAGTCGCGCTCGCGATCACGAGGCTGCCGAGGAGGACCTCGTCAGCTCCGGTCGCGGCAACGACCCCCTGCGTTCCGGAACTCGTGCGCTGCACCACGCGGCGCCCGGTGAGATCGAGCTTTTCGATTGCCGACGGCGAGTTGCCGATGTCGAAGCCGGGGATCGGCCGGCCGCCGATCTCACCGGTCAGAAAGAGACGCGGCTCGCGGCGCTTCATCGCGAGTGCCTCTTCGTGATCGCGCACGAGCACGATCTCGCGTGCTCCCGCCGCAACACAGAACGCCGCGGTCGTGAAGGCGCGGAAGACATCGACGATCACGACGTGGCCCGTCGCCGAGCGCGCGCCCTCGAGGAGCGACGTGACCCGGACGTTCAGAGCACGGCCGCCTTGAACGGATGGCGGCCGGCCCCAAAGCGCTCGAGCGACAAGTCGGCGATGTCGATCGTGTGCGCGCGGCCGTCGAGCATCTCCTCGACGACGAGCTGCGCCGTAGCCGGTGCATGCATGAAGCCGTGGCCGCTGAAACCCGCAGCGATGTAGAGGCCTGCCACGCCGGGCACAGCGCCGACGATCGGATGATCGTCGGGGGTCATCTCGTAGTAGCAAGACCACGAGTCCACGATCTGTAAGCGCGCGAAGGCCGGATGCCGCCACGCCGCGCGGGCACGCACCCACGGTTCGAGCGACGCGGGGACCTCGAGTGGCGCGAACTCGCCCGGAAATGTCGTCGGCGTACCGGTGGGTCCTTTCTCTTCCTTGCCATCGGTGGTGATATTCGGCATCGCGAAGCGCTGAGCGGCGCCCTTCGGTCGAAAGTGGAAGCCCGACTCCCACTCGATCGTCAGGGGAATGCCGGCGAGCTGCGGCACGGGACCCGACTGCATGATCGAGCGGCGGTAGGGCCAGATCGGGACCGGCACCGCAGCGGTCGCGGCAACCGCGGCGGTCCAGCAGCCGGTCGCGATGAGCACGCGCTCTGCGCGAATGTCACCACCCGCAGTGCGTACGCCGGTGACGCGATCGCCTTCGCGGATCAGCGACTCGACAGCGATGCCCTCGCGGAATGACGCGCCGTCGAGCTGCGCCGCGGCTGCGAATCCGGCAAGCGCCGCGAGCGGATCGCCGTACCCGTCGCGCGCGCCGAACCGGCCGCCGAAGACGTCGTCGGTGCGGATCCCCGGGACGAGCTCCGCGATCTCAACACGATCCACCATGCGGACCGCGGCACGCATGCGCTCGTAGAGGGGCATCGGCTCGCCGAGCTGCGCGACACCCTCCTCCGTGTTGGCGATGAACAGGTAGCCGCGCTCCTCGAAATCGTGTCGCGAGCCGGTGCGATCCTCAAAGTTGCGCCAGAACGCCGTCGCCAGCTGCGACATGCGGATGTCGAGCTCGTCGACGAACTGATGACGGATGCCCCCGAGACCGCCCTTCGTCGTGCCGGAGCCGAGCTGGTCGCGCTCGAGGACGAGCACATCGCGTTCGCCGCGGTCGCCGAGGAAGAACGCGGCGGCGGCTCCGATGACGCCACCTCCCGCGATGATCGTCGACGCAGTGCGAGGGAGATCGGTCAGCCATCCACCTCGTCGAACCGGAACTTGCCCTCGGCCTCGGAGATGCGGCCGAACCGCGGAAGATCGTGGGTGAAACCGACGATCCACCGCTCGTCGATCGCGCGCCGCAGGATCAGCTTTTTCGCGGCGAGCGTGTCCAGCGGGAAGAGGTCGAACGCCGGGATCCAGGGCAGCGGGAGATGGTGGCGATCGGGCATGAAGTCGCTCGAAAAGAAGAGCGTGGTGTCGCGATCGGTGATGCGCACGGTCTGGGTCCCGCGGGTGTGGCCCTGCACGCGGTCGAGCCGCACGCCCGGAAGTATTTCGACGGACTCATCGATGAGCTCGAGCTTGCCCGCAGCCTCGAGGGGCGCGTAGTCGTCCGGCAGATAGCTGCCGCGGGTTCGCTCATTCGGGGCGATCGCATCCTCCCACTCGCGACGCTGGAACACGTAGCTCGCGCGCGGGAAGGTGGGGACGATCCGACCGTCATCGCGGTAGGTATTCCCGCCGGAGTGGTCGAAGTGCAGGTGCGTGTTGATGACCAGCGTTACCTCCTCGGGTCGCACGCCGAGGGTCTTGAGCTCATCCAGCAGCCGCGGCGGATCCTCGATCCCGAATATCTCCTTCTGCCTATCGGTCAGCTTCGGGCCGGCGCCGGTCTCGACGACCACCGCGTTGTCGGCGTCGCGAATGAGCAGGCAGTTCATGTTCATGGTCACGCGATTGCGTGCGTCGGCGGGCTTCTGCCGCTCCCAGAGAATCTTCGGCACGATCCCGAACATCGCGCCGCCATCGAGGCGGAAGACGCCATCGCTGAAGATCCGAACGTCGAAACGACCAACGCGCACGAGGCGTCAGTATGGGTGGCGGTGGAGATACGCGATCTTCGACGGAACGATGCCGACGCACTTCGCGCGCTGTGGCGTGCGTGCGGTATCCGCGATCGACCCGGCGATGACGACGCATCCCTGGCCGCGATGGCAGCGCGGAACCCGGGGCTGTGCATCGTCGGAAGCGAAGGCGACCGCATCGTCGCGTCCGCGCTCGCCGGTTTCGATGGCCGTCGCGGCTGGCTGTACCACGTGGCCACGCATCCCGACGTGCGGCGCCGCGGCATCGCGACACGTCTCGTTCGGACGATCGAGGACCGTCTGCGCGCGATGGACTGCCGGAAGCTCAACCTCATCGTGTGGGAGGGCGATGACGACGCGATGGCTTTCTGGACCGGCATTGGCTACTACCGTGAGAAGACCGTCGAGTTTGCGAAGGAGCTCATCGTCAAATGAGCGGGATCGGGCCCGTCCAGAAGCAGTTTGGGCGCACCGCCGCGGCCTACGTTGACAGCCCGAATCACGCCAAAGGCGAGGACCTCGATCGCATCGTCGCGCTAGCAGCGGAGCACGGGGGTGACCGCGTCGTGGATGTGGGGACCGGTGTCGGTCACACGCTCCGCCGCGTCGCGCCGCACTTCCGGGGCGCGGTGGGTGTGGACGCGACATGGGAGATGCTCGAGGCAGGCGCCGGCGTGCTGGCGGGCGCCGGAGTCACGAACGCCGTGCTCGTCCAGGCCGACGCGACCGCGCTGCCGATCGCCTCGCGGACGGCCGACGTCGTGACCTCTCGCCTCGCGGCACATCACTTCGCCGATGCGGCCGGCGCTTTCCGCGAGATTGCACGGATCCTTCGACCCGGTGGGCTTTTCGTGCTCGTCGATAATTTCGCGCCCGACGAACCCGTGCTTGCTCGGTTTATCAACGAGCTGGAGACGCTACGCGACCCGTCGCATGTCCGGAATCACACCGTCGCGGGATGGCGCGAGCTCCTCGAGCGGGCCGAGCTGCGGACGACGGTCGACTCGGACACGGCGGTCACGAAGCTCATCACAGAGAGCTGGCTGGAACGTTCGCAAACGTCGCCGGATCGGGCCGCGGAAGTCCGACGCCGCCTGCGCGCCGCACCGCCCGCCGCGGTCGAGGCGTTCGAGATCGGGCCCACCACGTTCGCGGTCCGCAAGCTGATCCTCGTCGGTCAACGACCCCGCTGATTCGGTCACGTTAACGAACGCGTAACAGGGCCGGTTCTGCCTGTGCGTCGGTAGCGTTCCTGCTCTTCAACCCGGGTATGCGTTTGCCTCGTGTTCCGGCTCCGACAGACTCCGCTCAGCGCGCGCCTTACCTCCTCGAAGATCGCGTCCATGGCTGCGATCTCTTATTCGCCCCCGATCTGCCCGACGAGGCATACACGCGACTCTTCGAAGTAGATCTCGAGCACGAATTCGGTGGCCTGACTGCCGCCTGGGACAAGGGAAAACGAGACTGGCGCGCGGTTGGGCCGAGACATGCACCAGTGGGAGGACGAGCCGGCTAGCCCGAGGCGACAGGAACTCGTACTCGATCAAGACTTCTGGCATACCGAACCCCCGAACCGGTCGCGCTGCGCGACCTTGTTCTGCATGCAGGATCAAGTGCCGCAGAGCGCATGTCCGGAATGTGCCGGATCTGGTTCGTAAACTCCGCATACTTCCCCCGTGACCCTCACCGGAAAACGTCTCGCCTTCATCGGCGGCGGCACCATGGCCGAGGCGATGGTCCGCGGCCTCCTCGACCGGCATCTCGTGCCTCCGTCCCACGTGCTCGTCACCGGGCCGCGGCGTGAGCGCCGCGCCGAGCTCATCAAGACGTATGGCGTGAAGGCGCTCGCGTCGAATGCCGAGGCCGCGACGGACGCGCACGTCGTGGTTCTCTCGGTAAAGCCGCAGGTCCTCGCCACGGTGATGCGCGAGCTCCGCGGCAAGCTCGACGAGGACAAGCTCGTGATCTCCATCGTCGCGGGCGCCACGCTGCGGTCGCTACGGGACGGCCTCGATCACGCGGCGATCGTGCGCGCGATGCCGAACACGCCGGCGCAGGTCGGCATGGGCGTGACCGCGTGGACGCCGACGACCTCGGTCGACGCCGAGCAGCGCGAGCGCGCGAAGGCGATCCTCGGTGCACTCGGCGAGGAGCTCATGGTCGACGACGAGAACCTCGTGGACATGGCCACCGCGCTTTCCGGGACCGGGCCGACGTACGTCTTCCTCTTGATGGAGGCGCTCGTCGACGCGGGCGTACATCTCGGCTTCTCTCGACGCGTCGCCGAGGAGCTGGTGCTGCGGACCGTCGAAGGCTCGGCGCTGTTCGCGCGAAAGAGCGGCCGGCACCTCGCGGAGCTTCGAAACATGGTCACCTCGCCCGGTGGCACGAGCGCCGCCGCGATCTATCAGCTCGAGAAGGGCGCCCTGCGGACGGTGCTCTCGAAGGCGGTCTACGCGGCGTACCAGCGGACGCGCGAGCTCGGAGCCGAGGCCGAGCGTCGGATGGAAGAACGCCCGTGAGAAATCTCGTCACGGCGATCGTCATCGTGCTCGCGTGTGTCGGCGGTCTCTGGCTCGCGTCGATCGACGCACGAACGGACGACACCGGGATCGAGGCCGGCCTCATCTTCCTGATCGCGGCCGCTCTGTCGGCGATCCGACCCCGCGCCGCCATCCTGATCGCGGTCATCGTCGGCGCGCCGATCCCGATCGTCGAAGCGATGCGGACCAGCGGTCTTCCGGGAGGCATCGCCGCGCTCGGCTTCAGTTTTGCGGGAGCACTCGTCGGGGCTTACCTGGGAATCCTCGTACGGAGGACTGCGTCTTCGTCTCGCGCGTGAAGTCCTAGCCCAGGACCGAAAAGACCTCGTACACCTCGCCGCCTCTTTGGATCGTGGCGTGACCGTCGACCGTCTTCAGCCAGGCGTTGGCCGCTCCGTTCAGGGCCTCGAACGTCTTCACTTCAGACGCGCGCGGCCAGAGGAGCACGGTGTGCTCATGGGGCGCCCCTTCCGAAAGGAAGCGTTCGAGGTCCGACCGTTTAGCGAGGACGACCGCGACGCCGGCGGATGCGCCGCCCGGCGCGAAGCGGACTCCGCGAGGTTTGTATGCCGCGAGCCAGCTCGGGGCGGCCCTGTCGATCCCGATCACCGCGATGAGCGGCTTCGGTCCGAAGTCCCAGAGCCACGCGGCCGTCTCAGCAAGGCACTCCGGGTCCGCGAGGGGACGCCACGTGGCGTCGGCGGGCGGGAGCTCGAGCACGAAACGGTCGTACGCGACCTGGCTCACCTGCATGCTTTGGCTATGGAGTAGCAGGCGGCCGAGCCAGCGGGGAGTCCCCGACCAAGAGGAGAGAGGACTAGGACGGAAGTACCTAGCCTGAGCGGCGCAGGCGGGGATCCAGGGCGTCGCGGAGGGCGTCGCCGAGGAAATTGAAGGCGAAAACGGCCGAGAAGATCGCCAGGCCGGGCCCGACGCTCATCCACCACTTCATGTTGGAGAGGTACCGCGTCGAGTACGCGACATCTTGGCCCCAGGAGGGGTCCGGCGGCTGAGGTCCGAGGCCCAGGAACGACAGCGCCGCCTCGGCCAGGATGGCGAACGCCGTGGAGAGCGTCGCTTGCACGATGAGCGGATTGGTGATGTTCGGAAACACGTGTCGCGTGACGATCCGAAGCGGCGTGCAGCCGACCGTGCGGGCGGCGAGGATGAAGTCTCGAGACCGGACCGCGAGGGTCTGACCGCGCGTGAGTCTCGCGTACGCGGGAATGGCAACGATCCCGATCGCGATCATGGCGTTCTGGATCTGAGGACCGAGCGCGGCCGTGATGGCGATCGCGAGCACGAGCGCAGGGAATGCCAGTAGCGCGTCGATTCCTCGCATGACGAAGAGGTCGAACTTACCGCCAAGGTATCCCGCGGAAAGCCCGACGCTGACACCGACGAAGAAACCGATGCCCACCGAGATGAGGCCGACGGAGAGCGAGATGCGGCTTCCCCAGATGACGCGCGACAGAACGTCACGGCCGAGATCGTCTGTGCCGAGGAGGTGACTGATGCTCGGCGGCTGGAGCGAATCGACGACGTTGACCTTGATCGGGTTGAACGGCGCGACCACCGGCGCGAAGAGCGCCACGAGAAGCCAGGTGAGGATCATCGCGCCGCCGACGATCATGCGCGGATTGCGGCGCGCGAAATATCGAATCGCGGTCGCGCGATCGGTGCGCGGGACCCGCAGCACGACGGGCAGCGTCGTTCCACTCATGCTGATGCCGTCTCGTAAGAAATTCGTGGGTCGAACCACGCATAGAGAACGTCCACGACGAGGGTCGTGAGCATGTACGAAAACGCAGAGACGAGTACGACCCCCTGCACGACGGGGTAGTCGCCGGAGGGGATCGCCTGCACCGCCAGCCTCCCGATCCCCGGCCAGAAGAAGATCTGCTCGGTGATGAACGCGCCTTCGATGATCGCGCCGACCTGGATCCCGATGAGCGTCACGACCGGTATGAGCGCGTTCTTGAGGGCGTGCCGGGCGATGACTGTCCGTTCGTGAAGGCCCTTGGCGCGCGCGGTGCGCATGTATTCGTGACCGAACACATCGAGGAGACTCGAGCGGATCTGCCGCAAGTTCACCGCAAAGCTCGCGGTGGCCAGCGTGATCGCCGGAAGGACCAGGCGCCGGAGGTTGTCGGCGGCGTTCTGCGTGAGAGGCACGTATCCGCCGGGCGGGAAGATGTGGCCGGGGATGACGTACGCGAATAGAAGGATGAGGACGATCCCCAGAAAGAAGCTCGGAAACGAAACGCCGGCCAGCGTGATGCTGGTCGAGAGGAGATCGATGACCGAGTTGCGCTTGATCGCGGAAACGATCCCCACGACCAGCGCCACTGACGTCGAGATGAGAAGCGCAGCGAACCCGAGCTCCACGGTAGCGGGTAGCCGCTCGGTGACTGCCTCGATGACCCGTTGATGCGTCTGGAAGGATCGCCCGAGGTCGCCCTGCACGAGGTGGCCAAGCCAGATCACGTACTGCACCGGCAGCGGCTGAGTCAGGCCCATCTGCTCGCGGATCGCGGCGATCGCCGCGGGATCGCGCTCCTCGCCGGCGAAAACGAGAGCCGGGTCTCCTGGGGAAACGCGCACGAGGACGAAGACGCCGATGGTGACGAGGAACGCGACCGGGATCATGAGCACGAGGCGACGGAGGATGTATCTGATCACTCCGTCGCCTCAGCTCACGTTGACGTTACTTTTGCAGCTGGGCCGTCTGGAAACGCGGGATCCGGTCGGGGTACGACTCCATGCCGGTGAGATTCTTCACGCTGATCAGCGGCGACACGCCGAAGCCGAACCAAACGCGCGACGGATCGTCGACCGCGTAGATCTGCTGCGCCTGGAGAAGAATGGTCTTGCGCTTTGCCGGATCCGACTCGGCGCGCTCCTGCTTCATGAGCGTGTCGACCTGCGCATTGGAATACGACGAGTCGTTGTTCGGCGAGCCGGTGACTACAAAGTCGTAGGTGTTGCCGTCGGGGTCGAGACGCCCACTCCAGCCGACGAACGTCATTCCCAAGTGCTTGTGCTGCTGCTGGATGGTCACGATCTCGTTCAGGGTCTGCGTCTTGAGATCGACGGTTATGTCTGCCTTCGCGAGCTCGCTTTGGATGAGCTGCGCGTTCTGCAGCGTCCCGGCGTCGCCGGACGGAACGAGGAGCTCGAACTTCAGTGGTCCTTTGCCAACGTCGGCAATGAGCTTCTTGGCGCCTTCCGGGTCGGCCTTCGGCCATGGCTGGAAGCTGGCGTCGTACGCGAAGTGAGCCGGTGAGATCGGGCCCCAGCCGACGAGACCGATACCGTTCGCCGAGCCTCTCTGGAGGATCTCGTCACGATCGATGGCCATCGCCACTGCCTTCACCAGCCGATGGTCATTGAAGATGAATCCGGATGCCTCGTTCGGGACCATGCTGTTCCAGCTGAACGAGCCGACCTGCTGATAGCTCAGGGTCGAGTCGGTCTTCACGGCGGCGACGTCCTTGCCGTTGATCTGGTTCATGACCTCGATCTGACCAGTCCTAAGGTTGGTGAGGCGGACATCCGCGTCGGTGATCGGCCGGACGATGATCTTGTCGAGGTACGGGAGCTTGTTGCCGCTCGCGTCCTTGCCCCACCAGTCAGGGTTCTTCTCGAGGGTGTAGTGGTCGTTCTTCACTGCCTCAGTGAGGACAAACGGGCCGGTGCCGGCCTTGAAAGGCTTGAGCGTGAAGTCGGCGCCGGCGGCGTCGACGACCTTCTTACTGACCATCATGCCAGCGCGGTCGACGAGGGCGCCGAGGAGGGGCGCGAACGCAGACTTCAGGTTGAACTTCACGGTGCTCGGATCGACGACCTGGACGTTGTCCACCGAACCGAGATCGGCGGTACGGAGCGAGCCCTTGGTCTGGATGTAGCGATCGATGTTCCACTTCACGGCATCGGCGTCGAAGACCGAGCCGTCATGGAACTTCACGTCCTTACGCAGGGTGAACGTGACTGTCTTGCCGTCGCTCGACGTTTCCCACTTGTCCGCGAGCCACGCGATGATCTCGCCTTTCGGGGTGACTCGCACGAGCGAGTCGTACATCGCGTACATGATGTTTCGATCGACGAAGAGGCCGGAGAGCATCGGATCGAGGTTGCTGACGTCGTTCTCGAGCCCGAATGTCACCGTCCCCCCGTAGGTCGCTTTTGCACCGGCGCTCGGCGACGCGGTTCCGCCCCCGGCGGGTTGCTGACCGCAAGCGGCGAGCAGGATCGCGAAGGAGCCAAGAACTGCCGCGAGATAGCGGGCGGAACGCATAGACATCCCCCTCCCGAACCGACCGGGTTTTAGGGAGGATACGTCCGCCCGCTCGTCGCGGTTCAGCGCCCCCGACGCTAGAAACCGGTGTCGCGATGTTCCTCGACTTCGCGACGCTCTTCGACGCGCTCGCCGCCCTTCCTTCCGAGTGACGGAATGAGCGGAGGCCGTCGGATCACCGTTTCGCGCTTGACGGAGCGGGAGCCGACTGGGCCGACGCCGACCGCGCGGCCCGGGACCGGTCCGGCCTCGCGGGCAACGTAGGGCGCCTTCGTCGGGACGGCAGCGTGCGACGGGGCCAGAACGCCGCCGAGCCAGCCACCGAGGATGGCGGCGAGGAAACCGAGCAGAGCGCCGAACGTAAGCGCGTTGCCGAAGCTGTCGACGCTCAATCCAGCCGCGCCCGGGACAAGGTCAGTCAGGTTGTTCACGCCGATACCCGCAAAGGCACCGCGGGAGGCTGCGTAGCTCGCGAGCACGATGACGAGGAGCACGAAGAGACTGAAGAAGGCCGTGAGCATGCCGTGCCAGCTCGTCCGGTAACCCGCCATCCGCCCGGCGACGTAGCCGCCGATCAGGTACGAGATGAAGATCCCGATGACGACCGGGACGGCTGGGGCAATGTCATTCGTTCCGATGTTCGCGCCGCCGAGTAGGCCGGCGACGGCCGGCGCCACGAGCGCCATCGCGCCGATCGTCGCGATCCAGCCGCCGAGCACCGACATCCACGACGTGCTTGGGCGTACAAGGACTCCGTTCACGATCACCCTCCTTTAAGAAAAGGTCGGGCGTGGTCGTGCACAACGCTGGCCAGCCCGTCGCCGGGCAGTCGGCTAGGCGAGCGCTGCCTTTGCCCCCGCGGCCTTGGCGAACGTGTCGGCGAGATCGGTCTTCTCCCACGGCAGCTCTGGCCTGCCGAAGTGGCCGTACGCGGCCGTCTGCCGATAGATAGGACGACGAAGCCCGAACCGCTCGATGATCGCGCCCGGCCGGAAGTCGACGTGCTCGCCGATGAGCTTGCGAATCGTTTCGTCGGCCACGGTGCCCGTCCCGAATGTCTCGACGTTGAGTGAGATCGGCTGGGCGCCGCCGATCACGTACGCGAGCTGCAGCTCGAAACGATCGGCGAGACCGGCTCTGACCACATTCTTCGCGACGTATCGCGCGACGTACGCGGCCGACCGGTCGACCTTCGTCGCGTCCTTGCCGCTGAACGCGCCGCCGCCGTGCCGAGCGTAGCCGCCGTACGTGTCGACGATGATCTTGCGTCCGGTGAGTCCGGCGTCGCCCATCGGTCCGCCGATCGTGAACGCGCCGGTCCCGTTCACCAGGTACTTCGTCTTGGAGTCGAGCCACGGTCCCACGATGGCCGGTCGTATGACCTGCTCGCGGATCTCGTTGCAGAGACGCTGGTAATCGATGCCCGGGTCGTGCTGCGCGGCGACGACGACGGTGTGGACTCGCTTCGGCACGCCCTTCTCGTATTCGACCGTGACCTGCGTCTTTCCATCGGGCCGCAGGTACGGGAGTGTCCCGTCCTTGCGCGTTTTCGCGAGCTGCCGAGCGACCGCGTGCGCGAGCGTGATCGGGAGCGGCATGAGCTCGGGCGTCTCGCGTACCGCGAACCCGAACATCATCCCCTGGTCACCGGCCCCGAGCTCCATCGGGTCGGTCCCTTCGCGCGCCTCGATCGACTCGTTGACGCCCTGCGCGATCTCGGGCGACTGCTCTTTGATCGCGGTGAGCACGCCGCACGTCCGGTAATCGAAGCCGTAGTCGGCGTTCGTGTAGCCGATGTCCTGCACGACGCTGCGGACGAGGCGCGGAACGTCGACGTACGCGTGCGTGGTGATCTCGCCCGCGACGAGGATGACGCCCGTGGTTGTCGCGGTCTCGCACGCGACGCGCGAGTTGGGATCCTGGCGAAGGCACTCGTCGAGCATCGCGTCGGAGACCTGGTCGCAGAGCTTGTCGGGGTGCCCCTCCGTGACCGACTCGCTCGTGAAGAGGACGCGATCCGCCGACTTGAACGACTCCACCATCACGTTCCCGCCTTCCACGACCGCGCGTACTCGGCCTGGGCCGCGGACATCGTGTCGATGTTCATGCCCATCGCCTCGAGCTTACGGCGCGCGATCTCCTCATCGAGCTCGCGCGGCACAGGGTAGACCCGCGGCGCCAGATCCTTGCCATGCTTGAGTAGGTATTCGATCGAGAGCGCCTGGTTCGCGAAGCTCATGTCCATGACCGCGGCCGGGTTCGCTTCGGCAGCCGCATGGTTCAGGAGCCGGCCCTCGGCGAGGACGAATACCTTCTTGCCGGGCAGCTGGAATTCCTCGACGAACGGTCGAATCGCGCGCCGCCCCTTGGCCATCTCGGCGAGCGCGCCGAGCTCGATCTCATCGTTGAAGTGACCCACGTTCGCGAGGATCGCGCCGTCCTTCAAAAGGGCGAAGTGGCTGCGGCCGATGACGTTGAGATTCCCGGTGGCGGTGAAGAAGACGTCGCCGCGCTTCGCGGCTTCTGCGACCGTGGCGACCTGGAATCCGTCCATCGCGGCCTCGAGCCCGCGGAGCGGATCGACTTCGCAGACCGTGACGATCGCGCCCATTCCGCGAAGGCGGCTCGCAACGCCACGACCGACCCAACCGTAGCCGCAGACCACCGCAGCCTTGCCCGCGAGGAGCAGGTTCGTCGCGCGAAGCAGCCCGTCGATCGCTGACTGGCCGGTCCCGTACTGGTTGTCGAACATGTGCTTGGTCTGCGCCTCGTTGACGGCGACGATCGGGTACTTCAGCACGCCCTCCTCGGCCATCGCACGAAGACGGATCACCCCGGTCGTCGTCTCCTCGGTCCCGCCGCGCACGCCGGCGAGAAGCTCGCGGCGCTCGGTGTGGAGGAGCGTCACGACGTCGGCGCCGTCGTCCATCGTGATGTGGGGCTTCGTCTCGAGTACCGCGTTGATGTGCCGGTAATAGGTGTCGCGGTCCTCGCCCTTCCGCGCGAAGACGGAGATGCCTTCGCGCGCGACGAGCGCCGCGGCGGCGTCGTCCTGCGTCGAGAGCGGGTTCGATGCGCAGAGCGCGACCTCAGCGCCGCCGTCGCGCAGCGCGAGCGCGAGGTTCGCGGTCTCGGTCGTGACGTGGAGGCACGCGGCGATGCGGATGCCCGCGAATGGCCGCTCCTTCGCGACGCGCGTCCGGATCTGGCCGAGGACGGGCATCTCGCGTGCGGCCCACTCGGTCCGGCGCATCCCCGCGTCCGCGAGGTCGAGATCGGTGACGTCGTACTTCGGGACCTTCGTCGCGACCGCCATCTATTTCCTCTCCTTCAACGACCCGAAGAGTCGTTCCCAGCCCGGCCGCCGTACGGCGGGGCCCTCGATGAACAGGCCGTGCGTCTGGAAGCCGAGGCGTTCGTATACCGCGATCGCTGGCGCGTTGTCCTCGCGCACATTGAGGACCACGTCGCGATGCTGCTCGAGTGCGGTCTCGGTGACCGCCGAGGTGCAGGAGCGCGCCATCCCCCGACCGCGGTAGGCCAGTCGCGTGAGGACATTGCCGACCGCCGCGATCCCAGACTTGGTCGAACGAACATGCGTGCCCGCCGCGGAGACGAGCACATCGCCCTGGAAAATGCCGAAGTAGATCTCGCGGCGCATGCGCTCCGGCGTGAAGTAGGTGCGTGACGCATGTCCGTAGAGGTCGATGACGGCATCGAGGTCATTCGCGCCGAGACGCGCGACCTGCTGGTTGATGCGCGGCCGGAACCGCCCGACGTTCACGTTCATCCGCCGCATGTGGTCGACGCGCTCAAAGCGATAGGTCATTTCGATCGCGCCACGGGACCGCGGCGGCGTCGCCAGAAGCACGCGGGGCTCCTTGATTGCTTCGCGGAAGAGAGCCGCGAGACCGTCTGACGCGCCGGTCGCGAAGCACGGACGGAAGGGGAGTCCCTCGACGACCATCACGACCGCCGCGATCTCACCGTCGCGGCGGGCGATCCACCAGCGCGCTCCCTCGATTTCGGGCTGATCGATGTCCGCGAGGGCATACGCCGCCATCAGCCGATCGCGGTCGAGGAACGCGCGCGCCTCGTCGGCGGACGCGTGCGCATCGATCTTGATCTCGGGTAGTGACGGGGCCGCGGTCATCGGTCCTCCCTTGCTGGAGCTCCCATTACCTCTGGGGCCCCTATTCCTGGGTCTGGACCAAAGCGGGCCTCCGCCGGTCGCTTGCGAGAAACAGATTGTACCGCGCCCGTCGGGAGCAGGGCAGCGAGCGCGGCGCATCGGGCCGCGGTCACGGGGAGAGCGGCGAGTGACAGCAAGCGCACCGGCCAAGGCGCAAGGGCACCGACGAGCACGGCCATCTGGGCGATGCCGCTCACCCGGTCAAAGAAGCGCTCCCGCGGGGTATACGTCCGTGGATCGCGGGCGGCGACCACCGCATACCGGAGGATGGGAGCGACGAGCAACGACCGCCCGCTTCCCCGGCGAGTCGCAGCGATCGCGGCGCCGAGAGTAAGAACGGAGTCGGCCTCCAGGTCGAACCGCGCACCGTACGGCGCCGCGTCGCCAAGTCTCGCGATTGCTCCGTCGATCCAATCGGTCGCTATCCCAACAATTACCAGGCCGACGCTCGGGCGCACCGCGAGGGCAACGCCGGCGACCATGCGCACCCCGGTGAGAGCATCCGCGACGACCCGATATGCGTTCAATGCCAGCGCTCCGCGAGCTCGCGCAGCGCGCGGTCCGCGCGCTCGAGCGGTGGACGGTGCGCGAGCAGGATGGTGCCGACGCGCAGGCCGGCGAGCGTGTCGAGCGACCGGCGCGCGCCGCGGAGATCCTCGCTCCAGTACGCGTTCGGCGGGTGGAGCGCCCCGTCGTCATCGCTCCAGAGCGCGTCCCCGACGAACACGATCCCCTCTCGCTTCGAGTACAGGCACACGCTGCCGGGGGTATGGCCGGGCGTGTGGATGACTCGAAGGCCGCCCAGTACGGGGACAACATCGCCGTCGGCCATGTCGATCGTCGCCGGTAGCCGGCTCAAGCGACGGGCGATCGTACCGGCGTTGAAGCGAAGCGGGCGTTGACGGTCGGCCGGGTGGAGCAAGACGTCCGCGCCTGTGGCCCCGCCGATGTGATCGGGATGCGCGTGCGTGATGACGAAGCGGCGGACCTCCTGCGGCGATCGCCCAATTGAAGTGATCCACGTGTGGAGCCGCGGCAGCGAGCCTCGCAGGCCCGCGTCGATCACCGTGATCTCATCCTCGAGGATGACGTACGCGCTCGCGCCGATCAGGGGTACGCGATGGACCCGACTGGCTACCTCAGTACTTGATGAGCGTGGCGATGTCATAGCCCGATAGCTTGTCGCGGCCTTTGAGCGCGGCCAGCTCGATGAGGAACGCGAGGCCGACGATCTCGCCCTTGAGCTGTTTCACGAGCTCGATGGTCCCGGCCACCGTGCCCCCCGTTGCCAGGAGATCGTCGACGATCAGGACGCGAGCGCCCGGCTTGATCGCGTCCTTGTGCATCTCGAGGGTCGCCGAGCCGTATTCCAGGTCGTACTCGACGCTGACGACGTCGCCGGGCAGCTTGCCGAGCTTGCGCACCGGGACGAACCCGACGCCGAGCTTGTAGGCGATCGGCGCCGCGAAGATAAAGCCCCGCGATTCCATGCCGACGACGGCGTCGATCTTCTTCGCGCCGATCTTCGCGAGCAGTCCGTCGATCGCGGCCGTAAAGGCGTCGCCGTCCTTGAGCAGGGTCGTAATGTCCTTGAAGAGGATGCCCGGCTTGGGGAAGTCGGGAACGTCACGGATCCGGCTCGCGAGAGAGTCTGTTTGTACCGGCACGACACAGAGAGTAATCGAGGGGCGCGTAGAAAGTGGTCCTGATGATCGGCGGACACCTCGTCCGAGGGGCGCGAACGGCCGCCCTCGTGCTCGCGCTGGTGGCGCTCGCCGGCTGCGATGTTCGGGTCCCGACTTCGGGCGGGAGCATCTCGCTGCCGAAGGAGTTCCCATCGGACTTTCCGACCCCGCCGAGCTCGAAGCTCGTTATGGCGAGCGGCCCGCTCCCATTCCTGCCGCCGGAGATGCGCGGGATGACCGCACAGTGGTCGTCGACGTTATCTCGTGCGGAGCTCGAGACGTTCTACGGAAAGTCGCATCCGGCATGGCGACTGACCGGGGCGCCCATCACCGGGCCAAGTGCGGGTCCCGTTTCCCTGGGCACGATCTTCCTGCTCGTCCACGACGGCGACGGCATCGGTGCGAGCGTCAGCGTCGGCGCGACGAACATGATCGATAGCGGCGTCCTCGTGCAGGCGACGATCCTCCCGGCTCGGCCCTTTCCCTCGCCTCCGTAGCGAGGCGCGGTCTGCAAGACTGCCCGCCATGCGGTTCGACCTGCATACGCACTACTACCCGCCGGCGTACTTCGAGCGGATCGAGCGCAGCGGCGGCGACTTCTCATTCGGGACGAGCCCGACTGGGCAGCGGATCATCCGATACAAGGGCGCGCGCTTCTTTGGCGTGACCGCGCCGATGACCGACGTCGCGAAGCGCCTCGAGGACATGGACCGGGTCGGGATCGATACGGAGGTCCTCTCCCTCTCGACGCCGAACGTGTATTTCGTCGAGGGCCGGGCGCAGGCCGAGGTCGCCCGGCTTGCCAACGATGCCTACGCCGAGCTCGCCACGAGGCACGCCGGACGGTTCTTGGGCTTCGCCTCGATCCCGATGGACGACCCGGATGCGGCGCTCCGGGAGCTCCAGCGCGCGCTGGACGAACTGCGCATGCAAGGCGTCGTCGTCCTATCGAACATCCGCGGGCGTGCCCTCGCGGATCCGGTATATCGGTCATTCTTCGAGGAGGCTGATCGCCGGAAGGTCTGCGTCTTCGTCCATCCGATGATCCCGGCCGCGGCGGACGCGTTCACCGAGTACGTGCTCGGACCGATCGTTGGGTTTCCATTCGACACGACGGTCGCGATCGCGAAGCTCTGCTACGCGGGCGTGTTCAAGCAGCTCCCGAACATCCGCTGGCTCGTCGGCCACGCCGGCGGCGCGATCCCGTATCTCATGGAGCGCATGGATTCAGGCTGGCGCGATTTCGCCGAGTGCCGCGTCAACATCGACCAGCCGCCGTCCGTCTACCTGAAGAAGCTCTACTACGACACGGTCACCTTCTCTCCGCACAACCTGCGCATGCTCCGCGACATCGTCGGCGCCGATCACATGGCCATGGGGAGCGACTACCCGCACCTGCTCGGATCGATCGACAAAGCGGTGAGCTCGATCGAAGGCATGGACTTCTCCGCCGCTGAGAAGGACCGCATTCAAAGCGGCACGGCCCTCTGGATCCTGAACAACGTCCCGCAGACGGCGCGCCGCTAAATGGGATTCATCGGCCGATTGTTCCGGCGTGGCGACGACGAGCCGCCCGAGCAGGGATTGCCCCTTCCGGGGAGCGCGCCACGTTTCCTGCCCGCGGGCGAAGAGCGGATCTTCCGCGAGATACGCACGCTTCCGGCGACCGATCCGCTCACCGGGAAGCGCGTCTTTCGGTCCGGCGTCGGCATCTCGACGATGTCCGCCGCCGACGCGCGCCAGATCGCCGAGGAGCAGGCTCGCCGTGCGCTCGAGGATCTGCTCGCGGGGCGGAGCGGAGCGCTGGACGGGTACGCGTATCTCGCGAATAGGCGCGCGGAAGCGCTCGTCGATGTTCTTCGCGGTCCCGCCGGCGAGTCGGCTCGCATCACCGTCAACGCCTACGGCTCGATCGTGATGAACGCCACCGCCACTTTGTTCGCAGACGTCGACACCGACGACCTCGGGCCCGAACCGCGCGCAGAGCCGCCGCCCGCGAGCATCTCGAGAGTTCTGGCTGGCCGTCCCGACGTCGCGATGCGCGCCTACCGAACTCGGGCCGGTTGGCGATTCCTCTGCACCAACCGCACATTCGATCCAGCGGGTGAGGACACACGCGCATTCCTGGCCGAGCTCGGCGCCGACGCGAAATACGTTTTGCTGTGCCGTGCCCAGCGCTCGTTCCGCGCCCGGCTGACGCCAAAGCCGTGGCGCGCGGGACAGCACGCGCTCCCAGTGTTTCCGACTCGCGCGATCGCGCGCGAGGACCTGCAACGCCACGTCGATCGGACGTGGAAGTACGCAA
>Ga0209807_1000312_pt1 | contig 21757 bp, 20 predicted proteins | sample GraSoiAngelo_154_FD_186168 | JGI IMG/M metagenome (GOLD analysis project Ga0209807, IMG submission 186168) | Grasslands soil microbial communities from the Angelo Coastal Reserve, California, USA - 14_1009_13_20cm (SPAdes) (version 2) | ecosystem: Environmental > Terrestrial > Soil > Grasslands ... | reverse complement strand
GCGAACTTCTGGATTGCGCGACGGCGGTTTTCGCCGGAGGCTGAAACAGGCGGCCAAAGGTGCGATAAAGCCGCGGAAAGTTCAATGGCCCGTCGAACCAAGAAAAACGTCGGTGTAATCGGACTCGGCATCATTGGAAGCCGGGTCGCAGACAATCTGCGTCGTCGCGGTTTCCCGGTGTTTGTCTGGAACCGAAACCCGCGTCCCTTCCCTAATTTCGTCGGCGCACCGGCCGAGCTGGCCGAGATGTGCGACTACATCCAGATTTTTGTCTCGGACGACGACGCCCTTTTGGACGTGGTCCGGCAACTGGCCCCGGCGTTGGCAGCGCGTCACATTGTCATTGCGCATCCGACTGTAGCGCCGCATTCCATGCGAGTTGCTGCCGATTTGGTGGAACGCCGAGGCGCGCGCTTTGTGGAGGCACCGTTCACCGGCAGCAAAATGGGCGCGGAAAAAGGCGAGCTCGTCTTTTATGTGGCGGGAGATGAGGTCGCGTTGCGCGAAGCGCGCCCGATTCTCGAGGCGAGTTCCACAGAAGTCATCGAGATTGGCGAGATCGGCCAGGCCACGGTGGTCAAACTGGCCACAAACATCGTTACCAGCGCGAGTGTCCAGGCCTTGGCCGAGGCGCTCGCGCTTATCAACCATGCCGGCGTTTCCTCCGACAAGTTTGTAGCCGCGCTCCAGAACAACGCCAGTTATTCCAAAACATTGTCGATGAAATTGCCAAAGATGATCGATGGCAATTTCGAGCCGCACTTCGCGCTCAAACACATGCTTAAAGACATGCTCATCGCGGGCCGGCTTGGATTGTCGTATCACCTCGAGCTGGCCGTCGCTACTGCTGCACGTGATCGGCTTCTTGAGCAGGAGCAACGTGGCTATGCCGAGGAAGATTTTTCGGTCATCGCGCGCAAGTATTTTCCAGAAACGCCGCTGCCCACCGTCGAACAGGACTTGGAGCTTTTCGAGAAACCGCCGCCGATTGAACCGGCAGCAACGATTTCGAGCATGGGCGAAGTAGCGGCTGCGGTGCATGATGTCGATATTGCGCCGCCTCCGGCGGAGCCAGAGTCGCAACCTCAGCCCGCAACGGAGCAATCCGTTTCGATGGAGTCGACGGGCGAATTGATTGTGCCGGCCGCGATCGAAACAAATCAACCGGAGACGCCGCCACACGATGCTGTTTCGCCCGAAGGAACGCCCGAGCCGCAGCCTGGGGAATCCGCCGCAGCCAAATCGCCAATGGATCTCCTCGCGAAGTTGCTCCGCGGTGAAAGCGCGCGGACGGACGAATCTTAAGAACTGCGCCAGCGAATGACGGCGCAACTTCGTTCGCCTGCGCGGCAATTTTTCGATCTTTCAGCACGCGTGAAGTTGCGCGTCAGCGGAGCGGATCGTTTGCGGTTTCTAAACGGGCAACTAACGAACGACGCCCGCAAGGCGACGGAGACGAATGCCATCGAAGCGTGCGTTTTAAATACGAAGGGCAAAATGGAAGCCCATCTCTTTTTGCACGCGCAAGCGCAATCCTTTGTGCTGGATAGCGATCCGGCACTTCAACCGTCGCTTCAATCGCGACTCGAGCGCTACATCATCGCCGATGATGTCCAGATCGAAGATGTCACCGCGGGATTGTCGATTTTTCATGTGATTGGCCCATTTCCTCCGAATTCTTCGGTTGCGACACGCATGGTCTCGATAAATCGCTTCGGCCCGCCAGGTCACGATATTTGGAGTGAATCAGCTCAACGCGACCAACTCGCAGCCGAATTATCGAAGGATTTTAAGTCTTGCGACGAAAATTGCGCGGAAGTTTTACGGATCGAACAAGGAATTCCACGGTGGGGACGCGAATTGACCAGCGAAATTATTCCGGTCGAAGCCAACCTTGAGCAGCGTTGCATCGACTATGAAAAAGGCTGCTACATCGGTCAGGAAACCATTTCGCGGATGAAAATGTCGGGACAGCGAAATAAGCAACTCGGTGGATTGGTTTCGCTAAAAAATATTCCGCTGGCTTCTGGCATGCGCTTGACCGCGCCCGACGGAAAGGAAATCGGCTGGATCACCAGCGCCACTCGGAGTGGCGAGCGCGAAATAGCGCTCGCCTATATAAAACGCGGATTTAATTCGATCGGATCCCGACTCGAAGTGACATCGGTGGAACATCCTGTTATTCCTGCGGAAGTTGTCGATCTTCCGTTCGCGCGCTAGCCGGCGATATAATCTCTTTTGCCACCGGAATTTGCGATATTTAAGTGTTGCCTTTTGAAGATCGAGGCGTGTAAAGTCGGTGCACACTGTGATATCACCCATGAACCAGCGATTGCTCGCCGAGATCGGCCGCACCCAGCGGCTGGAAATTGTCAATTCACTCAAGCGAACCAAAGGAATGTCGGTCAACGAGCTCGTCGAAAAAATGGGGATGAGTTACATGGGGATCAAGCAACATTGCCTCACCCTCCAGCGCGATGGCTATCTCGACACCTGGCGACGCCCGCAGAAAATGGGGCGGCCGGAAATGGTTTATCGGCTGACCCGCCGCAGTCACGATCTGTTTCCGGTCGATAGCAATCAGTTTACTCTCGAATTGCTCAAATCGGTTCGCGACATCTACGGAGCGAACGGACCGGAAAAGCTTCTTTACAATGTGTTTGAAAAGCGGACGGCGGAGCTAAAGGCAAAAGCCAAAGCGGATAACGTCGTCGAACGCGCAAAATGGCTGGTGAAAGTGCGCGATAGCGAAGGTTACATGGCCCAATTTCTCCCTTCTGAAAAAGAGGGTCCCCAAATCCTCGAGTGCCATTCACCCATTTTTAATTTGCTCGAAAAATATCCGATCATCGGACGTCTCGAGCAGGACATGTTTGAAGCTGTTCTCGGAACGAGCGTCCGTCGTGAGGAGACGCGCACCAGCGGACTCTACCAGTGCGCATTTTATTTCGCCGCCTGATCAATTGTTCGCCACAGCGAATCCGTCCGGTGGCGGATTAATCTTCCGCGGCGCGATTTCTTCTTTCGCATCCAATTAATTTCAGTTGATTGAAGGCCCATGGCTCGGGCCTTTCCCACCGCGGTGATCGAGAATCTGCGGCCGTTGATTAACGGCGGACGCTATCCGGTCAAGCGGATTGCTGGAGATGATCTCGCCGTCGAAGCAGACGTTTTCAAAGACGGACATGACGTCGTTGCCGCGGCTTTAAAGTGGCGCCTTGTTGGTGAACCTCGCTGGCATGAGACCGCGATGAGTTTTGTCGACAATGACCGCTGGCGCGGGATTTGTTCCCTGAATGCAGCCGGCGTTTACGAGTACACGGTCGAAGCCTGGACGGACACTTTTCGGAGCTGGCGGGATGAGTTCACGAAAAAATTCGAAGCCGGCATTTCCGATCTTACTGCTGAAGCGCTTGAAGGCGCGGTCCTGATTAATTCGGCGGGAAAGCGCGCACATGTCGCGGAGGACTCAACCCGGCTCTGCGAATTGTCAGAATGCGTTCTCAGCGCAGACAACGCCCAAATTAATAACATTGTTCATTCCGGAGAACTCGAAGTTTTGATGGCGACTTATCCCGACCGATCGTGGGCGACGCAATACGTGCCGCCGCCGCGCGTGATTGTGGAGCGCGAAACGGCACAAATCGCTGCTTGGTACGAATTTTTTCCGCGCTCGGCTGAAGGCCGCGGCGATCGTGGATCGACCTTTCGCGATTGCTTGCCGCGAGTCGATGACGCGCGGGCGATGGGCTTCAACGTGATTTATTTTCCACCGATTCATCCGATCGGCCACACCAATCGCAAGGGGCGAAACAATTCCGTCACTGCTGAGCCGGGCGATCCCGGCGTGCCGTGGGCGATCGGAAGCGAAGCCGGTGGTCACAAAGCAATCGAACCGGCGCTCGGTTCTCTGGAGGATTTCGATTGGCTCCAAGGTGAAGTACGAAAGCGCGGAATGGAGATTGCGCTCGATTTCGCCATCAATTGTTCACCGGACCATCCGTACGTTCGCGAACATCCGGATTGGTTCTATCAGCGACCGGACGGTTCGATCAAATTCGCCGAGAATCCCCCCAAAAAATACGAGGACATTTTTCCGCTTAATTTTCGGTGCGAAAAATGGGCCGAGCTTTGGGCGGAAATGGTCAGCATCGTTCTTTTCTGGGCTGAGCACGGCGTGCGCACGTTTCGGGTCGATAACCCTCACACTAAGCCGGTCGCATTTTGGGAATACTTGATCACACGTGTGCGCGAAAAATATCCGGACACGATCTTTCTCGCTGAAGCGTTCACCCGGCCGAAGATGATGAAAGAGCTGGCCAAAGCCGGATTTGGTCAAAGTTACACCTACTTCACCTGGCGAAATACGAAGCAGGAGCTGACGGAATATTTGACCGAACTAACGCAGACAGACATGCCCGAATATTTTCGCGGGAACTTGTGGCCGAACACCCCGGACATTTTGCCGTTTTTCTTGCAGGATGGAGGGCGCCCCGCCTTTATCATTCGCGCTGTGCTGGCCGCGACGCTCTTACCTCTCTACGGCATCTACAGCGGATACGAGCTTTGCGAGAACGAAGCGTTGCCCGGGCGCGAGGAATATCTCGATTCCGAAAAATACCAATTTAAAGAACGCGATTGGGACGCGCCCGGTAACATTAAAGATTGGATCACGCGCTTGAACGAAATCCGGCGGACGAATCGCGCGCTCCATTTTCACGATAACCTGCGTTTCTATCGCGCCGACAACAACGCGATTCTTTGTTACGGGAAAATGACCGCGGCGCGCGACAATATCATTTTGGTTGTGGTGAATCTCGACCCGCACCGCAAGCAACATTCGTTTGTCGAGGTTCCAATCGAGCAATTTGGCACGATGGAGGGCGACGCTTACCAGGTGCACGATCTTTTGGGCGAGGCGCGCTACATCTGGCACGGTCGCCGCAATTATGTAGAGCTCGACCCCGAAATTCAGCCGGCCCACGTTTTTCGTGTCCGCCGCCGGATCGAAGGAGACCGATTCGCTTGAGCAACTCCACTGTTTGAACGCGGTTTAACCCGCAGCCGTCTATTTGCATCCGTCCCGGCGGCGTCTATGATTAGAGCACTTTTGGCATGAAGATTTTGCTCTCGCTGATCGCTCTCGCGATCGGAATTCCATTATTCGCGCAAACCGTGACGCCGAGCGCCACCCCACCGCCGGCCGCGGCGCCTGCTGCCACACCATCATTGGTCCCCGACATTCATTCCAAGACAATCATGGAAACGCTGATCGCCGCCGGCCCGGTGATGATCGTGCTTTTCGCGCTCTCAGTCTTCTTTGTCATGCTCGTGATCGTTTACACGATGACGATTCGCCGCGGCGCGGTGGTCTCGAGCGGCTACATGGCCACGGCGGACGCACTGTTACGAAAACGTGATTATTTCGGGCTGCTCGCGGTTTCGAATCGGCATGGCGAGGCGATTGCGCGTGTCGTCCAAAGGATGCTCGATTTTACGACTAAGAATCCGAACGCCGATCTCCAACAGGTGCGCGAGATCGCGGAGACGGAGGGAACACGCGTGGCCGCAAGCTTGAACAACCGCGTGACTTATCTGGCTGATATCGGAATGATTGCTCCTCTCCTCGGATTGCTCGGCACAGTTCTTGGAATCATTCGCTCGTTCGGCGCGCTCGGCGCCGACTTAGGGACGGCCCGTTATGTTTTGTTGTCGAAAGGAATCAGCGAAGCGTTGGTCAATACCTGCGCCGGACTCGCGATAGGAATTCCGGCGATGATGGCTTACGCCTTGTTTCGCGGCAAAGCGCAAAAACTTATCTCCGAATTGGAATCTGCTACCACGCACGTGCTGGCTTTGCTCTCGCTTCAATACGGTAGCCGGACGGAGCGTACCCCCGTGCTTATTGAAGACGAATTATAACCGCAGCACCCTTCGCAAGATCGACATCTTCCCTTCATGAATTTGCGTAGCCACGCGCCGCTGCAACATCCCGGCATTCAACTCGCCCCATTGGTCGACGTGCTGTTGCTTCTCCTGATTTTCTTTCTTCTGACCTGGAACGCGGCACGAAACGAAAACGAGCTCGACGTGAAAGTGCCGAAAGCGTCGTCCGCCAAGGAAAAGAGCGCCCCAATCGGCGACGTTGTCGTCAACGTGAGAGCAGACGGCAACGTCGTCGTAAATAGACGAACGCTCACCGGCGCGGAGCTAACCGACCTGCTCAAGAGCCTTGTCCAACTTAATTCCGAACAAGCAGTGATTATTCGCGGCGATGAAGCGGGCGCTTACAAAAATATCATCGGCGTGCTGAACATCTGTACCGAAGCGGGAATAACCAACGTCGCTTTCGCGACCGCAAAATGAAAAATGCGCGCGGCGTGGCCGGTCTTCTCGGACTGGCGATGCTGTTTTGGCTTGTCGATCTAGCTCTCGCCCAACCGCCTCCCGGTCTGCCGCCTCAGCCACCGGTGCCGCGCGCGTTGCCGGTTGACGAAACACCCGAGCGACCGCCTGCGGCGGAGACGGAACAACCCGAAAAACGCCAACTCGAGTACGCCAATGCGCTCTTCACCCGAAAACTCTACGATCTCGCCATTCCCGAGTATCAAAAATATCTGGATGATTATCCGGGGGCGTCGGGTCGTCCGAACGCCTATTTCTCGTTAGGCGAGTGTTATCGCAATCTCAATAAATCGTCCACCGCGCGGACAAATTTTCAGAGAGTGTTGAACGATTATGGGGAGAGCGAGTTCGCCGGACCTGCCGCTTATGCGCTAGCGGAGATGGCGTTCACCCAAAAAGATTACGCGACCGCGCTGCCCCTTTTTCATCGCTCCGCCACGAAATCAAAAGACGCCGCAGTTGCGCTTTCCGCGCATTATTTCGAAGCGCGTTGTCTCGAAGCGCTCGATCACAAGGACGAAGCCTGCGACATTTATCAGCAGGTCGCTGAAGCGAAAAATCCGAATCCATATCGCGAGGATGCGCGCGAAACCGCGGCCCGGATTGCGCTCGCCCGCGGACGAAAAGCAGACGCGTTGAAACAATACGAGGCGCTTTCGAATGAAACACAGAAACCGGCATTGAAAGCCGAAACAACTGTGCGCGCCGGTCTGATCGCGTTGGATCTTCTGCAATCTGACAGGGGCAAGATCGACAAGGGCATGGCTGATAAGGCGATGGCGTTGTTTCAAAAGGGCCGGTCGCTGCCCGAGGCGGGCCGCTGGCATCCACTGGCTCAGCTTGGCGTCGTGAAAGTGCAATATCAGACGGGTCAATTCGGGCAGCTCCTGAGCGATTACAAAAAAACGCAGCAACAACTTCCGGAAGAAATGCGCGCGGAAGTAATGTTGCTCGCGGCGAACAGCCAGCGTCAGCTCGGACACGCCAAGGAAGCGGAAACGCTTTATCGCGAAATCATCGACAAACATCCAAATCGCGAAGAAGCGAAAGATGCGGCGTTCGAGCGTCTCATTAACATTTATAATTCGGATCCCTCCACGCTGCCGCCGGAGGTCGATCAATTTCTGGCTACCAATCCTCCAGTCGAACGAGCCGATCAGGCGAAACTGTTCAAAGCCGAGGCGCTTTATAAGCAACAAAATTATCCGCGCGCTGCGCCGATCTTTTCCGAACTACGCGCTTCGCAGCTCTCGCCGAAACTGCGGGCTGAGGCGGCGTATCAACTCGGTTCCTGTTATCTGCAAATGAAAGACGTCGCGGGGATCGTCGAAGCGTTCGGGTTTTTCGTTCAAGCTTTTCCGGACAATCCGCTCGCCCCCGGGGCCTTTTCCAGGCGGGCCGAAACATACGAGAACGACAAGAATTATGACGCGGCTCTCTCCGATTGGAATGCCGTGCTGGCGAAATATCCCGGAGCGCGCGACCGCGAAGAGGCATTGCAACACAAAGCGCTCATTCTTGGTCAGCAGCAAAATCCAAAGGGGATGAGCGAAACGTTTCGTCAGCTCTTGAAAGAATTTCCGAAAAGCCCGGCCGCGTCGATGGCGCATTACTACATCGGCAAGTCCGCGTTTGAGATGAAAGATTACAAAACCGCGCTCGCCGAGCTGAACACGGCCCGTCAGATCGACAAGGATCACTATTACGTCCCCGCGACCATGCGCATCATCTCATCCTACTTCGGTTTGCACGATCGCGCCGCAGTCACGCGAGAGGTCGATGGTTTTCTCGCGGCCAACGCCGCCGGAACGATCCCCGCCGAAATCCTCGAGTGGATGGGTATTGAATATTACAACGAGAAAAATTATGCCGCCGCCGAGAAATATCTTGGGGTGCTCGGAAAGATCGACAATCCACCGGTCAAACCGGATTTCTGGTTTTATCTGGGCGACGCGGCAGCCAGGCAGCAGAAGTTCGACGAGTCCGAGAACGCGCTCGGCAAATATTTGGAGGTCGCGACCGATCCGGCGGGTAAAGCAAAAGTGCTGCTAAAGCTTGGCGACGTGAAGATCGCGGCTCATAAACCGGACGAAGCACAGAAAATCGCGGAGCAGATCATGGTGCTTCAACCGGAAGGGCAGGTGAATGCGCAAGCGCGTTTGCTGGCCGGCGATGCTCAACTCGAACGCGGCAATTTTGAAGAAGCGAGCAAAGCATTCATGGGCGTTGCGTTGCTTTACGATGATCCGGCGATCACGCCGCGAGCGTTGAAGAAAGCCGAGACCGCTTATCAGCGCGCCGGAAAAACAGCGGAGGCCGACAAGGTTGCGCGGCAACTGCGCGAGAAATACCCGAATTACGCTGGCGGTTAACGCTCGGGCGCGACCTTTACAACAAGATTGTCAGTCGGCTGGCGATCTGATCTCATTGCGCTATGGAAAAATTTCGTCCCTGGCTCGCGGAATTTATCGGAACATTTGCTCTTATCTTCGTCGGCATCGGAGCGATTAAAACGGCCGGACACGACGTGCTTGGCGTCGCGCTGGCACACGGTCTGACCATCGCTGCGTTTGTTTCCGCCACGTTACACATATCAGGGGGCAACTTGAATCCGGCCGTCACGTTCGGTTTGCTTTGCGGCGGTCACATGACGCTGGCGACTGCAATTCGTTATTGGAGCGCGCAACTTCTTGGCGGCTTCATCGCGGCGCTCATTTGTCTCGGGCTTTTTGGACGCGACGTCGTTGTGATGGGAACGCCTCAGCTCGCGATTAATCTGAACGCGATGCAGGGAATTTTGGTCGAGGCCATCCTCACATTTTTTCTGGTCTTCGTCGTTTACGGTACGGCCGTGGACAAACGCAGCCGGACGCTCGCCGGATTCGCCATTGGCGCAACGATCACACTCGACATTTTATTCGGAGGTCCGTTGACCGGTGCGGCAATGAATCCCGCCCGCGTGTTCGGGCCGGCACTCGCTTCGTGGTTCTGGCACGATCATTATGTTTACTGGATCGGACCATTGATCGGCGGCGCGCTCGGCGGTTTCGTTTATGGGTTATTATACGAACGTAAGCCAGTCGCGACTTAGGTGGATCGAGCAGTCCCTTGCTCGATCTTAATCAACGCGGCCAAGCCACATATCTTTAGCATCGCCCGCGGAGCGGCCGATCCACCGGATTACACCATCGCCAGTGTTTCAATCGGCAGCGGCGCCAGAAATTCTTTTGGCTCCTCGATTTGCAACACGGGTCGGGCCAGATGCGCCGCGAGAAAACTGGTGTCGGGCGATGGTGCGATTCCGGCTTGAGCGTGAATTTCGCATTTCGCGAGTTTTGCAACAATACGTGAGAGTTTCGGGGTCAGATCGCGATTGTCCGTAAATTGAACCGTGCAAACCCCGGGGGCGCTTGCTGCGACAAACGGCGAAAGCATAAACGCGTGTTGCAATAAAATTTCGCCGATCACATTTTCCTGCGCCCGCTCGCGGGTTCGGATGACGACCTGCAAACATCGCGCCAGGGCCTGACTTGGACTCATGCGTTTCGCTATGCCCACTTTTTCGGCGAGCTCATTTAGTTGAATAATCGACACTTTTGATTCTGCCGTATCGATTAAAGCCACCGGCTGTGCGCGCAATTTGGGATGGTGCCGCATTGCCGCCTGTAAATAAAAATTAGGCAAATAAATCGTCGCGAACATCAATAACTGACCACTGATCTCTGACCGCTGATCTCTGATTTTAGGTGCAAGCGTTGGACACGAAATCGCAAACGCGAAATCGCATTTTGTCTTTCCAAAGTTTCAAGCGTCCACGAATTCTCGAGAATGATTTTCAATTGCGCGCTACTCACCAAGCTTTGCCGATTGATCACGAGACATGCCGTCGGCACAGCTTCGACCAGCCGTTGCAAACGATACCAGCTTGTCTGGGGAATTTTTCGAAGCTCGTCCGCCGTGTTCAGAACAAGATCGACAATCACCAGCGGGAAATTGCCATCGCGTAAAAGGAGATCGGCCGCTTTGACGGCGTCGAATGCTTTTCGACAGCGGATCCAAAGTAAATGCCGCAAAGCGGAATTATCCGATGAGCCGGGGTCGAACGAGTCGGAGCCGTCAATCAGCGCGACGAAGTGGCGATCGCGTTGGGCTGATCGCAAAAGTGCATGAATAAGGGAAGCGCTGCCCGCGCTTGCTCGAGGTGTAATCAATTCTGTAATCGCACTCCTGGGCAAACCACCCCCGCTCGTTTGATCGAGAAAAGAGAGGCCAGTGGTTAAAACCGATGCGGCTGGCGCTGGCCGCTGTGGAAATCGTTCGGACAGTGCTTTCCGAAGATCGATAATGACCGCAGGCGTCGCCATGGCCAACCATGGCATAAAGAAGGGATATGTTCAAGCGAACATTTCAACGACGAAACCGATGTTCTCCTGGCTAAAAATAAAAGCTCCGATCGCGCGGCGCCCTCCATGAAAAAATGACTTCGTTCTAGTGTTTCTTCCGCCGTTCGTGCTTGCGCACGAGCGAAACCATGACGCCTTGAATTTTTAATTCGCGCGCGGGGATCAAATTGGGATAGCGCGAATTTTCCGCTTTCAGATAAGGACGGCCATGATCGACGACATATCGCTTCAATGTCGTCTCACCGTCGATCAATGCGGCCACGATGTCGCCGTTATGGACCTCCTTGCTCTGTTCCAGAATCACGACGTCGCCGTCCAGAATGTGCGCGCCGATCATCGAATCGCCGCGCACTCGCAGCGCGAACGTGCCGTGATTTTTTGAAACATTGGCCGAGTGCGTGTCGAGCGAAACGTGTCCTTCGATGTCTTGCTCAGTCAACGCCGACATGCCGGCCGGAATTTGACCGTAGATCGGCACATCGGTGATGCGGACTTTTTGGACGGGCGTGATTAACGCGCGCGCTTTGCCGGCATGACGTTGCAGAAATCCTTTCCGCTCGAGCGCGGCGATGTATTGCATCACCGACGTTTGACTGGCGAATCGAAAGTGACTTTGGATTTCGCGCGTGCTCGGAGTGAGTCCTTTGTCGCGCTGCTCGCGCTGAATGAAATCCAAAACGCTTCTTTGTCGATCAGTTAACATTTTTTCTCATGGCTTTCGCGCTGTTCGAAGTTGCCTGCCACGCCGAAGCCTTGGCGAAGGCGGGCCGCTCCGTCACCATGAACTCAGCATCGGCGCATTAGTCCGGCGATGCAAGTTCAAATGAACATTTGGACATCCTGATCCCGCAATCGCGGGAGAAGGATCTCTCAAAGGGCGGTTGATGATACAAACTAGCCTGTGTGATCCGCGCTTCGACTGGGAGATCCCTCGGTCCGAGCCGGACTGACGGAGCGCTCGGGATGACCGCTCATTGTGTCGCTTTGGCCGGGTTTCTGTCCGGATAAGGCGGCGCCGGCGGCAGCTCGTAGCGTTTCGTCTTCAGTTCTTCCTCGATTTGCTGGATCCCGCGGTCGAGCTGTTGGTCTTCGCCGTGAAATTCTTTCGCCGGATCGTTGTCGACCACGATATCGGGATCGACGCCGTGTCCTTCGATGATCCATTCCTTTCCATCCTTGGAGTAAAGTGCGAACTCCGGCTTGAAAAAATTGCCGCCATCAACCAGCGGAAGCGAGTTCCGAATTCCAACAACACCGCCCCAGGTCCGTTTGCCGATTAATTTGCCAAGACCGAGCGTTTTGAATCGAAACGGAAAAATATCGCCATCCGAGGCGGAGAATTCGTTGATCAACGTGACCATCGGACCCATGAACGCGTGCGCTGGATCAGGCTGCGGCATTCCGTTACGCGCGATCCCCACCATCACGAACGCGCGCCGCAATCGCTCGAGCACCAGCGGCGAAACAAAACCGCCGCCGTTGCCGCGAACATCGACAATCAATGCGTGTTTGCGGATTTGAGGGAAATAAAGCTTGGTAAATTCGTTCAACCCCGGCCGCCCCATGTCCGGAATGTGGAGATAACCAACGTCGCCGTTAGTTTTCTTGGTCACGTAATCGATGTTCTTTTGCACCCAATCTAAATAGTAGAGCGGGCCTTCGTTGGCCGTCGGGACCACGGTCACATCGCGCGCGCCCGCGTCCGATGGTTTCGAGTTCACGCGCAGAATTACCTGTTTGTCCGCGGTGCCGATGAGCGCCTGATAAAGGTTTGCAAGCGATGAGACCGGCGTTCCATTGATGGCAAGAATGTAATCGCCGGCCTTCACGTTCACGCCCACCGCGGTGAGCGGCGAGCGCGTGTGCTTGTCCCAGTTTTCGCCAGGTAAAATTCGATCGATCTTGTAAGCCTTCGTGGCTGGATCGCGCGAAAGCTCCGCTCCTAACAAACCAAGTTTCACGCGCGGCGTGTCAGGGCGCTCGCCGCCGGCGACGTAGGTATGGCCACTGTTCAATTCGCCGATTAATTCACCTAACAAATAAGTCAGATCGTTGCGATGGTTCACGAACGGAACCAGCGCGGCATATTTGTCGCGCATCGCTTTCCAATCGACGCCGTTCATCGTCGGCGAGTAGAAAAAATCGCGCATGTGCCGCCAGCATTCGAAATAGATCTGGTTCCACTCCGCGTGACGGTCGAGCTGCATGTCCAACCCTTCGATTTTGTGCTCGTGGTCTTTGGTCTCGATCTTGTCTTTCGGCAGATCGATGATCGCGTAATCCTTTTTGATTTTTACCAGCATCTTTTTTCCGTCGAACGTGATCTGGTAATCGTTCGCATCGCCCAGCACCGTTTCTTTGCGATCTTCCAGGCTATAGGAGCAAAGATGTGATTTCCGATCGCGACCATCGCCGTCATCGTCGTCTTCGCCAACGTCGTCTCCAGCGGTGCGGCGCAGATAAAAGATGCGATCGTCCACCATCCGAATGTTCCGGTAATTTCCCGGGGTGATCTCGAGCCCGACGATGCGGTCCTGAATGCCGTCGGTGTCGACTTTAACTACGACCGGCTTTTTCGGCTTGGCGGCTTCGGATTTCTTTTCCTCGGGCTTTTTTTCACCGGCCGCCTTCTCTTCCGGCTTTTTTTCTTCCGCTTCCTTGGCTTTCTCTTTTTCGCGTTTTTGTTCCGCCTTGCCTACTTCATCACTTTTTGGAGCGAGCGGGTTCTCCGTTTCCTTGGCGAGCGTGACTAAATACACGCGCTCCATGTCGCGATAGATATTCGCGAACTCTTCATCGCCAAACGACGGTTTGAAATCGCGGGCCGAGCCAAGGAGCAAATATTTTCCATCGTCACTGAAGATCGGTTCGCCGGAACCGTACCAGTTGTCGGTCACTGCGGTCTGTTGTTTGTTCGCGAGCGAATAGAGATTAACCCGCGGCAATCCGTTTTCTTCAGGACGCCCCCATGCGATCCACTGACTATCCGGCGACCAATTGAAAATTTCGATCTCGCCCCATTTGTCCTGATCGACCTGCGTTACCGTTTTCGTAGTAACATCGACAAAACGCAGTCGCTGCAAACGATCGCTCCAAAGCAGCTTCTTGCTGTCAGGCGACCATTTCGCCGTGTAGTAATAAGTGTCGGCGCCGCTGGTCAGCTGAACGGCGTCGCCTTTGCCGTCCTGCGCGCGAACATACAATTCGTTCTCGCCAGTGACGTCTGAGTTGTAGGCAATCCATTTTCCATCGGGCGACCAAACCGCATCCCGCTCGTGCGCATTTGATGTTTTGGTCAAGTTGCGCGGCGTGCCCTCCTTCGCCGGCACCGAAAATATATCGCCGCGCGCGACGACGATCGTTCGCTCGCCATCGGGCGCCAGATTCACCGACTCGATGTGTTTCGATGCATCAACCAAAGTTGAGCGTCCAATCGCGAGATCTTCCTTGATCTCGATCGGCAGCGGCGTCGCCTGTCCGCTTTTCAAATCGTATCGCCAGATGTAGCCGGCTTGTTCGAAAACGATCGAGTCCTTGCCGATGGACGGAAATTTGATGTCGAAATCTTTGAAGCTCGTGAGTTGTTTCGTTGCCTTCGAGGCAAGATCGACAACGAACAAGTTCATTCGACCATCGCGATCGGAGATGAAATAGATTTTGTTGTCCGGACCCCACATCGGACAGATGTCCTGGGCCGGATTGTTGGTCAGATTCTCGGTCGCGCCGGTTTTGAAATCATGGATCCAAATATCGTCGGCCATGCCGCCGCGATAATGTTTCCAGGTCCGGAACTCGCGGAAAACGCGGTTGAACGCCATTTTCGAATCGTCCGGAGAAAAGGACGTGAATCCGCCGCGTGGCACTGGCACTTGCTGCGGTAGCTCGGCATCGAGACCGACGGTGAAGAGCGAACCGATGAAATCGTTGAACGATTTCATCCGCGAGCGAAAGACGATCAGCGGTTTCGTGTTTTCCCACGCCATCACGATGTTATTCGGTCCCATTCGATCCGAAACGTCATCGCGCCCGAGCGTGGCCGAAATCGTGAGACGTTTGGGCGTGCCGCCTTCTGCCGGCATCACATAAACTTCGCGATTGCCATCGTATTCCGAAGTGAACGCGACTTGTTTTCCGTCCGGCGAAAAGCGCGGGAACGAAGTGTAACCGGGGCCGCTCGTCAGGCGGCGGGCGATGCCGCCATCTTTGGCGACGGTATAAAGCTCGCCCGCGTAACAAAAAACAATTTCACGATCGTTAGTCGTCGGAAAACGAAGAAGACGCGTGGTATTCGGCAGCGACTGCGCCGAAGCAGACAGAATCGACAATAACAAGAAACCGAAAAGAGAAATCAAGATTCGAGATCGCATGGTGGTGAAAAAATGAGACCAGAAAGCTGGTTGTCTGTGCACTAAAGTGCAAGACCGAATTCCGCTCCTCGAGTCCTGGCCTCTTCGAGATCAGCCTAGAATTTTCCGACTTCTCGAAACCAATGGAGAGCGCGCTGGATCTCGGCGCTTTTGAGAGCGTGACCGCCGAAGAATTTCTCAAGCCGCACTTGCTTAAACCCGGTGCGCTTTAGCGAGTAATAAACTCCTTCCTGCGTGCCCGGTGGAGCGATCTGGTCTGTGGTGCCGCTGCTGATCCAGATTGGCGTATTCAAAAAGTCTGCCGGCGGCTGATAATCTTTGTAGGCTGCGGTCACCCGGTCGGAGTTGATTCCCGCCAGAAACATTCCGCAGATTTTAAATCCACGGTTGCTTGCCAGCATTGCGGCAAGAATGCCGCCCCGCTTTGCTCCGCCGGAAAATCCCGCAAACGCGACCGGCCATTGCGCTGACTGTGGCCAGTTAGTCCGAATTACCCGCAATCCGGCAGTCAGGATCGACAATCGCCATTGAAGTGAGTCAGCGCGTGGACGGATGGTGGTGTCGGTCGCGAGCACAATCCAGCCCTCCTTTATTGCGGCGTCGCGATACCAGGGCGCGTCCATAATACTCGTGCGATCAAGATCGGTCGTCGAGGTGACGATCAGAATTGGCCACGACCGGGCAGGATCGAATCCGTTCGGAAAAAAGAGCAACGCGCGGCCGGTGGTCGGTCTCGGGTTTCCGCCTTGAGCTGCGTATTCCTGGAAATAATTGCTCAGCGGAAATTGAAGGTCGAGCGAGCCGCCACTTTGAACTTGATGTCCCCCGAGCGTGGCTCCGTCGCCCACGGAAAAAAAGAACGAAGCGGCTGCAACAAGCAACGCGCACGGAGCAACGTTGTGCCCCTCTCGCGTTGGTACTCTAGGACGCAGTCGCGCTTGCCGGAATGAAATCTGCACCGTCTTCAAACCTTAATTTCCTGTGCAACTCGCGCCGGAGCAGCAACAAATTCATGCAGGCTTGGAGCACCTGCGATCCGACTGAGAGGTACCAAAGGAGTTTGATGTCAAACCCCGGCGTGCGCGCGAGCAGCAGCGCCGGCAGCGCAAAAAGAAACAGGCGCGACGCCGAGCTGAGTAACGGCGGCATCGTGTTGCCCAATCCCTGAAACATGCTCGAGCTGGTAAAGACAATTCCGGCAGCCACGAAATTGAAAGCGACGATGCGGAGATAATCGCTGCCGAATTGAATCACGGCGGCGTCCTTTGAAAAAAAGCGGATCATCGTTCCCGGCGCGGACCACGTGATCGCTGCGAGCAGGAGCATTAAGAGCGTTGCAAGTCCGATTCCGGAGTAAACGGAATGCCGGACACGTTCGGCTTTACGACCACCGAAATTTTGTCCGACCATGGGTGAAACCGCGAAACTCAGCGCCACCACCGGCAGAAACAATGATTGCATTACCCGCACTCCGAGACCAAAGCCGGCCTGCGCCGCCGGTCCAAAGTCGGAGATGATTTTGTAAACGAGCGTTATGTAAAAAAACAGCAACACAAACTCCGCGCCGGCCGGCAGGCCGACGCGTAACATCGCCCACCACATTTTCATTTGCGGTCGAAACTGGGCCGATCGGAACCGCAGGTAACGATATTTTTTTTCGAAGTAAACAAACAACAGGACGTCGGCCACCAGGATGGAGATAAACGTAGCGAGTGCAGCGCCGGCGACGCCGAGTCTCGGGAAACCGATTCCCAAAATGAGAAACGGAGCGAGCGCGCCGTTGAGCACCACGCTTAGGACTTGGAGAGCGACAGTTGGCTGGACAATGCCCGTAGCTCGCAATGCCGAACCCATGCTGACGAGAGGAAACTGGAGAACGAGCGCGGGGATGAACCAAATCAGATAACTTTTTGCCAAAGAGGCTGTGAGCGAATCGGCCGTGAAAGTGTTGCAATACCAGCTCATTAGTCCGAAGCCGCAAATCCCCAACGCCAATCCAACGAGAATCGACATCACAAACGATTGGTTGAACGCCAGCTCTGCGTGTGGCTGCTCCTTTCGGCCCGCGGCTTGGGAGATAACGGCGGTCGTGCCAACGCCGAGCATTTGGGTCAACGCCAGAACTATCATCATCTGAGCGCCGGCGACACCAACCGCTGCGATCGCTTCCTTGCCGAGATGTGCGACCCAATACATGTCGAGCAGCAAATAGAGCGTTTGGGCAATCATGCTCACGGCCATGAAGGCCGACATGTGCAGCAAATGTCTGGTAATTGATCCTTGCGTTAGATCTTTCATGTGACGCGTCCAAATCCTGTCGCGGAGACATTGTTCGCTGCAATAGAAATCGAAAACGATTTCTATACCGCCGGTCCGGCTCGGACCTACACTTTTTCCGCTACGATCTCAAGCACGAGCGGAGTCAGCATGAACGAAGCCTCTTCTTTCTCGGCCGCAGCCAGATCGGCGCGGACTTTGTTTGCAAAGGTCGCATCGATTCGACCGAGCTCTTGCAATCGCAAGAGATGCACATGAATGAATTGGGCCGGCCATTGCCACATGTAATCGTTTGGCCGCAGACAAAAAATTCGCGGCATTACCGAGCGCACGTCAAATCCGTTCTTCGTTAACCACGACGGTAATTGCAGGCCGGTGTCCGGCTCGCCGCCGGCTTCACGCCAGGTGGCGATTACGTGAGCTCGGAATTCTTCCAAACTCGCGCGCTGCGGGAAAAAACGCCACGTCCTGTAATGGCCGTACTCGTGAAAAATTGCCTGACCTCCCTGACGCGTAACGTGCGCGATTTTTTTAACCAGGAGCTCTGGATCGGAGACAAAACAAAGGACCCATCGGCACCATGCGAAATCAAAAGGCCCTTCCGGCAAAGCATCATTCATCAAGTCGAGCTCGTGAACGTCGACATTCGGAAGCGATCGTGCCTGAATCGCGCTCTTGATCGCTTTGACAAAATTACTCGAGCGCTCGACTGCGACGACTCGTCCGATGTGTCCAACAATTTCCGCAAGATCGACAGTCGCATAGCCGGGCCCGGCGCCGACATCGAGCACGCGGCTTCCAACCGTGACGCCCGCCTTTTTCCAGCAATCCAACACCACCGGACGCCAGGCGCGATGCTGCACGCCCAATCGCTCCAGTTCTTGGTCGTGCGTTCCGAGAACGTAATCGCGCTCTTTTGATTGAGTCATGGATTTCTCCAAGTCAGCTTACATCGCGGCGAGATGCCGCCCACCCGATTCTTGCTTGCCACGCCGGAGTTTTAACGAAGGCGGGCGACGAAGTCTGATCTGTGACCTCTGTCGTCTGACCTATTTGCCGACTTCCGCTTTGCCGGTCTTGTCCTGGATCGTGACGGTCAGCTTCTTCGCGTCTTTGTCGGCGTCGCGCGCGGCGTACGCGACCAACCAGGTGCCGTTGGCTGCATTGTATTCGGCTTTCGGCAATTGATACTCGCCCAGATCGTGACCTTTTGTGCGCGCTTCGATGTCGGCAATGTCCATCGCTTGCACGGCAGTCAGCTTCGCGCCAGTCGGCGGTGGAGACGGCGAAACGGCTGTGGTTGAAGGCATCGAAATTTGAGTTGGCGGGTTTGTTTTCGGCGGCGCGCTGCTACGCAGCGACGAGGGCGGCCCAGTCAATGTGCGGAGCGAATCGTCCACTGGAGTTTCTTTTTTCTCGACCTCGCCACGTCGTAGCTCATCTTGAGCGGAGACGTGACCTTCTGCTGGGATATCTTCACGTACCTGTGTGTCCGCTTCGGGCGATTGAGAGGAGGCGGGTTTCGCGATCTTCGACGGCTTTTGTGTTTTTTCCGGCTTCGCGCGCTCAGACTGCCTGGCCGGCTCGGCCTCTGGCTTTATGGTGACGGTGCGAGTCGGTCGTTCCATCGCGCGGACCGGGCCCGGCGCGAGCGCCGATTTCCTGGTCACTGGTTCTCGCGGCGTAGGCGATTGATCCGGTCCTTCTGCTGGCGCTTGAGCGACCGGCAGTTGAGAAACTTTCTCTGTTCCCTTCGAGGAAGATTCTTCGTTTGTTGCGTTGGAACTTGAAGTTGGAATGTTCGCGGGCTCGCTACGCCGTGGCTCATCTTGAGCGGATCCTTCTGCTGGAACATCCGCCGTTGTTTCTTCTGCAACGCGAGCTTGCGTCTTTTCTCCTGAAATTTTTTCCGTGCTGGGCGCCTCCCTCGCGACCTCTTTCGATTTTACGGATTCGGCCCTTTCTCCTTTCGTAATTAACGGCCCGGCAATCCATTGCCCTTTCTTCTGACCATCGGCAAACGTCGCGTGATACGTTTTTCCGTGGTCAACCGTCATAACACCGCCGTTGAATTTCCCGTGCAGCATCGTCCCGGAATAACTGCTGATCGGAGTTCGCTTTCGGGCTCGGATATTGGACCCGGTCAAGAATCCTGGCTCAACCCGGAGCCATTGGAGTGTGCCGGGGCCTGTCGCGTAACCGTTCGCGTCGCGATCGCCAGACCAGGTCGCGACGTCTCCGGGTTTGGGATCGTTGTTCCAAACGAGCGCCTTCTTACGGTCATCGGTGCGCTGGTAGGTCCCGCCAGCGTAGGCGCCACCTACCAAAACCAAACTGAACGAGAGTACTAAACCCGCGAAACGATGGGCCTTCACAAGGACGCGGATTGTAGTTCATTCGGTCTCCCGTCCACAACAGGAAAGTCCGCAGAGCCAATAAAAACTGCATGATGCTTCTGCCAGATCAATCTTCCCGCTCATTCAAATGACTTTTTCGGGCGTGGCACGGCCGAACAACCGCCCACTTCCGAATCAGATACCGTCCCAGGGGGCCGATATGCGGATTTTAGTGGTGGAAGATCAACAGGACACCCGGCAGGTGCTTACCGGATTGCTCAGGCGTTGGGGCTACGACGTTTTCCCGGCCGACAGCTTAAAGAGCGGTATGGATCGGCTTGAGACCGAGCCGCCGATCGATGTCATCCTGAGCGATATCGGGCTACCCGACGGCTCTGGCTACGCGCTGGTCAGCGAAGCGCGCCGTCGCGGGAAACGGGTCCTGGCCATCGCCTTGTCCGGCTACGCCTATCCGAGCGATGTCCGGATCGCCAAGCTCGCCGGCTTCGATCATCACTTATCGAAACCGTGCGATTGTCACTATCTCCACACAATCCTGCAAGACCGCGCGAGGTGGACAACGTAGCTAACTAAAAAATCGTTAAACACTTCGAGCTTTGGCCGGGCCAAACCGCGGCCGGCGCCGGCGCTGGTGTTGCTGCTGGTTCTGGCGCGGCGGCATCGCTCGATTCGGTGTCGGCTCCTGGATCTTCATCATTTCGAACGTCTGAAACAACGGCGCGAGATCGATCACTTCATTCGCGGCTGATCTCAATATGTTCCCAAGATTTTGCGAAACGGATGCCACTTCCACCCGGATACCGCGTCGCCTCAACTTGATCGCGAGATGAGCGAAATCAGTGTCGCCGGTTACGAGAATAACGAGATCGGGCTGCATTTCGACCGAAAGCTCGAGCGCGTCGATCGCCATCATCACGTCCACGTTCGCCTTGTAACGCCCTTCCTCAGCGGGCGACCCGTCTTTGGTCACAACCATGAAGCCGTTGGAGCGCAGCCATTGCATAAATTTATTCTTCTTGTCGCGTTCTTCCTGCCAGATCGGCATCGCGGGCGGAAGTCCGGCATAAACAACCATCTCGATCAGCTCCCGTCCCGTGCTCGGACCGGCCAGAAATTCACGCAGCTTTATCCAATCAAGGCCACGCCCTGCCGTGCGGACCGAACTGCCGACGTTCGATTCATCGACCAGCACCAACACTCTCGACCGCGCCGATGTGTTTGAATCCTTCCTTCGCATGTCAGCTCGTCTGTTATAACCGACGCAGCCAGTCTAACCGACTGAGCCGACTGAAGGACCAACCGATTTGCCGCGAATCAGAAGATTGTAGCCAGCCGAGATCACGCGCCGTGCTGCTTCGCCAGTTTCCGGATCGTTCCGAAGCGGTTCGTCATGGACGCTTTGCTTAACTTCGAAGTTTCGGATCGGTTTGGTCGGATCGGTGGTCTCGTAAATATAAGTCGGCACACGACAATCTACTCCTAAAGGACCTGACCGCATTCCTTTTCGCTGACCTCTTCTTTTCAGCTTTCAGTGTTCGAAATTCGTTTGCTGCCCAGCTTCACTCGCTCGTGCCCTCGTCGCTTTACCTTCTATGTCGCTCATCCCATTTGCTCCATTCAGCTTTTCGAAAGAATTAGGGAACGCGCGTTTCCCCTGTAGATTGGTTGCGTCCGATCGATCTGCCATCGGCCACCTTTCCCCGGGATCGGAGACGCACATGAAATTAACACTCACCTTATCTCAAAACGGCGCCCTTTACTTCGCCCAGCGTAGAACGGCCCGGCGCCGTGCTGCGCTTTTTCGGCGCTTCGCTGCCGCCGCCAGACTGCAGCCACCTGATATGGCGCGACGGACTTTCGCCGACTCGCACGTCTCAAGGCGGTTTCATCCCGACAACGGCCGCTAATCTGCTACTCCCTTTTAGGCACGTCTGATCTCTGACCGCTG